>Ga0209676_1000143_pt1 | contig 175267 bp, 163 predicted proteins | sample AraplaCvi_mLB_r2_FD_184282 | JGI IMG/M metagenome (GOLD analysis project Ga0209676, IMG submission 184282) | Arabidopsis root microbial communities from North Carolina, USA - plate scrape MF_Cvi_mLB_r2 (SPAdes) (version 2) | ecosystem: Host-associated > Plants > Roots > Endosphere | place... | reverse complement strand
CTACCTGGTCGAACTGTTCCCGACCCGCATCCGCTACACCTCGATGTCGCTGCCGTACCACATCGGCAACGGCTGGTTCGGTGGCTTCCTGCCGGCGATCTCCTTCGCGCTGGTGGCCGGTACCGGCAACCTGTACTACGGCCTGTGGTATCCCATCATCATCGCGCTGATGTCGGTGGTGATCGGCGGCCTGTTCCTGCGCGAAACGAGGAACGTGGACATCACCAAGTAAGCGTGATGTTCATCGGATGAAGGAAAGGCCGTGGTGAAGACCACGGCCTTTCTGTTTGCGGGAATGCGTCGGGGTAGAGTCGACCGTTGGTCGACTGCTCTTGACGGTACATCTGAAACCCCGCGCTGCGCGCGATAGTCGACTGACAGTCGACTCTACCCGCCATACAGCGCCTCTCTCTGCAAAGGCGTGACCTCAAACGTCCCTGCATCGATCAGCTTCCTGTAGTGGTCCCTGTTACCTGGTCCTGGCGGGTCGCAGCGAATCAGGTTGTCGAGGGAGCCATCTGGCGCATCCGAAGGGCTCAGGCGGCCTGAGGCATAGTCCTCAGCGGTAGGGCGCCCCTCAGAAAGGATCAGGTCGGGAAGTGCCGGAGATACCCAGGCGCCCGCGTCGTTGAAGTGCCCTCCACAGAATTGCCCGGTCTGGCGCGCGAACAGGCAGCCGCTTTGTGTGTCGATGAAACCGCAGTACTGCCTTTCATGCAGAGAACCGCGCCCATCTGGCGTGCCAACCTCTCCGGACTCCACCTCAGAGATGAGCACATACCGGCCGTCAGGAGACGTCGCCGGATTGGAGTCGTACTCGAACAGGGAGTAGGAGCGCTCGCTCAGTGCCATGCGGTGCACCAGCTTTCCCTGCTTCATCACTGACACGTTCCGGTAGCGACCGTTCTGCTCACCGTCGTATCGGAGTTTGATGTTGCTGCCAGCGTTTACCGACTTCCCGCCGTCAGCCTTCGCATCCTCTGTTGAAGCCACTGCTGCGAGCACGGCTAAGATCAAGCTCAACAAGTTCATTCTCCAGGAAACCATCATTTGCAGGCGCGAGCATGCGATGGGTATCAGGGGTTTGTGATCGCCATTTCGGGGCACTCACCTTTCTCCGCCAGCCTTCGCCTCGAGAACTCCATGAGGCAGAACAAGCGCTGTTCACTCTCATCGCCTGCCTGCCCGATCTCTCTACGTCACTGGCCGGCTCCTGGGCAGCGCGCAGCGCGAGCGACGACGAGGTTGCATACAGGAACAAACGGGAAGTGCACGTCATGGCGTGGAATGTTCAGCTTCTCGTCCCAGACCTTGAGCGGAAAGAGAACATGTAGCAACCCATCTGCCGCTTCATCCTCGCTTGGTCGCGTGAGGGCGACATCCGGTGCATCCCTGAGCAGCGCCGGATAAGCGTCCAGGAAGCGACGGCCGTACCGATCATGCTCCCCCGGTGTCGCCGCCCGACGCAGTGCTGCGTAGTAGGGAAAGAGGCGTCCTGCATCAGGTGCGTTACAGATGATGTCATGCGGATCCAACTGTGCATTGCCAGGGTATGCTGGCTTGCATGAGGTGCGCTTAAGTCGTTCTTCCAATGCGGTCAGCACCCGGTCGATGGCGGCGCCAGGGGCGGGCTCGCCGTCCAATTCGCCTACAAGCGACGCCAGGCTGTCGCCCACCATGGGGACGTACTCGCGCTCTGCATGCACCGCTAACTCGGCACGGGGCGGCAGGGGGGCAGTCGACGCTGCAGGCAGAGACATCAGGGCGGCCATCGCCAGCGCCACCATCATCGATTACACACCAGATCGCCAATGGAATCAGGCTGCAGGGCGATGGAGCACCACCTGACCACCTTGCGCCCCCTTCGTGCGGGAATGAATTCGACTTCCACATGAAGATGGCCATCGTGGAAGTCAACAAATTTGAAGTCGACCAATGCGAAGTCGCGATCAAATCGGGCCTCGCCGAGCGCGCAGACGAACTTTTCGCGATGGGGTTTGCCTGGATGGCCGAGTCTAAAGGACTGAACTGTCAGACATGGATCGTCGGCGATCACGAGATACCTGAAGTAGCGCTCTTTAATAACTTCTCCATCGGCCTTCGTGACTTTTGAGTAGTCGATGTGCCGCTCCGTGGCGTTGGCGGGGCTGCTCGACAGGGATGACGCAGCGCAAAGAACAACCCATGGCGAGGTCAGTAGTACACGCTTCCATACTCGAGTGAACATTCCAGATCTCCGATAGAACCCTTTCCGATTTCAATTGAACACGGTCTAACCTCATGACCGCTCCCTCGAAGTCTGATGAACTCGATCTCCAACGATAGTCGATCTGACTCAAAGTCGACCCTCCACACGTCAACAAACGCGAAGTCACGGTGAAAATGTATCTCCCCAAGCGAACAGATTGTCTTCTGGCGAACGAGTCCTTCCATGTTCGCGGCTTTGAAGATCTGAACCGTGACGCAAGCCGAGTCCCCCCTGAGCACGATGTAGCGCACCCACTGGCCCATCACTCTTTGGACGCCGACCATTCCCACATTCTCGTAGTCAACGGGCGGGGCTGAGGCTCCGGCGGAAAAGGCCACCAGCATCAAGCCACCTAGAACTGCGGATATCCCGCGCATCACATCCTGCTTTTGGCACGTCAGCCGCATACTTTGGTAGACGCAAAGTAGCTCGAACATGAAGAAAGTACGAAATTGCAAATGTTCTTACGCTCCCGGGATGGAGCTATGTGTCTGGCCATCCCTCCGCAGGGATGGCGAGAAGTAGAGTCGACTGTCAGTCGACTCTACCCAGGCGATCCGACCCAGTTGATTCCACACCCCTGTCATGCGGCGATGACCGCCGTAGCTCGTATAGTCGGCCCATGACCACCACCGCCCCAGCCGACCTCCCCGCCATCCTGCAGACCCTGCGCAGCGCCTGGCAGGCCCAGCGCCCTTCGCTCGACCAGCGCGACGCGGACCTGCGACGCCTGCGCGACGCACTGCAGGCACGCATGGATGAGATGGCCCAGGCCATCGCCGAGGACTTCGGCCACCGCGCCCACGTCGAATCGAAGCTGGCCGATGGCATGAGCGTGCTGTCGGCCATCGACCACCTGCGCCGCCACCTGCGGCGCTGGTCGAAGCCCCAGCGGGTCTCGGCCGGCTGGAAGCTGTGGCCGGCGCGCGCGCAGCTGCGGCCGACGCCGCTGGGCGTGGTCGGCGTGATCTCGCCCTGGAACTACCCGGTCACGCTGGCGCTGGTGCCGCTGGTCACGGCCATCGCCGCGGGCAACCACGTGCTGCTGAAGCCCTCCGAACACACCCCGCGCACCAGCGCGTTCCTGGCCGATCTGCTGGCCGGCGTGTTCCCGCCCGATCGGGTGGCCGTAGTGCAGGGCGGGGCGGACGTGGCCGCGGCGGTGTCCTCGCTGCCGCTGGACCATCTGCTGTTTACCGGCTCGACCGCGGTCGGCCGCAAGGTGATGGCCGCCGCGGCCGAGCATCTGGTGCCGCTGACCCTGGAGCTGGGTGGCAAATCCCCGGCGATTGTCTGCCGCGACTTCCCGCTGGACACCGCCGCCGCGCGACTGGCCACCGGCAAGTGGTTCAACGCGGGCCAGACCTGCATCGCGCCGGACTACGTGCTGATCGACACGGCGCGCCAGCGTGAGTTCGTGCAGGCGCTGCAGCAGCAGGTGCGCGAGCGCTATGGCGATTTCAGCGATGCCGGCGATTACACGCGCATCATCAACGAGGGCCAGTACCAGCGCCTGCAGGGTTATCTGGCGCAGGCGCGCGAGCGCGGCGTGCCGGTGATCCCGCTGGCGCAGGTGGACGCGGCGCGCGCCGACCGCGAGCGCCTGCTGGTGCCGACCGTGGTGCTGGACCCGCCGGACGACCTGGACCTGATGCGCGAGGAAATCTTCGGGCCGATCCTGCCGGTGCGGGCCTACCCCAACCTGGAAGCCGCGCTGGCCGATGTACTGTCGCGCGACCGGCCGCTGGCGCTGTATCCCTTCAGCCATGACACGGCCACGGTGGAGCGCATCCTTGGCCAGGTGGTGGCCGGCGGGGTGACGGTCAACGACACGCTGCTGCACTTCGCCGCCGACGGCCTGCCGTTTGGCGGGGTGGGGGCCAGCGGCATGGGCGCGTACCACGGCCGGGCTGGCTTCGATGCCATGAGCAAGCGGCTGCCGGTGCTGTGGCAGTCGCGCTGGGCGGCCAGTGACCGGCTGCGGCCGCCGTATTCGAAGATTGCGGGGTTGTTGAAGCTGCTGGGTCGGTGAAGCCACGCATGGCGTGGCTCTACTGATGGGATCTGCTCTGGTGGGCGCCAACCAAGTTTGGCGTCTACCAAAGCAGGGGCGGGTAGAATGGCCGCATGAAAATCGCCTCGTGGAACGTCAATTCGCTCAATGTCCGCCTGCCGCACCTGGAACAGTGGCTCAAGGAGTTCGGCCCGGACATCGTCGGTATCCAGGAAACCAAGCTGGAGGACCACAAGTTCCCCGATTCGGCGCTGATCGCCGCGGGCTACCGCAGCGTGTTCGCCGGCCAGAAGACCTACAACGGCGTGGCGCTGCTGTCGCGAGATCCGGCGCAGGACGTGCAGATCGGCATCCCCGGCTTCGAGGACGAGCAGAAGCGCGTCATCGCCGGTACCTTCGGCGACCTGCGTGTGATCAACCTGTACGTGGTGAACGGCCAGGACGTCGGCACCGACAAGTACGAGTACAAGCTGCGCTGGCTGGAAGCGGTGCATGCCTGGATCGCGCAGGAACTGCAGCGCTATCCCAAGCTGATCGTGATGGGCGACTTCAACATCGCCCCGGACGTGCGCGACGTGCACGACCCCGAGGTCTGGAACGAGAACCACATCCTGACCTCCACCGCCGAGCGCGGTGCGCTGCAGAAGCTGCTGCAGCTCGGCCTGCATGATGCGTTCCGCCTGCACAACGACGAGGCCGGCGTGTTCAGCTGGTGGGATTACCGCGCCGCCGGCTTCCGCCGGAACCTCGGCCTGCGCATCGACCTGACCTTGGTCTCCGATGCGCTGAAGGCCAGTGCGGTGGCCTCGGGCATCGACCGCGAGCCGCGCACCTGGGAGCGCCCCAGCGACCATGCGCCGGCGTGGGTCGAGATCGGTTGAAGCGGTAGCGTCGGGCCATGCCCGGCGAGCGCAGCGGCGGCAGGGAAACGCCGGGCATGGCCCGGCGCTACCGTTCAGATCACCGTATGCTCTTGCGGGTGAACAGGTTGACGATGGCCAGCAGGATCACCGCGCCGATTAGCGAGAACAGGAACGTGCGCAGGGTGATGGCATCGTTGATGCCGCCGCCGAACAGGAAGCCGGCAATCAGCGCGCCGACGATGCCCACCACGACGTTGAGGATGATGCCCTGCTGGGCGTCGCGACGCATGATGATGCTGGCCAGCCAGCCCACGATGCCGCCAACGATCAGCCAGATGATGATGCCCATGAACGTGACCTCTGGAAGTGGAAGGGACGGGGACCAGTTGACCCGCAGTGCCGTGAAACCGTCGTGCAATCCCGTGACGGGCGCGTGCGGATGAGCCTGCCAGCCACCCTCGACGGCCCGTGGCGCTTCGGCCCGGTGACGGTCTGGCGCTGCCCGCATGTGCCAGGCCAGCGCGGTGAGCCGCAGGCCCGGCAGGTGCTGGCGCAGGCGCTGGGCGGCGAACCCGATGCCCTGCCGCTGATGCGCGACGACAAGGGCCGGCCGGAGCTGGCCGGCGCGCTGGCCCACTACGGCACCGGCTGGAGCCACAGCGGCGAGGTGCTGCTGGTGGCGCTGGGCGAGGGCGTGCGGCTGGGCGTGGACCTGGAACTGCTGCGCCCGCGCCCGCGCCTGCTCGAGATCATCCAGCGCTTCTTCCACCCCGACGAAGTGACGTGGCTGCAAGGGCTGGCTGCCGACGAGCGCGAACACTGGTTCTTCCGCGTGTGGTGCGCCAAGGAAGCGCTGCTCAAGGCGCACGGCCAGGGCATCTCCTTCGGCCTGCACCGCCTGCAGCTGGCGCCAGGCGTCGATGGTGCCCTGCACCTGCGCTGGTGCGACGCCGAACTGGGCCAGGCCGAGCGCTGGCACCTGCACGAATGGCAGGCCAGCGGCCAGTTCCGCGCGGCATTGGCCTGGTATCCGCACTGAAGCGGCGAACCGGCGGGCAAAACCGGCGATAATGCCGGCATGAGCGAACACGATCTTCCCGCCGGCGCGGTCTCCACGCTGGAACAGGGCCTGGCCAGCATGGGCCTGGCGGCCGCATTGGCGCCGCCGCTGCTGCGCTACCTGGCGCTGCTGCACCGCTGGAACGGCACCTACAACCTCACCGCCATCCGCGATCCGCAGGAAATGGTCACCCGCCACCTGCTCGATTCGCTGGCGATGCAGCCGTTCGTGGCCGATGGCAGCCTGGCCGATCTCGGTACCGGCCCCGGGCTGCCGGGCATCCCGCTGGCCATCGCCTGCCCGGGCCTGCAGGTCACCCTGGTGGAAAGCAATGGCAAGAAGGCGCGCTTCATGCGCGAAGCCGTGCGCCAGCTGGGCCTGACCAATGCGCGCGTGGCCGAATCGCGCGCCGAGGCGCTGGACGAGGCCGGCCGCTACGACCAGCTGACCGCACGCGCCATGGACACCCTGGCCGGCATCGTCCGCGTCGGTGGCCACCTGCTGCGCCCCGGTGGCGTGCTGCTGGCGATGAAGGGCGTCTACCCGCATGACGAGATCGCGGTCCTGCCGGCAGGCTGGCAGGTGCGCGAGGTGACCCCGCTGCGCGTGCCCGGCCTGGCCGGCGAACGCCATCTGGTCACCGTTACAGGCCCCTGAACCCCGCCGCCAGCCCTTTGCGAAACAACGGGTTGGCGATCCATGATTTCCGCACGGGGCCGGTTGTACGCATAATGACCGGTCCCAGCACACGTCGACGAGGCACACCCGCATGGCCCGCATCATCGCCATCGCCAACCAGAAGGGTGGCGTCGGCAAGACCACGACCGCCGTCAACCTGGCCGCTTCCCTGGCCAACGCACCCAAGCGCGTGCTGTTGGTCGACCTGGATTCACAGGGCAACGCGACCATGGGCAGTGGCGTGGACAAGCGCGAGCTGGTCTCCTCCACCTACGATCTGCTGCTGGGCGAAGCCAAGGCAGCGGACGTGCGCGTGGCCACCGCCGAGGGCTACGACCTGCTGCCGGGCAACATCGACCTGACCGCGGCCGAGATCCAGCTGATGGCGCAGGAAGAGCGCGAGCAGCGCCTGAAGCGCGCGCTGGCGCCGATCCGCGACGAGTACGACTACATCCTGATCGACTGCCCGCCGGCGCTGTCGCTGCTGACGCTCAACGCGCTGGCCGCCGCCGATTCGGTGCTGGTGCCCATGCAGTGCGAGTACTACGCACTGGAGGGCCTGAGCGCGCTGGTGGAAACCATCGAAGCGCTGCGCACCAACCTCAACCCGGTGCTGGAGATCGAAGGCGTGCTGCGCACCATGTTCGACGTGCGCAACAACCTCGCCAACGCGGTGTCGGCCGAACTGACCGAGCACTTCGGTGACCGCGTGTTCCGCACCATCGTGCCGCGCAACGTGCGCCTGGCCGAGGCCCCCAGCCACGGCCAGAGCATCGTCGGCTACGACCGCGCCTCGCGCGGTGGCGTGGCTTACCTGGGCCTGGCCGGCGAGATCATCCGCCGCAACAACGAACGCAACAAGGCCGCCAAGGCCGTGGAGACCGCCTGATGACCAGCAAGCCTGCAGCCAAGAAGCGAGGCCTCGGCCGCGGACTGGACGCCCTGCTGGGCCCCAAGGGCGCAGCCAGCCAGGTGCAGGCCACCACTGCGGTCATCGAGCCCCTGCCGGGTGAAGTGCTGCGCAAGCTGGCCGTGGGCCAGCTGCAGCCGGGCAAGTACCAGCCGCGCCGCGAGATGGACGAAGGCAAGCTCTCCGAGCTGGCCGACTCGATCAAGTCGCAGGGCGTGATCCAGCCGATCCTGGTGCGCCAGCTGCCGGCGGGCAACTACGAAATCGTCGCCGGTGAGCGCCGCTGGCGTGCATCGCAGCTGGCCGGGCTGGACGAAGTGCCGGTGGTGGTGCGCGAACTGGAAGACCGCACCGTCATCGCGATGGCGCTGATCGAGAACATCCAGCGCGAAGACCTCAACCCGCTGGAAGAAGCCGAAGCGCTGCAGCGCCTCATCAGCGAGTTCACCCTGACCCACGCCGAGGCCGCCGAAGCCGTCGGCCGCTCGCGCGCGGCGGTGTCCAACCTGCTGCGCCTGCTGGAGCTGCCGGTGGCCATCCGCCTGCTGCTGGAAACCCGCCGCCTGGAAATGGGCCACGCCCGCGCGCTGCTGACCCTGGCCCCGGAGCTGGCCGGCAAGCTGGCGCAGGAAGCGGCTGATGAGGGCTGGTCCGTGCGCGAGGTCGAGCGCCGTGCGCAGGCCTTCGCCGCCGGCAAGGTGCCGAGCAACCGCCCGGTGGCCACGCCGAAGGTGCAGCAGGCCGACATCGCCTCGCTGGAAACCGAGCTGTCCGAATCGCTGGGCACCAAGGTGGCCATCAACCACGGCCGCGGCGGCAAGGGCAAGCTGATCATCCATTACACCGATCTGGACACGCTGGACGGCGTGCTGGAAAAGCTGCGCACCCGCCAGGGTTGAGCGCGGCAGCGCTGCAGCAGCGCTCGGCAGGGAAACGCACACGCCGCGGGACGGCTTCGTGCCGCGGCTCATCCAGGGAGCAGGAATGAGCATGGACATCGACGACGTCAGCCCGGGCGGCAGCCCGATCCTGGTGCACAGCCGGGAAAAGGACTTCACCCCGGCCCAGGGTGAGTCGCACATCGAGGCCATCAGCGCGCACATCGAGCGCCACCTGGGGCCGATCTCGGGCGTATTCCACGAAATCATCTCCGACCTCGTGCATATCGACGTGCACGTCGTGCCGGCCAGCGAGCCGTTTCCGTACCTGCGCCTTGTGACGTCGGGCATGAGCGACCTGCCGATGACCCTGCCCGAAGGTGCGCCCGGCCCGGCATACATGGAGCTGATGGTGACCCTGCCGGCCGATTGGCCGATCAGCGGTGATGCCTTCGAAGACGAGCGCAACTACTGGCCGGTGCGGTTGCTGAAGACGCTGGCACGGCTGCCGCACGAGTACGACACCTGGCTCGGCTTCGGCCACACCATTCCCAACGGCCACCCGGCCGAGCCCTACGCCCCGGGCGTGGGTTTCGATGGCGCCATCGTGCTGCCGCCGGTCACCGCCCCCGAGGACTTCGGCACGCTGCAGCTGGACGATGGCAGGCGTATCACGTTCATGACCATCGTCCCACTTTACCCGGAGGAGATGGACCTGAAGCTGAAGAAGGACGCCGAGGCCCTGCTGGATCGCTTCGATGCGAAGAACATCCAGGACGTGATCGTGCCGGGTCGGGTAAACGTCGCCAGAAAGCGCTTCGGCTTCTTCTGAGACCGGTAACATCCACCGTCTGAACTTCGTTACAGAGTCCCTGCCATGACCATCCTGCTCACCGGCGCTGCCGGCTTCATCGGTGCCTACACCGCCCGCGCGCTGCTGGAGGCCGGCCAGGCCGTGGTCGGCCTGGACAACTTCAACGACTACTACGACCCGCAGATCAAGCGCGATCGCGTGGCCGCGCTGTGCCCGGGCCTGGACCTGCGCACCCTGGACCTGACCGACCAGCAGGGCCTGGCTGCGCTGTTCGATGAGGTGCAGCCCACCGCGGTGATCCACTTGGCCGCGCAGGCCGGCGTGCGTTATTCGCTGGAAAACCCGCACGCCTACGTCGACAGCAACCTGACCGGCTTCGTCAACATGCTCGAGCTGTGCCGCCACCGCGGCGTGCAGCACTTGGTGTATGCCTCCAGCAGCTCGGTGTATGGCGATTCGGCTACGCCGCCGTTCTCCGAGGACCAGCGCGTGGACCAGCCGCGCTCGCTGTATGCGGCCACGAAGGCGGCCAACGAGCTGATGGCCTACACCTATGCGCAGCTGTACGGCCTGCATGCCACCGGCCTGCGCTTCTTCACCGTGTATGGCCCGTGGGGCCGGCCGGACATGGCGCCGCTGCTGTTCTCGCGCGCGGTGCTGGCCGGGCGTCCGATCGATGTGTTCAACGAAGGGCGTATGCAGCGCGATTTCACACATGTTTCCGACATCGTGTCGGGCATCCTCGGCGCCCTCGCGAACCCCAGCGCCGACGCGGTGCCGCACCGGGTGTTCAACCTCGGCAACCACACGCCGGTCGAGCTGGAGCGCTTCATCAGCGTGATCGAGCAGGCCGCCGGCCGCCCCGCGCAGAAGGTCTACAAGCCGATGCAGCCAGGCGACATGGTCCGCACGATGGCCGATACCCGGCGCGCCCATGACGCCTTCGGCTTTGATGCGGTCACTCCGATCGAGCAGGGCCTGCCGCCGGTAGTGCAGTGGTGTCGCGAATATTTTGGCGATCGCGCCTGAGGAGGTACCCTCACGCAGCCGGATTCATCTTCGGATAACCTCGGCTTCGGAGAATGCGCGGTCTTTGTATCCCTGCTGGCCGAGTGACCCATGAGCCACCCCGAGCTTTCCGTTGTCGTCCCGGTGTTCAACGAGCGCGACAATGTCGCGCCCCTGGTCGGTGAGATCGTTGCCGCGCTGCGCGGCCATCTGCCGTTCGAGATCGTCTATGTGGACGACAACTCACGCGACGACAGCCTGGCCGTGCTGCAGGGCCTGAAGGCCAGCACCCCCGAGCTGCGTGTGCTGCACCATGTCAGCCAGAGCGGGCAGAGCACCGCCGTCCGCACCGGCGTGCGCAATGCCCGCGCGCCGTGGATCGCCACCCTCGACGGTGACGGCCAGAACGATCCGGCCGATATTCCGAAGCTGCTGGCCGCGCGGCAGTCGGCCGATGCGCAGGTAAAGCTGTTCGCCGGCTGGCGCGTCAACCGCCAGGATAGTGGCAGCAAGCGCTGGGCCAGCAAGTGGGCCAACGCGATCCGCGCGCGCATGCTGCGCGACGATACCCCCGATACCGGCTGCGGCATCAAGCTGTTCGAGCGCGAGGCCTTCCTCGACCTGCCGTACTTCGACCACATGCACCGCTACCTGCCGGCGCTGATGCAGCGCGCCGGCTGGAGGACGACCAGCGTGCCGGTCAACCACCGCCACCGCACCGCCGGCGTGTCCAAGTACAACAACCTGGGCCGCGCCCTGGTCGGCATCCGCGACCTGCGCGGCGTGGCCTGGCTGATCACCCGCAGCAAGCGCACTGCGGTGGAGGAGCGTTGATGGAGCTGCATTGGCTCGACCAGCCGCTGACCTGGCTGTACTGGACCGGCCTGCACGTCACCGGCTGGAAACTGATCGGCTACACCGGCGCGCTGATGTTCGGCGGCCGCTGGCTGGTGCAGTTCGTGGCGTCCAAGCGCGCCGGCAAGCCGGTCATCCCGCGCCTGTTCTGGTACATGAGCGTGGTCGGCAGCCTGATGACCCTGAGCTACTTCCTGTTCTCGGCCAAGCAGGACTCGGTGGGCGTGCTGCAGAACCTGTTCCCGGCGTTCACCGCCCTGTACAGCCTGCACCTGGATATCCAGCACCGTGGCTGGAAGCGGGACAAGGCGAGCCACTGAGGGCTTGCGGGGGCCGGATCAACATCCGGTAGCGCCGGGCCATGCCCGGCGGACATCTGTTTTCCGCGGGGCATGGCCCCACGCTACCGGGCGCAGGCAGGACCTTCGTCCCATGCCACAGGCCCTGCACGGTGCGATCATCGGGATCTGCCTTCCCGGGAACCTGTGCTCGTGAAAACCCGCCTCGCCGTAGCTCTGTTGATTGTCCTGTCCGCCCCCGCGGTCGCCCTGGCTGCCCCGCCGGCCGCCACTCCGGCCAGCATGGCCGCCGGATCGGCCGCCGATGCTGCCTTCCGTGCGCTGTACGAGAAGGAGTGGAAGTGGCGCCAGGAGGGCGGTGGCGAAGCCAGCGAGGACGAGGACGCGCCGGCCAACGCCACCCGCATGCCCGATGTCGGCCCGGCCGCGCAGCAGGCCCGCCTGAAGGTCTGGGACGAAACCCTGGCCGACCTGAAGAAGATCAACGTCAAGGCCCTGTCCGCCGACAACCAGGTCAACTACGCGATCTACCGCGACCAGGTCTTCAACCTGGCCGAAGCCACGCGCCTGCGCACCTATGAGATGCCGTTCAATTCGGACTCCTCGTTCTGGTCCAACCTGTCCTTCATGGCCCGGCGCGAGATGAAGACCGCGCAGGACTACCGCAACTACATCGCCCGCCTGAACGACGTGCCGCGCTACTTCGGCCAGCAGACCGACAACATGCGCGCCGGCCTCAAGCGCGGTTTCAGCGTGCCGCGCGCGGTGCTGGACGGCCGCGAGGTGTCCATCGCCACCGTCGCCGAGCTGAAGGATCCGACGACCTCGCCGCTGTACACGCCCTTCAAGAAGCTGCCCGCCAGCATCCCGGCCGCCGAACAGGCTGCCCTGCGCGAACAGGCCGCGGCGGCCATCAGCGGCAAGGTGGTGCCGGCATTCCAGCAGCTGCGCACCTTCTTCGTCAGCGAATACGTGCCGCAGGCGCGCACCACCCTGGCCGCCGAGGCCATGCCCGGTGGCAAGGCCTTCTACAAGCAGCAGATCCACGAATACACCACGCTGGACCTGTCGCCCGACGAGATCCATCGCATCGGCCTGGGTGAAGTCGCGCGCATCCAGAAGGAGATGAACGACATCATCCAGCAGGTGCAGTTCAAGGGCAGCTTCGCCGAATTCCTGACCTTCCTGCGCACCGATCCGCAGTTCTACGCCAGGACCCCGGAAGAGCTGCTGTCGCGCGCTGCGTGGATCTCCAAGCGCGCTGATGGCCAGCTCGGCCGGTTCATGACGCTGCCGCGTGCGCGCTTCACCATCGTGCCGGTGCCGCCGGATATCGCCCCGTTCTGGACCGCCGGTCGCGGTGGCATGGGCACCTACTGGGTCAACACCTACGATCTGCCGTCGCGCCCGCTGTACAACCTGCCGGCGCTGACCCTGCATGAGTCCGACCCGGGCCATGCGCTGCAGGGCGCGATCGCCTCCGAGCAGAAGGACCTGCCCGAGTTCCGCCGCAACGCCTACATCTCCGCCTATGGCGAAGGCTGGGCGCTGTACTGCGAGAAGCTGGGCGTGGAAATGGGCATCTACGAAACCCCGTACGAGGATTTCGGTCGCCTGACCTACGAAATGTGGCGTGCCGCGCGCCTGGTCATCGACACCGGCGTGCACAGCAAGGGCTGGACCCGAGAGCAGGCCCTGGCCTACCTGCGCGACCACACCGCGCTGAGCGAGCATGAAGTGACCACCGAAGTGGATCGCTACATCTCCTGGCCGGGCCAGGCGCTCAGCTACAAGCTGGGCGAGATCGCCATCGTGCGCCTGCGCGCACAGGCCGAAAAGGAACTGGGCGACACGTTCGACATCAAGGGCTTCCACGATGTGATCCTGAAGCAGGGTTCGGTGCCGCTGCCGGTGCTGGAACAGCAGATCCAGGCGTACATCGCCGAGCGGAAGAAGGCCTGACGGAGTGCGCCGCCGGGCACGGCCCGGCGCTACCGGAATGAACCGCGGTAGCGCCGGGCCATGCCCGGCGAGCGCGAAGCGCGGCAGACCCGTGCCCCTCAGTGCTTCACCAGCCGCCCGGCAAACGTCGGCAGCACCAGCAGCGTCAGCAGCGTGGCGGTGATCAACCCGCCGATCACCACCGTCGCCAGCGGCTTCTGCACTTCCGCGCCGGCGCCACTGGCGATGGCCATCGGTATGAAGCCGACGATGGCCACCAGGGCCGTGGTCAGCACCGCGCGGATGCGGCTGGCGGCACCCTTGATGGCCGCCTGCATCGGCAGGTCGCCGCCCTCCAGTCGCTCGCGGATCGCCTGCATCAGCACCAGGCCGTTCAACGTGGCCACGCCGGAGACGGCGATGAAGCCCACCGCTGCAGACACCGAGAACGGCATGCCACGCAGCAGCAGGGCGAGGATGCCGCCGACCAGGGCCAGTGGCACGCAGCTGAACACCAGCAGCGCTTCCCTGCCACTGCGCAGGGCCATGAACAGCAGGCCGCCGATCAGCAGGAACACCACCGGCACCACCGTGGCCAGCCGCTTCTCCGCGCGCTGCAGGTTCTCGAACTGGCCGCCCCAGCGCAGGTAGGCACCGGCCGGCAACGCCACGTCGGCCACCGCGGCCTGCGCTTCGCTGACGAAGCCACCGAGATCGCGGCCGCGCACGTTGGCCTGCACCACCACCCGCCGGCTGCCGTCGCTGCGGCTGATCTGGTTCGGCCCTTCGCTGACGCTGATGCGTGCCAGCGAGGACAACGGCACCACCTGGCCTGCCGGCGTGGCGATCGGCAGCGAGGCCAGCTGGTCCGGATCGTTGCGTGCGGCATCGTCCAGGCGCACCACCACATCGAAGCGTCTGTCGCCTTCGAAGATCCGCCCGGCCGCGGTACCACCGATGCCGGTGGACACCGCATCACTCACATCCGCCGCGGTCAGCCCCTGCTGCGCGGCCGCCACATGGTCGATCCTGACGTTGAGCGTGGGCAGGCCGGAAATCTGCTCAACCCGCACGTCGGCGGCGCCGTCCACTGCGCGCAGTTTCAGCGCTACCTGCTCGGCCACTTTCTGCAGTGCGGCGAAGTCATCGCCGTACACCATCACCGCCAGGTCCGTGCGCACGCCGGAAATCAGCTCGTTGAAGCGCAGCTCGATCGGCTGGCTGAACTCGAAACTGTTGCCCAGCTGCTGCCCGGCCAGCTGCTCGAAACGCTGCACCAGCGCTTCCTTGTCCAGCTTCGGATCAGGCCACTGCGCGCGCGGCTTCAGCACGATCACGCTGTCGGAGATGTTGGCCGGCATCGGGTCGATGGCCGCTTCGGCGGTGCCGGTGCGCGAGAACACCGCCTCCACTTCCGGCTGTTCGGCCAGCGCTTTCTCCAGCGCCAGCTGCATCGCCAGCGATTGCTCCAGTGAAGTGGATGGCACGCGCAGGGCCTGCATCGCCACGTTGCCTTCGTCCAGGGTGGGCATGAACTCGCGGCCCAGCAGCGAGAACGAACCGATGCCCACCACCACCATCATCACCGCACCGGCCAGCATCGTGCGCGGATGCGCGACTGCACGACGCACCACCGGCTCGATACGCGCACGCAGCACGCGGATCAGTTTCGTCTCGTGCCCGCCGTCGCCAGTATGCGCATCGCCGTCCCTCACCGTGGGCTCGCGCACCAGCAGCGCGACCATCGCCGGCACGAAGGTGAAGGAGAAGATGAAGGCGCCGATCAGGGCCAGCATGAAGGTGGCCGCCATCGGGTGGAACGTCTTGCCCTCCACGCCTTCCAGGGTGAGGATCGGTGCGAACACCAGCAGGATGATCAGCTGGCCGAAGGCCGCAGGCCGCGCCATCTTCATGGCCGAATCGGCAGCCACGCGCAGGCGCTCCATCGCGGTCAGCGCACGGCCAAGTTCGGCGCGGCGCTGGCCCAGCATCAGCAGCGTCGATTCGATCACGATCACCGCGCCATCCACCAGGATGCCGAAATCCAGCGCGCCCAGGCTCATCAGGTTGCCGCTGATGCCAAAGCGGTTCATGCCGATCACTGCGAACAGGAACGACAGCGGGATCACCAGCGCGGTGATTGCCGCTGCACGCAGGTTGCCCAGCAGCAGGAACAGCACCACCACCACCAGCAGCGCGCCTTCACTGAGGTTCTTCGCCACGGTCCGGATGGTGGCGTTGACCAGTTCGCTTCGGTCCAGCACCGGCACCGCCACGATGGACGGTGGCAGTGAGGCATTCACCTGCTGCAGGCGTTCCGCGGCGGCCTGGGCCACGGTGCGGCTGTTGCCGCCGGCAATCATCAGCGCGGTGCCAAGCACGGCTTCGTGGCCGTTGCGGCTGGCCGCACCCAGGCGTGGCGCGCGGCTCAAGGCCACCTCGGCCACGTCCGCCACGCGCACCACCACGCCATTGCGCGTGGCCACCGGGGCATGCGCCAGATCGTCGGTGGTCAGCGCCAGGCCATCGGCACGCACCACCAGGCCCTCACCGGCGCGCTGCACGAAGCCGGCGCCGGCCTGCACGTTGGAACGCTGCAGGGCGGTGACCAGATCGGCCAGGCCCAGCCCATGCGCGGCCAGCCGCGCGCTGTCCGGGTGCACGCCGTACTCCTTGACGTAGCCGCCGACGGTATCGACCCCGGCCAGCCCCGGGCTGGAACGCATCTGCGGCGCGATGATCCAGTCCTGCACGGTGCGCAGGTAGGTGGCGCGTTCTTCCGGCGTGGCCAGCAAGGTGCCTTCCGGTGTGCGGTAGACCTCGCCGGCCTGCCAGCCGGCCGCGCCGGGTTCGGCCAGCTGGACTGGATCGAATGCGGTGAAATCCACCGTCCACATCAGCACCTCGCCCAGGCCGGTGGTGATCGGCGACAGCAGTGGCGACGCACCGTCGGGCAGATCGTCGGCGGCTTCGCGCATGCGCTCGGCCACCTGCTGGCGGGCGAAGTAGATGTCGGTCGCATCGGTGAAGATGGCGGTGACCTGCGAGAAGCCGTTGCGTGACAGTGAGCGGGTGGTGGTCAGGCCGGGAATGCCGGCCAGCGCGGTTTCCAGCGGGTAGGTCACCTGCCGTTCGATCTGTTCCGGCGTCAGCGCCGGGGCCACCGTGTTGATCTGCACCTGGCGGTTGGTGATGTCCGGCACCGCGTCGATCGGCAGCTTGCCCAGCTGCAGCAGGCCGACCGCCGCCAGCAGCGCGGCGGCGATCACCACCAGCCAGCGGCGGCGGACCGCGGTTTCAATGATCAGCTTGAACATGGTCGCCTCCTCAGTGGCCGTGCTCGGCTTCGCCCTTGGCCAGTTCGGCCTTGAGCAGGAAGGCGTTGGCGCCGACGATGCGTTCGCTGCCGGTCAGCCCACCGAGGATCTCGATGCGGTCACCGGCACGGCGGCCGGCCAGCACCGGCTGCGCCTTGAAGCCGCCGTCGACCGCGACGAACACCGCGCTGCGGCCATCGACGTTCTGCAACGCATCGGCGGGTACGCTGAGCGCGTCACCCTGGGCCTCGGTGACCACCACGGCCGACACCGGTGAACCGGCCGGCGGCAGCGCGGCGTCCACCGGCATGGCACGGATCACCGCCACGCCGCCCTGCTGGCGCACATCCGCGGCCGAGCCGATGACGGTGGCGCTGAAGCTGCCGCCCGGCACGCTCACTTCCAGCGTCATGCCCGGCGTGACCTGTGCGGCCAGTGCCGGTGGCGCGGTGAACACCAGTTCGTTCATCGCCGGATCGGCGACCTCGGCCACCACGCTGCCGGCAGCGACCACGCCGCCCGGCGTGACCTGCACGTTGCCGACGATGCCGGCCACCGGGCTGGTGATGCGGACGCGGCCGCTGGCATCGGGTGCGCCATTGGCGGCGGCCTGTGCCTGTGCCGCCGCCGCCTGCGCCTGCGCAGCCATGGCACGTGCATGCGAGGTTTCCAGCTCCTGACGCGCGACCACGCCCTGTTCCACCAGCGCCCTGTCACGACCGTGGGCCAGTCGCGCGGCCTTGGCTTCGGCAGCGGCGGCCAATGCATTGGCGCGGAACACCGCCGCCTCACCGCTGCGCACGATGGCCAGTGTCTGGTCCTGCTTCACGGCCGTGCCCGGTGCCACCAGCACGCGTTCGACGCGGCCGGTCACGCTGGACGCCACCGACGCGCGCGCGCCGATCGAGGGTTCCACACGGCCAGACAGGCGCGTGGAGCCGCCACCGCCTCGACCGACGGCGACCACTTCGATGGACGACGCCTTGATCTGTTCCGGCGTCAGCGCGACCACGCCTTCATCGGCCTCGGGCGCGTTGCCTGTGGTGTTCTCAGCGCTGCCCGGTGCATTGCCGTGGCCATCGTCGGCAGCGGCGGTTGGGGTCTGTGCAGTGCCAGTGCAGCCGACCAGCAGTGCGCCCAACAGTGCAGCGGTCATCAACGAAACAGTACGGGAGAACATCAGCGAACCTCCACAAACGGGGCGCGCCCTTCCAGGCGGGCAAGATCGATTTCCGCGCCGACGCGCGACAGGCGCGCATCCACGGCGCTGCTGCGTGCGGCGATGAGGGCACTGCGTGTGCTGCGCAGTTCCAGCTGCGAGATGCGTCCGGCGTCGAAGCCGATGCGGGCCAGCCGGTAGGCTTCCTCGGCGGCCACGACGGTGTCATCGGCGGCGCGCATGCGGCTGCCGGCAGCCTTCAGCCCGGCCACCGCCGCGAGGCGTTCGGCTTCGCTGTCGCGGCGCTGCTGGTCCAGCCGCGCTTCGGCCGCACGCTGGTCGGCACTGGCCGCGCGGATGCCGCCGCGGTTGCGGTCGAACAAGGGGATCGAAAGGCTCACGCCCAGCGTATAGGCCTGTTCGCGGTCCTCGCGGAAGCGTGTCTGCGCGGCGGTCACGCTGAGTTCGGGCAGGGCACGCCTGCGCTCTACGTCGACCAGACGGGTGCTGGCCTGAGCCTCGGCTTCGGCGATTCGCACCGCCAGCGCGGCATCACCGGCACCCCGTGGCAGCGGCGGCGTGCGATCCAGCAGGCTGTTGTCGATGGACTGCACCGGCGTATCCAGCAGGGCCGCACTGGTCAGCCGCGCCAATGCCGCATCGCGGAAGGCCTGCGCTTCCTCCAGCGCGGCGCTGGCATTGGCCACTTCGCTGCGCGCCTGCACCGCGCGCAGTTGTGGTTCGCGGCCCTGCTGGACCAGGGCGTCGACCGCCGCGGCATCGTCGCGGGTCAGCGCCAGCGCTTCCCCGGCCAGGACGTAACGACGCAGCGCGCTCTCGGCCTGCGCGTAGAACGCCGCCAGCTGGCTGGCCACATCACTGCGGCTCTGCGTTCCACGCAGCGTGGCGGCCTGTGCTTCGGCGCGGGCAGCACGTACGCGTGCACCACGCTGGCCCCAGATTTCCAGCGGCTGGGACAGCGTGAGCACGCTGTCGGCGCGGCCCATGCCGCCATAGCTGCCGGTACCCCAGGCGTTTTCGGTGGCGTAGGAGAGGGATGGGTTGGGCAGGGCGCGTGCCTGCTCGGCGCGTGCTTCGGCAGCGTCGGCCAGGGCCGCGCCAACGCGGGCGCCGGGCAGCTGGTCCAGGCGTTCAAGCAGGGTGTCATAGGAAGGGGCGGCTTGCGCCATCGCCTGCAGTGCCGGGGCGAGGCCCAGCAACGCAGCAATGACCCGCCCGGCCGCACGCAGCGACCGAGGTGTCGAGTTCGACATGAAGGATGTCCGGTTGTGAGTGAAACGGAGGCCCGCGATCGCGGGACGCGCTCAACTCACGCCCGGGGAGGACGCTTCAGTTCATCCTGCGCGACGGCATAGGTCGCGCTGTCACCGTCGGCCATCCAGCGTGCCGGCAGCGGCGCGCCGAAGGCGGCAACGGTGCCGGCCGGCAGGCTCAGGTTGGAATGGTGGCAGTGGTTATGGCTGCAGGCACCGGTATGCGTGCCGTCACTGTCGCCGTCTGCGTCGTCGGCCGCGGCTTCAACATGGGCCGCGACCGTGTCATGCGGCTCGACCGTGCAAGCCAGCACGTCGGCCACCGGCACGACCACGAATGCCGCCATCAGCAGCATCAGCAGGGTCGAACGGAGGTGGCGGGCAATCCAGCGCATGCAGGGCAGGCTAGCAAGCAGTTTCCGGTGGATACAATATCAATGGCCGGGTCGGACTCCCCTGTAGAGCCGAGCCCATGCTCGGCTGGTTTCCTGTCATGAGCCGAGCATGGGCTCGGCTCTACAGCAGACGTCATGGCAGCTTCGCGATCACCTTGATCTCGAACTGGAACCCATACAGCCAGGTCACGCCGATGCCGGTCAGGGTCGGGTGCGGCGCTTCGCCCCAGTACTCGGGCACGATGGCCCAGGCCTTCCCGAAGTTCGTTTCCGGGTCGACCATGAACACGGTCACGTCGATCACGTCATCGAAGCTGCAGCCAGCGGCGGCCAGTACCGCGTTGAGGTTGTCGAAGGCGCGGCGCACCTGGGTGTCGAAGTCCGGTTCGGGCGAGCCGTCCTCACGGCTGCCGACCTGGCCCGAGACGAAGAGGAAACCATTGGAACGGATGGCCGGCGAGTAGCGGTTGCGCTCGTACAGCGCCTGCCGGCCGGCGGGGAAAACGACATCACGGTGCGTCATGAGGGGGCTCCAGTGGGGAGGCTCCCATCTTCCGTACCGGGTCTATCTGGATAAACCGCGATGATCGGCCTAGATTGATTGCCAATCCCAAACAATCACGGCCCACCCATGGACCGTTTCGAGGCGATGCGCGCCTTCGCCCGCGTGGTGGAAACCGGCAGCTTCACCCGTGCCGCGCAGACCCTGCAGGTCAGCCGCACTACGGTTACCCAGCTGGTGCAGCAGCTGGAAGCGCACCTGCGGCTGCGCCTGCTCAACCGCACCACGCGGCGGGTCAGCGTCACCGCCGATGGCGCGACGTACTACCCGCGCATCGCGCGCCTGCTGGCCGAGCTGGAAGAGGTGGAGGGCGGCCTCGGCGATGCCGCCAGCCAACCGCGTGGGCGCCTTCGCATCGATGTGCCCGGCCCGTATGCGCGGCTGCGGCTGGTGCCGGTGTTGCGGGATTTCCACGCGCGCTATCCGGACATCCAGCTGGACATCGGCGTCAGCGACCGCGAGGTCGATGTCATCGCCGACAACGTGGACTGCGTGATCCGCGGCGGTGCACCCGCCGATCCGGCGCTGGTGGCGCGGCCGCTGGCCAGCCTGTCGATCGGCTTCCACGCCAGCCCCGCTTACCTGCAGCGCTTCGGCGTGCCCGCGCACCCGAGCGCACTGGCAGGGCCGGACCATCACATGGTCGGCTTCCTCAGCCCGCGCACCGGTCGCGCACGCGTGTTCGTCTCCCAGCGCGGGGATGAGCGCATTGAAGTGCAGGGCCGCCATGCGGTGGGCTTCGATGATGGCAATGCCTACCTGGCCGCCGGCGTGGCCGGCCTGGGCGTGGTCGCGCTGCCCAGCTACATGGCCGAACCGCATGTGACCAATGGCGAACTATTGCCGGTGCTGCAGGACTGGCAGCTGCCGCCGATGCCGATGCACGTGATGTTTCCGCCGAACCGGCACATGAGCCAGCGCCTGCGGGTGTTCATTGACTGGGCGGTGGAGGTGTTGGGGTGACACGCGCCGGGCATGCGAAAATCATCACTGCACGCATCAGGAAACCGCCACACGCATGAGCCGCATCGTCGCACTGGATACCGAAACCACCGGCATTTCCCACCGCATGGGCCATCGGGTCATCGAGATCGGCGCAGTGGAACTGATCGATGGCCAGCTCACCGGCCGCCAGTTCCACACCTATCTGCAGCCGCAGCGCTCGGTGGACTGGGGCGCGCAGCGCGTGCACGGCATCAGCGATGCAATGCTGGTCGGCAAGCCGCTGTTTTCCAGCAAGGCCACCGAGCTGCTGGACTTCCTGCGTGGCAGCGAGATGGTCGCGCACAACGCCACCTTCGATGTGGGCTTCCTCGACAACGAGCTGCGTCTGGCCGGCATGCCCGGCAGTCTGGCCCAATACTGCCGCATTACCTGCAGCCTGAAGCTCGCGCGCGGGCGTTGGCCCGGCCAGGGCAACAAGCTGGACGATGTGCTGCAGCGCCTGCGCATTCCCGGTAATCGCGGCCTGCACGGCGCGTTGAAGGATGCGCATCTGCTGGCCCAGGTGATTCCGCACCTGCGTTGATGGCGGGGCGGGGCGGTGGGTCAGAGCCCTTTTCTGCGAAAAGGGATCCGACCCCATTGCTCGATCATCGCCACGCCCGTGGCCACGCCATCCTCGCTCGCCATTGCCGCGCCCAGTGCAGCGGCACGCGCACGTGCAGCGCTGTCCTCGGCGAACGCAATCGCCGCCGCCAGCGTGGCCGCATCCAACCGCCCCGGTGACAGCGGCGCCGGCGCCACACCCAGCGTCTGCAGGCGCCGTGCCCAGAAGAACTGATCGGCAGCGAACGGCATCACCAGCGAAGGAATACCAGCGCGGCAGGCCGAATGCGTGGTGCCGCTGCCGCCATGGTGGATGGCCAGCGCGCAGCGTGGGAACAGTGTTTCATGCGGTGTCGGGCCGAGCACGAACACGTTCGCTGGCATAGCACTTGAAGGCAGTCCGGCCCAGCCCGGGAACAGCAGCACGCGGCGCGGCGCCAGCGCCTGCAGCAGGGCCGGCAGCACGCGTTCGCGGTCGAAGCCGGTCATGCTGCCGAAGCCGAGATAGACGGGCGCGGGTCCGGCATCGAGAAAGGCCTGTAGATCAGCAGGCGGCGACCAGGGTCGTTCCGGCATCCGCCATTGCCCGCACACCACATGGTCGGCCGGCCAGTCGGCAGGCGGCGGCAGCAGCTGCGGGGAAATGCCGTACAGCATCGGCAGGCCGGCCCACAGCGTGCGGCGCGGCGGTTGCCCGAGCGCGGCGCGCGCGGCGTTGATCGGCCTGCGGAAGGTGCGCCACACCGCCTGGTTGACCAGCCCGTAACTGGCCCGCCGCAGGACGGCTGGCAACGGCATCGGCGGCAGGAAGGGCGACGCGAAGGCGCGCGTCGGCGTCAGCGGAATCATGCCGGTGCCGATGGCCGGCAGGCCGTGGCGCTCGGCCACGCTGAGGCCGACCAGCGCGGCCAGGCCGCCGGTCAGCACGGCATCGCAGCCGGCGGCGGCCGCATCGGCCTGCACCATCCAGGCCGGCACGTGGCGACCGGCCATCCGCGCCAGGCCGCGCGAGGCGGCGGCCAGGTTGTTGCCGCGCGCCACCAAGGCCACCACTTCGTCGTGGATGTCGCCTTCCAGCGCCGCGTGCGGCACCGCCAGCTCGCGCGCGCTGCCCAGCGTGCCCTGTTCGGCCAGCAGCATCACGTCGTGGCCGGCCTGGCGCAGGCCATGGCACAGCATCACCAGTGGCCGGGTGTCGCCTTCGGTGCCATAGGTCAGGGCCAGCAGTCGCATCGGGGGCTTCACGGGTGGGGCGGTCAGTATGGGCAGCCCGGTCATGAACAAGGCGTGCCCCGTTCAGCCCGCGCCTGTGGGTAACTTGCGCAAGTGCTTGAACCCCTGCATAATGCGCGGCTCGCTGTGTCCGGTTTTCTGCCGGGCGGCGCCCCCGGGAGCACGTCCCCGGCCGCCCAACGCCAGCGTAACCCTTTGATTCTCTTGACGTGTGGTGGGTAACCACCGAGGCCGCCGTCTCCCGGGCTACGGGCTGACACAACTTACTATCGAGGTGCGCAATGTCCCGCGTATGCCAGGTTTCCGGCAAGCGAGTGCAGACGGGTAACAACGTCTCGCACGCCAACAACAAGACCCGTCGTCGTTTCCTTCCCAACCTGCACGAGCGCCGCTTCTGGGTTGCCAGTGAGAACCGTTGGGTGAAGCTTCGTGTTTCCGCGCATGCACTGCGCACCATCGACAAGAACGGTATCGATTCCGTTCTGGCTGAGCTGCGTGCGCGCGGCGAAAAGGTCTGAGGAGTAGACGATCATGGCAGGCAAGCGCGAAAAGGTCTGAGGAGTAGACGATCATGGCAGGCAAGCGCGATAAGGTCCGTATGATTTCGACCGCCGGTACCGGTCACTTCTACACGACCGACAAGAACAAGAAGAACACCCCGGGGAAGATGGAATTCTCCAAGTACGATCCGGTCGTGCGCAAGCACGTCCCGTACAAGGAAGGCAAGATCAAGTAATCCGCGAGGATTGCTGGTCGCTTCCGAAGAAGCCCGCCCTCGTGGCGGGTTTTTTTGTGCCCGGCTTTCCTGTGGTGGGTGCTGGTGGGTGTCGACCGTTGGTTGGCACGTTGCCTGAAGGCTGGGCAGAATGACCCCCACACCTCCGACGGGCGACGCGATGCTGTTCGAGTGGCTGCTGGGTTCCTACCTGCTGTTGATCGACTGGCTCATCCGGCTGGTCGCGCTGTGCTGGATCCCCACCCGCACCACGCCGGGGGCGGCACGCAGCTGGCTCCTGCTGGTCGGCTTCGTGCCGCTGCTGGGCCTGCCGCTGTACCTGCTGTTCGGCCACCCGTGGCTGTCGCGCGAGCGCATCCGCCGGCAGGCCGAGGCGTCGCAGGTCATCCGCGAGGAACAGGCGCTGCAGCACCGCCTGCGCTGGACCCCGACCGCCGACACCGCCATCGCCGAGATCGTGCCGCTGGTGCAGCGCCAGGGTGACTTCATGCCGGTGCATGGCAACGCGGTCGACCTGCTCACCGACTACGACGAATCGCTGCACACCCTCATCGCCGACATCGACCAGGCCGAGGACCGCGTCCACCTGCTGTACTACCTGATGTTCGACGACGCGGTAGGCGAGGCCATCGTTGAAGCGCTGCAGCGTGCCGCCGCGCGCGGCGTGCAGTGCCGCGTGCTGCTGGATGCGGTGGGTGCCAAGCGCGGCCTGCGTGCCTACCGCAAGCGCCTGCAGGCGCGCGACATCGAAGTGCGGGCGATGCTGCCCGGCGGCCTGCGCTGGCGCCGCAGCGGGCGCATGGACCTGCGCAACCACCGCAAGATCGCGGTGATCGACAACGAAGTGGCCTACGTCGGCTCGCAGAACCTGGCCGGCCCACGCTTCGTGCCCGGCCACCCCAACCGCGAACTGGTCGCGCGCGTGCGCGGCCCGGCGGTGGCCCACCTGGAGGCGGTGTTCGCCAGCGACTGGTACATGGAAACCGGGCAGCGCCTGGACGTCATCGCCGACGTGCCCGAGTGCGGCGATGACATTGCCACCCAGCTGCTGCCCAGTGGCCCGGCGTACCCCTACAGCAACGCGCGCGATGCGGTGGCGGCGCTGATCCACCTGGCACGGCGGCGGCTGGTGATGGTCACCCCGTATTTCGTGCCCGACGAAGCGACGCTGAGCGCGCTGCGCATCGCCGCGCTGTCCGGTGTGAAGGTGCAGCTGATCCTGTCGGCCAGCAACAACCAGCGGCTGACCTCGTGGGCGCAGGAGGCGTATTACGAGGAACTGCTGCGTTGTGGCGTGCAGATCGCGCTGTATGAGCCGCAGTTCCTGCACGCCAAGCACATGAGCGTGGACGAGGACATCGCCGTGCTCGGCTCGATCAACATGGATATCCGTTCTTTTGCGCTGAATGCCGAGATCGGCCTGATCTGCTACGACCGGCCGCTGGTGCAGCAGCTGTGCGCCATCGAGGACGACTACCTGCGCCAGTCGCGCCTGCTGGACCTGGAGCAGTGGCGTCAGCGCCCGGCCTGGAAGCGCAGCCGCGAAGGCATCGCACGGTTGGCCGATGCGTTGATGTGAGCGCACGGGCCACCGTCTTGGAAACGGCTCGTTGCGGCAACCCGGGCCGTCACCTGCCATGGCCTACAATCGGCGCATGACTGATTCATCGCGACATGGCGAACTGGATCTGGCGATCATCGGCGGTGGTGCCGCCGGTGTGCTGGTGGCGATCCAGGTGTTGCGCCAGGCCCAGGCGCCGCTGGCGCTGGCCATCTTCGAACCCGCCTCGCAGCTCGCCCAAGGCATCGCCTACGCCACGCCGTGGCCGGAGCACCTGCTGAACGTGCCCGCGGCGAAGATGAGTGCTTTCCCCGACCAGCCCGGCGATTTCCTCGATTACCTGCAGGCCCTCAACGCTTACCCGGGCGAGGCGCGCGAACTGCTCGGCGAGCGCTACGTGAGCCGCCATCACTTCGCCGCCTACCTGCAGCAGCGCCTACAGGACGCGGCGGCCGCCAGTCCGGCGCAGCTGCAGGAGATCGCGCAGCCGGTACTGGGCCTGCAGCCGGATGACTACGGTTACCACCTGCAGCTGGGCGATGGCAGCATGCTGCACGCGGCGCAGGCGGTCGTCGCCACCGGCAACAGCATGCGTCCGCTGCCGGTGGCCGGCGCCGATGCGCTGCCTGCCGACGACGTGGTCGAGGCCTGGGACTATGACGGCGTGCGCACGCTGGCGGGTGCCCACGCGCTGGCCATCGTCGGTTCCGGCCTGAGCATGGCCGACACCGTGCTGGCCCTGGTCGCCGCCGGCCATACCGGTCCGCTGCACGTGATCTCGCGGCATGGCCTGTTGCCGCTGCCGCATGCGCATGGCGTTCTGCCCGAGTTCGACCCAGCCGCGCTGCTGCCGATGACCCTGAGCCAGCGTGTGCGTGCCCTGCGCGGCTTCGCCCGGCAGACGCAGGCCGATGGCCAGCCGTGGCAGGGCGTGATGGATCGCATCCGCCCGCATGGCCAGGCGCTGTGGTGCAGCTTGGACGAGGCCGACCAGCGACGCTTCCTGCGCCATGTGGTGCGCTATTGGGACGTGCACCGCCACCGCATCGCCGAGGACGTCGATGCCCAGCTGCAGGCCCTGCAGGCCAGCGGCCAGCTTCAGCTGCACCGTGCCCGGCTGCAGCGCATCTGGCGCGAAGGCGATGCGCTTCACCTGTCCGGCCGTGATGCCGCTGGTGGCGAGCAGCAGTGGACGATCGCTGCGGTGGTCAATGCCACCGGCGTCGAGACCCGAGCCGCTGCGCTGCGCAATCCCTTGCTGCAGCAGCTGCAGGCCGACGGCCTGGCCCGCCCCGGGCCGCATGGCCTGGGCCTGGACAGCAGCGTGCCGGGCGACCGCCTGTGCAGCCGCAGCGGTGCGCCGCAGGCGCGTCTGGGCGTGCTCGGCAGCCTGCGCATCGGCAGCCTCTGGGAAAGCCTGGCCGTGCCTGAACTGCGTCAGCAGGCGCAGGCCCTGGCCACGCAGGTGGTCGCAGGAGCCGCGACGGCGATGCCGTAAAATGGGGGCATGGATGTCTCCCACCTGCTCGATGGCCTGAACCCGGCCCAGCGCGAAGCCGTCTCCGCTCCCCCCGGCCACCACCTGGTGCTGGCCGGTGCCGGTTCCGGCAAGACCCGCGTACTCACCCACCGCATCGCCTGGCTGCATGAAGTCGAAGGCGTGCCGACCCACGGCATTTTTGCGGTGACCTTCACCAACAAAGCCGCCGGCGAGATGCGCCACCGCATCGACGCGCAGCTGCCCAACGGCAGCCGTGGCGCGTGGATCGGCACCTTCCACGGCCTGGCCAACCGTCTGCTGCGCCTGCACTGGCAGGACGCCAAGCTGCCCGAAGGCTTCCAGGTCATGGATTCGGACGATCAGCTGCGGCTGGTCAAGCGCGTGGTCCAGGCGCTGGAAATCGACGACAGCAAGCATCCGCCCAAGCAGATCGCCTGGTGGATCAACGAACAGAAGGATGAGGGTCGCCGCCCGCAGCACATCCAGCCCGAGCCGCATGATGCGTGGCTGGAAACCATGCGCCAGGCCTATATCGAGTACCAGGCGCGCTGCGACCGCGCCGGCCTGGTCGACTTCGCCGAGCTGCTCCTGCGCGCGCACGAACTGCTGCGCGACAACCCGCCGCTGCTGGCGCACTACCGCGCCCGCTTCCGCGAAATCCTGGTGGACGAGTTCCAGGATACCAACGCCATCCAGTACGCCTTCGTGCGCGTGCTGGCCGGTCACGAAGGCCATGTGTTCGTGGTCGGCGACGATGATCAGGCCATCTACGGCTGGCGTGGTGCCAAGGTCGAGAACGTGCAGGGCTTCCTGCGCGATTTCCCCGGCGCGCAGACCATCCGCCTGGAGCAGAACTACCGTTCCACCGCCAACATCCTCGGTGCGGCCAACGCGGTCATCGCGCACAACCCGGACCGCATCGGCAAGGAACTGTGGACCGACAGCGGCGACGGCGAGCCGATCGACCTGTATGCGGCCTACAACGAGATGGACGAGGCGCGTTACATCGTCGAGCGCGCGCGCCAGTGGGTGCGCGATGGTGGCAGCTACACCGAAGTTGCCGTGCTCTACCGCAGCAATGCGCAGTCGCGCGCGCTGGAAGAAGCGCTGCTGAGCGAACAGGTGCCGTATCGCGTATACGGCGGCATGCGCTTCTTCGAGCGTGCCGAAATCAAGGACGCGCTGGCCTACCTGCGCCTGCTGTCCAACCGCAACGATGACGCCGCCTTCGAGCGCGCGGTGAACACGCCGACCCGTGGCATCGGCGAGCGCACCCTGGACGAGGTGCGTCGCGAGGCGCGCGCGCAGGGCATTTCGCTGTGGGAGGCCACCATGCTGGTCACCCAGGGTACGGCGCTGGCCGCGCGAGCACGCAATGCGCTGGCCGGCTTCCTGGTGCTGGTGAATGAACTGCAGGCGCAGACCCTGCACATGACCCTCGCCGAGCGCGTGGACCATGTGCTGTCGCGCTCGCAGCTGCGCGAGCACTGGAGCAAGGAAAGCCGCAATTCGCTGGATTCGGAGTCGCGTACCGACAACCTCGACGAACTGGTTTCGGTCGCCTCGCGCTTCCTGCGTCGCGCCGATGACATCGAGGAAGCAGGCGAGGACATGGACGAGCTGGTCGCGTTCCTGGCCTATGCCGCGCTGGAGGCCGGTGAAGGCCAGGCGCAGGCGGGCGAGGAGGGTGTGCAGCTGATGACCCTGCACTCGGCCAAGGGCCTGGAATTCCCGCTGGTGTTCCTGGCCGGCATGGAAGACGGCCTGTTCCCGAGTGCGCGTTCGCTGGAAGAAAGCGGCCGCCTGGAAGAAGAGCGCCGGCTGGCCTACGTGGGCATCACCCGCGCGCGGCAGAAGCTGGTGCTGTGCTATGCCGAATCGCGCCGCATCCACGGCCAGGACAATTACAGCCTGCCGTCGCGCTTCCTGCGCGAGATCCCGCGCGAGCTGCTGCACGAAGTGCGCCCGAAGGTGCAGGTCTCGCGGCCGGCATCGCTGGGCAGCAGCCGGGTGATGGGCCACGCCTCGATCGAGGCCCCGCCGCTGAAGCTGGGCGCGCTGGTGACCCATCCCAAGTTCGGCGAAGGCATGGTGACTGACTACGAAGGCAGCGGCGCCCACGCCCGCGTGCAGGTCGAATTCGCCGATGCCGGCAGCAAGTGGCTGGTGATGGCCTACGCCAACCTGACGGTCATCTGATCACCGTCGAGGGGTCGGATCCCTCCCGCAGGGAGGGCTCTGACCCCATCGGGGGAACACCCAGCCGAGCATGGGCTCGGCTCTACAACTGCGGTCGGCCGTCAGTCAGTGGTGAACGTCTCCACGGCTGCCACCAACCCGGCGCGGTCCATCGCCTCTTCATCCCGACGGTTGCGGATCAACACGTAGTGGCCTTCCGCCGGCGACAGCACCTCGATCACCTCGCCGCGGTAGTTGGTGATCTCGATGAAGCCGTTGCCCACGCCGTTGAGGTTGTCGATCTCGGCCAGCAACACCCGCAGCGGCACCAGAGCGCCGGCGTCGTCCGTGCCGCCACCGGTGCGGGGGTTGTCGAAGTACACCTTGATCTTCGGTTGCCTGGTCCGATGCCAGTTGTCGATGGCAACGATGTGATGGGTGGACCATCTGAATTCCTCAACCGATTCGTTGCCGCTGAACTCGCAGCGGAAGATCGGAATGCACAGGAAGAGGTTCGCACGGTCCTCGATCTGGTTGAGGAAGCCGTGATACGTGCTGGGCACCGCCATCGCATGGGTGAACCCACGGGCATTGTGTGGAAGATCGAAGATCGTCGGCCGGTCGCGGGGCAGCCCGGCTGGCGCCTGCATCAAGACGCGGGCCGCAAAGTCCGGATCGCGGATATCCTTCGATACGACGGCGACCGTCTGGTCGTCGGAGAGGTGCAGGCTGCAGTGGAGGCGATAGGTGGCGACGACATACTCGGCGAAGCAGCATCCCTCGGCTTCATGGAACTCGCCAAATTCCTGCAACAGGTCGTCCTTGGTGATCATTTCGCTTCTGCAGGCAGGGGGGGCGCCAATGATCGCCGATCATGCGCAACGGGTGGGGGCAGAGCCCTTTTCCGATGGAAAAGGGATCCGACCCCGATTAGGCTGCGGGCATGACCCGCAACGTGCTCTTCCTCTGCAGCCAGAATCGTCTTCGCAGCCCGACGGCCGAGCAGGTGTTCGCCGATTGGCCGGGGATTGAAACCGCCTCGGCCGGGTTGCTGGCCGACGCGGATGAAGTGCTCAGCCCGGAGCTGCTGCAGTGGGCGGACCTGGTGTTCGTGATGGAGAAGGCGCACCGCAACCGCCTGTCCAGCCGCTACAAGGCATGGATGAACGGCAAGCGGGTGATCTGCCTGGATATTCCTGATGACTACGACTACATGGACCCGGTGCTGGTGGAGCTGCTGAAGCGCAAGGTGCCGCCGTTCCTGCGCTGAGCCCGGGTGTTGCAGAGCCGAGCCCATGCTCGGCTGCTTCTGGCGGGAAAGGCAGCCGAGCATGGGCTCGGCTCTACAATAGATCCCACATCTTCCAGGAATGCCCCCATGACCGAACCGACCTTCCACGTCACCGTGAAGTTGAATGCGAAGCTGCAGCCGGAGCATCGCCACGAGCTGTTCGAGGATCCGCTCGATGCGCTGCTGCAGGCGGCCCAGGTGGGTGAGCTGACCGGTGGCGGCACGGCCATTTCAGACCTCGGCGAAGTCGAGTACGGCGATATCGAAGTGGCGCTGGTCGATGCGGACGGCGTGCCGAAGCTGATCGACCTGCTGGAGCAGCTGGGTGCGCCGAAGGGTTCGCAGGTGCAGCGTGCGGACGAGGCTGATCGCGCCTTCGGCGTGACCGAGGGCCTGGGCATCTACCTGGATGGCCTGAACCTGCCGGACGAGGTCTACGAACAGTGCGATTCCAACCACGTGTTCGAGCAGCTGTCCGGCAACATCGATGGCCTGGGCGAGATCTGCAGCTGGTGGCAGGGCCCGACCGAGACCGCGCTGTACATGTACGGCGAATCGTTCGAGAAGATGCGTGATGCGATCGCCGAGTTTGTGGCCAGCTACCCGCTGTGCCAGAACGCACGCATCGTGCAGATCGCCTGAGACAGTCGTGTCTTCGGCATCGTGCCAACCGGGTTGGCACGATGCCGCCGGTCGAGCAAGCTCGACTCTACTGGCCCTCACACTGCGCGATGTCGCGCAGCGCCAGGTCCTTGCCAACCTGGTAGCCCCCGCAAAGCAGGGCCAGCGCAAAAACCGCCGCCACGGGAATGGCCTTCGTAGCGCCCCAGGGCCTCGCTTGCTTGTCCTGCATGTCGATCATCCCTGTAGGCGGCAGCGCGCGGCGGGGCCAGCATGCGCTGCACGCGGCTGTCGAGCAAGCGTGGCGCTAGCGCTCCACCGGACGGCGCACCTGCTCCCAGTCCAGGCCGAACTTGGCCAGGTATTTGCGCAGGCGGTCGGCATCGTTGGTGCTGGCGCGCTGGGTGCGCGATACCGCGAAGAGCTCGCGGCCGGCCGCTGACAGCGACTTCGAGCGTGCGCAGACCTGCACGACCTCCTCCAGCTGCACGCGGTCGAAGCGGTCCAGTTCATCCACGGCCGGGCCCAGCAGCGCCTCCAGCGGCGACTGCGCCTGGCCGCCGCGCCATTGCTGGCGCAGGCGCGCGATCTCATCGTCCACGCCCTCGGTCTGGATGCGCCCGGCGTTGGCCAGCGTCGCCAGGCGCATGATCGATGCCCCCAGGTCGCGGAAATTGCCGCGCCAGGCGGCCTCGGCACTGGTGGCAAAGGCCAGGTAACGCGTGCGTGCCTCCACGTTGAAGCGCACCTGTGCATGCTGCTGCTGCGACCAGCGCTGCAGCTCGAACTCGATGTTCGGCTCGATGTCCTCCCTGCGCTGGGCCAGACCGGGCAGGTGGTAGGTCCACAGGTTCAGGCGCGCCAGCAGGTCCTCGCGGAAGCGGCCGTCCAGCACCGACTGCTGCAGGTCGCGGTTGGTGCCGGCAATCAGCTGGAACTCGCTCTCCACTTCGCGGTCGCTGCCCACCGGCAGGAAGCGCTTCTCTTCCAGCGCCCGCAGCAGCACGGCCTGCTCGTCCAGGCCCAGTTCGCCGATCTCATCGAGGAACAGCAGTCCCTGGTGGGCGGAGCGCAGCAGGCCGGCGCGGTCGGACGAGGCGCCGGTGTAGGCACCCTTGGTGTGGCCGAACAGCGTGCTCATCGCGCCGTCGCCGCGCAGGGTGGCGCAGTTCACTTCAACGAAACGGCCGGGCAGCTGGTGCTTGAGCTTCTTCAGCTCGAACACGCGCTTGGCCAGCTGGCTCTTGCCGGCACCGGTGGGGCCCATCAGCAGCATCGGCGCGCGTGAGCGGGTGGCTACGGTTTCGATCTGCGCGATCATCGCGTTGAAGGCCGCGTTGCGCGTGGCGATGCCGCTCTTCAGCAGGTCGCGGTCCTGCAGCTGCTGCTGGGCAAAGCGCTGGGCGATGTGGTCGTAGCGCGACAGGTCCAGGTCGATGATGGCGTAGCTGCCGGCCGCGCCGTCCTGCTTGCGCGGCGGCGAGGTCTGCAGCAGGCGGCCCGGGAAGTGCCGGCTCTCGGTGAGCAGGAACCAGCAGATCTGCGTCACGTGCGTGCCGGTGGTGATGTGGACGTAGTAGTCCTCCTCCTCCGGCTGGAACGGATAGCTGGCGAGGAAGTCATGCAGCGTCGAATAGACGCCTTCGAACTCCCAGGGATCGGCCAGGTAGGTGTCGTGCCGGCGCACGTCCATCTCCGGCGCCACCTGCTGCAGGTCCGCGCAGACCACGCGGGCCAGCTTGGCGTACCGGCGCTCGTCCAGCAGCAGCTCGATGCGGTCGGGCAGGAAATCCTCGTGCATGCCCAGCGACACCGTCGGCCGCCACTTCTCCCACCGGCCTGGGCCCTCGCCCGAATCGAGCTGGGTGCCGAGCATGCCAAAAACCACCTGTCGCCGAGACATATCCATTCCTATAAAAAGCGCGCCGAAACTATATACATTCTACGGCGCCAGCGGACGCGCCCATACCATCTGGAGAAATAAAATCAAACTAAAACAATGACTTGATCGAAACATCCAAAAGTTGGCACGGCCATTGCTATATCCATCCCATGACACGAGGCGGGCTGTTCCCGCCGAGGACACCACGATGGCCAACCTGACGCTCTTCTCCACCCCGCGTGCCCCGGCGCTGCTGCCGGCCACCACCGTCAATGAAGCCGGTGGCCTGGCCTACCGCCGCGACCCGCGCGCTGCCCTGGCCCTGTACGCGGCCACCGGCTGCCTCAACAACACCTTCTACAGCGATGCCCAGGCACAGCTGCAGCACGTGTTGGCGCTGACCGAGCAGGTCGAGCCGCGCTTCATTGCCCGTACGGCGGTCTACGCCCGCCGGGTGGCGCACATGAAGGACATGCCGGTGCTGCTGGCGGCCGTGCTCAGCGTGCGTGACCCGGAGGCCTTCGCCCAGGTGTTCCCGCGGGTGGTGGACAACGGCCGCCAGCTGCGCACCTTCGTGCAGATCATGCGCAGCGGCCAGGTCGGCCGCCGTTCGCTGGGGTCGCTGCCGAAGCGCCTGGTGCGCGAGTGGATCCAGCAGGCCTCGGCGGAAACCCTGGTGCGTGCGGCCATCGGCCAGCAGCCGTCGCTGGCCGACCTGATCCTCATGGTGCACCCGAAGCCGGCCAACGCCGAGCGCAAGGCGCTGTATGCGTGGATCGTCGGTCGTCCGTACGAAGAGGCGCAGCTGCCGGCGCTGGTGCAGGCCTACGAGGCGTTCAAGCGTGACCCGCGTGGACTGCCGCCGGACCTGCCGTTCCAGTACTTCAGCACGCTGCCGCTGGATGCGGCGCAGTGGTCGGCGCTGGCGCGCAGTGCGTCGTGGCAGTCGATGCGGATGAACCTCAACACGTTCGCCCGCAACGGCGTGTTCGAAGATCCGGCGATGGTGTCGGCGATCGCAGCGCGGCTGCGTGATCCGGCCCAGGTGCGCCGCGCCCGGGTGCTGCCGTACCAGCTGCTGATGGCCTACCAGGCCAGCGCCAGCCTGCCGCAGCAGATTCCCGAAGCGTTGCAGGACGCGATGGAAACGGCCACGGCGCAGGTGCCGGTGCTGCCGGGCCGGGTGGTCGTGGCGGTGGACGTATCGGGTTCCATGCAGTGGCCGGTGACCGGCTACCGCAAGGGCGCCAGCTCGGCGGTGCGCTGCGTGGACGTGGCGGCGTTGATCGCGGCCTGCGTGCTGCGCGGCCAGCCGCTGGCCACGGTGCTGCCGTTCGATACCGAGGTGCGCCCGGTGCGGTTGAACCCGCGCGACAGCGTGATGACGTTGGCGGCGCAGCTGGCGATCAATGGCGGTGGTACCTCGGTCAGTGCGCCGCTGGAACACCTCAACCATCGTCGCGAGCAGGTCGACCTGGTGGTGCTGGTGTCGGACAGCGAGAGCTGGCGTGACACCCGCAAGGGCGGCGCGACGGCCACGATGCAGGCCTGGGATGCGCTGAAGCAGCGTTGCCCGCAGGCGCGGCTGGTGTGCATCGACCTGCAGCCGGTGGCCAGCAGCCAGACCGTGCAGCGCGAGGACGTGCTGCACATCGGCGGCTTCAGCGATGCGGTGTTCGACCTGTTGGCGCAGTTCGCGCAGGCGCCGGGTGATGGCAGCGGCTGGGTCGAGCGCATCGAGGACATGCCGTTGTAAACACGATGTTGGACGGCGGCAAGGATGTCGCCAGGAACCGCCCGGCTGGCAATGGGGCCAGCCGGGCTGGACCAGGAATCACGTTTTTCGCGGTGTTTTTCACCGCACCTGTTTCAACGCCGGCACTGCGAATGCCGGGGGAACTACAGCCTTCTAAGCTCCGGGTCGCGGGTTCGAGCCCCGCCCGCTGTGGCAACACTGCGGTAGCTCAGTGGTAGAGCAGGATGTTCCTCCACCCCTCGTCGTGCTGTCGGCACCTTCGCTTTCGTTGCGCGGGGAATGCAGGCCGAACTACATCGGAAACCCTTCGGGGTCGGGTTCAAGTCCCGGCCGGCTGCCACGGCAACGCGGCAGGCGGAGCGTTCGGCCACCTTTGTCACCGCACCTTCTTTGTTTTTGTACTGGATGAAAGGAAACATCACCATGACCACTGTGAACCATGACGTGATCCAGCAGCCGGGCGCTGCACCCATCAAGCTGTGGACGCGCGGCGTGCCGCTGGAAGACCAGGCGCGCGAGCAGCTGCAGAACATCGCGCGCCTGCCGTTCATCCACAAGTGGATCGCGGTGATGCCCGACGTGCACCTGGGCAAGGGTGCAACCGTGGGGTCGGTGGTACCGACCGTCGGTGCGATCATTCCCGCGGCGGTGGGCGTGGACATCGGCTGCGGCATGATGGCCGTGCGCACCACGCTGGTTGCCAGCGACCTGCCGGACAACCTGTCGGCGGTGCGCAGCGCGATCGAGCGGGCGGTGCCGCACGGCCGCAGCGTGACCCGGGGTGGCCGTGACAAGGGCAGCTGGGATACGCCGCCGGAGCTGGCCATCGAAGGCTGGAAGCAGCTGGTCGATGACTTCGCGCTGATCTGCGAGCGCCACCCGCGCCTGAAGAACACCAACAACCTCAAGCACCTGGGCACCCTCGGCACCGGCAACCACTTCGTGGAAGTGTGCCTGGACCAGGACCAGCGCGTGTGGTTCATGCTGCACTCCGGTTCGCGTGGCGTGGGCAATGCCATCGGCACCTATTTCATCGAACTGGCCAAGCAGGAAATGCGCCGCTGGATGATCAACCTGCCCGACCAGGACCTGGCGTACCTGCCCGAAGGCAGCCAGCACTACGGTGACTATGTGTTTGCGGTGGAATGGGCGCAGCGTTTCGCCCGCATGAACCGCGAGGTGATGATGCGCAACGTGGTGGCGGCCGTGCGCATGGTCATCAGCAAGCCGTTCGAGGCGCAGGCCGAGGCGGTGAACTGCCACCACAACTACGTCAACCGCGAGGTGCACTTCGGCAAGGAAGTGATGCTGACCCGCAAGGGCGCGGTGAGTGCGCGCAAGGGTGAGCTGGGCATCATTCCCGGCAGCATGGGCGCCAAGAGCTTCATCGTACGCGGGCTGGGCAACGAGGACAGCTTCCACAGCTGCAGCCACGGCGCCGGCCGCGTGATGAGCCGTACCCAGGCGCGCAAGCTGATCACCGTGGACGAGCACGCCAGGGCCACCGCGCACGTGGAATGCCGCAAGGATGCGGACGTGGTGGATGAATCGCCGGCGGCCTACAAGCCGATCGAGGCGGTGATGGAAGCCCAGCGCGATCTGGTCGAGATCATGCACACGCTGCGCCAGGTGGTGTGCGTGAAGGGGTGAAGCGGGCCGCGCGCGGCGTACACTGCGTCGCGCGCGGCAGGACGGCCTGCGGAACGACCGCAGGCAGCGAGGAACAGAACACATGGACATGATCGAACTTGATGGCGGGCACGGCGGCGGACAGCTGCTGCGCTCGGCCCTGACCCTGAGCCTGTGCACCGGCATCGGCTTCACCGTGCAGAACATCCGCGCGATCCGCCGCAGGCCCGGGCTGATGCGCCAGCACCTGACCGCGGTGAATGCCGCCGCGCAGGTCGGCAGCGCCTGCACCCACGGTGCTGCGCTGGGCGCTACGTCGCTGCGCTTCGAGCCGGGCGTGGTCAGCGCCGGCGAGTATCACTTCGCCACCGGCAGTGCCGGCTCGGCCACCCTGGTGCTGCAGACCGTGCTGCCGGCGCTGTGGCGTGCGCAAGGGCCGTCGCGCCTGCGCCTGGAAGGCGGCACCCACAATCCGCTGGCACCCAGCGCCGACTTCATTGCCGACAGCTACCTGCCGTCGCTGGCACGGATGGGCGTGCAGGCCTCGATGCAGCTCCTGCAGCATGGCTTCCACCCGGCCGGGGGCGGGGTGATCGAGCTGCAGGTGCAGCCGTGTGCCACGTTGCAGGTGCCGTGCATGGAACAGCGGCCGGCGCTGGATTCGATGCAGGCGCAGGTGGTGATGTCGGGCCTGTCCAGCAGCATCGGACTGCGCGAGCTGCAGGTGCTGGCCGATGAACTGGGCGTCGACCCGCACCCGCGCCACGTGCAGTCGGTGCGGCCGGCGCTGGGGCCGGGCAACGTGGCGATGGTGCGCGTGCGCCATGGCGACCACGTGGAAGTGTTCGATGGCCACGGCGAGCGTGGCGTGTCGGCCGAGCAGGTTGGCGCGCGCCTGGCCGGCCAGGTCCGCACCTACCTCAGCGGTGGCGCGTGGGTCGGCGAGTACCTGTCCGACCAGCTGCTGCTGCCGATGGCGCTGGCCGGCGGGGGCAGCTTCACCACCCACGTCATCAGCGACCACCTGGCCAGCAACGCGCGCCTGATCGAGAAGTTCCTGCCGGTGGAGTTCGACTGGCAGCCGCACGAGGGGGGCTGGCGGGTCACCGTCGAGGGATAAGGTTCAGGAGCGGGCTTGGGGTGCGGATGTAGCGCCCGAGCCGATGCTCGGGCGGCGGCGAAGCCGGGAAGGGCAGCCGAGCATGGGCTCGGCTCTACATGAGAATGGCGCGGCGAACGGCAATCCGCTGCCGGATTGATCCTGCTCAAGGCGCGGCCTGCACATCGGGTGTGTAATGGTGGTGTTCCCAGCTGGCACCCCGCCAAGGAGGCCCACCATGTACACCCGCATCCTGATCGCCACCGACGGCTCCGAGCTGTCCGACAAGGGCCTGGCCAAGGGCCTGGAGCTGGCGAAGGATCTCAATGCCGAGGTCGATATCGTTACGGTTTCCGAGCCGTGGGCGGTGGGCATGTATGACGCCATGGGCTGGAGCGTGGGCTACATGAACAGCCCGGAGTACAAGGCCGACCGCGAGGAGGGCGCGCAGAAGGTGCTGCAGCCGGCGCTGGCCAAGGCCGCCGAGCAGGGCATCCGTGCCAATCCCATCCATGTGCTGGACCGCTACGCCGCCGACGGCATCATCGAGACGGCCGGCGAGCGCAACAGCGATCTGATCGTGATGACCTCGCATGGCCGCCGTGGCGTGACCCGCGTGCTGCTGGGCAGCCAGACCGCCGAAGTGCTGGCACGCAGCACGCTGCCGGTGCTGGTCATCCGCTGATCGATACCTGCGGGCTCAAGCGTTCCCGGGGAGGGGACCCGGCGCCGACACGCAGGACGCGTGCCGGCGCCACCTTCCCGCCCCGCCGATGGTGGCAACATGCCCGCTCAGGACAGCAGCGCCCCCCGTGCGCGCTGCCTGCAGGCGAGCCGCCAATCGGCCGGTGACATGCCGGACTGCGCCAGGAATGCGCGCTGGAACTGGCGCTCTGACGCGAATCCGACTTCATGCAGCAACCAGGTGAGACGGCAGTCGGGATCACGCACCAGATGGTGGTGCGCCAGCCAGGCCCGGCACCCGCGGATATAACGCGCCACCCCGCCGTGGGCCTGGAACAGCCGGTAGACCGTGGAGCGGGACATCCCGAAGGCCTCGCAGATCATCTCCTCGCCCATTTCGCTCTCACCCAGGTGGTCGTCGATGTAATCAAGGATGCGCAGCAGGCGCGGGTGGGCCGTGCCGTTGCGGGTGATGCGCGCGCGCGCGTTGCTGCGGCGCAGGTCGGCGGCGAGGGACGCAACCAGCGATGAGGTTGCCGGTTCGAGGTTCATGGCAGCGCGATCCCGGCCCACCTGCGGGGCCTGTCATGGGATCAACCGGAAGATCCGGCGCGAACCTATCACCCGCGTGTGGGGGCCGGCTCCCTCTCCGACGGAAAGGGCGCCGCCCCTGGCTGGATCACCAGCTGTAGAGCTTCCAGTAGACCGGCGAGACGCCGTCCTTGTCGTTGTCCATGCGGCCATCGCCGTTCTTGTCGTACATGTAGAACGGTGCGCCGCGCGACGGGGTCACCTTGACCATGCGCAACTGGCCGGACACGCGGTATTCCTCGATGACATCGCCGTTGTCCATGGTGCGGCTGGACACTTCGGCGCCCTTCACGTCCACCGGGGGAGCGCCTGCACCACCCATGCTGGCGCAGCCAGCAAGCAGCAGCAGGGAAGCCAGCATCAGGGTCTTCATCGGCAGGGCCTTTGCATCGATCGGAGCCTGATTATGCCCCATGGACGCGTCGCCGCCGTGTCGCCGCGGTGCAGGCAGGGGCGCGTAGAATCGTCGCATGAGCAGATTAGTCCTGATCGACGGGTCCAGTTACCTGTACCGCGCGTTCCACGCGCTGCCGCCCCTGTCCAATGCACAGGGCGAGCCCACCGGCGCGCTGTTCGGCGTGGTCAACATGCTGCGCTCGACGCTGAAGGAGCGACCGGCCTACGTCGCCTTCGTCGTCGACGCACCGGGCAAGACCTTCCGCGACGACCTGTACGACCAGTACAAGGCCAACCGCCCGCCCATGCCCGATGAACTGCGCAGCCAGGTCGAGCCGATGTGCCGCATCGTCGAAGCGCTGGGCATCAGCATCCTGCGCATCCCCGGCGTGGAAGCCGACGATGTGATCGGCACGCTGGCCCTGCAGGGCGTGGCGCAGGACCTGAAGGTGACCATTTCCACCGGTGACAAGGACTTCGCCCAGCTGGTGCGTCCGGGCATCGAGCTGGTCAACACCATGACCGGCAGCCGGATGGATTCCGACGCCGCGGTGATGGACAAGTTCGGCGTGCGCGCCGACCAGATCATCGACCTGCTGGCGCTGATGGGCGACACCGTGGACAACGTGCCCGGCGTGGAGAAGTGCGGGCCGAAGACCGCCGCCAAGTGGCTGGCCGAATACCAGCACCTGGATGGCGTCATCGCCGCCGCCCCAACCATGAAGGGCAAGATCGGCGAGAACCTGCGCGCGGCGCTGGAACGCCTGCCGCTGAACCGCGAGCTGGTGACCATCCGCACCGATGTCGAGCTGGACGCCTCGCCGACCACCCTGGCCCTGCGCGAGCAGGACGTGCCGGTACTGACCGAGCTGTATGCGCGCTACGGCTTCACCCAGGCACTGAAGGAGCTGGGCGGCCCGCTGCCGGCCCCGGCCACCGCCAGTGAGGCCACCCCGAGCCTGCGCGGCACCGCCGCCGGCTTCGCCCGGGGCAGCGCCGAAGCGCCGGCCGCCGGCGCGCTGGACCCGGCGCTGTCCGCGCCCGGCGAATACGAAACCGTGCTGACCCGCGAACAGCTGAAGGCGTGGGTCGAGCGTGTGCAGCAGGCCGACCTGATCAGCTTCGATACCGAGACCGATGCGCTGGACGCGATGCGTGCACGCCTGGTCGGCGTCAGCCTGGCGGTGGAGCCGGGCAAGGCGGCCTATATCCCGGTGGGCCACGATTACCCCGGCGCGCCGGCGCAGCTGCCGCTGCAGCAGGTGCTGGACGCGCTGCGCCCGGTGCTGCAGGACCCGGCGAAGAAGAAGCTGGGCCAGCACGGCAAGTACGACCTGCATGTGCTGCGCCGCCACGGCGTGGACGTGCAGGGCTACCACGACGACACCATGCTCGAGAGCTTCGTGCTCAATTCCACCGCGACCCGCCACGACATGGATTCGCTGGCCCTGCGGTACCTGGGCTACACCACCATCAAGTTCGAGGACGTGGCCGGCAAGGGCGCCAAGCAGATCCCGTTCTCGCAGGTGGGCATCGACGAAGCCAGCCGCTATGCGGCCGAGGACGCCGACATCACCCTGCGCCTGCACCACGCGCTGCAGCCGCAGCTGCTGGCCGAGCCGGCGCTGGACAGCGTGTACCGCGACATCGAGATGCCGCTGGTGCCGGTGCTGACCCGCATCGAAGCCAACGGCGTGCGCATCGACACCGATGAGCTGCGCCGTCAGAGCCACGACCTGTCCTCGCGCATGCTGGCCGCGCAGCAGAAGGCCACCGAACTGGCAGGGCGCAGCTTCAACCTGGATTCGCCCAAGCAGCTGCAGGCGGTGCTGTTCGACGAGCTGAAGCTGCCGGCGGTGGTGAAGACCCCGAAGGGCCAGCCCAGCACGAATGAAGAGGCGCTGGAGGCGATCGCGGACCAGCACGAGCTGCCGCGGGTGATCCTCGAATACCGCGGCCTGGCCAAGCTGCGCAGCACCTATACCGACAAGCTGCCGGAGATGGTCAACCCGGACACCGGCCGGTTGCACACCAGCTACCACCAGTCCGGCGCGGCCACCGGCCGCCTGTCCTCGTCCGACCCGAACCTGCAGAACATCCCGATCCGCACCGAGGATGGCCGCCGCATCCGCCGTGCCTTCGTGGCGCCGGAAGGCTTCCAGCTGCTGGCGGCCGACTATTCGCAGATCGAGCTGCGGATCATGGCCCACCTGTCCGAGGACCCGGGCCTGGTGCGCGCCTTCGAGCAGGGCGCCGACGTCCACCGTGCCACCGCCGCCGAGGTGTTCGGGCGCACGCTGGAAGAGGTGACGCCCAACGAGCGCCGCGCCGCCAAGGCCATCAACTTCGGCCTGATGTACGGCATGAGCGCCTTCGGCCTGGCCCGCAACCTGGGCATCGACCGAGGCCAGGCGCAGGATTATGTGGCGCTGTACTTCAGCCGTTATCCCGGCGTGCGCGACTTCATGGAGCGGATGCGCCAGCAGGCGCGTGACCAGGGCTACGTGGAAACCCTGTTCGGCCGCCGCCTGTATCTGAATGACATCCACGCGCGCAATCAGGGCCTGCGTGCCGGTGCCGAGCGCGCGGCGATCAATGCGCCGATGCAGGGCACCGCGGCGGACATCATCAAGCGGGCGATGGTCTCGGTGGACCAGTGGCTGCACGACAGCGGCGCCCCGGCGCGGATGATCCTGCAGGTGCATGATGAACTGGTGTTCGAAAGCGAGGCCGGTTTCACCGAGGAACTGCGTAGGAACGTGATCGAGCGCATGTCGCAAGCGGCCCAATTGCGGGTGCCGCTGGAGGTCGATACCGGCGTTGGAGTTAACTGGGACGAGGCGCACTGATTCGCATTCAGGCTAATAACGCCATGAATCGTTCATTTGCATCGTTTTTCTGACTCGAAGATGAATGTTTCTTGCAGGGGTCCACAATAAATTGGGCCCCTTCACGAACCGTTAGTGTTCGGGGTGTTTCTATAACTCTCGACAGGCGCAACGCCTGTTGTGGATCTCTCCCATCCCCTGGAGCAGATCTCGGAACGGGGGCTCCTCCCCAAGCGCCCGTTCCCCGGCCCCGTTGACCTCCCCCTGGTCAGCGGGGCTTTTTATTTGTGCCTCGCTGCGCCACGCTGGGGCATCGCTTCGCAGGGGAAACCGCAATGCCCGATCTGTTCGCACTGGCGATGCCGTGGTGGGAATTCGTCCTGCGCGCGGTGGTGGTCTATGTGGTCGTGCTGGGCATGGTCCGGCTGGGCGGCAAGCGCGCGCTGGGGCAGATCACCCCGTTCGATGTGCTGCTGATCGTGCTGCTGGGCAACGCGGTGCAGAACGCACTGCTGGGCACCGACACGTCGCTGGGCGGCGGCCTGCTGCTGGCCGCCACGCTGATCCTGCTGAACTACGGCGTGGGCTGGCTGACCACGCGCAGCCGGCGCATGGAACGCATGATCGAAGGCGAGCCGGTGGTGATCGCCCGCGACGGGCGCCTGCTGGCGGCGGTGCTGCGCCGTGAGCTGGTCAGCACCGCGGATTTCGACGCCGCGCTGCGCCAGCAGGGCTGCCTGCGTGTGGAGGACGTCGAACTGGCGCTGCTGGAAACCACTGGCCACATCACGATCATTCCGCGGCAGAAATCCGCGTAGCGTCGAAAGCAGCCGACCGTGGGCTCGGCTCTACACTGCAGAAACCCGTGTAGAGCCGAGCCCACGCTCGGCTGCCGTTGGCGCAATGCGAAAGACAGTCGAGCAGCTCGACTCTACCCGTGCGTGGGCTCACACCCAGTCGCGCGGCACCAGGTAATCGGCCAGGCGCGCCTCGGCGCTGCCGGCTTCGGGGCTGAACCCATATTCCCAGCGCACCCGCGGCGGCAGGCTCATCAGGATGCTCTCGCTGCGGCCGCCACTCTGCAGGCCGAACAGCGTGCCGCGGTCGTAGACCAGGTTGAACTCCACGTAGCGGCCGCGACGGTACAGCTGGAACTCGCGCTCGCGTTCGCCATGCGCGGTGTCCTTGCGCTGCTGCACGATCGGCAGGTAGGCCTCGAGGAAGCCGTCGCCGACCGCGCGCAGGTACTCGAAATCGCGCTCGAAATCGCCGTGCAGGTCATCGAAGAACAGGCCGCCGACGCCGCGCGTTTCATTGCGGTGGCGCAGGAAAAAATACTCGTCGCACCAGCGCTTGTGCGCGGCGTAGCGCTCCTCGCCGAACGGCGCGCATAGGTCATGGGCCACCTGGTGCCAGTGCTGCACGTCCTCGTCGAAGGGATAGAACGGGGTCAGGTCGAAGCCACCGCCGAACCAGCTGGCCACCACTTCGCCATCGCGCTGGGCCTGGAAGAAGCGCACGTTGGCATGAGTGGTCGGCACGTAGGGGTTGAGCGGGTGGAACACCAGCGACAGACCGGTGGCGCGCCAGGAGGCGCCGGCCAGCTCGGGCCGGTTGGCCGAGGCCGACGGCGGCAGGCGGCTGCCGGACACATCGGAAAAGCCGATGCCGGCCTGCTCGAACACCGCACCGTCGCGCAGCACGCGGGTACGCCCGCCACCGCCCTCGGCGCGCTGCCACAGGTCTTCCTGGAATCGGGCCTGGCCCTCAAGGGCCTCGATGGCCGCGCAGATGCGGTCCTGCAGGTCGGTGAGGTAGGCGCGGACGCGCTCGAAATCGTTCATGGCGCGTACTTTACCGCAGCCGGCGCGCCCTTCAGCGGAACCGCGCGCGGATGTCCGGGCGCAGCAGGCGCCAGCCCAGCCAGCCCTGCAGGCCGGCGAACAGCACCGAGGTGCCCAGCAGCGTGAGCGTCATCAGCAGGCGCTGCACCTGCAGCTGCTGATGCAGCTCGGCATCGTTGGCGGCCAGCCCGATGAACTGCAGCATCACCCCATCCAGCCACCAGGTGATGACGAAGTTGGCCAGTGCGCTCAGGCCCAGCGCCCACACGAAGGCCCACAGGCCCCAGCGGCGCTCGCGCCACAGGCCCCAGCTGGCCAGGGTGGAGCCCAAGCACAGCAGCGCAGCGATCAAGGACGTCGCCACCGGGTGCGCGAGCATCCACAGCAGGCTGCCATCCAGCTGGTTTTCCCAGGCCAGCTTCACCAGCGCCTGCCAGAGCGCGGTCGGCGCCAGAACGGCCGCCACCACGGCCTGGCCGAGGAAGTAGACCACCACCAGCAGGCACAGCCAGAACGAGCCCTGTGCCAGCGGTTTGACCCAGCTGTTGCCGGGGGCCGCGGCCGGCGAGGGAAGGTCGGGAATGGAGGGAGACATCCGGTGTCCTTGCGCTTCGATGGCGCCCGCCAAGTCAGCGGGCCGTCGCCAGGGCGGCGACCGCCGGCAGGATATGGTGTTCGCTCAGGGGTGCCAAGCACAGGCCGTGCGGCGGCCGCAGCGGCACCCAGGCCAGTTCGGCGATCTCGGCGCGTGCGGTCGGTGTGCCCGCGACCTGTATCCACCAGGCCTGCGCTTGCACGCGGTGGCCGGGTTCGTTCACCGCCCAGTCCTCGAAACGGCCCAGGGCAACGGCGTTGGCAGCATCAAGCTGCACGCCCAGTTCCTCGTCCAGCTCGCGGGCCAGCGCCTGCAGCGGCGCTTCCCCCGCCTCGGGCTTGCCGCCGGGCTGGATGAAGCGGTCGCCGCCGTGCTTGCGTACCACCAGCGCCCGGCCGCGGTCATCCAGGATGACCGCGGCCACGATCTGGATCGTGGCCGCGGCATTGCTCACTTCAGGTTCTGCTCGAACAGCTTGAGGATGCGCTTGTACTGGTCCAGCCAGGAATCGGCACGGATGTAACCGTGGCGTTCCAGCGGGTACGGTGCGATCGACCAGTTGTCCTTGTGCAGCTCGATCAGGCGCTGGGTCAGGTGCACCGAGTCCTGGAAGAACACGTTGTCATCCATCATGCCGTGGGCGATCAGCATGTTGTCCTGCAGGTTCTGCGCGTACTCGATGGGCGAGGACGTGCGGTACGCCTCCGGGTCGATGTCCGGGGTGTTGAGGATGTTGCTGGTGTAGGCGTGGTTGTAGTTCTGCCAATCCAGCACCGGGCGCAGCGCGGCGCCGGCCTTGAACGTACCCGGCGAACGGAACAGCGCCATGAAGGTCATGAAGCCGCCGTAGGAACCGCCGTAGATGCCGGCGTGGTCGCGGTCACCCTGCTGGGTGTCGACCAGCCAGTCCAGGCCGTCCTTGTAGTCTTCCAGTTCCGGGTGGCCCATGTTGCGGTAGATCGCCGTGCGCCAGTCGCGGCCGTAGCCCTCGCTGCCGCGGTAATCCATGTCCAGCACGATGTAGCCCTTTTCCACCAGCAGGTTGTGGAACATCTGCTCGCGGAAGTACGCCGGGTAGCGCTGGTGCACGTTCTGCAGGTAGCCGGCACCGTGCACGAACATCACGATCGGGTATTTCTTGCCCGGCTCCTTGTGCTCGGGTTCGTAGTACTTGGCCCAGACCACGCCGGCGCCGTGCTTGGACGGCACCGCCACCAGCTTCGGCTGGATCCACTCGCGCGCCTTGTACTCGGCGGTGCGGGTGTCGGTCAGCATGCGTGCCTGGCCACCGGCGCTCGGTACCACGGCCAGCTGGGTCGGCAGGTAGGCGGCCGAGTAGCGCACCAGCAGCTGCTGCCCATCGGGCGACAGCGAGAAGTCTTCCACGCCGTTGAGGCTGGTCAGCTCGCGCACCTGGCGGTTGCCGGTGTCGACCGCGCAGACTTCATAGTCGTGCGGCGCCTGCTGGTTGCACAGGAAGTAGAAGCCCTTGCCGTCGGCCGACAGCACTGGCGCGGAGGTTTCCCACTTGCCGCTGGTCAGCGCCTGCGGCTTGGCCGAACCGGCCTGGGTGTACAGGTGCGAGTAGCCCGATTCCTCGGACAGCAGCCACAGGGTGCGGCCATCGGCCATCCAGCCGAAATCGTTGAAGCCCCAGTTGATCCAGGCGTTGTCGGTCAGGCGGTGGCGGTTCTGTACGCGGCCGTCGCTGCCGATGCTGACGATCCAGCGGTCCTTGTTGTCGTTGGCGCGCAGCATGACCGCGGCCTGCTGGCCATCGGCGCTCCAGCGCATGCCGCCGCCCATGAAGTCGCTCATCACCTGCACGCTGCGGTCGCCCTTCAGCGGGTCCTTGCCGGCCTTGCGGCGCAGCTCGGCCAGCGGGTCGGTGCCGATGCCCGGCAGGCCCGACAGCGAGAGCTTCTCGGCCTTGCCGGTGTGCACATCCACGTACCACAGGGTGTGCGGCTCGAAGCCGTTGCGGCCGACGCGGGTGCGGGTGTCCTCGCTTTCCTCGTAGCCGGATTCGGTCACGTACAGCGGCATCTTGCTGGTGCGGCCGTCGTCGAAGTCCTTCGGCTTGGTCACCACGATCAGGTGGCCCAGGTCCGGCGACAGCAGGCTGTCGGCCATCTCCACGTCGGCGCCCAGGTAGATCGGGGCCGCCGCGCGGGTCGGGTCGGCCTGGCGCCAGCGCTGGTCCTGGTCCTTCAGCGCTTCACGCTGGTCGCGGTCGCGGCGCAGGGTTTCCAGGGTACGCAGCTGCTGGTCGCGCAGCAGGTCGTCCTTGGGCTTGCTGGCCGGGTCTTTCTCGGCCTTAAGGCTGGCCACCTGCTGCACGCCGCCGGCGGCGGTCCAGTGGAACCAGTTCTGGCCCACGCGCCAGATCACGCCGTTGTCGGCCGCAAAGTTGACGCCGGCGGCGCGCTCGTTGCTGCGGGTCAGCTGGGTCAGCGCGCCGCTGCGCAGGTCGCGCACGAACACATCGCCGTTGCGGACAAAGGCGCTGCGGCTGCGGCTGCGGTCGTAGACCGGCTCGGCCACGTCCAGGGTGCCGCGCTGGTCATCGGCCACCTGTGCGGCGGCGCCACCGGCCAGCGGCTGGCGGAAGGTGTCGCGCACCGGGCTGCCGCTGCGCTTGAGCTGGTACTCGACCTGCTGGCTGTTCCAGGACCACCAGGCTTTCTCGACCGGCGGACCGATCCAGTCCGGGTCGGCCATGGCCTGTTCGATGGTGATCGGCGTCGGCGCAGCATGCGCGGCCGGTGCGGCCAGCACGGCCGACAGCAGGAGGGACAGGGGCAGCACTCGGGACATGGGCTCACGGCACCAGATGAGGAAACCGGGCAAGGGTAGCAGCCGCCCGGGCCGGGGGAGGGGGCCACAGGTCATGGCGTACGTCTGGCCACACTTGGCAATGTTTCAGCTGTTTGACAATTGATTCATTAGCCGTTAATCATCGGTTGTCGGCTGAGTCCGACGGCAGTCGCAGGAAGCGCTTGCCGAAGTATGGAAGTAGCCCTGCGGCTTTACCTTCATCTCCAGAAAGGAAGTCACTGCATGTCCAAGAGGATCGACAAGAAGGTTCTCCTCTCCCCGGTGCTGGCCGCCATGCTGGGCGTTGCCGGTGCCGCTGGCGCGGCCGAAATCCAGACCAGCGAAGCCGCACCGCACGTTTGATGGCGCCCATGTGGGAACCGGTACGCTGCTCCAAGGCATTGCCGATGCCCTACAGCGTGAGCGCAACGTTGCCATGGTTCGCGCTGGCCAGCCACCGCTGTGCGATGAAGAACGGATCGACAGCCCGCTGGGTGATGTCATTGCCGTGCGCAACGCCGGACACTGGCAACTTCGCCAGCGCCCGCAGATTGCGGACGTGATAACACTGGATATCAACAGCCGACTGTCGCTGCGGCATAGCCGGATAGTGGAACTTTCTGCCGCGAGCGGCTGGAGGTCGACAAAGCCGAAGAGCAGATCATCCTGGACAAGCTCGAAAAGGCGATGGCACTTATCGATGCATCCACACCCATGTTCGGCCTGATGATCAAAACGTTTACCCGGCGGATTCTGGTGCGCAAGTCAGTCGAGCTTTCTGACGTCGTGGATCGCGTGCCGCTGGGTTCCGAGTATCGCCCCATTCACACCGGCTGCATCCGCATCCTGAACGTGCACCGGCCGGAAATGACCGTTGCGCTCTGTGCCGAAGCGATCCTGCACGAATCCACCCACAGCTTTCTTTCGGCCTACGAGTCGATCCATGGGAAATTCATGTCGTCGGAGATCCGCTATCGGCCGGTATCACCGTGGTCGGGAAATTACATCCCGAACCACTCGCTTGCCCATGCCATCTTCGTCTACTACGCGCTGCACGAACTGTTTGATCGCGCGATCGGCGACGACGTGGCAATGGATTCATCCACCCTGGCGTCCGTCCGCCGCCGCAGATTGGATGTGGCGGTCGGCTTCTGCGTGGACCGCAGCCTGTCAAGCCTGTTCTTCCTTGAAACAGATGCCGCGACCGGGTTCCTTCCCATCGTTGATCGCATGCAGGCCGATATCGCATCGCGATATATGGCAGACGCTGCGCAGCAGCGGAGGGCCGCCGCATGAGTCGTCCGATCATAGTGCTCTACAACAATCCGGCTGACGGCATTGCCAATGCGCTGCGCGGACGACCGGGCGTTACCTGCCTTCATCTTGATGAAATCAGTACGCACTGGAAGCTGGAAGATAACCTGCCGCCAACGGTGGTCGAGTACCCCGCCGCGCTGTACGACTGCTTCAGCGGTGCCTATGTCATCGACCGCATCTTCGACTTCAACCACTCGGAAGCGGGGCCGCGCCTGCACGCTGCCGGGCTGCACGGGCTGTGGGGCTATGTGGCATTGTCTCCCCTGCTGCAGCAAGCGGCCGTACTGGCCCACGAGAACGGTGCCCGCGGTGTCAGCCGGTCGATGCTGCCGTTGAATGCGCAGTGGTTCAGTCTTGGCAGTGTCTGCACCGATATCACATTCCCTGCCTTCGAGTTCGGTTTCGGCAAGGTTGATCCGGATCTGTCCCGGCTGCACGATGCCATGCAGAAGTCGGTGTGGTCCTATTTCGCCTGGAAGACCGAGAGCAACCTCGATGATGAAGAGCGCGACTGGCACCGCTTCTATGTAGACCGTCCGTCAGGGACGCCGGTCGTCTGCATCTACCATCGGGATTCGTTCGAGCTGATGTTTCCCAAGGGGCCCGCGAAGGTGGACACCGCGCTGTATGCCAAGGCCGCAGCGGGCGCTCGACAGGTATTTGCGAGCGAGATGGGCGAACTGCTGTTCTATGAACGAGACGATGCGCCTCCCATGTTCTGCGCATTCAGTCCCTACATGGCCAACGCTACCCGCAATCCGGCCTTCGGCGACGCGTTGGCCAGCGCAGGGGGCGTCTGATCCACGTGCAGTACACAGAAGCCGTCTGATCGGCGAAATACATGCAACCGATGTTCCGGTTCGTGCATCTATCCAAGTAACACCAACCGGAGCACCACCATGCAGGAACTGATTCCGATCACGCTGTTTGTCTGTATCGCGTACGCCATCCAGGCGCTGGCCGATGCGCGCGCCAGAAGCAAACTGGTCGCCCCGCACGTGCCTGAGGAAGTCATCCGTGCATTGGCGGGGCTTGAAGAGGCGCGCCGACGCATGGCCGGCCTGCGCTGGGGTATCAGCCTGATGAGCCTGGCCGTCGCATTGGCGGTTCTGGAGGCAATGGGGGCGCGCGATCTGAGTTTCGGCGCCGCAGCGGCACTGGTCGGCAGCGCCGGTATCGGCCAACTTGTGGCCTACGCTTTCACGCGACGCATCGCTGCCGTGCCGACTGACGCGACTCCGCACTGATTCTGCAGGTCCACTTCTTCAAGGGACGAAGATGATTGCCTACTACCTGCGACTTGCGATCCGCCGCCTGAAGGGAAACGCAACTGCCTATGCTGTGGTTGCACTCGTGCTGGGTGCCGGGGTCGGCTGCACCATGGTGATGGGTTCGATCGTACGCCAGATCAATCACGATCCCGCCCCTGGCCGCAGCAGCCAACTCTACCGGCCCGTGATCGATGCCAGGCCTGAGGCGCAACGTCGGGCTGGCGGTGAAGGCGGGGCAAATCTGACCTGGCCAGATGCGCAACAGCTCATGCGCCAAGGGGCACGCTGGCCGCAGGTGGCGCTGGCGGGGGGCAGGGTCGTGGCCAAGGATGCCGCCGATCAAGCGTTCAATGTGCGCGCACGCTATGCCACCGAACAGATCTTCCAGGTGCTGGGTGTGGAGCTTGCTTCCGGGCGCGGGTGGAGCAAGGCTGAAGGTGACGCAGCGCAACGCTTGGTCGTGGTGTCCTCCACATTGGCCGAGCGCCTGTGTGCCGAGAAGACCTGCCGTGGTGCGACCGTGGATCTCGACGGACACGCGTACCGAGTGATCGGGGTGGCAGCGCCTTGGCACCCGGTGCCGATGTATCACGCAGATCTGCCGGGTGCAGCCTTCGCTGAGGCAGACCAGTTGTTTCTCCCGCTGGCCGCTGCCGTGGCGGACGATATGATCGTCGATGGCAGCGTGTCGGTATGGGGAGAGAGTGGGGAGAAGCCGCGGCTGGGTGGATCGATGGCCTGGCTGCAGTTGTGGGCCCTGTTGCCACACGCTGAGGACCTCGACCCGTACCGGCAGATGGTTGTCGCCCATGCGAGGTCGCGCGGGCTGTCTGCTGAGCACGACATCGTGTGGGCAATGCCTGATTGGCTGCGACACCAGGGGCTGGTCGCGCAGGACACGCGGGTACAGTTGTGGCTCTGCTATCTGTTGCTGGCGGTCTGTGTGACCAACGCTGGCGCAATGCTGTACCTCACGCTGGACCGCAGGCGCCATGAAATGGCGATCCGTCGCGCGGTCGGGGCCCGAAGGATTGATGTCCTGGTGCAGATGCTGCTGGAGGCTACCGTGGTCGGCCTGCTGAGCGGCACGATCGCCACGGCGGTCTATCTGGGCGGGTTGCAGTTCGTCCAGTCCAGCAGGCTGGTGGCCGCCGCGCTCACCGCCCCACAGGCATCCACTGCGCTGTTGGCACTGTTGATCGGGCTGGTCGTAGCGCTGGCCTGTGCTGCCATTCCCGCGCTGCGGCTTTGTACCCGCAAGGTTGTGGTGCAGCAGATTGCGGCAAGTCCATGAGGAGTCCCCCATGCTGATGATCAAGGCATTGCGCCATTACCTGCCGGGTGCGCTCCTGCTGGTCACACAGGCAGGATTGGTCTGTGCAGTTTTCATCCTGTCCGTGTCGGTAATCACTGACAGTCAGAAACGGCTGGCGGTGAAGGCGGGCGAGCACCCCGAGCGTGTCGGCGTCATCCATGTCGCCGACCCCCGCAACAGCGAGGTGTCTGCCGAAGGGATCCGCGAAGACCTGGCGGCACTCGCGACGATTCCGGGGATCCGCACCGTAGCGGTCAGCGATTCCATTCCGTTTGGGGGCCGATCCCAGCGATTCGGCATGTGCAACAGCAGCAAAGCCATGGATGCGGCTGTCGCCGTAGGATCGATCGAGGTGAAGGGCTGCGCGCAATTGCCGCTCATCAAGGCGTCCGAGGATTGGCTGCCATCGATGGGGCTGCACGCGACCCAGGGCAATGGAATGCAGCGCGGTGACGCACTGCAGGAGGCCCGCGTGGTGCTGCTCAGCCAGTCTCTGGCCGATGCGCTATATGGAAGCGGGCGTGCGGTCGGGCAGCAACTGTACCTGGGGCCTGACGATGCACGCACCGTCATCGGGGTGTTCCCGGCCATCGCGGGGCCGTCTCCCGGCGGCGGGGAGGCCGATACGCAGTGGGCTGTCATTCCCGGCTACCCCACAGGCAGCCAGCGCTATTTCAGCCTGGGCAGTGGTGGGGATGACTTTGATCGACGAACCCTCGATGCCGCGATTGCGGCGCTGCATGGCGTCGCGGCGTACCGCATGATCGACCCTGAAAAGGCGCGTTCGCTGCAGGGGTACCGTGACGACTTCCTACGAGTGGATACCTTCAAGACACGGTTGCTGTCCGGCATGACGCTGCTGGTCCTGGTGATCATGATGGTTGGGGTGAGTGGGATGGTAGGGTCATGGGTCAACCGCCGGCGCCGGGCGATTGGCATCCGTCGCGCGCTGGGGGCACGCCGCCACGACATCCTTTTGTACTTCCTGTTGGAAAATCTCGCGTTGTGTCTGCCAGGGACGTTGTGCGGCCTGCTGCTGGCCGGAACCATCCGCTACACCTCCTCCTACCCGGCGCTTTCGAACTGGAGCTACGGGGTGGCGGTTACTGCAGCGATCGTTGTGGTGGCAACCAATCTGCTGGCCTGCCTCCATCCGTCGCTGCGTGCGGCCAGACAGGAGCCTCTGGAGCTTTTGAGAGCGCGATGACCAGCACCGCACCGTCATCCAACAACCCGCCCGCTGCACCGGGATACCTGGAGGACGAGCGTCGCCTCGTCATCGCGATCATCGACGGTGACCAGCAATCATTTTCGCGCCTGGTGGCCTCCCACCAAGGAATGTGTGCGCGCATCCTGTCGCGCATGGTCGGCGAACGCGACCAGGTGGCCGACCTGCTGCAGGAAACCTTCCTGGCGGTGTTCCGCCAGCTGCACCGCTTCCGCTTTGAATCATCGCTGCGGACCTGGGTTTCGCGGGTGGCCTATACGACGGCACTGCAGCACCTGCGCCGCCGCCGGCTGGAGATGCAGTGGATCGTGGCGGTGGAGGTGCCCGAGGAACTGGGCATCGGCGACGAGGGCCCCGGCCCGGCCGAGCTGAGCGAAGCGCTGCAGGCCGGGCGCCAGCTCGGTGCGGCGCTGGAACGGCTGACCCCGCCGCAACGCCTGATCGTGGGCCTGCACTACCTGGAGGATTTCGATCTGGTCGAGATCGAGCAGGTGACCGGGCTGGCGCGCGGTACCATCAAGAGCCACCTGTTCCGCGCGCGGCAGACCCTGAAACAGGAACTGACGCGACGCGCCACCGCCGGAGAGCTGCTGTGAGCGAAGCCAACGAACCCCGCGATGCCGATGCGCGCGCGCTGTCGCAGGCGCTGCGCGAGCAGGAACGGCAGACACCGGTGCCGGATGTGAGCGAGGCACTGCAGCAGCGGCTGCAGGCGGAAACGCGCGACAGTGGCGCGCTGTACATGGTGGTGCAGGTGCTGTTGTTCGGCGCGCTGCTGGCTGCGGCAGCCTGGTATTTCTGGCACTGACAGCTCCCGCCTGGCATGGACCGGCGCTACCGCGGCCGATTCCAGGGTAGCGCCGGTCCATGCCCGGCGGCTTTCACGTCCCACTGCGACAAAGTGAAGCAGCGCGTCACCCGGTCGCATCCCGGCTTAACCAAATCCTCCTAAAGTGGTCCGGTATCCCACCCGTACCCGGCAGGAGGCGTCCCTTGGACGCGTTGTTGTTGTCACGGATCCAGTTCGGATTCGTCATCAGTTTCCACGTGCTGTTCCCCGCCTTCACCATCGGCACGGCCAGCTGGCTGGCCTTCATCGAATGGCGCTGGCTGCGCACGAAACTGCCCGTGTGGCGCGACCTGTATTTCTTCTGGCAGAAGATCTTCGCCGTGTCCTTCGGCATGGGCGTGGTCAGCGGCATCGTCATGGCGTTCCAGTTCGGCACCAACTGGCCGCGGCTGAGCGAAGTGGCCGGCACGGTCATCGGGCCGCTGCTGACCTACGAAGTGCTGACCGCGTTCTTCCTCGAAGCCAGCTTCCTCGGCGTGATGATGTTCGGCTGGGGCCGGGTGTCGCCGCGTCTGCATTTCCTGTCCACCTGCATGGTGGCGCTGGGCACGCTGTTTTCGACCTTCTGGATCCTGTCGTCCAACAGCTGGCTGCATACGCCGGCCGGTTACGAGATGGTCAACGGCATCGTGCACCCGGTGGACTGGTGGCAGGTGGTGTTCAACCCGTCCTTCCCGTATCGGCTGGCGCACATGGCGCTGGGTTCGTTCATCACCACCTGTTTCGTGATCGGTGGCGTGGGCGCGTGGTACCTGCGCAAGGGCACGCACGTCGAAGCGGGCCGGCGCATGCTGGTCGCGGCGGTCGCGTTTGCCGCGCTGACCGTGCCGGTGCAGATCTTTGTCGGCGACATGCATGGCCTGAACACGCTGAAGCACCAGCCGATGAAGATCGCGGCGGTGGAAGCGCACTGGCATGAAAGCAAGGCCGGCGAGGGCGTGCCGCTGGTCGTGTTCGCCCTGCCCAACGAAAAAGAACAGCGCAACGATTTCGAAGTGGCCATCCCGAAGCTGGGCAGCGTGATCCTGACCCATTCGCTGGACGGCACCTTCGATCCGCTCACATCGGTGCCGGCCAGCGAACGGCCACCGGTGACGCCGGTGTTCTTCGCCTTCCGCATCATGGTCGGGCTGGGCACGCTGATGCTGCTGCTGGCCTGGGTCTCGGCGGTGCAGCTGTGGCGGAAGAAGCTGCTCGATTCGCCGTGGCTGCTGCGCGGCTGGAACTGGATGCTGCCCAGCGGTTTCATCGCGCTGGTGTCCGGCTGGTTCGTCACCGAGATGGGGCGCCAGCCGTGGGTGGTCTACGGCGTGCTGCGCACCGCCGATGCGGTGGGCCCGCAGAGTGCGTGGATGACCGCGCTGTCGCTGGCGGTGTACGTGGTCGGCTACGCCTTCGTGTTCGGCTGGGGCATCTGGTACCTGGTGAAGATCCTGCGCCACGGCCCGCAGCCGTATGAAGCGGGGCCCTCGCTGGACCATGGCAGCCACACCCCGGCGCGGCCGCTGTCGGCCGCCGACGAACCGCTGGAGGAGCGCTGACATGGACCTGATGACCTGGCTGCCGGTGGCGTGGTTCGCGGTGATCGGTTTCGGCGTGCTGATGTACGTGGTGCTGGATGGTTTCGTGCTCGGCATCGGCATCCTCGCCCCGTTCGCCGAGGAGGAGGAACAGCTGGACCTGATGATGAACACCGCCGCGCCGATCTGGGACGGCAACGAGACCTGGCTGGTGCTGGGCGGTGCCGGCCTGCTGGCCGCGTTCCCCAAGGCCTATGCGGTGCTGCTGTCGGCGCTGTACCTGCCGGTGCTGCTGCTGGTGGTGGCGCTGGTGTTCCGTGGTGTGGCCTTCGAATTCCGCTTCAAGGCGCACCGCTCGCGCCGGCTGTGGAGCGTGGCCTTCGGCCTGGGGTCGCTGTTGGCGACCTTCGCCCAGGGCGTCATCCTGGGCACGCTGGTGCAGGGCATTCCCCTGGTCGATGGCCGCTTCAGCGGCGGCGCGTTCATCTGGTTCAGCCCGTTCGCGATGCTGACCGGTGCGGCGCTGGTGGCCGGCTATGCGCTGCTGGGCAGCACCTGGCTGATCCTGAAGACCGAGGGCCGCGTTCAAGCGCTGGCGCGGCAGATGACCCGGCCGCTGGTGGTGGCGGTGATCGCGGCGATGGGCCTGGTCAGCAGCTGGCTGCCGTTCCTCGATTCGCGGCTGATGGATCGCTGGTTCAGTGACGGCAACTTCTGGTGGCTGTCGCCGGTGCCGCTGTTGACCCTGGCGGTGGCCGCCGCGCTGTGGCGCAGCGCCACCCATCCGCGTCGCGACCTGCCGCCGTTCCTGCTCAGCCTGGCCCTGTTCGTGCTCGGCTTCGCCGGCCTGGTGCTGGGCATGTGGCCCTATCTGCTGCCGCCGTCGATGACGCTGTGGCAGGCCGCAGCGCCGGCCTCGTCGCTGGGCTTTTCCCTGGTGGGCCTGGTGGTGCTGTTGCCGGTCATCCTCGGCTACACCGCCTGGTCGTACCGGGTCTTCCGCGGCAAGGTGCGCGCCGACGCCGGCTACCACTGACACGGGTGAACGGGGAGCGGCCGGTGACCGCTCCCCGTTTCGGTTTGTGAAACATGTATTCCCTGCGCGGGACGTGCTAGCGTTCGCACCTTTCCGGCCGCCAGGGGGGCTGCCGGCGACGTCCTGGACGGACGCACGGCTGCAGGATTGGGGGGCCGCCGCGCGTCGCCAAGCTGTTGGCCCGTGCCTGTCTTCCGCCCATCCAAACATCACCGGTAATGATCGAATTTTCCGTTGTCGACTGGGCCGCCTGGGCGCCTGGACTGACAGAACGTAGCCAATGGATGGGCTGGGCCGATGCGCCGTTCCTGCCGCAGGGCGAGGGCACGCCGTCGTTGGCCGAAGTGCCGGCCATGCAGCGCCGTCGCATCGAGCGCCTCGGCCGCATGGCCATCCAGGCCGCGTGCTGGTGTGAAGACGCGCAGGGCGCCGACAGCGACGCGCCGCTGGTGTTCGCCAGCCGCCACGGTGACGTGGCCCGTTCGATGGAGCTGCTCGGCTCGCTGATCGCCGCCGAGCCGCTCTCGCCCACCGGGTTCGGCCTGTCGGTGCACAACGCCATCGCTGCCCTGTACTCGATCGCCCGCGGCCACCGCGGCAACTACCTGGCGCTGGCCGCCCGGCAGGCGACCGTGGAAGCGGCCTGCCTGGAAGCCGCCGGCCTGCTGGCCGATGGCGCCAAGGAAGTACGGGTGGTGATGTATGAGTCACCTTTGCCGGACATTTTCAGCGAATTCGCTGACGAACCCGACCCGTTCTTCGCCTGGTGCTGGCGCCTGGCGCCGTCTGGCACGGCCGGCACCGGCCTGCGCCTGGCCTGGGAACCGGCCGCCGATGGGGGCAACTCCGCGCCGGGCCTGCTGCCGCATGCGCTGGACCTGCACCGCTTCCTGCTGTCGTCGGTACCCACGCTGGAACACGTGACCCAGGGCCAGCGCTGGCGCTGGAGCCGCCATGGCTGAAGCCCTGCGCCGGCTCGACCACGCCTGGCGGGTATTCGGCACCGGCCTGAGCTTCGCCGCGTTCGGCGTGGGCGGGCTGCTGCTGGGCGTGTTCGTGATGCCGGTGCTGCTGTTGATGCGCGACCCGGTCGCGCGCCAGCGGCGGGCGCGGCGGCTGGTGCAGGCGGCGTTTGCCAGCCACGTGTGGCTGATGTGCCGGCTGGGCTTGATGACCCTGCAGGTGGAGGGCCGCGAGCGCCTGCAGCGTGATGGCCTGCTGGTGCTGGCCAACCACCCGACCCTGATCGACGTGGTATGCCTGATCGCGCTGCTGCCCAACGCTGACTGCGTGGTCAAGCGCGCGGTGGCCTGCAACCCGTTCATGCGCGGCCCGGTACGCGCCGCCGGCTACATCGCCAATGACGATGGCGCCGGCCTGGTCGATGACTGCGTGGCGGCCGTGCGTGCCGGCGGCACCCTGGTCATTTTCCCGGAAGGAACGCGCACTGTGCCGGGGCAGCCGCTGCGGCTCCAGCGCGGCGCCGCCAACATCGCCGTGCGTGGGCGGCTGGACATCACGCCGGTGCGTATCAGCTGCACCCCGGCCACGCTGACCAAGGGCCAGAAGTGGTATCGTGTGCCCTCACGTCGTTTTCACGTTCAGCTGCAGATCGGCGAGGATATCGCCATCGCGCCGTTCCTGGACGAAGATGACGCGTCAAGGGGGGATGCCTTGGCGGCCCGTCGCGTCACCGACCACCTCACTCGTTATTTCGACCTGTCTGGAGATCCGACCCGTGCAAGCACTTGAGCACGAGATCAAGGAATTGATCATTTCCTCGCTTTCCCTGGAGGACATCACGCCGGAGGACATCGATCCGACCGCGCCGCTGTTCGTGGAAGGCCTCGGCCTCGATTCGATCGACGCCCTGGAACTGGGCCTGGCCCTGCAGAAGAAGTACGGTGTCAGCCTCTCGGCCGACTCGGAAGAAACCCGTCGCCATTTCTCCAGCGTGCGCGCGCTCGGCGAGTTCGTCGCCGCCCGCCAGTCGTAAGGCGCCAGGAACTGCCATGACCAAGAATGAACTCTTCGAGCGCATCGTCCGCATCCTGACCGACAGCTTCGAGATCGAACCTGCCCGGATCAGCCCGGAGTCGCGCCTGTATGACGATCTGGACATCGACAGCATCGATGCCGTCGACCTGATCGTGCAGCTCAAGCCGCTGCTGGGCCGCAACCTGCAGCCGGAAGCCTTCAAGGCTGTGCGCACCGTGCAGGACATCGTCGATGTCGTGCATGGCCTGCTGCCTGGCCAGGCAGCCGCCTGACCGCAGCCAGGGAATTCCGACCATGGCACGTGCACGCATGGTCGTGGTGGCAGTGCTTTCGCTCGCCTATCCGGTGCTGGTCTACGTGGCCATGGGCCGCTTCGAGCCGCGCTGGCTGTCGCTGCTGCTGTTTGGCCTGGCCCTGCTGCGTGCGCTGAGCACCCGGCAACCGCTGTGGTGGGCTGCCGCGGCCGGCGCCGGCCTGCTGGCCGGGCTGGCCACCGTGCTCAACCAGGCGCTGCCGCTGAAGCTGTACCCGGCGCTGGTGAACGTGGTGATGCTGGCGGTGTTCGCCACCAGCCTGCGTTTCGGCCCGCCGCTGATCGAGCGCCTGGCGCGCCTGCAGGAGCCGGACCTGCCGGACTTCGCGGTAGCCTATACCCGTCGCGTCACCCAGGTGTGGTGCGGCTTTTTTGTTCTCAACGGTGGCCTGGCCCTGTTCACCGCGCTGTACGCGTCGGACCGGGTCTGGATGCTCTACAACGGATTGTTGGCCTACGTGATGATGGGAGTGTTGTTCGCAGGCGAATGGCTGGTGCGGCGTCGGGTCAAGGCGGCCCATGCCCATGGCTGACTGGATCGCCCTGGACCGGTTGCTGGTCGACGCACAGCCCGGCCGAGACATCGGCCTCTGCGAAGGCGTCGCCCTGGACCACACCGCCTTCCGCCGGCGCGCGCTGGCCTGGCGCGATGCGTTCGCCGCCGCCGAAGGCCGCGACTGGGCGCTGTATTTCGACGATGCGATTGCCTTTGCCGCGGCCCTGTTCGGTGCGTGGCACGCCGGCAAGCGCGTGTTCCTCGCCGCCGACAACCTGCCGGCCACGCTGCAGGCGGTGCAGCCGCAGGTCAGTGGCTTCGCTGGCGATGTCCCGGCCGACTACCGCCCGTTGACGCCGGCCGTGGCGGCCGACGGTGTGCTGCAGGCGCTGGACGAGCGTGCCTGCGAACTGTGCGTGTTCACCTCCGGCAGCACCGGCCAGCCCAGCGCGATCAACAAGCGCATGGACCAGCTGGCCCGCGAAGTCGATGCGCTGCAGGCCGCCTTCGGCGCCCAGCTCGACGGCGCGCAGGTGCACGGCACGGTCTCGCACCAGCACATCTACGGCCTGCTGTTCCGCGTGCTGTGGCCGCTGGCCGCGGGCCGCCAGATCCAGCCGCGGCGCTTCTTCCATGAAGACCTGGTCGGCACCTTGGCCGGCGCCGACAGCGTGCTGGTGGCGACCCCGGCACACCTGAAGCGCCTGCCCGGACAGCTCGACTGGGCCAGCCTGCACGGCCGCCTGCGTGCGGTGTTCTCCTCCGGCGGCCCGCTGCCGGAAGAGGCCGCGCGGCAGGTTCGGCAGTGGCTGGGCGTGGCCCCCACCGAGGTGTACGGCAGCAGCGAGACCGGCGGCATCGCCTGGCGCCGCTGGGAGACCGACATGCCGCCGTGGCAGCCGCTGCCGGGCGTGCAGTGGCGCATTGATGACGGCTGCCTCGCGGTGGCCTCGGCGCACCTGGACAGCAGTGACTGGTGGCGCACCCAGGACCGCGTGGAAGCGCTGGCCGATGGCCGCTTCCGCCTGCTCGGCCGCGCCGACCGCATCGTCAAGATCGAAGAACGCCGGGTCTCGCTCGACGCGCTGGAACGCGCGCTGCGCGATGACCCGGACGTGGAGGACGTGCGCGTGCTGGTGCTGCCCGGCCAGCGCGAACAGCTGGCGGCGGTGGTGGTGCCGGCCGATCCGGCGCAGTTGACCGCCGGCGATGCCGCGCGCCGTGCCTTTGGCCTGCGCCTCGGTGCGCGCCTGGCGCAGGGCCACGATGCGGTCACCCGCCCGCGTCGCTGGCGACTGGTCGAGGCGCTGCCGATCAATGCGCAGGGCAAAGTCACCCAGGCCGCGCTGGCGGCCCTGTTCCAGCCGCTGATGCCGGTGCCACAGTGGGACCATCGCGGCGCAACGGCCGCGACCCTGCGCGTCACCCTGGATGCATCGCTGCGCGCGTTCCAGGGCCACTTCCCGCAGGCGGCGATCCTGCCTGGCGTGGCCCAGCTGGACTGGGCGGTGCGCTTCGCCCGCCAGGCCTTCGCGCTGCCGCGCGGTTTCGTGCGGATGGAGGCGGTGAAGTTCCAGCACGTGGCCCGCCCCGGCGACGAACTGACCCTGCAGCTGGACTGGGACGCCCAGCGCGGTGTGCTGACGTTCCGCTACACCTCCCTGCATGGCACGCACGCCAGCGGCAAGGTGGTCCTGACCGATGCGTACTGACGCCGTGGTGGACGTTGGCGCCTTCGCGCCGCTGGTGGTCATTCCCGTGTACGACCACGAGCATGCCATCGGCGCGGTGGTGGACGGCGTGCAGGCCGCCGGCCTGCCCTGCCTGCTGGTCGACGATGGCTCGCATGCATCCTGCGCCGCGGTGCTGCAGGCGCTGGCGCAACGCGATGGGGTCGACCTGCTGCGGCTGGAGGTAAACCAGGGCAAGGGTGGGGCGATGCTGGCCGGCTTCGCTGAGGCTGCGCGCCGTGGCCACAGCCACGTGCTGCAGATCGATGCCGACGGCCAGCACGACACCGGCGACCTGCCGCGCTTCATCGCGGCCGCACGGGCACGGCCGGACGCGGTCATCTGCGGCATTCCCGCCTACGATGCCAGCGTGCCCAAGGCCCGCCTGTATGGCCGCTATGCCACCCATATCTGGGTCTGGATCAACACGCTGTCGCTGCACCTGCGCGACACCATGTGCGGCTTCCGGGTCTACCCGCTGCCGCCGGTGCTGCGCCTGATCGGCGAGGAAACCATCGGCCGGCGCATGGATTTCGATACCGAGGTGCTGGTGCGCCTGTACTGGCGGCAGGTGCCGGTGGAACACCTGGCCACCCGCGTGACCTATCCGGCCGACGGCGTTTCGCACTTCGATGTGTGGCGCGACAACGTGCGCATCAGCCGCATGCACACCCGCCTGTTCTTCGGCATGCTGCCGCGCGCGCCGCGCCTGCTGTGGGGCCGCCTGCAGGGGCAGGCTTGAGATGAGCCGCGCGCACGACGCACCGCACTGGGCCGACATCGGCGAATCCACCTCGGTGGCCGGCGTGCTGTTCCTGTGCTGGGTGCACCGCGGGTTCGGGCGCTGGCCGTTCCGTCTGTGCGTGTGGCCGGTGGTGGTCTGCCACTGGCTGGGCAACCGGGTCGGCCGCCGCGCCTCGCTGCAGTACCTGCGGCGCCTGCAGGCGCACACCGGCGCGCTCGGCCATGCGCCGGGCTGGCGTGACAGCCTGCGCCATTTCTTCAGCTTCGCCGACACGATGCTGGACAAGATCCTCGGCCTCGGCGGCCGCTACCCGCCCGAGCGCATCCACCTGCAGCGCGACCTGGTGCTGGGCAAGATCGCGCGCCGCGAGGGCGGTCTGATCCTGACCGCGCACATCGGCTGCCTGGAACTGTGCCAGGTGCTGGCCGAACAGGTGCCCGGGTTCCGCATCACCGTGCTGGTGCACACCGCGCATGCGCAGCGCTTCAACCGCCTGCTGCAGCGGCTGGACCCGCTGGCCGCGGTGGAACTGGTGCAGGTGACCGAAATGGGCCCGGCCACGGCGGTGATGCTGGCCGAGAAAGTCGCCTCCGGCGGCTTCGTCGCCATCGTCGGCGACCGCGTGCCGGTACAGGGCGGGCGCAGCGTGATGGCCGATTTTCTCGGCCACCGTGCACCGTTCCCGATCGGCGCCTATGTGCTGGCCTCCGCGCTGGCGTGCCCGGTCTACACGATGTCCTGCCTGCACGAAGGCGATGGCTATCGCGTGGCCTTCGAACACTTTGCCGACCGCGTGGTGCTGCCGCGTGGTTCGCGCGATGCCGCACTGGCCGAACAGGCGCAGCGCTTCGCACGCTGGCTGGAACTCCAGGTCATCCAGTCCCCGCTGGACTGGTTCAATTTCTTCCCCTTCTGGGACCAGGCTCCTCATGACGATTGACGCCGTACCCGTGTGCCGTTTCGGCGATGCACCGCTGACCATCGAAGACGTGGTTGCCCTGGCCCAGCGCCAGTGCGACGCCGCCCTGAGCGAGGCCCCGGCCTTCCGCGCGCACATCCAGCGCGGCGCCGATTTCCTCGACCGCCTGCTGCGCGAGGACGGCGTGATCTATGGCGTGACCACCGGCTACGGTGATTCCTGCACGGTGAACATTCCGCCGGCGCTGGTGGCCGAGCTGCCGCACCACCTCTACACCTACCATGGCTGCGGCCTGGGCCGTTACCTGGACCCGGCCGAGACCCGCGCCGTGCTGGCCGCGCGCCTGGCCTCGCTGGTGCGTGGCATGTCCGGTGTCAGCGTGCAGCTGCTGGAAGGCCTGGCCACCCTGCTGCAGCACGACGTCCTGCCGCTGATCCCGGCCGAAGGCTCGGTCGGCGCCAGTGGTGACCTGACCCCGCTGTCCTACGTGGCCGCCGTGCTGTGCGGCGAGCGCGAGGTGCTGTTCGAAGGCCAGCTACAGCCGGCCGGCCCGGTGCTGGCGAAGATCGGCATGGTCCCGCTGAAGCTGCGGCCGAAGGAAGGCCTGGCGATCATGAACGGCACGGCGGTGATGACCGGCCTGGCCTGCCTGGCCTGGCAGCGCGCCGATTACCTGGCGCGCATGGCCACCCGCCTGACCGCGTTCAACGTGCTGTCCAGCGACGGCAACGCGCACCACTTCGACGAAACCCTGTTCGCCGCCAAACCGCACCCCGGCCAGGGCCGCATCGCCGCGCGCCTGCGCAGCGACCTGCACAGCGAGCGCCCGCCGCGCAACGAACAGCGCCTGCAGGACCGCTACTCGCTGCGCTGCGCGCCGCACGTGATCGGCGTGCTGGAAGACAGCCTGCCGTTCCTGCGCCAGCTGATCGAAACCGAACTGAACAGCGCCAACGACAATCCGCTGATCGATGCCGACGGCGAGCGCATCCTGCACGGTGGCCACTTCTACGGCGGCCACATCGCACTGGCGATGGACACGCTGAAGAACACCGTGGCCAACGTCGCCGACCTGCTCGACCGGCAGCTGGCGCTGGTGGTCGATGCCCGTTACAACCACGGCCTGCCGGCCAACCTGTCGGCGGCCACCGGCCCGCGCGCGGCCATCAACCATGGCCTGAAGGCGCTGCAGATCAGCGTGTCGGCGTGGACCGCCGAAGCGCTGAAGCAGACCATGCCGGCCAGCGTGTTCTCGCGTTCGACCGAATGCCACAACCAGGACAAAGTCAGCATGGGCACCATTGCCGCACGCGACTGCCTGCGCGTGATCGAACTGACCGAACAGGTGGTGGCCGCGATGCTGATCGCCGCCCGCCAGGGCCTCGCCCTGCGCGAGCGGGTTGGCCTGAACGCGCAGCTGCATGGCAGTCTGGCCGACATGTACGCCGACCTGGGGCAGCGCATCGCCCTGGTCGAAGAAGACCGCGCGCTGGATCGCGAACTGCGGGAACTGCTGGTGGAGATCCGCGCGCAACGCTGGGAGCTGTATGTCGGTGAATGAGGCAATCGAACTGATCGGCGAGATTTCGCTGTCCCCGGCCTTCCATGACTGCGACCCGATGAACGTAGTCTGGCATGGCAACTACTTCAAGTACTTGGAGATCTCACGCTGCGCGCTGCTCAGCCGCTACGACTACGACTACCCGCAGATGCTCGAATCGGGCTACCTGTGGCCGGTGGTCGATGCGCGGGTGAAGTACGTGCGGCCGCTGCTGTTCAACCAGGCGCTGCGCGTGGTCTCGCGCATCGTCGAATGGGAGAACCGGCTGAAGATCGAATACGAAATCCTCGATGCGGAAAGCGGCCAGGTGCTGACCCGCGCGATGACCATCCAGGTCGCGGTGGACGCGGCCAGCAAGGAAATGCTGTACCAGTGCCCGCCGGTGCTGTGGCAGCGTCTTGGAGTGCCTGCCCCGTGAATTCCTTCATCAGCCTCCCGCGCGTGCTGCTGTGCGCGCTGCTGCTCACCGTTGCGCCGCTGGTGCACGCGGCCGATGCCGCCGTCGATGCGATCACCCAGGCGGTGGCGCGGCCCGACGTGCTGCGTGGCCAGTTCACCCAGGAAAAGCAGGTCAGCGGCTTCAGGAACCCGCTGCGCTCGCAGGGCCAGTTCGTGGTCGCACGCCAGCACGGCGTGATCTGGACCACGCTCAAGCCATTCCCGTCCGAAGTGGTGGTCACCGCCGACCGCATCCTCAGCCGCCAGCGTGATGGCAGCACCCGCGTCGAACTGGATGCGCGCCAGCAGCCGGCGATGCGCTCGGTCAACGCCATCATGTTCGCGCTGATGAGCGGCGACGTGCAGGCGCTGTCGAGCCAGTTCAACGTGCAGGCCAGCCGCGAAGGGCAGGGCTGGCGGCTGAAGCTGACCCCGAAGTCGGCGATGCTGGCCAAGGCCTTCGAATCGCTGACCCTGCAGGGCGACCGCTACGTGCGCCAGGTGGAGATCGTGGAGGCCAACAAGGACCGCACGCAGATCCAGTTCAGCGCGCTGAGCGAAGCGCCGGCCAGCCTGTCCGCCGACGAGGCACGCCGTTTTGACTGACATGTCGACTGACGGCGCAGGGAAGGGGTCGGAGCGCCTGCGCCGCTGGTGGCACTGGCTGGGCATTGCCTGGCTGCTGGTGCTGCTGGTGATGGGCGCGCAGCAGTGGCGCCTGTGGAGCCAGGAGTCGCGGATCGACACCGACATCCTCGCCCTGCTGCCGCAGGATGCGCACGACCGCCTGCTGAGTGATGTCACCCGGCGCATCGCCGATGGCAGCTCGCGCCAGGTGGTGGTGCTGCTGGGCAGTACCGATGGCGCCGCCGCCAAGCGCGCGCAGGCCGCCTTCGCCAAGGCCATGGCCAGCGATGCCGACAACGGGCTGCTGGTACCCAGCGGTTCCATCGAAGGCTGGTTCGACGACGCGCGCGCGTTCTACGCGCCGTATCGCGACCGCCTGCTGACCCCGGCCCAGCGCGAACAGCTGCAGCAGGCCGAACCGGGCGCGCTGGCCGAACAGGCGCTGGGCGCGCTGTATGGCCCGATGGGCGCACCGCGGCTGACCGATTGGCGGCAGGATCCGCTGTCGCTGTGGCCGCAGTGGTGGCAGCAGCAGGCCCAGGGCTCCGGCCTGCGCCTGGGCGATGATGGCCTGCTCGAAGCCGAGGGCAAGCACTGGGCCGCGCTGCAGTTCGATACGCCCGGCTCGGCCTTCCAGCTCGACGGCGAGCGCCATATCGACGGCCTGCTTGAACGCGCTGGCCAGGCCGCCAAGGCCGCCGCAGCGGACCTGGAGATCCTGCATGCCGGCGTGCCGCTGCATGCCGAAGCAGCCGCCGTGCAGGCCAACCAGGAAATCAACACGATCGGCTGGGGCTCGCTGGCGGCGGTGCTGCTGCTGGTCTGGCTCGCGTTCCGTTCGCTGCGGCCGATCCTGCTGGTGGCCGCCTCGCTGCTGATCGGCTGCGGCGTGGCGCTGGCGGTGACCGTGCTGGTGTTCGGCAAGGTGCACGTGCTGACCCTGGTGTTCGGCGCGTCGCTGGTCGGCGTGGCCGAGGATTACGGCATCCACTGGTTCGCGTCGCGCCAGGCCGAGCCGGTCGACCGCCGCTGGAAGCTGCTCAAGCACCTGCTGCCGGGCCTGTGGCTGGCCCTGGTGACCAGCGCGCTGGCTTATCTGGCACTGGGCCTGGCCCCATTCCCGGGCCTGCGGCAGATGGCGCTGTTCTCGGTGGTCGGCCTCGCCGGTGCCTTCCTGACGGTGATCTTCTGGTTCCCGTGGCTGGACGGTGGCGAGATCCGCCAGACCCGCTTCTCGCAGTGGCTGGGCAACACCCTGGACCGCTTCCCGCGCCTGCATGGCACGCGCCCGGTCACCGTCTTCATCGTCGCCACGCTGGCGCTGTCGGCCATCGGTATCGTGCGCCTGCAGAGCAACGACGACCTGCGCAGCCTGCAGTCCTCGCCGCCGGCGCTGATGGCCCAACAGATCCGCCTCAGCCAGCTGCTGGGCATGCCCAGCCCGGCGCAGTTCTACCTGGTGCAGGGCGCCGATGCGGCGCAGCTGCTGGAGCGCGAAGAAGCGCTGACCGGACACCTGCGCGCCCTGGCCAGTGAAAAGCGCATCGGTGGCTACCGCGCGATCAGCGACTGGCTGCCGTCGCCGGCGCGCCAGCAGGCCGATGCTGCGTTGACCGCGAAGGTGGAACCGGGCGTGCTGTCGGCGGTCTCCGAAGCGGTGGGCGAGCCGTTGCCGCGGCCGGACTTCGCGGCCTCGCCGCTGACCGCCGAAGCCTTCCTCGCGTCGCCGGCCTCGCAGCCGTTCCGCCACCTGTGGGTGGGCGCAGTGGGGGGGCAGATGATCAGTGTGGTGATGGTCGATGACCTCTCGCGCGCCGATGCGCTGGCCATCCTGCAGGGCGCGGCCGACGGCCTGCCCGGCGTGCGCTGGGTCGACCGCACGGCCGACTTCTCCAAGCTGCTGGGCCACTACCGCAAGCTTATGGGCGGGCTGCTGCTGGTCGGCATCGCGCTGGTGTTCGGCGCGCTGTGGCTGCGCTATCGCCGCCAGGCCTGGCGCGTATTCGCTCCGACCCTCATTGCCGGTGCGCTCACCCTGGGCCTGCTGGGCCTGTTCGGCCAGCCGCTGCAGCTGTTCAACGTGCTGGCGCTGATGCTGCTGCTGGGCATGGGCATCGACTACGGCATCTTCCTGATCGAGCACCGCGGCGATGCCAGTGCCTGGCTGGCGGTGTGCGTGGGCGCGGCGAGCACCTGGCTGTCGTTCGGCCTGCTGGGCCTGTCGCAGACCCCGGCGCTGCGCGCGTTCGGCCTCACCCTGCTGTTCGGCATCGGCCTGGTCTGGCTGATCTCGCCGCTGTTCCGTCCGCCGCCACACGATCTGCCGCCGGCCTGACCGCGCTGTACTGCACCTCCCTTTCCACCTGATCGAGCAACAAGGACGCACCGATGAACATTGCCGTGGATGCAACTGCCCAACCGACCGAGGTTGAGCGAACTGAAATCCTGATCATCGGCGCCGGCCCGGCCGGCTCGGTCGCCGCGGCGATGCTGCGCCAGCAGGGCCGCCAGGTGCTGATGCTGGAGCGCCAGCAGTTCCCGCGCTTCTCGATCGGCGAGAGCCTGCTGCCGCAGAGCATGGAGTACATCGAGGCGGCCGGCCTGCTGCAGGACGTGGTGGAAGCTGGTTTCCAGCACAAGAACGGCGCGGCCTTCGTCCACGGCGAGGCACGCACCGCCTTCGATTTCCGGAAGAAGTTCTCGCCGGGCTGGGGCACCACCTACCAGGTGCAGCGCGCCGACTTCGACAACGTGCTGGCCCGCGGTGCCGAGCGCATGGGCACCACCCTGCGCTTCGGCGATGAAGTGCTGGCGGTGGAGGCCGGCGAGCACCCGGCGGTGAACGTGCGTCGTCCCGACGGCAGCGGGTACCGCATCGAAGCCGACTTCATTCTCGATGCCTCCGGTTTCGCGCGCCTGCTGCCGCGCCTGCTGGACCTGGAATCGCCGTCCAACTTCCCGGTGCGCGGCGCGATCTTCTGCCACGTGCGCGACAACATCCCGGCCGAAGCGGATTTCGACCGCAACAAGATCCTCATCACTACCCACCCCGAGCACATCGACGTCTGGTACTGGACCATCCCGTTCTCCAACGGCTGCTGCTCGCTGGGCGTGGTGGCCGAGCCGTCGTTCTTCGAACGCTACGACGGTGACGACCTGCAGAAGCTGCAGGCCATCGTCGGCGAGGACCCGAACCTGACCGGCCTGCTGGCCAATGCCGAATGGGCCGTGCTGCCGGTGCGCCGCATCACCGGCTATTCGGCCAACGTCAGCTCGCTGTGGGGCCCAGGCTATGCGCTGCTCGGCAACGCCGGTGAATTCCTCGACCCGGTGTTCTCCTCCGGCGTGACCATTGCCTTCAAGTCAGCACAGCTGGCCAGCGAATGCCTGAAGCGCCGCTACGCCGGTGAGACCGTCGACTGGGAAGCCGAGTTCTCCATTCCGCTGCGCGCGGGGGTGAAGACCTTCCGCCGCTTCGTGGAAAGCTGGTACGAAGGCGGTTTCCAGAAGATCATCTACCACCCCGACCAGCAGCCGGACATCCGCGACATGATCTGCTCCATCCTGGCCGGCTACGCCTGGGACACCAACAACCCGTACGTGGCCGATCCCAGCGGCCGCCGCATGCGCGTGCTGGAGCAACTGTGCAGCGCCTGATCGCCCGCTTCGGCGCGGTGCTGCTGTGCCTGTTGCTGGCCGCCTGTGCCAGCCGCATGCCGCGCCCGCTGGTTGAACTGCCGCCGCTGCGACTGCCGCCAGCCAGCCTGCCGGCGCCGCTGGCGCTGCAGCAGCAGCTGCATTTCCGCTTTGGCAGCCATGAACGCGACCTCGACGCACTGCTGGAAGCGGATGCGCAGCAGGTGCAGCTGGCCGTGCAGGCGATGGGCCAGACCGGCGTGCGCCTGCAGTGGAACGGCCAGCAGCTGACCCAGCAGCGTGCGCCGTGGTTGCCGCCGCAGGTGCGTGCCGAGCGCGTGCTGGATGACCTGCAGTTCGCCCTGTGGCCGACTGAAGCGATTGCCGCCGCGCTGCCGGCCGGCTGGCAGGTGGTCGATGACGGCCACCAGCGCAGCCTCTCGCGCGATGGCCAGGTGTGGCTGCAGCTGCAGCGCCTGGACGATGGCAGCGTGCAGCTGGACAACCGCGCCGAGGGCTATGCCCTGCGCATCGAATCGATCGACATGGCCGGGCAGGATAAATGAGCGCAGCGATTTACCTGAACGACCTCGGCGTGGTCTGCGCGCTCGGTGAAGGCCGCGCGGCCGTGGCCGCTGCCCTGTTTGCCGATGCACCGGGCGGCCTCAGCGACAACGACACCCTGCTGCCGGGCCAGACCCTGGCGCTGGGCGAAGTCCGCACGCCGCTGCCGGCGCTGGACGATGTGCCAGTGGCCCTGCGTGGCCGCAACAACGCACTGCTGGATGCGGCGCTGGCGCAGATCGCGCCGTCGGTGCAGGCCGCCATCGCCCGTTACGGTGCGCAGCGGGTAGCGGTGGTGCTGGGCACCAGCACCTCGGGCATCGGTGAATCCGAGCAGGCCCTGCGCACCCGCGCCGAGACCGGTGAGTGGCCGCAGGGCTTCGACTACGCCCAGCAGGAAATGGGCACCGCCGCGCAGTTCGTGCGCCAGCGCAGCGGTGCGCTGGGCCCGGCCTGGACGCTGTCCACTGCCTGTTCTTCCAGCGCCAAGGCGCTGATGTCGGCCGCGCGCCTGCTGCGCGCCGGCATCGTCGATGCGGTCATCGCCGGTGGCGCCGATTCGCTGTGCCGCTTCACCGTGGCCGGCTTCAGTGCGCTCGAGTCCGTGTCGGCACAGCGCTGCAACCCGTTCTCGCAACACCGCTGCGGCATCAACATCGGCGAAGGTGCCGCGCTGTTCCTGCTGACCCGCGCCGCCGGCCCGGTGCAGTTGGCCGGCTGGGGCGAATCGGCCGACGCCCACCACATGTCCGCGCCCGACCCGAAGGGACTGGGTGCGATCGATGCCCTGCAGCAGGCACTGCAGCGTGCCGGCTGGGATGCAGGCGACGTGGATTACGTGAACCTGCACGGCACCGCCACCGGCCACAACGATGCGATGGAAAGCGTGGCCGTGGCCCAGGTGCTGGGCACCTCGGTGCCGGCCAGCTCGACCAAGCCGCTGACCGGCCACACCCTCGGCGCCTCCGGCGCGATCGAGGCGGCCGTGTGCTGGATCCTGCTGGCCGAGAATCCCGGTCACCGGCTGCCGACGCACTGGTGGGATGGCAGCGCGGATCCGGCCCTGCCGGCATTGCCGCTGGTCGCCCCGGGCGCGCGCCTGGACCGGGCGCCGCAGCGGGTGCTGAGCAATTCCTTCGCCTTCGGCGGCAGCAATGCCGTGCTGGCACTGCAGGGGGTGGCCGCATGAGCCTGCCCCTGTTCGCGATCGAAGACGTGGTGCCGCACCGCCAGGACATGTGCCTGCTGGAGCGCATCGTGCGCTGGGACCAGGACAGCATCGAGGCCGAGCTGGTGGTGCCCGCCGCGGGGCTGTTCATCGAGGACGGCGGCGTGCCGGCCTGGATCGGCATCGAATACATGGCGCAGGCCATCGCGGCCTGGGCCGGTTGCCGTGCCCGCGTCGCCGGCAACCCGCCGCAGCTGGGCTTCCTGCTCGGCAGCCGGCGCTACACCAGCCGGCGCAGCAGCTTCCCCAGCGGCAGTGTGCTGCGCGTACACGCGCGCTGCGAGCTGTTGGGTGACAATGGGCTAGGGATGTTCGCCTGCCGGATCCTGGCAGGCGATGAAGAATGGGCGGTCGCCAACGTGTCGGTGTTCGAACCGGCCGACTCGATGGCCTATCTGGAGAGTGGACAGGCATGACAGGGAATCGAAGCGTGCTGGTGACCGGCGCCAGCCGGGGCATCGGCCGGGCCATTGCGCTGCGCATCGCGCGCGACGGCTTCGACGTGGTGGTGCATTGCCGCAGCCGCGTGGAGGAAGCACAGGCCGTAGCGGCCGAGATCCAGGCACTGGGCCAGCAGGCCCGCGTGCTGGCCTTCGACGTGGCCGACCGGGCCGCCGCGCGTGCGGCGCTGGAAGCGGACGTGGAAGCGCATGGCGCCTGTTACGGCGTGGTCTGCAACGCCGGCATCGCCCGCGACGGCGCTTTCCCGGCGCTGTCCGAGGACGACTGGGACCAGGTCATCCACACCAACCTGGATGGCTTCTACAACGTGCTGCACCCGCTGATCATGCCGATGGTGCGGCGGCGCAAGCCGGGCCGCATCGTCACCCTGTCCTCGGTGTCCGGCGTCGCCGGCAACCGCGGCCAGGTCAACTACAGTGCGGCCAAGGCCGGCATCATCGGTGCCACCAAGGCGCTGGCGCTGGAACTGGCCAGCCGCCAGATCACCGTCAACTGCGTGGCCCCGGGCCTGATCGAGACCGACATGCTGAACGAAGAAGTGGTCGACCATGCGCTGAAGCTGATCCCCGCCGGCCGTGTCGGCCGTCCGGAGGAAGTGGCCGCCACCGTCGCCTTCCTGCTGTCCGAGCCGGCCGGCTACATCACCCGCCAGGTGATTTCAGTGAACGGAGGCATGATCTGATGGCTGCCGATCGTCGCGTGGTGGTCACCGGTGCCGCCGCCATCAGTCCGCTCGGCCATGACTGGCCGACCATCGAGGCGCACCTGCGCAGCTGCCGCAATGCGGTGCGCACGATGCCCGAGTGGGATGTCTACGCCGGCCTGAACACCAAGCTGGCTGCACCGGCGCAGGACTATGACCTGCCGCCGAACTACAACCGCAAGACCACCCGCTCGATGGGCAAGGTCGCCATCATGTCGGTGCGCGCCACCGAAGTGGCGCTGCGCGAAGCGGGCCTGTTCGAGCACCCGGTGCTGCGCAGCGGCCGTGCCGGCGTGGCCTACGGCTCGTCCTCGGGCAGTCATGAAGCCACCGGCGAATTCGGCCGCATGCTGCACGAATTCACCACCGACGGCATCAGCGCCACCACCTACCTGAAGATGATGAGCCACACCGCGCCGGTCAACATCGGCGTGTTCTTCGGCCTGTCCGGGCGCGTCTACACCACCTCCAGCGCCTGCACCTCGGGCAGCCAGGGCGTGGGCGCCGGCTACGAAGCCATCCGCAGCGGCAAGCAGACGGTGATGGTGGCCGGCGGTGCCGAACAGCTCGACGCCACCGCCGCGGCGGTGTTCGACACCCTGTTCGCCACCAGCACGCGCAACGATGCACCGCACACCACCCCGCGCCCGTTCGATGCCGGCCGCGATGGCCTGGTGCTGGGCGAGGGCGCCTGCACGCTGATCCTGGAAGACCTGGAACACGCACAGGCCCGCGGCGCGACGATCCTCGCCGAGATCGTCGGCTACGGCACCAACAGCGACGGCCAGCACGTCACCCAGCCCAGCGCCGACACCATGGCCCAGGCCATGCGCCTGGCGCTGGAGGATGCCGGCCTGCAGCCGTCGCAGATCGATTACGTGAACGCCCACGGCACCGCCACCGACCACGGTGACATCGCCGAGACCCAGGCCACCGCCCAGGTCTTCGGCAACCGCATGCCGATCAGCTCGCTGAAGAGCTACGTCGGCCACATGCTGGGGGCCTGCGGCGCGTTCGAAGCCTGGATGAGCATCGAGATGATGCGCGCCGGCTGGTTCGCCCCGACCCTCAACCTGGGCGAGGTCGACCCGCGTTGCGGCCAGCTCGATTTCATCACCGGACAGGGCCGCGAACTGCAGGCCGAGTACGTGATGAGCAACAATTTCGCCTTCGGTGGCATCAACACCTCGCTGGTGTTCCGCCGCTGGAGCGAATGATCCACCGCCCGACACCGCGTTCCACACCGCGCCCCACCCCGCACCCCGAACAAGGAGAAGTTTCGATGCGTCGTACCCTGATGATCGCCACGGCCACCGCACTGCTGGCCCTGACCACCACCGCCTCGGCCCGCGACACCCGCGTCGAGCAGTCCCTGCGCGAGCTGGTCAGCTCGCAGGCCGCCAAGGATGCCGGCATCGACGGCAGCGTGCGCTTCTACCTGGCCGGCCAGCCGGTCAGCGTGCAGCAGCGCCTGGGCGAGGACGTGACCAACAAGAAGACCAACGCCGCCAACAAGAGCGACGAGGAAGCCTGCCGCTGGGTGGCCCTGTCGGCGCTGCGCGCGCTGCAGGATGGCGCCAAGTCGCGCGGCGCCAATGCCGTGGTCGACATCGTCAGCTACTACAAGAAGAACGAGTTCAAGAGCGCGACCAACTACGAATGCTACGCCGGCGCGATTCTGGCGGGCGTGGCGCTGAAGGGCACCTACGCCAAGGTGAAGTAACTGCTGGAGATGGCGGTCCCTGCCTGAACGCCATCGCCACATTGCTGAACCCCATCGGGGAAACGCCGTCGATCGCGCCGCCATCGTCGCGCGACGGCTTTCCCCGGTGTCGGCTTTCCGACACAATCATGGCTCTTCCCGGGTTATCGTCCCGCGGACATGCACGCCTACGTCTATAAAAGCCAACTCAAGCCGGACACCTACGTCTATCTCGCCCGTCGTGATGATTTCAGCGCGCTGCCTGCGCCGCTGGTCACCTCGCTGGGTGCGCTGTCGTTCGTCCTCGAAGTGACCCTGGATGCGCAGCGCCGGCTGGCCCAGGCCGACCCGGACAAGGTCCGCAGCGAGCTGACCGAGCGGGGTTTCTACCTGCAGGTGCCGCCGTCGGTGACCAGCATGATGCGGCGCCACTATGACTGAGCTGTCGCGCCCACGCGCACTGTCGATCGCCTTCGTCCTCGGCGCCGTGCTGGCGCTGGCCTCGGTCGTGGGTGGGCTGCCGGGTGCCGTGCTCGCTGCGCTGGCACAGCCGGCGTTCGCGCTGGGCGTGTCGTGGTGGCGGCGCAGCCGCACGCTGCAGCCTCCGAAGCTGATCGCGCGGCAGGAGCTGCCGGCGCTGGCGGTGCTGTGGGCCGCGGCCCCGGCAGGCCTGGCGCTGCTGCTGGCGTGGCCGCTGGCCGCGCTGCGTGACAGCGGCAGCCTGGCCGCCGTGCTGGGTCTGAGCGTGCTGGTCAGTGCCGGCCTGCTGGCCGCGTGGCGCACCTGGCCGTTGTGGAACGATGTCGAACGCCTCGATGGCGGCCTCGCCCAGCATTGGCACGCCCTGGCCGGGCGTGACCTGACCGCCTGGCGTGGCCTGCTGGTGGCGGCGATCGTGGTCGCCCTGGCCGCGCTGATCGTGCTGCCGGCGTGGCCGGGCCTGTTGCCGGAAGGCGCCGGTTGGCCTGCCGCACTGGCCACGCTCGCGCTGTCGCCGGTGCTGCACCTGCTGCTGCAGCGGGTGGCACCGGCGCCGATGGTCAGCCTGCGCAGCACCGCCCAGGATCTGCCCAGCGGCGATGCCGAAGCGCTGTTCAATGCCGCCGCCGAAAGCACGCCGCTGGAAGCGATGGCACCGCAGGAACTGACCCCGGCCCTGTACGAAGCCGCGCGCCACGGCCGCATCGACCGCGCGCTGCAGCTGCTGCAGGCCGGTGCCGATCCGCACGCGCTGCCGGACCCGAACTGGCGCGACCAGCGCAGCCTGGCCGTGCTCGCCGCCGTGCTGCCCGACCTGCGCCTGCTGCGCGAGCTGATCGGTCGCGGCGTAGACGTCAATGCCCCGCACCGTGGCATGACCCCGCTGCTGGCCGCGACCCGCGACAGCTGGCATGGCCGCCCCGAAGCGGTGATGACCCTGTTGGCCAACGGCGCCGATTCGCGAGCGATGGACAGTGATGGCAACACCCCGCTGCACCACGCCGCGCGCAGCTCCGACCCGGGCGTGGCCGCGCTGCTGCGCGATGCCGCCGCCGAAGTGGATGCGCTCAATACCGAGGGCTGGTCGCCGTTGGCGGTGGCCTGCCAGGTCGGCAACTGGCGCCTGGCCCGCTTCCTGCTCGAACGCGGTGCGCGCAGCGAACCCAGCGAAGGCACCCCGGTGCTGCTGGCCGCCGCCGCCACCGAGGACGACGATCCAGCTGGCGTGCAGCTGCTGCTCAAGCACAAGGCGCGCGCCGATGCGCGCGACCGCCAGCGTCGCAGCGCACTGCACGAAGCCGCCCTGGCCGGCCATGTCGAGATCATCGGCGTGCTGCTCGGTGCTGGCGCCAACCTGGAAGCGCGCGATGCGCTGGGCCGCACGCCGTGGCTGGAAGCGGCCCGTGCCGGTCGCGCCGCGGTCATCGAGCACCTGCTGCCGCACAAGCCGGACCTGATGGCGGTTGATGGCGAAGGCCGCAACGCCGTGCTGCTGGCCGCGATGGCCGAGGATGTCTCGCCGCTGCTGGTCAAGCGCCTGGTCGACCTGGGCATCGCTGCCGATGCCAGCGATCCGCTCGGCCGTCGTGCGGTGGACTACGCCGCCGAAGCCGGGCGCTGGGCGATCGTGGCCCTGCTGGACCCGTCCTACCCGCTGCCGGCCGCGGTCAGCGATGGCCTGGCCGAGCGCGGTGAAGCCGCGAGCGCCAGCGGCCTGCTGCCCGACCGTCCGCCGCTGACCCTGCTGCGCGAAGCGCTGGGCTTCGGCAATACCGAAGGCATGGCCGCGCTGGCCAAGCTGTGCCAGCCAGATGAGCTGGGCGGCCTGCTGCTGGACCCGGAGCTGGCGCTGGAACCGCGTGCGGTCGACTGGCTGCTGGTCCATGGCGCTGACCCGTACGTGCGCGATGCCTGTGCCGATACCCCCATGTTCGCCCTGCTGTCGCGTGGCATCGACGCAGTGCCGGCGCTGCAGGTGATGCTGCAGCGTGGCCTGTCGCCGGCCGGCCGCGGTGGCCTGGCGCGCTTCCTTGCCGCCTGCGCACAGCACGACCAGGCCGCGCGCGGCCTGGAACAGCTGGCGCTGGAACTGCTTGAACGCGGCGCCGATCCATTTGCCGCTTCGCCGGCCGGTGACCTGCCGCTGTCGCTGGCGGTGCGCCTGGGCTGGCTGCGCCTGCAGCAGGCCCTGCTCAATGCCGGTGTCGATCGCGAAGCCCGCGACAGCCACGGCATGACCGCCCTGCACCTGGCCACTGCGCTGGCCCGCGAAGGCGCGCTGAAGCTGCTGGTGCAGCACGGTGCATCGCCGGAAGCGCGTGCCGCCGATGGCCAGACCCCGCTGGGCGTGGCGCTGTCGATCGGCCGCCGCGACCTGGCCGACTGGCTGGATTGGCGGGTGTGGCCGCTGCCGCGCCGCACCCTGCGCGAAAGCGACCTGCCGGCCGCCGCCATGGCCGGCGACGTCGATGCCGTGCGCCGCTTGAACGACCTCGGCTTTGCCATCGACGCCGTCGATGCGCAGGGCTGCACCGCACTGCTGCGTGCGGCCGGCGGTGGCCATCTGGCGGTGGTCGACCTGCTGCTGGCGCGTGGCGCCGATCCGCAGCACGGCGCCGCCAGTGGCGCGACCCCGCTGTCGGCGGCGGTCAGCATGCGCCAGGTGGATATCGTCTCGGCCCTGCTCGATGCCGGCGCCCAGCTGGAACACCGCCTGCCGGGCGGAGTGACCGTGCTGATGCTGGCCTCGGCGCTGGGCCTGCCGGACATCGTCGCGCGCCTGCTCACCGCCGGTGCCGACGTGCACGCCGGCGATGCGCAGCAGCTGGGCCCGCTGCACTGCGCGGCGCTGTACGGTTTCAGCGCCCGCGACCGTTCGCGCCTGCTGGCTCTGCTGGATACGCTGCTGCTGGCCGGCGCCGAGCCCGACCTGGCTGCGGCCGGTTCGGTCACGCCGTTGCTGCTGCTGCTGGGTGCACGCGCCGAGCCGGGCACTGCCTGCGACGAGCAGGTGGTGATGGCTGCAGTGGAGCGCCTGCTGGATGAGGACGTGAGCCTGGACGTGCGTGACCCGCGCGGCTTCGGCCCGCTGCACCTGGCCGCCCTGCACGGGCTGCCGCTGCTGGTGCAGCGCCTGCTGCGCGCCGGTGCCGATCCGGAAGTACGCGACAGCCTCAACCGCAGCCCGCGCGAGATCGCGGTCATGCGCGGCTTCATCGACGTGGCCGGCGAATTCGAACCGCGCGTGCCGGGCGTGTCCTCGATGGCCCGGTTCCTGCGCGACAACGGCTGAGGGCCGCCGGGCATGGCCCGGCGCTACCCCTGCGGGTCGCGATGTCCGGTAGCGCCGGGCCATGCCCGGCGGCCTGAAGGTGGGTGCCGACCGTTGGTCGGCACACCTATTTCTTGTCGCTTTCCGCGTCCGCCTCGAACAGGTGCATCAGGTCATTGCGTGCATCGCGCGAGGTCTGGATCACTGCGGCTTCGTCGTCATACACCAGATACTGGTCGCGCAGCAGCTGTTCGTCATGCTCGCGGAAGCGCTGCACATGGCGCTGCGCCACATCCGCGGCCACGCCCAGCGCGGTCAACACGCGCCCGCTCATTTCCAGGCTGGTGCCGAACACCTCGCGGAACGGCTCGGCCGACATGTCCATCAGGCGCCATGCATGCTGGCGGTTGCGCGCACGCGCCAGCACCTTCGCATCCGGGTACAGGCGGCGCACCATGCGTACCGCGCGCAGGTTGGTCTCCGGGTCGTCCACGGTGATCACGAACACGTCGATATGTTCACCACCGGCAGCGCGCAGCATCTCCGGCCGGGTCGGGTCGCCGTAGTAGAGCTGGTTGCCGAAGCGGCGCAGGTCGGCCACGGTGTCCGGGTTCGCTTCCAGCGCCACGAACGGCACCTTCTGCGCGGTCAGCAGTCGCGCGATTACCTGGCCGAAGCGGCCCATGCCGGCGATCAGCACCTTGGGCTGGTTGTCCGGCGCCACCTTGTCGGCCGGTGCGGCATCGCGCGGCACCGGCTTTTCCCGGCCCAGCAGCTTCAGCAGCACCAGCATCAGCAGCGGCGTGATCGCCATCGACAGGCCGACGATGGCCACCAGCCGGTCATGGTTGGCGTCGCCCAGCAGGTGCGCGCGCTGCGCTTCGTTGAACACCACGAAGGCGAATTCGCCGCCCAGCCACAGCACACTGCCCAGCAGCAGCGATTGCCTCGACCCGAGCCTGGCGATGCGGCCGAGCACGTACAGCAGGCTGAACTTCACCACCAGCAACGCCGCCACGCCGGTGGCGATCAGCCACGGCTCGGCGGTGATGCGGTCGAGGTCGATGCCCATGCCCACGGCGATGAAGAACAGGCCCAGCAGCAGGCCCTTGAACGGCTCGATCTGCGCTTCCAGCTCGTGGCGGAATTCCGAATCGGACAACAGCACGCCGGCCAGGAACGCACCCAGGCTGGGGCTGAGGCCGGCCTCCTGCATGAACCACGCAGTGCCCAGCACCACCAGCAGCGCGGTGGCGGTGAACACTTCCGGGCTGCGGGTGCGGGCGATGATGCCGAACACCTTGCGCAGCACCGGGCGCCCGCACAGGATCACCACCGCCAGCGCACCCAGCGCCACGGCCGCGTCTTCCCAGCGCAGCGTCTCGTTCTTCGCCCCGCCCAGCAGCGGGATGGCGGCCAGCAGCGGGATCGCGATCAGGTCCTGGAACAGCAGGATCGCAAAGCCCAGCCGGCCATGGTCGCTGTTGATCGCCTTGTGCTCGGACAGCAGCTGCAGGCCCACCGCGGTGGAGGACAGGGCCAGCGCGATGCCGACCACCAGCGCGCTCTTCCACTGGAAATGATCGAGCAGCAGCAGGCCACCCAGCAGCAGGCCGGACAGCGCCACCTGCGCCGCACCCGCGCCGAACACCGAGCGCCGCATCACCTTCAGGCGGGCGGGCGACAGCTCCAGGCCGATGACGAACAGCAGCATCACCACGCCGATCTCGGCCGCGCCGAGGATGCGGTCGGCATCCTGTACGAAGCCCAGCCCGTCCGGACCCAGCACCACGCCAGCGGCGAGGTAGCCCAGTACCGCGCCGAAGCCGAACTTCTTGAACACCGGCACCGCGATCACCGCGGCCAGCAGCAGCACCAGCGCCAGTTCCAGACCACCGCTATGCATGGGAATTCCTGGTCATCGCGGGGGCCTGTGCTGCGTTGGTTTGGCGGGGGGAGCGTGGCCGTGCAGGCCACCCCGTCATTATGCGCGCCCGGCTGTGCAGGAATGACAACGGCCACGGAAGGCCGGGGTCAGATCCCCTTGCGCCGCAAAGGGCTCTGACCCCAGTGGCACCTGACTGCGAGCCCGGGCCAGGGTTGACCGGGCGTTCCGGCAGGTCCAGACTGCCCGCCGCTGCCGGTCGCGCCGATGTCGAGCGTGTCAGGCAGTACACCCATCCGGAGTTCCCAACCCATGTCCAGCGACAGTAGAAGTCGACCTTGTTCGACGCCAGCGATGGCTACCGCCTGATATCGGGTCGGTTTGCCTGCGGTGGCGTTGCGCGAGGTCGCATCCCCACAAGGCAAGCCCATGAACCAGAAGCGACTGCTGCGCCCGGTGGCCGACGCCGCTGCCCTCGCCGCACCCCTGGCCAACTACAACACCGCCGACGCGGTGGAATTCCTCAACACGCTCGACCTGGAGCGCGCCGCCGAAACGCTGGCCGCGCTGTCGCTGCCGCGCGCGGTGAAGATGCTCGAAGCGCCCGAACTGCACCGCAGTGGCGAGCTGGTGGCCGCGCTGCCGCCGGCCCGCGCCGCCGCGCTGCTGGGGCTGATGGCCGATGACCGCGCCACCGACATCGTCCACGAGCTGGATGAGGAAGAACGCGCGCGGCTGATTCCGCTGCTGGGCAGCGATGCCCGCCAGGCCATCCAGACGCTGCTGAGCTACCCGTCCAACACCGCCGGCGCGCTGATGACCACCGAGTTCGTCGCCGTGCCCGCCACCTGGACCGTGGCCCAGACCCTGCAGCACATCCGCCAGGTCGAGCGCACCCGCGAGACCGTCTACGCGATCTATGTGCTGGACCCGGCCAGCCAACAGCTGCAGCAGGTGGTGACCATGCGCCGGCTGATCACCGGTCTGCCCGAGGAATCGATCCTCGACGTGGCCCAGGTCAATCCGCCGGTCACCGTTGATGCCCTGCTGGACCAGGAAGAAGTGGCGCGGCTGATCCGCCGCCACGACCTGCTGGCCATTCCGGTCGTGGACGCCCAGCAGCACCTGCTGGGCATCGTCACCGTCGACGACGTGCTCGATGCGCTCATCGAGGAATCGACCGAGGACGCGCACAAGTTCGGCGGCATGGAAGCGCTGGACAAGCCGTACATGCAGATCGGTTTCTTCGAGATGCTGCGCAAGCGCGCCGGCTGGCTGAGCGTGCTGTTCCTCGGCGAAATGCTCACCGCCAGCGCAATGCAGCACTACGAGGACGAGCTGGCACGCGCGGTGGTGCTGACCCTGTTCATTCCGCTCATCATGAGCTCGGGCGGCAACTCCGGTTCGCAGGCCACTTCGCTGCTGATCCGCAGCCTGGCCCTGCGCGAGCTGCGCTTGGGCGACTGGTGGAAGGTAGCGCTGCGCGAAGTACCGACCGGCATGGTGCTGGGCGCCATCCTCGGCTGCCTGGCCATCGTGCGCATCGTCATCTGGCAGCTGGGCGGCCTGCACGACTACGGCGAGCACTGGATCCTGCTGGCCATCACCATCGGCGCCGCGCTGGTGGGCATCGTCACGTTCGGCTCGCTGTCCGGCTCGATGCTGCCCTTCATCCTCAAGCGCCTGGGCTTCGACCCAGCCAGCGCCTCGGCCCCGTTCGTGGCCACCCTGGTGGACGTGACCGGCCTGGTGATCTATTTCAGCATCGCCGCCCTCATCCTGCACGGCACCCTGCTGTAACCGGGCCGTTATCCACGCATGGCGTGGATCTACTGGATCGCCGGGTCATCCACGCATGGCGTGGATCTACTGGTAGATTCCTGCGCAGGATCATGCCGCGGCAGCGCCGGTGCGTGTACCGTAGGCGCATGAGTACCTACCACCTGCAGTCCGTGTTCCGTCCGCAGTCGGTCGCGGTGATCGGCGGCAGCCCGCGTGAGCGCTCCGCCGGCCGTGCGGTGATGCGCAACCTGCGTGGCACCGGCTTTCCCGGCAAGGTGGCGTGGATCAACCCGCGCCACGCTGCGATCGACGGCATCCGCACGGTCAAGCGGCTGAACGACCTCGACTGGGTGCCCGACCTGGTGGTCATCACCGCGCCGGCAGCGATCGTCCCGCAGGTCGTGCGTACCGCCGCCGAACGCGGCGTGCAGGCGGCGATCATCCTCACCGCGCATCTCGGCGAAGGCCCGGGATCGCTGTCCGAACAGGTGGAAACGGTGGCGCGCAAGCACGGCCTGCGCATTCTCGGCCCGCACTGCCTGGGCGTCATCGCGCCGCATGCGCGGCTCAATGCCAGCATCGCCGCGCACTTCCCGCAGGCCGGTGACCTCGCGTTGATCTCCGAATCCTCGGCGATTGCCGCCGCGCTGGTGGAGTGGGGCGTGGCACGTTCGGTGGGCTTCTCTGCGGTGGTTTCGCTGGGCGACACCATGGACGTCGACTTCGGCGACCTGCTCGATTACTTCGCCACCGACTACCGCACCCGCGCCATCCTGCTCTACGTCGAACACATCAAGGACGCGCGCAAGTTCATGTCGGCCGCGCGTGCCGCCGCACGCGCCAAACCCGTGGTGGTGGTCAAATCAGGCCGCGCCGAGCGCGTGCAGCCCGGCAGCGCCGACACCCACGTGCAGGCACTGGCGCGCGCCGATGATGTCTACGGCGCGGCCTTCAACCGCGCCGGCCTGCTCCGCGTGAATGCACTGGACGAGCTGTTCACCGCAGCGGAGACCCTCGGCCGGCTCGGTACATTCCCCGGCCGTCGCCTGGCCGTGCTCAGCAATGGCGGTGGCGTCGGCCGCCTGGCGGTGGACCAGCTGGTGGCGCTGCGCGGCACCCTCGCGCAGCTGTCCGACAGCACGGTGGAGACGCTGGACAAAGTGCTGCCGCAGGGCTGGTCGCGCGGCAACCCGGTCGACATCGTGGTCGACGCCGATGGTGATCGCTACGCGGCTGCCATCGAAGCGCTGCTGGCCGACAACGAGAACGATGCGGTGATGGTGGTCAACGTGCCCACCGCGTTCACCTCTTCGGCCGATGCCGCGCAGGCGCTGACCCGCACGCTCGGCCTGCGACCGCGCCACCACCGCGACAAGCCGGTGTTCGCGGTATGGCTGGGCAACGATGACCAGGCCACCGCCACGCTCAACGCGGCGCGCGTGCCGACCTATCCCACCGAGGCCGAAGCTGTGCGTGGCTTCCAGCATCTGGTGCGCTACCGCGAAGCGCAGAACGCGCTGATGGAAACGCCGCCCAGCCTGCCGCAGGATTTCAGCGTGGATACCGCGCGGGCGCGCACCCTCGTCGAGGCCGCACTGGCCAATGGCCATCAGTGGCTGGACCCGCTGGCCACCCACGATCTGCTCAAGGCCTATGGCATTCCGTCGGCGCCGGTGATGCATGCGCGCGACGCGCACGAAGCGATGGACCTGGCGCAGCCGCTGCTCGAGCGCGGTGCCACGGTCGCGCTGAAGATCCTGTCGCCGGACATTCCGCACAAGTCCGAAGTGGATGGCGTGCGCCTGAACCTGGCGACGCTGCCAGCGGTGCAGAGCGCGGCAAACGCCATCCTCGAACGCGCCCGCCAGCGACGCCCGGATGCACGCATCGACGGCCTGCTGGTGCAGCCGACCATCATCCGCCCGAAGGCGCGCGAGATCATCGTCGGCATCGCCGATGACACCACGTTCGGCCCGGTGATCGTGGTCGGCCGCGGCGGCACCGCGGTGGAAGTGATCAATGACAAGGCGCTCGCGCTGCCACCGCTGGACCTGCGCCTGGCCCACGAACTGATCGGCCAGACCCGGGCTTCGCGCATCCTCAAGGCCTATGGCGATGTACCGGCCGCCGACGAGCGTGCGCTGGCGCTTGCGCTGGTGAAACTGGCGCAGCTGGCAGCCGACATTCCCGAAGTGCGAACGCTGGACATCAACCCGCTGCTGGTGGATGGCAAGGGCATCCTCGCCCTCGACGCACGCGTGGCCATCGCGCCATCGCGCATCCTGCACAAGGGCCGTGGCCATCCGCGCTTCTCGGTGTTCCCGTACCCGAAGGAGTGGGAGCGCACCCTCGAGCTGTCCGATGGCGGCCGCGCCTTCGTGCGCCCGGTGCGGCCGGAGGACGATGCACTGTTCCGCGCGTTCTTCGCCCGCGTCAGCGATGAAGACCTGCGCCTACGCTTCTTCCAGTCGGTGAAGCACTTCAGCCACGAGTTCATCGCGCGGCTGACCCAGCTCGACTACGCGCGCTCGATCGCGCTGGTGGCGATCGACCCGCGCAACGGCGACATGCTGGGTGCGGTGCGCCTGCATGCCGATGCCGATTACCATCGCGGCGAGTACGGCATCCTGATCCGCTCGGACCTGAAGGGCCACGGCATCGGCTGGCGCCTGATGGCGATCATGATCGAGTACGCCAAGTGGCTGGGGCTGGACGTGGTGGAAGGCCAGGTGCTGCGCGAGAACAGCACCATGCTGGCGATGTGCCAGAGCCTTGGCTTCAAGACCCGGCTGGACCCGGACGACCCGACCGTGATGATGGTGACCCTGCCGGTGCAGCAGGTCGAAGTGCCTGCCCCCTCGCCGGCGGCGTGATCGTTACCGCATCGGTAGCGCCGGACCATGTCCGGCGGAACGTCGGATTCAGCGCAACGGCTCCACCACCACCGCCGTGCCATAGCACAGCACCTCGGTCAGCCCGGTCATCACATCGGTGGCGTCGTAGCGCATGCCGATGATGGCGTTGGCGCCCAGCTGCCGCGCGTGCTTGACCATGTCGCGGTAGGTTTCCTCACGCGCCTGTTCGCACAGCTCGGTGTAGATGGTGATGTTGCCGCCGAAGATCGTCTGGATGCCGCCGAGGAAGTTGCCGACGATCGAGCGCGAGCGCACGGTGATGCCGCGCACCACGCCGAGATTGCGGGCCACGCGGTAACCAGGCAGCTCAAAGGCGGTGGTGACCAGGGAATCCTCGAAGCGCAGGGCCGGAGGGGAGGGGATGCCGCTGTTGTAGGGGTCTGCCATGCTGCTGCCTTCTGTAGAGTCGAGCCACGCTCGACTGCCCTTTGTAGAGTCGAGCCATGCTCGACTGGCTGTGGAGCAGGCTCGACTCTACAGCCGAACAGCCCGTTGCGGCATGGCCGGACCCACCCCGCCGCGCGACAATACCCCCATGACCGATCGCATCCCCCTGCTGCTGCTCCCCGGCCTGCTCAACGACGCCGGGCTGTGGCGCGCGCAGCTGGCCGACCTGGCCGACATTGCCGACTGCACCGTGGGCGACCAGACCCGTGGCCAGACCCTGCAGGCGGTGGCCGACGACGTGCTGGCGCAGGCCCCCGAGCGCTTCGCGCTGGCCGGTTTCTCGCTGGGCGGCTTCGTCGCCCAGCAGATCCTGCGCACCGCGCCCGAGCGCGTGCTGCAGCTGGCGCTGGTCGACACCTCGATCCATGCCGATTCGCCCGAGCGCGCCGAGCAGCGCCGCAGCCAGCGTGCCAGCGTGCGCCTGCCCGGCAAGTTCCATGGTTTTGGTGATGCGCTGATGCGCAGCTACATTGATGCGTCGCGGCTGGACGACTACGTGCTGGTGCAGCGCGTGCGCGACATGACCGCGCGGCTGGGCGCGGAAGTGTTCATGCGCCAGAGCGGGCTGGAACGCCGCGATGGCCATGACGTGCTGGCTGCCTACCGCGATCCGCTGCTGATCGTCTGCGGTGCGAACGACCGCATCACGCCGCTGGCGGTGAGCGAGGAAATGCACGCGCTGGTGCCGCACTCGCAGCTGGTGGTGGTGCCCGACTGCGGGCACCTGGCGCCGATGGAAAAGCCGGACGACGTAAGCGCGGCGATGCGCGGCTGGTTGTTGCAGGGCTGATGGATCCGCCGGGCATGGCCCGGCGTAGGTTTCCCACGGTAGCGCCGGGCCATGCCCGGCGGCCGTTCCTCAATCCCAGGCCGGGGCGATGCCTTCCGGATTGGCCAGGCGCTGGCCGCGATCAAGCGTGGCGATCTGCGCCATGTCGTCGTCGGTCAGGCGGATCGCCGCCGCTTCCAGGTTGCCGGCCAGGTTCTCGCGCTTGGTCGACGACGGGATGACCGCAAAACCCTGCTGCAGCGCCCAGGCCAGTGCGACCTGTGCCGGGGTGGCCTGGTGGCGGCCGGCGATGGCCTGGATCACCGGGTCCTTCAGCACTTCGCCGTAGGCCAGGCTCATGTAGGCGGTGATGGCGATGCCGTTGTCCTGCAGGAACTTCACCAGCAGGCGGTTCTGCAGGTACGGGTGGATCTCGATCTGGTTGGTGGCGATGGCATCGGCACCGAGGATCTCGATCGCCTTGCGGGTCTGGGCGATGGTGAAGTTGGAGATACCGATCTCGCGGGTCAGGCCCTGCGCCTTGGCCTCGGCCAGCGCCGGCAGGTATTCCTCCATCGGCACGTCCACCTGGTCATTCGGCGAGGGCCAGTGGATCAGGGTCAGCTCGACATGGTCGGTGCGCAGCTTTTCCAGGCTGGTGCGCAGGCTGGCCAGCAGCGCATCGCGCTTGAACTCGGTGATCCACACCTTGGTGGTCAGGTAGATGTCGTCGCGCGGTACGCCGGATTCGGCGATGGCCTGGCCGACCTCGGCTTCATTGCCGTAGATCTGCGCGGTATCGATGGCGCGGTAACCGACGTCCAGCGCATTGCGGACGGAATCGATCACGGTCTGGTCTTTCAGGCGGAAGGTGCCAAGACCAAAGGCGGGGACAGTCATGGGAAGCTCCAACGGGGGGAAAGGAGTGAACAGGAAGGGTAGGTCAGGGACCGTGTGCATGCCGGCAACGGTGCATTGCGTTGCCGGTCAGTGGGCGGTCACGGTGATGCCCTCGGCACGCTGGTCGATACCATCGCGGCGATCCAGGCGCCCGCTGAGCACGGTGAGCGCGTAGGCCAGCACGACCACCAGTGCGCCCAGCCACGGCGTGTGCATCAGGCCGATGTGCTCCACCACCAGGCCGCCCAGCGAGGCGCCGAGGGCGATGCCGATGTTGAACGCGGCGATGTTCAGGCCCGACGCCACATCAGTGGCCTGCGGCGCGTAACGCTGCGCCTGCTTGACCACGTACACCTGCAGGCCCGGCACGTTGCCGAACGCCACCGCGCCCAGGGCCAGCACGGTCAGCAGCATCAGCCCGGTGTTGTAGGCGGTGAAGGTGAGCACGAACAGCACGATGGCCAGCAGCGCGAAGATGCGCTTCAGTGCCGGCACCGGGCCAACGCGGTCGGCCAGGCGGCCGCCCCACAGGTTGCCGATCGCCACCGACACGCCGTACACCAGCAACACCAGGCTGACCGCGTTGGCCGAGAAACCGGTGACGTCCTGCAGGATCGGCGCCAGGTAGGTGAAGGCCAGGAACGTACCGCCATAGCCCAGCGCGGTCATCGCATAGACCAGCAGCAGGCGCGGCTGGGCCAGCACGCCCAGCTGCTGGCGGAAGCTGGCCGGCGCGCTCTGCGGCACGTTGCGCGGCACGAACAGCAGCGCACCCAGCAGGGCCACCACGCCAAGGCCGGCCACGGCCAGGAAGGTCGCACGCCAACCCAGGTGCTGGCCGATGAAGGTGCCCAGCGGCACGCCGGTCACCAGCGCCACGGTCAGGCCGGTGAACATGATGGCGATCGCGCTGGCGGCCTTTTCCTTCGGCACCACCGCGGTGGCGATGATCGAGCCGATGGAGAAGAAGACGCCATGGGCCAGGCCGGTGAGGATGCGGGCGGCGATCAGCGAGGTGTAGCCCGGTGCCATCCACGCGATGACGTTGCCGAGGGTGAACATCAGCATCAGCGCGACCAGCAGCTGCTTGCGCGGCACGCGGCCGGTCAGTGCGGTCAGCACCGGCGCGCCGATGGCCACGCCCAGGGCATACAGCGAGACCAGCAGGCCGGCCGAGGGCAGGCTGACGTGCAGGTCGGCGGCGATGGTCGGAATGAGGCCGACGATGACGAATTCAGTGGTGCCGATGGCGAAGGCGCCGAGGGTCAGCGCCAGCAGGGCGAGGGGAATGCCACGGGTCATGGCAGGCTCCGGAGGGAAGGAAGGGGCGCAGTGTGCGCGGCGCACCTTTGCCGAAAAACCGGTCTTCACGCCAATCACTCTTGCCTGCTGGTCAATAATGGCGCCATGAAGACCACCCTCGACGAAATGCAGGCCTTCCTGGCGGTCATCGACAGCGGCTCGATCAGTGCCGCCGCCGAGCAGCTGGGGCACACGCCCTCGGGCGTCAGCCGCGCGCTGGGCCGGCTGGAAGAGAAGCTGGGCACCACCCTGCTGACCCGCACTACCCGCCGCCTGCACCTGACCGCCGAGGGTGAGGCCTACCTGCGCCACGCGAGGGCGATCATCGATGCGGTGGAATCGGCCGAGGAGCAGATGGCCGCCCGCCGCGAGCGCCCGGCCGGGCGGCTGCGCGTGGATGCGGCCATGCCCTTCGTGCTGCACGTGATCGCGCCGCTGGTGGCCAGCTACCGCGCGCGCTACCCGGAAGTGCAGCTGGAACTGAACAGCTCCGAGCGCTACATCGACCTGCTGGAGCGGCGCACCGACCTGGCCATCCGTATCGGCCCGCTGGCCGATTCGACCCTGCACGCGCGTTCGCTGGGGCGCTGCCGGCTGCAGCTGGTGGCCAGCCCGGCCTATCTGGCCGCGCACGGCGAACCGGCCACCGTGGCCGCGCTGGGCCAGCACACGCTGTTGAGTTTCAATGAACCGGAATCCTTGAACCGTTGGCCACTGCCGGGTGATGCCGACGGGCAGCTGCTGGTGCGCCCGGAGATCGCTGTCTCCAGCGGCGAGACCCTGCGCCGGCTGGCGGTGGAAGGCGTGGGCATCACCTGCCTGTCCGACTTCGTCACCGACCGTGATCGCGCCGCCGGCACCCTGGTGCCGGTGCTGGCCGCGCAGACGCTGGATGTCTACCAGCCGATCCACGCGGTGTACTACCGCAACACCGCCGTGTCGGCGCGCATCAGCTCGTTCCTGGATCACCTGGCCGAGGGGATGGCGGAGGGCGATTACCTGCGCTGAGGCTGCTGCGCTCGCCGGGCATGGCCCGGCGCTACCGTGATCGCGCGATGGTAGCGCCAGGCCATGCCCGGCGGATTTCTCATGCCGCGCGCGCGAAGGCATCCTTGATCGTCGCTGCACTGGACAGATCAAACACATCCACCGCTTCGATCAACCGGTCGGCCTGCTGCTCGAGGCTGCGCGCGGCGGCGCTGGCTTCTTCCACCAGCGCGGCGTTCTGCTGGGTGGTGCCATCCATCTGGATGACGGTCTGGCTGACCTGTTCGATGCCCGCGCTCTGCTCCTGCGAAGCGGCGGAAATCTCGGCCATGATGTCAGTCACCCGCTGCACCGAAGCGACGATCTCGGCCATCGTGTCGCCGGCCTGGCGCACGCGCTGCGCGCCGTGGCCGACCTGCTCCACCGACGCCTCGATCAGCGTCTTGATCTCCTTGGCTGCGGCCGCCGAACGCTGCGCCAGCGTGCGTACCTCGCTGGCGACCACGGCAAAGCCACGACCCTGTTCACCGGCACGTGCAGCCTCCACCGCCGCGTTCAAGGCCAGGATGTTGGTCTGGAACGCGATGCCGTCGATCACACTGATGATCGCCGCAATCTGCCGCGATGACGCCTCGATCGCGCCCATGGTTTCCACCACCTGGCCGACCACTTCACCGCCCTGCGAGGCCACGCCGTGTGCGCCGATCGCCAGCTGGTTGGCCTGGCGTGCATGCTCGGCATTCTGGCGCACGGTCGAGGTCAGTTCTTCCATCGACGCGGCCGTTTCTTCCAGGTTGGCGGCCTGCTGCTCGGTACGGCGCGACAGGTCGTTGTTGCCGGCCGCAATTTCAGCGGCCGCCGAATGGATGCTGCCCGAGGTGTGCTTGATGTCGGTAACAATCGTCGCCAACTGCGCTGCCGTAGCATTGGCGTCGCCGGCGATGCGCGCGAACACGCCGTGGAAATCGCCATGCATGCGCGCACCCAGGCGACCATCGGCAATCGCCCGCAGCATCGTCGAGACCTCGGCCAGATTGTGGTCGGCAGCGTGCATGAGCTCATTCAACCCATCGACCATCGCGCGGAAATCATGCTCGAAGCTTGCGCTGTCGCCGCGTTGGCTGAAATCGCCTGCCGCCGCTGCCGTGGCCAGACGGCGGATCTCGCCATTGATGGCACCAAGGTTCTGTTTGGCGGTGTGCAGCGTGTCGGTAATGATCGCCTTTTCGCCCGGCAGCGCCTCCATATCCTCGCTCAGGTCGCCCACAGCGTAGCGGCCGATGATGCTGACCGCGCGCATCTTCACCTGGATGTGCGCGTCGACCAGTGCGTTGGTGTCGGCCACCATGCGTCCGTACGCGCCGGGGAAGTCGCCGGCCTGCATGCGGTGGCTGATGGTGCCGGCGTCGTGCGCCTGCGCCATCGCCGCCTGCGCGGCGAGCACGTCGCGCAGGGTGCCCTGCACGGCCTGCATGGCCTGCGCCAGGCGGCCGATCTCATCGCGGCTGCGCACCTGCACCACATGGTCCAGATCGCCGGCGGCCACTGCGCGCGCGGCCGCTTCCACCGCCAGCACCGGCTGCACCACTGCACGCCGCAGCCACCAGCCCAAGCCAGCCAGCAGCAGCATCGCCGCGGCGATGGTCAGCACCCCGCACACCACCAGGGTGCGGCGTGCCTGCTGCGAGCGCGCGCTCACCGCGGCCTCGGCCACCGCGGAAGTACGCCTGCCCAATGCATCCAGCGCGGCGGTCACGGGGCGGTCCTTGCCACGCACCAGGCTGTCGCCGGCGGACGGGTCATAGCCGGCCATGGCAAACGCCTGCAGGGCGGCGTGGTAATCCTTCTGCAGCTGCGCATGCAGGCCACTGAATGCCTGCGCCATCTCGCGGGTGCGTGCATCGGGGCTGGCGGCCAGGCCTGTGGCCAGCTCCTCCACCCGCTTTCCTTCGTCATCGAAGGCCTGCAGGTGGCGCTGGCGCAGCGCCTCGTCGTGGCCGCGCAGCAGTACGTTCTTCCATTCCTGCACCTGCCCGCGGAACTCGCGCTGCAGGCGCTCGGCGTCGCGGCTGTGGGCGACCTCTGCAGGGGCTTGAGCAGACAGCTTCAGCCATGCCGATGCCAGGCCGGCGAGGGCGCACAGCAGGACGATGGCCAGACCAACGGATACAGCGCCCAGCAGCTTCGACTGCAGCCGCGGTGCACGGGAGGAGGCGTTCATGGGGCGGACTCTTGGAAGGGGTGCGATGCGGTATCGACCGCGCTTGAGGGCTCTGAAGTGCCAAGCTGGTCACGTTATCGTTGCGTTTAAAGAGGTGAAAGGTGCGTTAGATAGGACAAATGTGTCCAGATGGAACAAATACAGACCCTCGACAGACGGTTTAAATGTAACTATCGTAGTTACATGAAATCCGCAGACCCGCTCTCCGACGCCCTGCACGTGATGGCCCACCTGGTCGGCCAGGACGGCCCGCGTACCTCCGAACAACTGGCCACCTGCCTGCCGACCCACCCGGTGGTGATCCGCCGCCTGCTGGCGCAGATGCACAAGGCCGGTCTGGTGCGCAGCACGCGCGGGCACGGCGGCGGCAGCCAGCTGGCACGCGATGCAGCGCAGATCAGCCTGCACGACATCTACCTGGCGGTCGGTGCGCCGCCGCTGGTGCAGGTCGGCCAGCGCCACAACGGCGGCGGCTGCCCGATCCAGCAGCTGGTCAACCAGGCCCTGCAGGACGGCGCGCGCGAGGCCCAGCGCCTGCTCGAAGCGCGCCTGCAGGCCAGCACCCTGGACCAGCTGGGCGCCGACTTCGCCCGCCATCTTGCCCACCACCGTTCCCTGGAAGGTCCCCATGAATCCTGATGTCCTCATCGTCGGCGGCAGCTACGCCGGCATTGCCGCCGGCCTGATCCTGGCCCGCGCGCGCCGCCCGGTCACGATCATCGACAGCGGCCTGCCGCGCAATCGCGCCGCCAGCCACTCGCACGGCGTGCTTGGCCAGGACGGCATCAGCGGCGCCGAGCTGCTGAAGAACGCGCGCCAGCAGCTGCTCGATTACCCCACCGTGCGCTGGCTGCAGGGCGAGGTGGTGCACGCGCAGTCCACGGCCGAGGGCGTGGAGGTGCGTACCGCCGACGGCCAGGTGCTGGCCGCGCGCAAGCTGCTGCTGGCCACCGGCATCGCCGACCAGCTGCCCGGCCTGCCGGGCCTGGCCGAACGCTGGGGCGGCACCGTGCTGCACTGCCCGTACTGCCATGGCTACGAAGTCGGCGGCGGTGCCATCGGCCTGCTCGGCGGCCACCCGATGTCGGCGGCCAAGGCAACGCTGTTTGCCGACTGGGGCAACGTCACCTTCTTCAGCCAGGGCCTGCCGATCAGCGATGAAGAGCAGGCCGCCATGCAGCAGCGCGGCGTGCAGATCGAGACCACCCCGGTGGTGGGCGTGCAGGGCGAACAGCCGACGTGGCTGGAAGTGGAACTGGCCGATGGCCGCCGCATCGCCCAGCGTGCGCTGTTCGTGCCGGCGATGCAGCAGATGGCCACGCCGCTGGTGCAGCAGCTCGGCTGTGCGCTGGTGGAAAGCCCGCTGGGCGTGCTGGTCGAGGTCGACATGATGAAGCAGACCTCGGTGGCGAACGTGTACGCCGCAGGCGACGCGACCACGGTCGGCAACATCACTCTGGCCATGGCCGAAGGCGTGCGTGCCGGCGCCGGCGTGCACCACGCGCTGGTGGGTGAGGACAGCGTGCCGCGTTGAAGATCGCGGGGTGCCATCCACGCATGGCGTGGATCTACTGTCGTAGTAGATCCACGCCATGCGTGGATGCGGCAATCAATCCTCGACGCTGGCCGCATCCAGCTGTGCGATGTCCTGCACGCTCAGGCCGACATTGGCAGCCGCCAGCAGGTCGCGCAGCTGCTCGACGCTGGTGGCGCTGACGATCGGCGCGGTGATCGACGGCCGTGCGCTCTGCCACGCCAGCGCGATCTGCGCGGCACTGGCGTTGTGCTTGCTGGCCACATCATCCAGTGCCTGCAGGATGCGCAGGCCACGCGGGTTCAGGTAGCGCTTGACCACGCTCTCGCCACGCGCCCGGCTCTTGCTGGCATCGGCCGGGGTGCGGTACTTGCCGCTGAGGAAACCACTGGCCAGCGCGTAGTAACCGATCACGCCGATCTGCTCGCGCTGCACCAGCGGTTCCAGTTCCTTCTCGTAACCAGCGCGGTCGTACAGGTTGTACTCCGGCTGCAGGGTTTCATAGCGCGGCAGCTTGTAATCGGTGGACACCTTCAGCGCATCGGCCAGGCGCGTGGCGCTGTAGTTGGATGCACCGATGGCGCGCACCTTGCCCGCTTCGATCAGCCGGCCGAACGCAGCCAAGGTTGCTTCAAGCGGTGTCGATTCATCGTCCTCGTGGGCCTGGTACAGATCGATCACATCGGTCTGCAGGCGGCGCAGCGAATCTTCCACCGCGGCCTTGATGTTGTCCGGAGTCAGGCCGGGGCGTTCGGCCCATTTGGCCACCTTGGTCGCCAGCACCACCTTGTCGCGCTTGCCGCTGCGTGCAAACCACTTGCCGATCAGCGTTTCCGATTCGCCGCCTTCGTTGCCCGGCACCCAGGCCGAATAGACATCAGCGGTGTCGACCAGGTTGAAGCCGGCATCGACGAAGGCATCGAGCAGGGCGAAGCTGGCCTTCTCATCGGCGCTCCAGCCAAACACGTTGCCGCCGAAGGCGAGCGGACGTACATGCAGGCCGGAACGGCCCAGTTCGCGGGTTGCCGTCATGGGCACGGACTCCTTGGGGGTAGTCCTGCAGCATAGAACGCGCTGTGTGACCGCGCTGCGGCGTCGAATACAAAACAGTGTTCCGTCGCGGAGCGCGTGGCTAACGTTTTGTGAACACCTTGCACGCGGCGGCTGCTAGTCTCGCCGCATCTTCCGCTGGAATCGCCCCGATGATCGCTGCCTCGTCCCTGCGTAGCTGCCGCCTGCTGCTTGCTTCAGCCCTGCTCGTTGCTGTTCCCGCATTCGCTGCACCGGCCACGGTGGCACCGGCGAAGATCCAGGTCTCGCCGGCCATCGACGCCGCGGTGAAGGCATCGACCCGCGACCCCGCCAATGTGAAACGCGACAACTACCGCCATCCGGCGCAGTCGCTGGCCTTCTTCAAGGTCGCACCGGAAAAGACCGTCATCGAGATCACCCCCGGCAACGGCTGGTACTCGGAAATCCTGGCCCCGCTGCTGCGTGACAAGGGCCATTACATCGCCGCCGTGGTCGACCCGGCCGCTGTACCCGAAGGCCGTGGCCGCGATTACCAGCAGCGCAGCCGCGACGGCCTGGAAAAGAAGTTCGCCGGTGCGCCGGCCCAGTTCGACAAGGCCGCCGTGGTCGGCTACGACCCGGCCAAGCCGGTGTTCGGCCCGGCCAATTCGGCCGACGTGGTGCTGACCTTCCGCAACGTGCACAACTGGCGCAAGGCCGGCCAGGCGCAGGGCATGTTCCTGGGCTTCTTCAACGTGCTGAAGCCGGGCGGCGTGCTGGGCGTGGTCGAGCATCGCGCCAAGGCCGACGTCGCCGATGATGACGACACCGGCTATGTCGGCCAGCAGCAGGTGGTCGCCATGGCCGAGGCCGCCGGCTTCAAGCTGGATGCGCGCACCGAGGTCAATGCCAACCCGCGTGACACCAAGGACCACCCGAACGGTGTCTGGACCCTGCCGCCGACCAACCAGCACGACAAGGGCGACGACGCCAAGTACCAGGCCATCGGCGAAAGCGACCGCATGACCCTGCGTTTCGTGAAGCCGTAAACCGGTAGCGCCGGGCCCCGGCCGGCATGCGCGCAGCGCGGCGTGGGACAATGCATCACCCCGCCGCCTGCCGCTTCCGCAATGCTGATCGCCTTCAACAAGCCCTTCAACGTGCTCTGCCAGTTCACCGACCGCAGCGTGCCGCCGCGGCCGACGCTGGCCGGCTTCGGCCTGCCGCCGCGCGTGTACGCCGCTGGCCGGCTCGACCATGACAGCGAGGGCCTTCTGCTGCTGACCGACAACGGCACGCTGGCGCACAAACTGACCGACCCGAAGCACAAGGCCGACAAGACCTACTGGGTGCAGGTGGAAGGCACGCCCAGCGACGAGCAGCTGCAGCAGCTGCGCGACGGCGTGGTCCTGAACGATGGTCCGACGTTACCGGCGAAGATCGAGCGCCTCGATCCGGCGCCGGAGCTGTGGCTGCGCGATCCGCCGGTTCGTTTCCGCAAGACCGTGCCGGACAGCTGGCTGGCGATCACGATCCGTGAAGGCCGCAACCGCCAGGTGCGACGGATGACCGCGGCGGTGAACCTGCCGACCCTGCGCCTGGTGCGCGTGTCGATGGGGCCATACCGGCTGGATGACCTGCCGCCGGGGCACTGGCGTCAGATCGGCTGAGCACGACTGCAGAAACGAAAAGGGTCGGAGCCCTTCCACAGGAAGGGCTCCGACCCTGGATCGGGGTCAGCCCGCTTCCACAGGAAGGGCTCCGACCCGCAGGCCGAACTCAGGCATCGCTGCCGATGTCGCTGTGCTCGTCCACCACGGTGTGGTTGCGGCGGTCACGGGCGTTGATGCGCTTGGCCTGCCCGTTCACCACCTGGCCGTTGGCAGCCTTCTTCTTCTGCTGCTTGCGGTACAGCGCATAGCCGAGCAGGCCCACGCCCACCGCAGCGGCGGTGATGGCCACGGCCGGGTTGCGGCGCACAAGCTTGGTGGCGACCTTGCTGCCGGTCTTCACCGCACCCACGGCGGCGCCGGTCTTGATCCAGTCGCTGGCCTGCGGGCCGAAATGGCGCAGGCTGCCACCAGCGCTCTTCAGGCCGTCGCCGGCGCTGTGCGCCAGTTCCAGGGCGCGCTCCAGGGCGCGGTCGGTGATAACGGTCAGCTTGCTCATGCGTGGGGTCCTTTGCCTCGGGTCGAAGTCCAGTGTGTCGTGCTGCCTGTAAACGGTATGTCAGTCAGGGCAGTCGATGCGGTGACGCTACCCCGTCCATTCAGGATCAGGCAGGAAACCATGGTGGCGCCGGGCCATGCCCGGCGGATCTGTTGCAGCGCCGCCGGGCACGGCCCGGCGCTACCGCAATCCGTCAGGTCCCCCGTGGCTTGGCCCGGTGCGTGGCCGTCGCCGTCCACGGGTCGTCCGGCCACGGATGGCGCGGGTAGCGACCCTTCATTTCCTTCTTCACCTCGGCATAGGTATTTTCCCAGAAATTGCGCAGGTCCTGGGTGACCTGCAGCGGGCGGCCGCCCGGCGACAGCAGGTGCAGGGTCAGCGGCACGCGGCCATCGGCGATGCGCGGGGTGTCGGCCAGGCCGAACAGTTCCTGCAGCTTCACCGCCAGCACCGGCGGCAGCGGCTCGCCGCTCTCGCTGTCCAGCGCGTAGCTGATCGGCCGCTCCAGCCCCGAGGGCACGGTGATGCGGGTCGGCGCATGGCGCTCGATCAGCTGCCGCTGCGACCAGTCCAGCGGTGACTTCAGCGCTTCGCCGAAGCTGCTCTCGTCCAGGGCATCCAGCCGCGTCTTGCCGGCGAATGCCGGCTGCAGCCAGTGCGCGCGCTTGGCCAGCAGGGCGCCGTCGCTGCAGTCGGGCAGACCGAGTTCGGGCATCCAGCGGCGCAGCGATTCCACCCGCGCCTGCCATTGGCGCAGGCCCTCGGTCCACGGCAGGGCGGACAGGCCGAGCTCGGCCACCGCATCGGTCAGTGCCTGCGCGGCGTGCTGCGGGTCGACGCGGCCGGCCGAGCGGCTGTCCAGCACGATGCGATCGAAGCGTGACTCGCGCAGGGCCACCAGGGCGCGGCGCTCGCTGTCCCAGCGCACGGTGTCTTCGGTGACGAAGCGCTGCGGCCATGCCGCGCGCAACGCGTTTTCATCCACCGGCGCGGCGCGCAGCAGCAGGGCATCACGTGCTTCATAGCGCAGCTCGCTGACCACCAGCCACGGCTCGCCGCGCAGGTCGCTCAGTTCATGCAGGCGCGCGCTGCGGCCGTTGGCCAGCAGGTAGCGCAGCGGATCGCTGGGGTGCTGGAAACCGACGCGGTCGGGGAAGGCGTGGGCGAGCAGATCACCCAGCTCATGCGCTTCGATGCTGTTGGGCGGCGTCGCCTCGCAGCGCAGGCGACGCCGCCACTGCTTGGCGGCCGCATCGATGGCAGCCAGGCCACTGCGATTGGCATCGGACGGCGCGCGACCATTGCGGAACGCGGCCAGCGCACGCCAGCGTGTGGCCAGCGCATCGCCGCCCTGGCGCAGCGGATCGCGTGCTTCCAGCAGCGCGGCCAGATCGGCAGCCAGCGCCTGTGCGCGCGCATCGGGCGCGGCCAGCAGCATCGCTGCCATGCGCGGGTGGGTGCCCAGCGCCAGTACGCGGCGGCCGAGTGCGGTGATCGCGCCGGTGTCCGAAAGTGCCCCCAGGCGCTGCAGCAGTTCGCGTGCGGCGGCCATCGGGCCCGAGGGCGGTGGGTCGAGGAAACGCAGGTCACTGCTGCCCCAGGCGGCCAGTTCCAGTGCCAGCCCGGCCAGTTCCACCTGGTCGATCTCGGCGCGGCGCTGCGGCTCCAGCCGCTGCGACTGCGGCCACAGCCGCCACGCCACGCCCTCGGCCACGCGTCCGGCACGACCGGCGCGCTGGTCGGCCGACGCCTGCGCGATGGCCACCACGTCCAGCCGGGTGAAGCCGCTGTTGGGGTCGTAGCGCGGCTCGCGCGCCTGGCCGCTGTCGATCACCACGCGTACGCCGGGCAGCGTCACCGAGGATTCGGCCACGTTGGTAGCCAGCACCACGCGGCGGCGGCCATCGCTGGCGACCTGCAGCACGCGTGCCTGCTGTTCCACCGGCAGCTCGCCGTGCAGTGCCAGCACCTCGACGCTGCCGTCCAGCGATTCCTGCAGGCCTGCCTGCACGCGCGCGATCTCGCGCTGGCCGGGCAGGAACACCAGCAGGTCGCCTGGGTGCTCGGCCACGGCCTGCTGCACCGCGCGGCGCACCTGCAGCTCCAGCGCCTCATCGCGGCGCGCCGGGAAATGGCTGACCGCCACCGGGTAGCTCCGACCTTCGCTGCTCAGGCGCGGCGCATCGAGGAAGCGGGCAAGCCGCTCGCCGTCCAGCGTGGCCGACATCACCACCAGGCGCAGGTCGTCGCGCAGCTGCGCCTGCACGTCCAGCGCAAGGGCCAGGCCAAGGTCGCCACTGAGATGGCGCTCGTGGAATTCGTCGAACAGGATCGCGCCAACCGTTTCCAGCATCGGATCGTCCTGCAGCATGCGGGTCAGGATGCCTTCGGTGACGACTTCAATGCGGGTACGCGCCGAGACCTTGTTCTCGAAGCGGATACGGTAGCCGACGGTGCCGCCCACCTCTTCGCCCAGCTGCCGGGCCATGAACAACGCGGCGCTGCGTGCGGCCACACGGCGCGGTTCCAGCAGGATGATCCTGCGCCGCTGCAGCCACGGCGCATCGAGCAGGGCCAGCGGCACCTGGGTGGTCTTGCCAGCGCCAGGTGGCGCTTCCAGCACCAGCCGCGGCTGCGCGGCCAGGTGCTGCTGGATCTGCGGCAGCAGCGGGGAAATCGGAAAGAGCGGGGCGTTCATGTGCAAAGGATAAGGGGCCATGGCCGGCGCGGGTACAATGCGCGGGCACTTTTCCCCCGCGATGACCATGCACCTGATCGATATCGGCGCCAACCTGACCCACGACTCCTTCGACCGCGACCGCGATGCCGTCCTGGACCGCGCACGGCAGGCCGGCGTGGTGCAGATGGTCATCACCGGCGCCAGCCGCGAGCACTCGCCGCTGGCCGTGCAGCTGGCCCAGCAGCACCCCGGTTTCCTGTACGCCACCGCCGGCGTGCACCCGCACCACGCGGTGGAATACACCGAGGAATGCGATGCCGAGATGCGCGCGCTGCATGCCCACCCGGAAGTAGTGGCGGTGGGGGAGTGCGGGCTGGACTACTTCCGCGATTTCTCGCCGCGCCCGGCCCAGCACCGCGCGTTCGAGCGCCAGCTGCAGCTGGCCGCGGACAACGGCAAGCCGCTGTTCCTGCACCAGCGCGATGCGCATGCCGATTTCATGGCGCAGATGAAGAACTTCGAAGGCCGCCTCGGCCCAGCGGTGGTGCACTGCTTCACCGGGGAACGTGACGAGCTGTTCGATTATCTGGACCAGGACTGGTACATCGGCATCACCGGCTGGCTGTGCGACGAGCGGCGTGGCGCGCACCTGCGCGAGCTGGTGAAGAACATCCCGGCCAACCGCCTGATGATCGAGACCGACGCGCCGTACCTGCTGCCGCGCACGCTGAAGCCGATGCCGAAGGACCGCCGCAACGAACCGATGTTCCTTTCGCACATCGTCGAGGAACTGGCCCGCGACCGTGGCGAAGACGTGGCTGTGACTGCTGCCAATGCCACCGCCGCGACGCGCACGTTCTTCCGCCTGCCTGACGCGGGTTGATCCGGTAGAGCCGAGCCTATGCTCGGCTGCCGCAAGCCGAGCATGGGCTCGGCTCTACAAGAGCGGTGGACGCAGGACGGTAGCGCCGGGCCACGCCCGGCGAGCGCAGCGGTGGGAATCAGACGTCGCGCGGTAGCGCCGGGCCATGCGCGGCGAGCGAAGCGGCCAGCGCCTCCAGCCCTTCCCGGTACGTCACGAACGTCGGCGCCCACCCCAGCGCCGCGCGCGTACCGCGGCTGTCGATGCGCTTGCTGCTGGCGTAGAAGCGCCGCAGCGTCGCGCTCACCGCCGGGTCATCCCATGCCACTGCCGGCGGCAGCGTGAACCCACCCAGCCGCGCGGCATAGGCCAGCACATCCTGCGGTGGCGCCGGTTCGTCATCGGCAGGCAGGTACAATCCATCCCGCGTCGGCCGCTGCATTGCCGCGATGACCACCGCCGCCAGATCCTCTACATGCAGTCGGTTGAACACCAGTCCGGGCCGTACGACATGGCGTGCGCGACGCTCGGCCAACTGCAGCAGCGCATTGCGGCCAGGGCCATACAGCCCCGGCAGACGGAACACCGCCGAGGCGATGCCACGCGCTTCGGCCAAGGCCCGCCACTGCGTTTCGGCCAGGCGGCGCTGCACGCCAGCGGTTTCGCTCGCATCGGCCTCGCTGCGTTCGTCTACCCAGCCACCGCCGCGGTCGGCGTAGACCGACGTCGAGGACAGATACCCCACCCACCGCAGCGCCGGGCTGGCCTGCAGCGCGGGCAGCAGCTGGCGCAGTGCAGGATCGCCCTGCGCATCCGGCGGCACGCTGCACAGCACGGCCTGCGCCTGTGCGATGGCCTCCAGCAGCGCCACTGACGGCGAGGCATCGGCGTGCAGGCGGTGGCGCTGCAGTCGATCGCCGGACACTGTCGACGACGGATCGCGCACCGTGCCCGACACCTGCGCGCCACGTGCCCGCAGCTGCGCGGCGAGCACGCGCCCACTCCAGCCCATGCCGAGGATCAGCACCGGCGACGGCAGTGGCTCGGGCGATGCCATCACGCGCTGCGCTGCGCCTGGTAGGCCTGCAGGCTGCTGTAGGCCACCTGCAGCAGCAGTGCTTCCTGCCCGGCCTTGCGTGCGCGCACCAGCATGTCACCGACGATGTGCGCGGCTTCCACCTGCTGGCCAGCTTCCAGGTCGCGCAGCATCGAGGCTTTCAGCGCAGATCCTGCCTGGGTCAGGGTGCCGCGCGCGGTGTCCTGCGCGGCCTGCGGCACCGGCTCACCGGCCGCCTCGGCCACGGCCAGGCACTCGTCGTACAGGCCGCGCACGATCGCCTCGCCATCATCGGTGGCGACAATGGTGCCAATGTCCGCGCGCAGCAGGCAGGTGGCCGCCGCGAGCGCGGTCAGGAAGGTGTACTTGATCCACTGCTCCTGGCCGATCTGCTCGCTGGCCAGGTGGTCCAGGTTGGCCTGCGCGCAGGCAGCGGCGAAGGCACGCACGCGGTCGGAGATCGCACCACCGCCGCGCTCGCCGAAGGTCAGCTTTGCCGGCTTGCCCAGGTGTAGCACCGCGCCATCGGGCGCCTTGGTGGCGCTGATGAAGCACAGTCCGCCGAGCACGGCCTCGCGGCCGAAGCGTGCATCCAGGGCGCCGTAGTGGTGCAGGCCGTTGAGGATGGGCAGCACGCTGGTGCGGGCGCCCACGGCCGGTGCGATGGCATCGATCGAGCTGTCCAGATCGTAGGCCTTGCAGCTGAGGATGACCAGGTCGAAGGGCTGCTGCGCGGCAAGCGCGGGCAGGGCGTCGGCAGTGACGTGCTGCACCGGGAAGCTGGCATCGCCTACGGGGCTGCGGATGACCAGGCCATCGCGGTCCAGCTGGCTGGCGCGGGTCGGGCGGACCAGGAAGGTCACGTCCACGCCGGCCTGCGCGAGGCGGCCGCCGAAGTAACCGCCGGTACCACCGGCGCCGAGAATCAGGATGCGCATTGCACGTTCACCGTTTCCTGGGGGAAGTCTTCCAGCGATTGTGCCGGAGATCGCAGGCAAAAAAAGAGCCGGGCATAGGCTCGGCTCTACAGGATTACGCCTCATCCACGCATGGCGTGGATCTACTGTCCAACCCGCCAACCCACGGAATGCCAGCAGTTGACGTTGCTCCGGCCTGCAGCGGGTGCAGGGCCGCAGGCCCTGCAGGCACCCCTCAGCTGCGCATGCCCACGCCACGGCGCAGCAGCCACAGCGCCAGCGCCGTCAGCACCACCACGAAGCCGAGCATCAACGCATAGGCCACCCACACCGGCACGTCGCTGCTGCCCAGCAGGCCATAGCGGAATGCATTGACCATGTAGAAGATCGGGTTGGCGTGCGTGGCCGCCTCGGCCCAGCCCGGCAGCAGCTTCACCGAATAGAACACGCCGCCCAGGTAGGTCAGCGGGGTCAGGATGAAGGTCGGCACGATCGCCACGTCATCGAACTTCTTGGCGTACACCGCGTTGATGAAGCCGGCCAGCGAGAAGATCGTCGCGCCCAGGATCACCGTGGTCAGCGTCACCAGCGGGTGCGGGATGCGCACCGGGGTGAAGAACATGGCGATGATCAGCACGATCACGCCGACCATCAGGCCGCGCAGCACCGCACCGGCCACATAGCCCCACAGGATCACCCAGTTCGGCATCGGGCTCACCAGCAGTTCCTCCACGTGGCGGCCGAACTTGGCGCCGAAGAACGAGGAGCTGATGTTGCCGTAGCTGTTCTGGATCACGCTCATCATCACCAGGCCCGGCACGATGAACTGCATGTAGCTGTAGCCACCCATGTCACCCACGCGCGAGCCGATCAGGCCGCCGAAGATGAGGAAGTACAGGGTCATGGTGATCGCCGGCGGCACCAGGGTCTGGCCCCAGATGCGCAGGATGCGCGCCACTTCGCGGCGCACGATGGTCATCAGGGCGATGCGGTTGCGCTGGGCGTCGGTGATCGGCGCAGCGGGCGTGTTCGGGGTGCCGCTCATGCGGAGGTCTCCTGGTTGCCGGTGAGGCGCACGAACAGTTCCTCCAGGCGGTTGCTCTTGGTACGCATCGAACGCACGCGGATGCCGGACGCGTTCAGCGTGGCGAACACGCGGTTGAGGTCCATCGCGCGCGGCATGTCGATGTCGAGAGTGTGCGGGTCCGGCGCGGTGAGGGTCGCGCCCTCGATCACCGGCAGCTGCGCGGGCAGGTCACCGTCGATGTCCAGCAGGAAGCCTTCCACATCGAGCTTGGCCAGCAGGGTACGCATCGGGCCCTGGGTGACGATCTGGCCGTGGTTGATGATGGCCAGGTTGCGGCACAGGTACTCGGCCTCTTCCAGGTAGTGGGTGGTGAGGATGATCGTGGTGCCGGCGGCATTGATCTCCTTCAGCACCCGCCACATGTCGCGGCGGATCTCGATGTCCACGCCGGCGGTCGGTTCGTCGAGGATCAGCAGGCGCGGACGGGTCATCATCGCGCGGGCGATCATCAGACGGCGCTTCATTCCACCGGACAGGGTGCGGCTCATCACCTGCGCCTTTTCCCACAGGTGCGCGCGCTTCAGTTCCTCTTCGGCGCGCTTCTCCGCTTCCTCGCGGGCCACGCCGTAGAAACCGGCGTAGTTGACCAGGATGTCGAAGGGCTTCTCGAACAGGTTGAAGTTGATTTCCTGCGGCACCAGGCCGATCAGGCGCATGGTGGCGCTGCGGTTGCGCACCAGGTCGCTGCCGAACACTTCCACCTGGCCCTCGCTGAGGTTGACCAGGGAGCTGATGATGCCGATCAGGGTGGACTTGCCGGCGCCGTTGGGGCCGAGCAGGGCGAAGAAATCGCCCGGGGCGACCTCCAGGGAAACCCCTTTCAGGGCCTGGGTGCCGTTGTCATAGGTCTTGCGCAGGTCGCGCACGCGCAGGGCGGGCGCCGTATCGTTCAGGGAAGCCAAGCTTGCAGCCTTCGCGCCCATGGGCTGGCGCTGGAGAGGGGCGGGGAGGGGCTATTATAGAAGACCCCGAGGGCTTGCCCCGGCTACACACTGTCCCGAAAAGTCGTGCCTGTCCAATTCCCCATCAAGCTGGTCGGCCGCCGCATGCTGGCGCCCACCGTCGGCCACTACCAGTTCGTGCGTGATGACGGCCAGCCGCTGGATTTCCAGCCCGGCCAGTTCATCCAGGTCCATTTCAGCTACGCCGATGGCACCGAAACCAAGCGCAGCTACTCGCTGGCGACTATCCATGACCACGCGCTGGGCCCGGGCGAGGCGGTGGATATCGCCGTCAGCTTCGTGCCCGGCGGCGCCGCCACGGCCCTGTTCGAGGCCCTGGACCTCGGCGGCCAGGTCAGTGCGTCCGGCCCGTACGGCCGCTTCTGCCTGCACCCCGGCGACCACAATGCCCGCTACCTGCTGATCGCCACCGGCACCGGCGTCACCCCGTACCGGTCGATGCTGCCGCTGCTGGAGACAGCCATGGCCGAGCGCGGCGTGCAGGTGGTCCTGCTGCAGGGCGCGCGCAGCCCGGGCGAGCTGCTGTACAGCGAAGATTTCTACAGCTTCGCCGAAAAGCACCCGAACTTCCGTTATGTGCCGTGCCTGTCGCGCGAACTGCCGGCCGATCCGCACCCGGACGTGCACCACGGCTACGTGCAGCAGGCCCTGGCAGGCTTCACGCCGGACCCGGCCACCGACATCGCCTACCTGTGCGGCAACCCGGACATGGTCGATGCCTGCGCCGAGGCGCTGAAGGAAGCCGGACTCGGCAACCCGCAGATCCGCCGCGAGAAGTACGTCAGCAGCAAGTAAGGGCCCGCCACGGGCGCGGGTGGTGCCGGCCGCTGGCCGGCATCCCCGATTCGACATTTGCCGGCTCAGTACGGAATCCAGGCATCGCGCCAGGCCGAGCCCACGCCAGGCCGGTACGGCTCGGCGTTGACGTTGCACCATGCGCCTTCCGGGAACGGGCGGCAGGCATACAGCAAGCCATCGGTGCCCTTCACCACGGTCTGCCCGGGAATGTAGCTGCCGATGCCCGCCGGATAGATGTAATCGTAGTCGCCCGGCGGCGGGTCCACCGGATCAGGCACCTTGGTGTCCAGCTGGAAGCGATGCCCCGGACGCAGGTACACGCGGTTCTCGGTTGCCGAGGCCACGGGCGTGATCACGCCATCGCGCAGAATGCCCACCCGCGCCTGCGCAGCATCGCCATTGACCTTGCGCGCCAGCACCAGCGGCCACTGCGTCGGTGCGGTCTGGCCACTGGCCAGTACCACGTTCACCTGCTCCACATCGTTGCCGGCCGCGTTGAACACGCGCAGCGACACCGTGGTTCCCACCTCCAAGGCGCCGCGCGCGGTCACCGCACCGGCATCCTGCCATTGCGGCGGCGGGGTCCCATCACCGCCTTCGAACCGGACATCGGAACAGGTGTAGAACGCCTCCTGTGAATCCGAACGCTGCCACGTGTTGTAGATCACGTGCTGGCCACTGCGCTGCGGCAGCGGGCAGTCAAGCTTGTAAACCCCACCCTCGGACAGCGGCACGTCGCCCAGCGTGCAGAACGCTTCCAGGTCCGACCAGCGCAGGCCGTCGCTGGCCTTCCAGCCATCACGGGTGACGTAGAACTTCCACTCGCGGGTGGCGTGCGGCGCCGGCGCCAGGAACTCGAAGGTGTAGCGCCCATTGGCATCGGCACGGATCGGTGAGGTCGTCCAGTCGCTGCGGTCCAGGTCCAGGCCGCGGTACTTGCTGTTGCCACCGCTGCACAGCTGGCCATCGGGCACCACCGCCTGGTGGTTGCCGTTGGCGTGGGCCTGGTTGATGCCCGCCCAGTCGTAGAACGGCTGGGCTCCGCCCACGGCCTTGGCGGCGGCGCAGGCGGGGTTGGTCGGATTCTCCGGATTGCCCTGGTAACACGCGTAGATGCGGCTCATCGGCTTGGACAGCGTGCCGTGCGCCTGTGCGTTGCCCGGCAGGAACAGGCCTGCGGTCAGCGCCGCAGCGACGGCGAGGAGGAGGCGTGTTTGCATGGGGTGCATCCCTGAAGGTGTGGAAGAGCGGGCAGTCTCCACACCGGTGGCAGCCACGACCATGCAACCACTCCTAAAAGTGCGCGAATGCGAACGTGTTAACCGTTTCCATGCGAAGTGCGCCGCAAACTCCGCCCGCTGCGGACATGCGCTCGGCCGCGCTGCGACAGCGGTTTCGCCAGAACGCGCTAGGATGCAGGCATTGCCCGGCACGCACGGACCGCATGTCCCTGGACCTTCCCACCATCGGTGTACTTGGCCTGCTGCTGTGCGCCGGCATCGCAACGGGCTTTTCGCTGCTGCTGGTGGTGTTGCGTGGGCAACCGGTACTGCGCCTGTGGACGGCCAGCCTGTGGCTGCTGACCCTGGGCGTGATCCTGATGGGGCTGCGCCCCTGGCTGCCGCAGGTGCCGGCCATCCTCGGTGGCAATGCGGCGATGGCCGCTTCCAGTGTGCTGATGCTGCTGGGCATGGCCCTGCACCTGGGCCAGCCGATGCCGCTGTGGCGCGCGCTGGGCCTGGTCGCGGCCTTCATGGCCGGCATCTTCCTGTTCCTGGTGCCTTGGCCCAGCCTGGACGTGCGCCTGCACGTGTTCAGCGTCTTCGCGATCATCATCAACAGCTGGATCGCCGCGCTGCTGCTGCGCCATGCACCGCCGGCACAGCGCATCAGCTGCCGGCTGGCGGCGGCGGTGTTCCTCGCCGAAGCGGTGGTCTACGTCGTGCGCCTGTTCCTGCCCGCCGATGCCGATGCGGGCGGGGACATCATGCGTGCGGGCTCGCCGATGTTCCTCACTTACCTGGCCGGAATCATGCTGGAGCTGGCGCGCTGCTTCGCGCTGGTCCTGCTGCTGCTCGAACGCCTGCTGGTGGACCTGCGCCGCGCCGCCCGTACCGATGGCCTCACCGGTCTGCTCAACCGCAGCGCGGTGCTGGCCGACGGGACCGACCAGCTGCAGCAGGTGCGCCGCCTGCAGCGCCCGCTGGCGGTGCTGCTGCTGGACGTGGACCACTTCAAGGCCATCAATGACCGTTGGGGGCATCTGGCCGGCGACCAGGTGCTGCAGCATCTCACCGGCGTGCTGGAGCACTGCGCACGCGGCCACGTGCATCTGCTCAGCCGCTATGGCGGCGAAGAATTCCTGCTGTTGCTGCCTGGTAGCGCCGGCGAAGCGGAGCACCTGGCCACGCTCATCCGTCATGCGCTGCAGCAAAGGCCGGCGCCGCTGGGCACCGGTCCAGTGGCGGTGACCGCCAGCATCGGCCTGGCCATGGATGACGGGCATAGCGATCTGGCCGGGCTGATCGCCCGCGCCGATGCCGCGCTGTACCGGGCCAAGGCCGAAGGCCGTGATCGCCTGGTCTTGGCTGCCGAAACGGCCTAGCGCGATTGCCCATCGCCGCCAGCACCGGGGCCGTGTAAGTTTGTTCGAAGAATGAGTCACATCTGCCGCGGCGCTGCGTCGTGGTCGACAGGAACGTCCTCCAGGGGAACCAAGCACGATGCAAAAACACCATTTCCGACTGGCCAGGCGATCGGCCAGCATGCTGTTTGCCGGCGCGATGCTTGCCGGCTGCAGTGCAACCGCTCCCGGTGCCGCCGACGGCAACGACACGCCGAGCCAGCGCTACGGGGCGATCGAGTTCCGCCCGTGCACGCTGACCACGGTCGGCGCCAGCGCCAACGTCGAAGCCCAGTGCGGCACGCTGCAGGTGCCCGAAGACCGCGCCCATCCCGACGGCCGCAGGATCGACCTGCGCATTGCCTGGCTGGAATCGGATGACAGCGGCAACGACCAGCCTGACCCTGTGTTCTTCCTCGCCGGCGGCCCCGGCCAGGCGGCCAGCGAAGTGGCGGTCATCGTCGATACGGCCCTGCGCCAGGTGCGCAAGCAGCGCGATGTGTTCCTGATCGACCAGCGCGGCACCGGCGGCTCCAATCCGCTCAGCTGCCTGGGCGCGGACGGCAAGCCGCTGCAGATGGACGAGGACGCGGCGCCGAGCGAGGCGCTGCTGCGCGACTACGCGCAGCAGTGTGCGGCATCGCTGCAGGGGCGCGCCGATGCGCGCTTCTACACCACCGCCGAGGCCATCGCCGATCTGGACGCGGTGCGCCAGGCGCTGGGCGTGGACAAACTGAACCTGGTCGGCGGCTCCTACGGCACGCGCGTGGCCCAGCGTTACGCGATCGCCTACCCGCAGCACACCCGCAGCCTGGTCATCGACGGCGTCGTGCCCAACGATCTGGTGGTCGGCGGCGAGTTCGCCAACACCTTCGACAACGCCATCACCCTGCAGTCCGCGCAGTGCCGCAAGGATGCCGCCTGCAGCAAGCGCTTCCCGGTCGATACCCGCACCCAGCTGCGCAGCGTGGTCGATACCCTGCGCCGCGCACCGGTCACCGTCGATTACCGTGACCCGGGCACCAACGCACCGCGCCAGGACGTGCTGACCCCGGACAGCGTGGTCGGCCTGGCCTTCGCTTTCTCGTACGTGCCCGAGTATTCCTCGCTGCTGCCGCTGGTGCTGGATGAAGCCGCACAGGGCCGCTACGCGCCGCTGGCTTCGCTGGCACGCGGCGCGACCCGCACCATGGATTTCCAGATCAACCGTGGCATGCAGTGGTCGGTCATCTGCAGCGAGGATGCACCGCGCTACCAGGCGCCGGCCACCAGCGACGATGATCTGTTCGGCCCGGAAGCGGCGCGTGCGTTCTTCGCCCCCTGCCCGGTGTGGCCGCACCAGCCGGCGGCGGACACGCTCACCGCACCGCTGAAGAGCGACCTGCCGGTGCTGCTGCTGTCCGGCGAACTGGATCCGGTGACTCCGCCGCGCTACGCCGAACAGGTGCTCAAGGGCCTGCCCAACGGCCGCGCGCTGGTCGCCCGCGGCCAGGGCCACGGCACCCTCACCGCTGGCTGCATGCCGCGCCTGCTGGGCCAGTTCATCGATGCCAACGATGCCAAGGCGCTCGACGCCAGCTGCCTGGACACGCTGAGCCACGTGCCGGCGTTCACCTCGTTCAACGGATGGACCCCATGATCGTCGCCGACAACCTGCACAAGGCCTTCGACACCCGCACCGGTCGCGTCCAGGCAGTGACCAACGTCGGCTTCCGCGCCGCCGATGGCCAGATCACCGGACTGCTCGGCCCCAACGGCGCCGGCAAGACCACCACCATGCGCATGCTGTACACGCTGATGACGCCCGACCAGGGCAGCATCACCGTCGATGGCATCGATGCCGCCCGCGATCCGATCGAGGTGCGCCGCCACCTGGGCGTGCTGCCCGATGCACGCGGCGTCTACAAGCGCCTGACCGCGCGCGAGAACATCACCTACTTCGGCGAACTGCACGGCCTGTCGGCGCAGCGCATCCGCGAACGCATCGAGGTGCTGTCGCACGCGCTGGACATGGCCGACATCCTCGACCGCCAGACCGATGGCTTCTCGCAGGGCCAGCGCACCAAGACCGCCATCGCCCGCGCGCTGGTGCATGACCCGCGCAACGTCATCCTCGATGAACCCACCAACGGCCTCGACGTGATGACCACCCGCGCCCTGCGCCGGTTCCTGCTGGGCCTGCGCGAGGAAGGCCGCTGCGTGATCCTGTCCAGCCACATCATGCAGGAGGTGGGTGCGCTGTGTGACCACATCGTCATCATCGCCAAGGGCACCGTGATGGCCGCCGGCAGTGCCGATGAACTACGCGCGCAGGCCGGCGAAACCAACCTGGAAGACGCGTTCGTGAAACTGATCGGCAGCGAAGAGGGCCTGCACGCATGAGCATGATGTCGACCCTGATGACGGTGTTGCGCAAGGAACTGCGCGACCTCTCGCGTGACCGCCGCACCCTGGCGCTGACCCTGCTGTTCGGCCCGCTGCTGTACCCGCTGCTGATTCTGGGCATGGGCAAGCTGTCGGAAAGCCGCTTCCGCACGCAGATCGAACAGCCGCTGGACATCCCCACGATCGGTGCCGAGCACGCCCCGAACCTGGTCCGTTTCCTCGGCGCGCAGGGCCTGAACGCGACTGCGGCACCGAAGGACCTGGCCGAAGCGATCCGCGCCCAGGACATCGACGTGGCGCTGCGCATCAGCGCGGATTTCGGCAAGGACTGGGCCGATGGCAAGCCGGCGCTGGTGGAAGTGATCCGTGACAGCACGCGGCGTGCCGCCGAGGTGCCCACGGCGCGCCTGCAGGCGGCGCTGTCCACCTACAACGGGCAGGTGGGGGCCCTGCGCCTGATGGCCCGTGGCGTCGATGCGCAAGTCGCACGACCGCTGGACATGGCTACCCAGGACATGGCCAGTACCGAAGCCAAGCGCGGCATGATGCTGTCGATGCTGCTGCCGGTGCTGCTGACGCTGACCTCGTTCATCGGTGGCGCGTATCTGGTGATGGACACCACCGCCGGCGAACGTGAGCGGCAGTCGCTGGAGCCGTTGCTGGCCACGCCGGGCTCGCGCAGCGCGATCGTCAGCGGCAAGATCGGCGCCGCCTGCGTGGTCGGGTTCGTGTCGCTGCTGCTGACACTGGTCGCGTTCAAGGTCAGCGCCCAGTTCGCCTCCGGCAACGTCGGCCGGCAGCTCAACATGAACATCCTCTCGATGGTGCAGATGCTGCTGGTGATGCTGCCGATGCTGCTGATCGGCACCTCGCTGCTGACCTACCTGTCGGCTGCGGCCAAGAGCATGAAGGAAGCCCAGAGCCACATGACCTGGCTGGTGCTGCTGCCGATGCTGCCGGGCTACGCGCTGATGGCCTACCCGGTGAAGAGCCAGCTGTGGCAGTACGCCGTGCCGTTCCTGTCGCAGAACCAGATGCTGCTGAAGGTGATCCGCCACGAAGTGATCACCCCGACCATCTGGGCGGTCTACCTGGGCGCCAGCCTCGGCCTGGCCGCGATCCTGTGGTTCGCCGCCGTGCGCCGCTACCACCAGGAGCGCCTGGCCATCTCCGGCTGACCGCGACCGGTAGCGCCGGGCCACGCCCGGCGGATGTGCAGCGAGGCCCGGTCACGCCGGGCCTCGTAGTTTTCCGACCCGCCATGACGAGCTTCACCGTACGCGATAGCGCGCCGGCGTCACCCCCATCTCGCGCTTGAACACTGCAATGAACGCACTGGGCGTGTCATAGCCCATCGACAACGCGACTTCGATGACCGTTTCTCCCGCCAGCAGACGCGGCAGCGCCAGAAGCACCCGAAGGCGCTGCCGCCACTGGCCCAGCGTCATGCCTGTTTCGGCCAGCCAATGGCGGGCCAGGCTGCGGCCGGACAGCGCACTGGCAAGCGCCCAGTCTTCAACGCTGCGGTTGTCATGCGGTGCGCGCGCGAGTGCGGCGGCAATGCGCCGCAAGCGACGGTCGCGAGGTTGTGGCAGCGCAAGCGGCAGGGGAGTGCCGCTGCCAATCTCGTCGGCGATCACGCCCGCCAGCCGCAGCTGCGCATCCTCCAGAGCGCCCTGCGGCCACTGCAGGGCGCGCGTTACAGCCGCCTGCAGCAACACGCTGGGCTGGAATACACACGGCGCAGCTGGCAATGCGCTGCAGGCCGAAGTACAGAAGTAGAGGCTCCAGCCATCGAAGGCACCGATGCTGGCCAGCGCGTGCGGTAGATCAGGCGGTACCCAGGCAACGTGACCGGCCGGCAACAGCCAGTGATGGTTACCCACTTCAATGCGCAGCAGGCCGCGATGTGCACCCAGCAACTGTCCGCGTGCGTGCCGGTGCCGCGCGGTGCGGCGTGGTCCTGTCATTGCCAGCTGCGCGCCCAGCAGCCACTGCCCGCTGCCAGCGTCGGCCAATGCGGGTTCGATCATGGGTGTCGGAGTTGGCTGGTCTGCCATATCAGTTGGCAGTTATACGGCAGAACGGTCTTGCCGCAAGCCTGACACTGGGCGTCCATCCCCAGAGAGCACTTCCCATGAAACCGCAGGACATCCTTCCCGACCAGCAGGACAACGTGCAGGTGAACGGGCTGACCGTGCGCAAGGGCAGCGTCGGCGCGTTCCTCGCCAGCGTCCGCGACTGGCAGGATCCGAGAGGCAGCGATGCCACCCGTGCGGCCGCCGAGACCGATCTGCGCAGCCTGTTACCGGCATTGCACGCGCTCGGCCTCTTCCAGGTGCTGAAGGCGCGTGATCCGGCGCTGCAGCAGCTGATCGACGGCCAGCGCTGAAACAAACAAGGCCCGGATCGCTCCGGGCCTTGTGATGGTGCTCCGCCGGGCATGGCCCGGCGCTACCGGAGCTCTGATCAGCCGCCCGGCGCGAACACCAGGGTGCGGCGGGTGGTGACCGGGGCGCCCACCGGTTCGAAGCGCCAGCGCTTCACCGCGTTCAGCGCTTCGCGGTCGAAGACGCGCGATGGCGTCGCACGCAGCACGCGGGCGTTGGTCACCGAGCCGTCGGTACCGACGGTGATTTCCACCAGCACTTCGCCCGAGGTGCCCGAGCGCAGGGCCTCGGCCGGGTAGCGCGGGGCCGGGGTGCTGACCGGGCGCAGGGTGGGTGCGGCGGTCGCAGCGGCGGCGCGCGCGGCGCTGGCCTGCTGGGCGGCGGCCTGCTGCTGCTTCTGCTCGGCCTCGCGACGCGCGGCGGCCTGGCGTTCGGCGTCCTGGCGCTCGCTGTCGCGACGGGCCGCGTCCTGCTGGGCGGCAATCTGCTTGGCCGCGTCGGCTTCCTTGGCGCGCTGCTCGGCCAGGCGCTGCTGTTCCACCAGCTGCTTGGCGCGGTCCTCGGCATCCTTCTTGACCTTGGCGGTCTCGTCCTCGGTGCGCTTGGCAGCCACCTGTACGCCCTTGGTCAGGCCTTCCTTCAGGCGCGGCAGGGCCGGCGCGGACGGGTCGACCTTCTCGATCAGGGCCACCAGGCGCTGGGCTTCGCTGAAGTCCTCGCGGCCCAGGTGCTGCTCGGCGGCAATCAAGGTGTAGGGCAGCAGGTCGGTCAGCGCGCTCTTCACCGAGGCGTCGTCCGGCGTCTTGTCGCGCAGGGCCAGGTAGTACTCGATGGCGTTGTCGCCGGCCGGCGCGTACATGCGGTTCTCGGCCAGGGCACGGCTGGCCGAATCGCGCAGCTGTTCGGTGCCCATCGACTGCACCTTCGCCGCCACGGCCGGTGCGGCCGGGGTGGTTGCGGGTGCGGCAGCGCCTTCGGCGGCCGGTGCCGTGGTTTCTTCCTTGCCCGAACAGGCAGCCAGTGCCAGTGCCAGGGCAACCGGCATCCACCGGCGCGCGGCAGCGATCGTTGTGACGTGCGACATCCTGCTCCCCTTTAGAAGACGACGTTACGTTAGCCGTGGATCTGCATGTCCGGGACCGGGGTCCGGGCGTGGCGGCTGGCGTTTCCCGACGCCGCCGCCGGCAACGGCGAGGGTGCAATCTAGCATCCCGCCGGCCCTTGCGTACAAGGGCGGGCCAGAGGCGATGACGACACCAGGTGTCGCCATCGCCTCGTCAGGTCAATGCTCGGCGGTCTTTCCGTGGCTGTCGGCCTTGTCGTGGCCGCCAGACATGAGCTTGTCGGTCCAGGCGATGCCGATCGCCGACAGGATGAACACGCAGTGGATGATGGTCTGCCACAGCACGCCGTCGGCGGTCAGCATCGAGCACTTGGAGGCGCCGATGTTGGCGGCTGCGATGTTCATCTGCTCCGGGGTGCACAGCGGGATGCCGCCCAGCGCGCCGGTGGCGATGAACGTCTTCAGCAGGTGGATCGAGGAGATGCCGATGATCGCCATCGCCAGCTTCACCTTCAGCACGCTGGCGTTTACGTGGCTCAGCCATTCCGGCTGGTCCGGGTGGCCTTCCAGGCGCAGGCGCGACACGAAGGTCTCATAACCGCCCACGATCACCATCACCAGCAGATTGGAAATCATCACCACGTCGATCAGGCCCAGCACGATCAGCATGATCTGCTGCTCGCCCATCGAGGCCGAATGCGAAATCAGGTGCCACAGTTCCTTGCCGAACAGGAACACATAGACGCACTGCGCCACGATCAGGCCCAGGTACAGCGGCAGCTGCAGCCAGCGCGAGGCGAAGATCAGGTTGGAGAGCGGGGAGGGCGGCAGGCGGTTTGCACTCATGCGGGGGATGCTGCGTTTCGAGGGAGAGGCGAGGTTACCGGGCCACCATGACGGTGCCAAGCCAACGCACGCACTAGACTTCAGGTTCCTTCCGGACACCTGAGCCGACGCCATGATCGACCTGTATTACTGGCCCACCCCCAACGGCCACAAAGTCACCCTGCTGCTGGAGGAAGCCGGCCTGGAATACCGCATCCACCCGGTCAACATCGGCTCGGGTGACCAGTTCAAGCCGCAATTCCTGGCCATTTCGCCCAACAACAAGATGCCGGCCATCGTCGACCATGCCCCGGCCGATGGCGGCGCCCCGCAGAGCGTGTTTGAGTCCGGCGCGATCCTGCTGTACCTGGCCGAAAAGACCGGCCAGTTCCTGCCCAGCGACCCGCGCGGCCGCGTTACCGCCCTGGAATGGCTGTTCTGGCAGATGGCCGGGCTGGGCCCGATGAGCGGCCAGATGGGCCACTTCAACGTCTACGCGCCGGAAAAAATCCCCTATGCCGTCGAGCGCTATGACAACGAAGTGCGCCGCCTGCACGGGGTGATGGACAAGCGCCTGGCCGATCACGCCTTCCTGGCGGGCGATGAATACACCATCGCCGACATGGCCAGCTACCCGTGGATTGGCGCTTACGACAAGATTCCGGTCGATGTCGCCGCCTTCCCGAACCTGAAGCGTTGGCACGATGCCATTGCCGCGCGCCCGGCCACCCAGCGCGCCTATGCCCTGAGCACGCAGGTGAACCCCAACGCCGGCAAGCCGATGAGCGAAGAAGAGCGCAAGCACCTGTTCGGCCAGCGCTGAGCCGGTTGCCCCAGGCCGCTGCGCTCGCCGGGCATGGCCCGGCGCTACCCGGCCCGCCATCGGTAGCGCCGGGCCATGCCCGGCGGGCTGTGCCATGGGCAGAAGGTCATGCTGCCTTCGCAGACCGGCTTGGTTAGGATGGGGGTACGACCGCTTCGCGCCTGGCGCGCGGCGGACCTGCCGTTTGCCGGGACCTTCCATGCGCCATCTGTTCGCCTCGCTCGCCCTCATGCTCGCCACCACCACTGCCGCCCACGCTGAAAAACTCACCCTGGAAGCCATCACCGGCCCGCTGCCGCTGTCCGGCCCGACCCTGATGAAGCCCAAGGTGGCCCCGGACGGCTCGCGTGTCACCTTCCTGCGCGGCAAGGACAGCGACCGCAACCAGCTGGACCTGTGGAGCTACGACATCGGCAGCGGCCAGACCCGCCTGCTGGTGGATTCGAAGGTGGTGCTGCCCGGCACCGAAACCCTCAGCGACGAAGAAAAGGCCCGCCGCGAGCGCCAGCGAATCGCCGCGATGACCGGCATCGTCGATTACCAGTGGTCGCCGGACGCGCAGCGCCTGCTGTTCCCGCTGGGCGGCGAGCTGTACCTGTACGACCTGAAGCAGCAGGGCGCAGCGGCCGTGCGCCAGCTGACCCACGGCGAAGGCTTCGCCACCGACGCCAAGCTGTCGCCCAAGGGGGGCTTCGTCAGCTTCATCCGCGGCCGCAACCTGTGGGTGATCGACCTGTCCAGCGGCAAGCAACTGCAGCTGACCGCCGACGGCAGCGCGACCATCGGCAACGGCGTGGCCGAGTTCGTCGCCGATGAGGAAATGGATCGCCACACCGGTTACTGGTGGGCACCGGATGATTCGGCCATTGCCTTCGCCCGTATCGACGAAGCGCCGGTGCCCGTACAGAAGCGCTATGAGGTCTACGCCGACCGCACCGACGTGGTCGAACAGCGCTACCCGGCCGCCGGTGATGCCAACGTGCGCGTGCAGCTGGGCGTGATCGCGCCGACTGCCGCCGCTACGCCGCGCTGGATCGACCTGGGCAAGGAACAGGACATCTACCTGGCCCGTGTCGACTGGCGCGATGCACAGCACCTGAGCTTCCAGCGCCAGTCGCGTGACCAGAAGCTGCTGGACCTGGTGGAAGTGGCGCTCGATTCCAACCGCCAGCGCGTGCTCGCCCACGAAACCAGCCCGACCTGGGTGCCGCTGCACAACGCCCTGCGCTTCCTCGATGACGGCAGCGTGCTGTGGTCGTCCGAGCGCACCGGTTTCCAGCACCTGTACCGCATCGATGCCCAGGGCAAGACCACCGCGCTGACCCACGGTGACTGGTCGGTGGACGAACTGCTGGCCGTCGACGAGAAGGCCGGCAAGGCCTACTTCCGTGCAGGCATCGATTCGGCGCGCGAAAGCCAGATCTACGCCGTGTCGCTGCAGGGCGGCCAGCCGCAGCGCCTGTCCAAGGCGCCGGGCATGCACACCGCCAGTTTCGCGCGCAACGCCAGCGTGTACGTGGACACCTGGTCCAACAGCACCACGCCGCCGCAGATCGAGCTGTTCCAGCCCAACGGCGAGAAGATCGCCACCCTGCTCGAGAACGACCTGGCCGATCCCAGGCACCCGTATGCGCGTTACCGCGATGCGCAGCGCCCGATCGAGTTCGGCACGCTCACCGCTGCCGACGGCAAGACCCCGCTGAACTACAGCCTCATCAAGCCGGCTGGCTTCGACCCGTCCAAGCGCTACCCGGTGGCGGTGTACGTTTACGCCGGCCCGGCCAGCCAGACCGTCACCGACAGCTGGCCCGGCCGTGGCGACCACCTGTTCAACCAGTACCTGGCCCAGCAGGGCTATGTGGTGTTCTCGCTGGACAACCGCGGCACCCCGCGTCGTGGCCGTGATTTCGGCGGCGCGCTGTACGGCAAGCAGGGCACGGTGGAAGTGGCCGACCAGCTGCGTGGCGTGGCCTGGCTGAAGCAGCAGCCGTGGGTGGACCCGGCGCGCATCGGCGTGCAGGGCTGGTCCAACGGCGGCTACATGACCCTGATGCTGCTGGCCAAGGCGTCGGACAGCTATGCCTGCGGCGTGGCCGGCGCACCGGTCACCGACTGGGGCCTGTACGACAGCCACTACACCGAACGCTACATGGACCTGCCCAAGCGCAATGACGCCGGCTACCGCGAAGCGCGCGTGCTCACCCACATCGAGGGCCTGCGCTCGCCGCTGCTGCTGATCCATGGCATGGCCGACGACAACGTGCTGTTCACCAATTCGACCAGCCTGATGAGCGCGCTGCAGAAGCGTGGCCAGCCGTTTGAACTGATGACCTACCCCGGCGCCAAGCACGGCCTGTCCGGTGCCGATGCACTGCACCGCTACCGCGTCGCCGAGGCCTTCCTGGACCGCTGCCTGAAGCCCTGACAGACCCACGGGAAGGAGCCCGCCGATGCATCTGCCACCGCCGATCCCCGGCCACCGCGCTGCCAGCCCTGGATGGTGGCGCCGTCACTGGCGCTGGGCCATGCCGCTGTCGGTGGTGCTGTTCCTGGGCGCGCTGTGCGGCATGATCGCCTGGAGCGTGCTGCGCTGGAGCGAGGCCGCACACGAAAGCCCGCCGATGCGCGAAGCGATGCGCCGCGCCGCCTGCAGCATCGAACTGGTGCAGGTGCTCGGTGAGCCGCTGCGTGCCGACGCGATGCCGCTGGGCAGCATGCAGACGGCCTACGACGGCCGGCGCGATGTCGTCCTCACCGTGGCCCTGGATGGGCCGCAGGGGCAGGGGCGGTTGTTCGTGACGGGCATCCGCCGCGACGACGTGTGGGACTACCCGGTGATGTACGTGCTGGGCGAGGACAAGCAGACCTTCGACCTGACCGCGCTGGATGATGCAGAAGCCGCGGGCGAATGCGCGCTGCAGGCGTGTCGGGAGCGCGGTGGGTGCAGCGAAGGGATGGCGTTGTGACTGCACGACGGCCGGAACCGAGGCTGTCGTGATCCGCCACAGCTGAATTCACTCTTGCCGGCCGGACCTCGGGTCCGCTCGGCATGTCTTGTGCGGGACCGATTAGTTCCGACACCACACGACGCTTATGAACCGATCTTTTAATGCTGCAGCCTTCAATCTTTACTGCTTCGATAGCTTGGATTGATAGTGCGAACGACGTCCCGGATAGCTACCGCACGCCCCCTCCAATGATTGAGCCGTTGCAGCGCGGATCTGGCTGCAACGACTCATTTCATCCTGGAAGGAGCGTGCAATGCGAACGTATGCAATCAGGAGCGTGATAGCGCTGGCAGTTTTTGCGCTGCATTCGGTCACCCCCGGCATGGCTGCTGAACCTTTCGTGGAGGTAGTCTCGGACGGACCATCGGCAGCAGCAGAACAGCAGCTGCGCAGAGCAGGCGATGATGTGGAGTGGGTGCACCGAGTTCGTGTGAATGAGGTCGCCTTGGCTGCCGATGAGATCACCGTCGATCTCTACGACATGGTTCTTCACCTTGTCCGCGATCCTTCCGAACCCCTGTTCGAAAGCGTCCAGAACGTGATCTACCGGCCTGCGGGTGATGAAGGCGCACAACGGGAGGTGCGCTCTATCCCAGGCATGCAGTGGGTGGGCAGGGTGAAGAGCGTTATGCCGGATGTTGAAGAGAAGCCTGGTCCGTCCCAGTACGTGCGAATCTGGTCGGACGCTTCCGGAGCACATGCGAGATTTAGCCAGGGGTTCTGGCGTTACGCGCTGGATGGCGATCGACTAGTGAAGCGTGATGTGCGCCGGGCACTACGGGACGAGCGTGACGATGTGAGGGATCGGCGACCAGACCGGCCCGCTCCAGACCTCCCTCCGGGAATCGCCGCCGGAGGGAACGGTGAAAGTCCCGATGTGATTCGGGTGGCGTATGGCTTTGCAGCCGGTGCCTTGGCAGATGGGGTGGATCCGGCAATCGAGCAGGTCAGGGCTGCTGTGCTCGAGGCCAATGCCGGTTTTGCAGCAAGTGGTATTGAACTGGAGCTGCAGACGGCGGCCAACGCACTTCCGGGATACCGCGAGACCACGCTTGATCAGACTCTCGATGACATCGCCAAGGGCAGGCAGGGGCCGCTCTGGCTGCTTCACGTGGCTCGGGAAGGCGAGCGCGCTGACGTCATGGTGATGATCATCGACACTGGTACCAATGTAACGACTTGTGGGCTGGCGCAGCAGGTGCTCGCGACCCGGGAAACGGCTTTTCTGGCTTTGGAACGCAGGTGCCTGGACCACCACACCCTTGCGCACGAAATCGGCCATCTGCTGGGCGCAGATCACGACCCTGAGAATGCGACTCTTGATCCGCCGAGATTTGCATACGGACACGGCTATCGTTCCAACAACGAGAAGTTACCTGACTGGCGTACCGTCATGGCTTTGGAGTGCACTGAACGCGCCTGCCCCCGGATCAACCTCTGGTCGTCCCCGTCGGTTCAGCATGAAGGGAGCCCAACGGGCTGCTTTGACCTTCACGACAACGCGCGAGTCCTGCGCGAAACCAAGCGCATCATTTCCGAGTTCTACCCGGATCCGTCCATTCAATGCGCAGATGTCCCGCCCCGGGCCATGACCTCCAGCCGATTGTCGCCATCGCCCTGAGCGCGTAAGTTGCGGACAACCCTTTCCCGGAGTGTCCCATGAAGCCGATCGCGCTCGCCGTTGCCCTGGCCCTGACCGCCGCCCCGTTGCTGTCTGCCCCGCCGGCGCTTGCCGCGCCGGCTGCCAAGGCCGCCACACCGGCCAGTCCGGCTTGGGTCGCCCGCAGCAATGCGCTGGCGCAGATCCTGCTGGATGCGCAGGGCCCGTTCCAGCCGGAAGAGACCGGCTTCTTCGGTGTGCCCGGCTATGACGACAAGGTGGCCGACCTCGGCCCCGACAACGGCAAGCGCTACCGCGCGGCGGTCGCCAAGGCCCGCGATGAGCTGAAGGCGAAGCTGGCTACCGAAAAGGATCCCAACGTCCGCCAGGATCTGGCGATCATGATCCACGCCGCTGACCAGAACATCGAGGGCAGCACGCTCAACGAGAAGTACCTGCTGCCGTGGAGCGATGCGCCGCAGACGGTGTTCAGCGGCCTCAACCTGCTGCTGTCCGACCAGGTGCCGGCCGAGCGCCGGGCCAAGGCGGTCGACCGCCTCAAGGCCTATGCCGGCCTGCAGCCGGGTGGCACCGCGTTCACCACGCTGGCCCGCCAGCGCTACGAAGAGCGCCTGAAGGACAGTGCGCTGCTGCAGCCGACGCAGATCGAAGTGCAGCAGTCGCTGGACAACGTCGAGACCTACATCACCGGCATCGAGTCGCTGCTGAAGAAGTACCAGATTGCCGGTGCCGATGAGGCGATGACGGCTCTGGCCGGGCAGATGAAGGACTACGCCGCCTGGACCCGCAAGGAAGTGCTGCCGAAGGCGCGCACCGATGCACGCCTGCCGGCCCCGCTGTATGCGTTCCAGCTCAAGCAGGTCGGCATCGACATCGACCCGAAGCTGCTGATGCAGCGCGCCCAGCTGGAATTCATGGAAACCCGCTCGGCGATGCAGCAGCTGGCACCGCTGGTGGCGAAGGAGAAGGGCCTGAAGGTCGCCGACCCGAGCGACCCGGTGGCGGTGATCCGCGCGCTGAAGGCCGACAAGATCGCCGACGACCAGCTGGAAGGTCACTACCGCAAGGTGATCGATGCAATCGATCCGCTGATCCGCGAACACGGCATCGTCGACGTGCCCAAGCGCGCCATGCAGATGCGCCTGGGGTCGGCGGCGGAGAGCGCGGCCAGCCCGGCCCCGCACTTCCTGCCGGCGCCGCTGGTCAACAACACCGGGCAGCAGGGCACCTTCGTGCTGCCGCTGGGCAACCCGGCCGCTGGCCCGGGCGCACAGTACGACGATTTCAACTTCGGCTCGGCGGCGTGGACGCTGAGCGCGCATGAAGGCCGCCCCGGCCACGAGCTGCAGTTCACCGCGATGGTCGAGCGTGGCGTGTCGCTGGCGCGCACCATGTTCGCGTTCAATTCGGTGAACGTGGAAGGCTGGGCGCTGTATGCCGAGGCCGAGATGGTGCCGTACGAGCCGCTGGACGGGCAGATGATCGCGCTGCAGTTCCGCCTGCTGCGCGCGGCCCGCGCCATGCTCGACCCGATGCTCAACCTGGGCCTGACCGACCGTGCCAACGGCGAGCGCGTGCTGATCGAGCAGGTCGGCCTGTCCAAGGCGATGGCTACCCAGGAGCTGGACCGCTACATGGTGCGCATGCCGGGCCAGGCGGGCAGCTACTTCTATGGCTACACCCGCATCCTGGAACTGCGCATGCAGACCGAGCTGGCGCTGGGCGCGACGTTCGACCGCATGGCGTTCAACAACTTCCTGCTCGATCAGGGCCTGCTGCCGCCGGACCAGCTGGCCGAAGCAGTGCAGCAGCAGTTCGTGCCGAAGTACCAGAAGAAGTAAGCGGTAGCGCCGGGCCATGCCCGGCTAGCGCAGCGGAAAAGCCGCCGGGCATGGCCCGGCGCCACCAGTGCGTCAGCGCTGCGGCTGCGGGGTAATCGTCTGCGTCGGCAATCGCGCCGGGGCCTCCGGGTTCGGCACCCAGATCGCGACACCGGCCGCGCGCTTCTGCGTGGTCGGGATGCCGATGCCCACGCCGCCGCCCACGTGCGAGCCGTAGCTGCCGGCGCCCACCGACATGCCCACCGGGGAGCCGCTGCTGCCCACGCCCATCAGGATCACGCCGTTGGCGCCCAGCGCCGCGGCTTCGCGCTTGAGCCGTGCCACGGCCGCATCGGTCTGGCCCTGGGTACCGAAACCGACCGCCGAGGACGATTCCAGCTGGGCGATTTCCAGCGAACCGGCCGGCGGGGTGGAGTAGATCTGCACCTGCGCCGGGTCGATCGGCGCACGCGCGCGGCCCAGCATCACCTTGGAAGTGCTGGCGCAACCGGCAGCGGCCAGTAGCATGGCGGTCAAAGCGAGCCAACGGATGTTCATGGCGTTTACCCCTGTAGGACAGTTCGGATCATCGGCCGGGCACTCTGAATCGGCGCCAACACCTTCGCCCGGGGCATGGCCGCATGCTGGCACGGCGCGGGTGAGCATGTCGCCAAGGGGCGGTAGGCGGCAGCCGCCGGACGGGCTACTGTTGGAGGAGTTACCAACGTGAGGGGAGCTTGGCATGGGCGTGATCAGTCTGTTGTGGGGCATCGTGGCGCTGCTGTGGATGATCCTGGCCCTGATTCCGCTGCTGGGCTGGGGCAACTGGTTCCTGATCCCGTTCGCGGCGGTGGGCGCGGTCATCGCCGCGCTGGGCATCCTCTTCACCCACCCCAGCAAGCGCGGCCGCGCCAAGACCGGGCTGGTCCTGAACGGCATCGTGGTGCTGGTCGGCATCGTCCGCCTGAGCCTCGGCGGCGGGCTGCTCTGAGCGGCCTGCCCTGAAAAAGCTGCTCCGAGTCGCGCCCATGGGTGCGACCGGGCGTCGCAGCCCCGCGGCCCGGCGCCGGGCAGGGGAGTACAATGCCGGGCTGCGCGAGCCCCCCGCGTGCCTGTGAAACCGCGCCCGGCGCGGCTGACCCCATGATCATTCGTTCCCGTCCCCACGGCTGGCAACTGCTGTACATCCTGCGCGGTTCCATCGTGCCGGCCATCGCGCCGAAGGTGCTGGCCATTCTGGTGCTGTCGATTGCCGTCGCCGCCGTGGTGGAGCTGGCGCCGTCGTTCGGCATCGAACGGGTCTCGGTCACCCCGTTCACCCTGCTCGGCCTGGTCCTGTCGATCTTCCTCAGCTTCCGCAACAGCGCCTGCTACGACCGCTGGTGGGAAGGCCGCAAGCTGTGGGGCCAGCTGATCTACGAATCGCGTTCGCTGGCACGTCAGGTGCACCTGCTGCTGGCCGACGACAGCGGCCGCCGCCGTCGCATCGCCTACCTCACCACCGCCTTCGCCCACGCCCTGGCCGCACGCCTGCGCGGGCGCATCGTTGCCCTGGTGGCGCTGCCGTGGCTGGACAAGCCGCAGCGCGAGCAGCTGGCAGAGCGCGAGAATGTGCCCGACGCGCTGCTGTCGATGATCGCTGCCGAGCTGACGCAGGCGCTGCGCAGCGGCGATCTGGAGCCGATCCTCTACACCCAGCTGGAAGACCGCCTGCACGCGATGTCCTCCATCCAGGCCGGCTGCGAGCGCATCCTCAGCACGCCGCTGCCGTTCGCCTACACCCTGCTGCTGCACCGCTGCGCATGGATGTTCTGCGTGCTGCTGCCGTTCGGCCTGGCCAGTTCGCTGGGCTGGGGCACGCCGGTGCTGTCGGCCGTGCTGGCCTATGCCTTCTTCGGCCTGGACCAGCTGGGCGAGGAGATGGAAGAACCCTTCGGCCTGGAGCCGAACGACCTGCCGCTGGACGCCATGGTGCGCACGATCGAGATCGACCAGCTCGACGCGCTCGGCGAACGCCCCCTGCCCGAACCCCTGCTGCCGCAGGGCTACCTGTTGCAATAGCCACTCCTCGGAGCCTGCCATGCCTCATCCCCATTACCGCCCGCGGCGCATGCGCCATGACGAGTTCTCGCGCCGCCTGATGCGCGAAAACACACTCACCACCGACGATCTGATCTACCCGGTGTTCGTACACGAGCTGGCCGGGCGCACCGCGGTGCCGTCGATGCCTGGCGTGGAGCGGCTGTCGATCGAGGAGCTGCTGAAGGTGGCCGAAGAGGCGCTGGAACTGGGCATCCCGGTGATCGACCTGTTCCCGGTGATCGACAGCGCGCAGAAGTCGCTGGATGCATCGGCGGCGTGGGCCGAGGACGGCCTGGCGCAGCGTGCGATCCGCGCGCTGAAGACGCGCTTCCCGGAACTGGGCGTGATGACCGACGTGGCCCTGGACCCGTACACCACCCACGGCCAGGACGGGATCATCGACGACAAGGGCTACGTGCTCAACGACATCACCGTCGAAGCACTGGTCAAGCAGTCGCTGTCGCATGCCGAAGCCGGCGCCGACATCATTTCGCCCTCGGACATGATGGACGGCCGCATCGGCGCGATCCGCCGTGCGCTGGATGCCGACCACCACCTCAACGTGCGCATCATGGCCTACTCGGCCAAGTACGCCTCGGCGTTCTACGGCCCGTTCCGTGATGCCGTGGGCAGCGCCGGCAGCCTCGGCAAGGCCGACAAGAAGACCTACCAGATGGACCCGGCCAACGGCGACGAGGCCCTGCGCGAGATCGCGCTGGACCTGGAAGAGGGCGCGGACATGGTGATGGTCAAGCCGGGCATGCCTTACCTGGACCTGGTGCGCCGGGTGAAGGAGACGTTCGGCGTGCCGACCTTCGCCTACCAGGTCAGCGGCGAGTACGCGATGATGAAGGCCGCCTTCGCCAACGGCTGGCTGGACGAACGCGCCTGCGTGATGGAATCGCTGCTGGGCTTCAAGCGCGCCGGTGCCGATGGGGTACTGACCTATTTCGCGCCGCAGGTGGCGCGTTGGCTGCGCGAGCGCTGACAATAGCGCTCACGACGGACGGAGGAACACGCGATGGGACCGGAAATGGGATGGATGCAATGGCTGATCTGGGGCACCGGCACGCTGGTGTTCGGCGCCATCATCGTCGGCGTGTTCGTGGCGGCCTGGCGTGCCAGCCGGCGCCCGCCGGAGCAGCTCTCCGCCGCCGCCCACGTGGCCCGTGAGCAGGCCCTGCCGGAAAGCGTGCAGGCCGAGCTGGCCGCGCTGAACCGCCGCAAGGACAACGGCCAGCTGAGCGAGATCGATTACGAGAAGCAGCGCGCCCAGGTGTTGGCGCGCTGACGCCTGCGTCAGGGGACTCATCCACGCGATCCATGGCCCGTTACCCGGCGCACCCGGCCACGGCCGCCACCTTCGGCACCGCCAACCGGTACACGTCCACGCCTCCGGCGCGCGGCGCCCTGGCGCGCTGACGCCTGCGTCAGGGGACTCATCCACGCATGGCGTGGATCTACTGCCGTGCTGTGGTAGATCCACGCCATGCGTGGATGAACGCCCACGCGATCCATGGCCCGTTACCCGCCGCACCCGGCCACGGCCGCGACCTTCGGCACCGCCAGCCGGTACACGTCCACGCCTCCGGCGCGCGGCGCCCTGGCCGCACTGCTGGCCAGCATCATCTCGCCCGGCTTGGCATTGTCGACCACCGGCGCGCCGGTCCAGCCGCCGGTCTGGTTGAACGACAGCCCCAGCGGCTGCAGCGCGGCACCGGTCCAGGCGCAGGCGCTGGTCATCACCTGCGCGGCCTCGCCGTTGCCACGGCTGAACACCACCGCGCCGTCATTGCCCAGCCAATCGCCATCGGTCTCGTCAGCGGCCGTGTTGAGGGCAGTCAGGGCCACGGCGGCACCGCGCACGCCCTGCGCATCCAGTGGCGCCACGAACAGATCCCAGCCCGCGCCACGGCCCTGGTCGCGCGCGAACAGCAGCCGGCGGCCATCGACGCTGAGGGCCGCGCCACGCTCGCCACGGCTGCCGTCCTTGCCGGCCAGCGCCTGCGCCCGGCCCACGCTGCCATCGGCGGCCACCGCTGCGCGGTACAGCGCCCATTTCCCCGCGCGGCCGGCGGCGAACAGCAGCCACTGGCCATCGCGGCTGAAATAAGGGTCCAGCGCCTCACCGGCCACGTCCACCGGCAGGGCCTGGGCCTGCTGCCAGCGGCCGTCCACCACCCGTGCCTGCCACAGCCCCCAGCCCGCCTCGCCACGGCGGGCGAAGACGATGCGCTGGCCGTCGGCACTGATCGTCGCCCGGCCCTCGTCGGCGCGGGTGGAGACCACGCCCATGCCCTCGATGCCGTACTCGTTCAACGCCATCGCCACGGGGGCAGAGAGTAGACTGGCGGCAAGCACCAGCAGGGTCGGGGTGATGCGCATCATCCGGGTCCTTGCACGAAAGTGCACCAGTCTAGCCAGCTTGAGGATTCCATGACCGATCGTTACGCCGTCTTCGGACACCCCGTTGCCCATTCGAAGTCGCCGCTGATCCACGCGACGTTCGGTCGCCAGGAAGGCATCAGCATCGACTACCGCGCGATCGACCTGGCTCCGGACGCCTTCCTGGCCGGGCTGGACGCCTTCGCCGCTGAGGGTGGTGTCGGCGCCAACGTCACCTCGCCGCACAAGGAAGCCGCGTTCTCGGCGTGCACCACGCTGACCGCGCGCGCGCGCCGTGCCGGCTCGGTCAACACCCTGCTGCGCAAGGGCGACCGCTGGCACGGCGACACCACCGATGGCATCGGCCTGGTGCGTGACCTGACCGATCGCCACGGCCTGGACCTGCGCGGCCGCCGCGTGCTGCTGATCGGCGCCGGTGGTTCGGCGCGCAGCGTCGCCCCGGCGCTGCTCGATGCCGGCATCACCGAGCTGGTGGTGGTCAACCGCACGCCGGAACGCGCCGACGAACTGATCGACGCCATGGGCGAGCCGGGCCGCGCGCTCAGCCGCTACTGGGAAGACCTGCGTGATCTGGGCGATTTCGAACTGATCCTCAACGCTACTTCGGCCGGCCGCGACCGCGACGTGGAGTTCAAGCTGCCGCTGTCGCTGGTCAATTCGATGACCACCGCGGTGGACCTGAACTACGGCGAGGCCGCCATCGCCTTCCTGGCCTGGGCGCGCGCGGCCAACTGCCGCAACACCGTCGATGGCCTGGGCATGCTGGTCGAGCAGGCCGCCGAGAGCTTCCTGCAGTGGCATGGCGTGCGCCCGCAGACCGACGAGGTCTACCAGCAGCTGCGTGCCGGTGCCGGCGCGTTTGCCGGCCAGGACTGAGCCATGGACAGCTCCTCGCTGCTGCTGAGCGTGCTGAGCATGATCGGCGTGCGCCTGCCGGTGCTGATCGCGCTGTGCGTCGGCCTGGTCTGGGTGGTGGGTGCGCCGCGTGATGCGGCCCGCAGCGGTGCGCTGGCCGGCCTGGTGCTGCTGCTGGTGGCCAACCTTGGTGGCGTGGTTGCCAACGTGGTGCCGCTGTGGATGGTCAGCAGCGGTGATTTCACCGCCATCTCGGCGATGAGCGCGGTGCTGGGCGGCGTGCAGTTCGTGCTGTCGCTGCTGAGCGCCTTCGGCATCGTGCTGGTGATCTGGGCGCTGGTGCGCGTGCTGCGCCAGCGGCCGCCGCTGCCGTCGGCCGCAGGCCGGTAGCGCCGGGCCATGCCCGGCGGGCGCAGCGGTCCTGGCAGAGCCGCCGGGCATGGCCCGGCGCTACCGTTGATGGGCTGGCAACGCCGCATCTGCCCCGGCCCGGCGCGTCAATGCAACCCATGACCGCCAACCGCCGACGCCGCTGACCCTGTTCAGCGCCCGCGCCTCGGTCCGGGTGGCCGGCCATGCGACAATGGCCGGCCTGATCCAGCCACGGTAGTTCCCGGCGTGACCGAAACCGTCGCCGCCCCGCGCAAGCTCGATGACGCCTTGAAGGACGCGATCCGCAAGGCGTACACGACGCTGCAGGCCAACACCCCCGGCTTCTCCACCCGCCGCTCGCAGAGCCAGATGATCGGCGTGGTGTCGCGTGCGCTGTCCACCAGTGGCGGCGTGGGCGTGGTCGAGGCACCGACCGGCGTCGGCAAAAGTCTGGGCTACCTGACCGCGGGCGTGCCGATCGCCCTGGCCAGCAAGAAGAAGCTGGTCATCAGCACCGGCACCGTGGCCCTGCAGTCGCAGCTGGTCGAGCGCGATATTCCCAATTTCCTCAAGGCCACCGGCCTGGAAGCGACCGTGGCCCTGGCCAAGGGCCGCACCCGCTACCTGTGCACGCGCAATGCCGCCGAAGCGCAGGGCGAGGGCGCGCAGGGCGGCATGTTCGAGGACGAAGCGCCGCTGTACGACCGGCCGCTGGCGCCCATCGAAATGGACATCGCCAAGCGCCTGTCCGATGCCTTCACCAGCGGCACGTGGGACGGTGACATCGACAACGCGCCGGAAACCATCAGTCCCGGCCTGCGCAGCCGCATCACCACGCCCGCCTCGGCCTGTGCCGGGCGCCGCTGCGCGTACTCGGCGCAGTGCGCGGTGCTGCGTTCACGCAACACCGTGCGCGATGCGCAGATCGTGGTGACCAACCACGCGCTGCTGCTGTCGGCGCTGTCCATTGGTGACAGCGACAACGGCCAGCCGATGATCGCCGCGCCGTCGGACATGCTGCTGGTGCTGGACGAAGGCCATCACATCGGCAACGTGGCCATCGATCAGGGCGCGGCCAGCCTGGCCCTGGACGAGATGGCCAAGCGCACCGGCCGCCTGCAGATCCTGATTGCCGGTGCCTACCGCGCGGTCGACAAGGACCGCCTGGGCAACCTGCTGCCGAACGAGGCCATCGACGTGGCCAGCAACGTGGCCAAGCAGCTGCGTGCCTTCCGCGACCACGTTGAAGCGGTGTGGATGCCGGCCCCGGCCGATGAAGACCCGATGTGGCGCGCTGCCAACGGGCGCCTGCCCGAAGCCTGGCGCGAGCCGATCGAAGCGCTGGCCGACGACACCCGCAGCCTCTACAACTGGGCCACCGCCGCCACGGCACAGGTGGCCAAGGGCAAGCCGGACGATGCCGCGCGCGAGCGCCTGCAGCGCAACCTCGGCATGGCGCTGGAAATGATCGAGCAGCAGTACAACCTGTGGCAGGCTTGGCGCCGCGAGGACAAGGACGGTGCGCCGCCCACCGCGCGCTGGGTCACCGCCACCCGCGACGGCGACCTGGTGCTGCACGGCTCGCCGGTGTCGGCCGCGCACGTATTGCGCAAACTGCTGTGGGACCAGGTGGATTCGGTGGTGATGACCTCGGCCACGCTGACCGGCGGCGGTGACTTCCAGTCGCTGGCCATCGACAACGGCATCCCGCCGGAAGCGGAGATGGTCTCGCTGGCGTCGCCTTTCGACCTGCCCAACCAGGCCGAATTGATCGTGCCGAAGTTCCCGGTCACGCCCGATGACCGCGAAGGCCATCCGCGCGAAGTGGCGCGCTACCTCGACCAGGAACTGGACTGGGCCAAGGGCTCGATGGTGCTGTTCACCTCGCGCTGGAAAATGGAGAAGGTGGCCGGCCTGATGTCGGCCGCACGCCGCAAGCAGGTACTGGTGCAGGGCGACATGTCCAAAACCCGGCTGATCGACGAACACCTGCGCCGCGTTGCTGCAGGCGAAGGCTCGGTGCTGTTCGGCCTGAATTCCTTCGGCGAAGGTCTGGACCTGCCCGGCGAAGCCTGCACCACGGTGGTCATCACCCAGGTGCCGTTCGCGGTGCCGACCGACCCGCAGACCGCCACGCTGAGCGAATGGGTGGAAGCGCGCGGCATGAATGCCTTCAACCTGATCGCCATCCCGCACGCGCTGCGCACGCTCACCCAGTTCGCCGGTCGCCTGATCCGCACCTCCACCGACACCGGCCGCGTGGTCATCCTCGACTCGCGGCTGCTGACCCGCCGCTACGGCAAGCGCATCATCGACGCGCTGCCGCCGTTCAAGCGCGTGATCGGCTGACGATCAGAAGGTAGCGCCGGGCCGTGCCCGGCGGAGCACCTCAGCCGCTTACCGGTTTCCTGCAGGCCTGGTCGCCCATCGCAGTGTGGTAGTCGCGTTCAAAACAGCGCAACAACCTGTCGAGGATCTCCAGGTTAGGCGGCCACGGCACATCCACTTCCTGGCCTGCCGGCGTGGTGAAGTGGTACCGCCCGTTCTTGACGGCCTCCGCGAACACCTCCGGCGTGGGAATCGCAACCAGGGTTGCACGGGTCTTCTCCAGCGCTGCGCGATCGCGCTGCAGGAAGGCGATCGTCCCGTCCACGTAGGCGTTCCAGTAGCCGGGGTCGGTGTCCTTGGGCTTGTAGGTTCGCTGCATCAGCGCAACTGCCTGCGGGTACTGACCCGCTTCGGCGCGCATCTGGCCTTCATGCCAGAGAATCATGGTGTTGCCTGCAGCCTTGGGCAGTGCAGCGTAGGCGGCGAGCAGATCAGCGGCTTCGCGCTGGCAACCGCGCTCGGCCAGCGGGCGCCAGCCGCCTTCCAGATCCTGGTCGAACGCATCCGGTTCCATCGCCAGCATCGCATCGCGGTCGTAGCTGCAGTCGGGCGCCTTCGGTGGTTCGGGTGCGGCACCCAGCGCAGCGGCCAGGGCAAGTGAAAGCAACGTCATCACAACCTCCGTGTCAGTGAGTACCCATGCACCGTAGCAGATCGCGCGGGTAGTGCCGGCCGCTGGCCGGCAACCTCGAAGTTCGAATTACCATGACGCGACTGCACGCGCGGAGGAAAGCCACATGCACGACTGGACCATCATCGCGACCCACAGTGACTGGATCGCCGCGACGTTTGAACTCGTCCTGCGCGATTCAACCCAAACCGAGCGCCGCCTGCAGTTCGATGCGGTGGAGCACGTGACGCTGGACAGGAGCGAACCCTGGGGACCGAGCGCATCGATCAACGACGTGACGGCCAGCGAGGATCGCGCCGAAGGTCTCATCCGCGTGGTGTTTGAGCTGCAGTCCGGTGGTGCGATCCACATTTCAGCAGGGGCATGCCGCCTGGATGGCGAGCCGTTCGCGTTCTGACTGCTGTGCTGGGGTCCGAGCCCTTTCTGCGAAAGGGATCCGACCCCACGGCGATTCAATCGCCGAGCAGGGCGGTGTTGCGGACGGCGCCCTTGTCGGCGCTGGTGGCCAGCAGGGCGTAGGCCTTCAGTGCGCTGGTGACCTTGCGCGGGCGGGCTTCACGGGGCTTCCAGCCACGCGCATCGGCGTCGGCGCGGCGCTGGGCCAGGGTGGCGTCGTCCAGCAGCAGGTCGATGCGGCGGGCGGGGATGTCGATGCGGATGCGGTCACCGTCTTCCACCAGGCCGATGGTGCCGCCGCTGGCGGCTTCCGGCGAGACGTGGCCGATCGACAGGCCCGAGGTGCCGCCGGAGAAACGACCGTCGGTCAGCAGCGCGCACTGCTTGCCCAGCCCCTTCGATTTCAGGTAGCTGGTGGGGTAGAGCATTTCCTGCATGCCCGGGCCGCCCTTCGGGCCTTCGTAGCGGATGACCACCACGTCGCCCGCCTTCACTTCATCGGCCAGGATGCCGGCCACGGCCGCGTCTTGGCTCTCGAACACGCGCGCGCTGCCTTCGAACACGTGGATGGACTCGTCCACGCCGGCGGTCTTCACCACACAGCCATCAACGGCCAGGTTGCCGCGCAGCACGGCCAGGCCGCCTTCGGCCGAGTAGGCGTGCTCGACGCTGCGGATGCAGCCTTCGGCGCGGTCCACGTCCAGCGTGGGCCAGCGCGTGGCCTGGCTGAAAGCCACCTGGGTGGGAATGCCGGCCGGGCCGGCCCGGAAGAAGTCGTGGACGCTGGATTCGTCGCTGACCGCAACGTCCCAGCGCTCGATGGCATCAGCCAGGGTGCGGCTGTGCACGGTCGGCACGCTGGTATCCAGCAGGCCGGCACGCGCCAGTTCGCCGAGGATGCCGTACACGCCGCCCGCGCGGTGCACGTCTTCCATGTGGTACTTGGGCGTGTTCGGTGCCACCTTGCACAGCTGCGGCACGCGCCGCGACAGCGCATCGATGTGGGTCAGGTCGAAGTCCACTTCGGCTTCCTGCGCGGCGGCCAGCAGGTGCAGGATGGTGTTGGTCGAGCCGCCCATGGCGATGTCCAGGGTCATCGCGTTGGCGAACGCGGCCTGGGTGGCGATGCCACGCGGCAGCGCGCTTGCTTCCTCGCCGCCATACCAGCGATGGCACAGTTCGACGATCAGGCGGCCGGCGCGCAGGAACAGCTGCTCGCGGTCGGCGTGGGTGGCCAGGGTCGAGCCGTTGCCGGGCAGCGACAGGCCCAGCGCTTCGGTCAGGCAGTTCATCGAGTTGGCGGTGAACATGCCCGAGCAGGAACCGCAGGTGGGGCACGCGCTGCGCTCGAACTCGGCGACCTTTTCGTCGCTGGCGCTTTCGTCTGCGGCGATGACCATTGCGTCGACCAGGTCCAGCTTGTGCTCGGACAGCTTGGTCTTGCCCGCTTCCATCGGGCCGCCGGAGACGAACACCACCGGGATGTTGAGGCGCAGTGCGGCCATCAGCATGCCGGGGGTGATCTTGTCGCAGTTGGAAATGCACACCAGCGCGTCGGCGCAGTGTGCGTTGACCATGTACTCGACCGAATCGGCGATGATCTCGCGGCTGGGCAGCGAGTACAGCATGCCGTCGTGGCCCATGGCGATGCCGTCGTCGACGGCGATCGTGTTGAATTCCTTGGCGACGCCGCCGACCTTCTCGATCTCGCGCGCGACCAGCTGGCCGAGGTCCTTCAGGTGCACGTGGCCGGGCACGAACTGGGTGAAGGAGTTGGCGATGGCGATGATCGGCTTGTGGAAGTCGCCGTCCTTCATGCCGGTGGCGCGCCACAGGGCGCGGGCGCCGGCCATGTTGCGGCCAGCGGTGGAGGTGCGGGAGCGGTATTCAGGCATGGCTGGCGGAACGGGCGGGCCGTACAACGTGGGGGTCGCCTGATCATGGACAATTTTTTCGGTTGCTGCTGCAACCACCGAAGGTGGCCCGGCAGGGCTTGCAGCCCTGCACCTGCCGAAGCAACGTCAACGTCAACATCAACGGCAAAAGCTGGCTTTCCGTGGGATGGCGGGGTGGGTCCGGTGGCAGGGGACGGCGCAAGTACGTCCGTGTAGCGACTGTGTTGCCGGAGGGGCGCCATCCATGGCGCTCACGCCCCTGCCACCGGACCCACCCCGCCTTCGACAGTTGGCCGGGGGCCAGTAGATCCACGCCATGCGTGGATTAAGCTTGGGATCACAACGAAAATGAAATTCCGTTCATCTTTCCCACTTTGCCGATTCCGGTTGTTGGTGCGGATTTGGCATCATTGGGGCAATTGATCCGACTCCGAGGCATGACGCCATGAAGCGTTCCCGCACCACCGCGCTGCTGCTGATGAGCGCTGCACCCCTGCTGTTCACCGCCTGCCAGAAGGAAGAGCAGGTGCAGGTGCAGGAAGGCCTGTACACCTCGGTGCAGGCCTGCACCGAGGCGACGGGCGATCCGTCCGCGTGCCGCAACGCCTTTGCCGAGGCCCAGCAGAAGGCCGCCGACGCGGCGCCGAAGTACGCCAGCAAGGAAGCCTGCGAACAGGACTACAAGCCCGAGCAGTGCGTGCAGCAGCACACCTCGGCGGGTACCTCGTTCATCGGCCCGATGATGATGGGCTTCTTCATGTCGCAGATGCTGAGCAACCGCGGCGGCCTGGCCCCGCAGGCGCCGGCCTCGGCTCCGGCCTACCAGGACAAGAACGCCGGCTGGGCACGCCCGGCCCCGGGCGGCACCGGTGGCATGAACACCGCCAGCGGCATCGGCGCCGGCAAGGCCGGCCTGGCCCCGGTCAGCAGCGAGCCGAACCGCGCCGTCACCGCCAGCCGCAGCGGCTTCGGCAGCACCAGCGCCCGCCGCAGCGGCGGCAGCTTCGGCGGCTGATCGACCCATGCAGCGAATTCGCATTGCCGAGCGCGCCCACTGGCGGGCGCGCGCGGTGGAAGCCGGTTTCCGCTTCCACACCATCGACGGCCAGCCGTACTGGGATGAAAGCGCGTACTACGCCTTCACCCTGCGCCAGATCGAAGTGGACATCGAAGACCCCAGCGCCGAGCTGCACCAGATGGCGCTGGATCTTGTTGGCGATGTGATCGTCAGCGAGCGCCTGATGGACCAGCTGGCGATCCCCTCGCATTACCGCGACTGGATTGCCGAGAGCTGGCGACAGCGCCAGCCGCACCTGTACGGGCGCCTGGACCTTGCCTACGACGGCACCGGTCCGGCCAAGCTGTACGAACTGAACTACGACACGCCGACCTCGCTGTTCGAGGCCAGCTTCTTCCAGTGGCAGTGGCTGGAGGACCAGCGCAACGCCGGTCGCCTGCCGCAGCACGCCGACCAGTTCAACGGCATGCACGAGGCCCTGGTCGAGCGCTTCGGAGAACTCGCTGCGCGCCTGCCGCCGCCGCTGTACTTCAGCGCCGTGGGCAGTTCGGATGAGGACCGTGGCACGGTTGACTACCTGCGTGACTGCGCGGCCCAGGCCGGCCTGCAGGGCGAGGCCATTGCCATCGAGGATATCGGCCTGTCCGAGGATGGCCGTTTCACCGCGTTGGACGACACGGTGATCGGCACGCTGTTCAAGCTGTACCCGCTGGAAGACCTGATGGCCGAGGAATTCGGCCGCGCGCTGCCCGGTTCGGGCATCCAGCTGCTGGAGCCGGCGTGGAAGGCGGTGCTGAGCAACAAGGGCATCCTGCCGCTGCTGTGGCAGCGCAACGTCGGCCACCCGAACCTGCTGGAAGCGCACTTCGATGATGGCAGCGCGCTGGCCTCGGGCTGGGTGCGCAAGCCGCTGTTCTCGCGCGAAGGTGCCAACATCGAGATGCACCTGGCCGATGGCAGCACCCAGCGCAGCGACGGCCCGTACGAAGGCCCGGCGATCATCCAGCGTGCGCACCCGCTCACCCGCTTCGAAGGCGGTTACCCGCTGATCGGCAGCTGGGTGATCGGCGACCATGCCTGCGGCATCGGCATCCGCGAGGACGACAGCGCGATCACCCGCGACAGTGCGCGCTTCGTGCCGCATGCGATCGTGGACGAGGCGCCGACGCGGATCTACGTCTGATGGCGGTGCGGCGGCCCTTGGGCCGGCGCGGGCGGACGACGCCGGTGCCGGGGCGGCACTTCGATGATGGCCGCACGCTGCACGCCTTCGCCGGGCGCGTGGCGGTGCGCTGCCATCGCTGTGACACGCCGGGCTGGGTGGTCGCCAGCTGGCAGCCTCACCGCTGGACGGCGCGCTTCCGTTGCACTGGCTGCAGCGTGGCGCTGGACAGCGGCGCGTGGGTGGGCGCGGTGCGCATCGATGGCCGCCGACCGTGCGGTTACTGCGGCCACCAGTGGGTGTGCGTGCACCAGCATCGGCCGTCGGCCTCCACGGCCGTGCCCGAGGTGCTGCCGGCCAAGTGCGCGCAGTGCGGGCGCACCAGCGAAGTGAAAGTCAGCGTCTGCCCGCTGCGCGATGCCGAGCCGGCAGATCCGCACTTCGGCCTGCCGCTGCGGTTGCTGGAACCTACCCGCGCGGGCCTGTTGTGGGCCTACAACGCCGAGCACCTGCAGGTGCTGCATGAGTACGCGACATCGGCACTGCGCGAGCACGGTGGCGTGCACAACGCCTCGATGTTCTCGCGCCTGCCGCAGTGGATGAAGCTGGCCCGCAACCGGGTGCTGCTGCAGCGAGCGGTGGAGCGGTTGCAGCGACGGCTGCTGCAGGGGTAGTGCCGGCCGCTGGCCGGCAGTCGTTGCCGCTTCCGGTAGATGCCAACCTTGGTTGGCGCTGTGGGTTGTGTGCCAACCAAGGTTGGCACCTACCAGAGCGGTGTATCGGCTGCTGCAACGGTAGCGCCGGGCCATGCCCGGTGGCCGCGACCATCCGCCGGGCATGGCCCGGCGCTACCGGTCAGAGCAGCCCTTCGCGCTTCACGGCCAGATACCGTTCCACCAGCGCGGCAGGCAGGGCGTCGGCGGTCACGTCCAGCACCATCACCTTCTCGCTGCGCAGCGCTTCATGCGCCTTCGCGCGCTGCTGCAGGTACAGCGCGGCGGCACCGGCCTGGGCGGCGTCTTCCAGCGTGTGCACCTCGCCTTCCAGCGCGGTATCCAGCTCGCGTTCGCGCAGGCTGGCCACGCACACCAGGTGGCGGCGCTGCAGCAGGCGCACGGCGGCCAGCAGGTCTTCGATGTCTTCGTCGCGCACGTTGCTGACCAGCATCACCAGGGCGCGACGGCGCTGGCGCAGCGAGAGTTCGGTGGCGGCCGCCAGGTAGTCGGTGGCCACGGCCTGCGGCTGCAGGTCGTAGCTGGCGCGCAGCAGGTGTTCCACCGTGCCCATGCCGCGCTGCGGCGCCACCCAGCGGCGTTCACCGCCCACCGCGAACAGGCCGGCGGCATCGCCTTGGCGCAGGGCCAGATAGGCCACCACCAGCGACGCGTTCAAGGCATGGTCGAAGTGCGAAAGGCCGCCTTCGCTGGCCAGCATGCGCCGGCCGCTGTCGAGCATCAGCAGCAGCTGCTGGTTCTTCTCGTCCTGGTACTCGCGCGAGATCAGCTTGCGCGCGCGGGCGGTGGCCTTCCAGTCCAGCTGGCGCAGGCTGTCACCGACGCGGTACTCGCGCATCTGGTGGAAATCGGTGCCTTCACCACGGCGGCGCTTCACGTGGGCGCCCACCAGACGCGAGGCCTGGTCCGCACTGAACAACGCGAACCGGGTGAGCGGCACGAAGTTGGGATAGACCCGCACGTCCAGCACCGGCGGCAGCGTGCGCTGCTGCCACCACAGCCGCCACGGCGAGCGGATGCGCACGTCCACGCCATCGAACTGGAAGCGCCCGCGCTGCTGCGGCTGCACCTGGTAACGCAGGGTGCTGGCGTGGCCGGCGCGCAGCTGCAGGCGCTGCGGCAACGACGCCAGCGGCCAGCCGCCGGGCACGCGATCGAACACCTGCACCTGCATCGGCTGCTCGGCCAACAGGCGCAGGCCGATCTCGCGGCGCACGCCCAGCGCCAGCGCTTCGGGCACCTGGCGCTGTACCTGCGGCGATGCACGTCGCCACTGCCGCCACAGATCGGCAAGTGCCAGCGCAGCCACCAGCGCACCGGCCACGGCCCAGCTCCAGTGCGGCAGCAGGCCGCCCAGCACCGCGCCGCCCAGCGCGGCCCAGGCAGCCAGCAGGACCAGCAGCAGCGGCGCAGGCCTCATCGGCGCGGCGCTTCCACCTTGGCCAGCAGGGCACCGAGCACGTCGTCCGGGCCCTGGCCTTCGATCTGCAGTTCCGGTGCCAGCGCGATGCGGTGGCGCAGTGCCGGCCGGGCGATGTCACGCACGTCGTCGGGGGTGACGAAATCACGACCGGCCAGCACTGCCTGCGCACGCGCGGCACGCACCAGCGCGATGCTGCCGCGCGGGCCTGCACCGACGGCGATGCCCGGCCAGGAACGGGTGGCGGCCACGATGCGCACCGCATAGTCGATCACTTCGTCATCGACGGTGATGGCGGCGGTGGCCTGCTGCAGCGCCAGCAGTTCGCCGGCGCCGAGTACGCGCGGCACCTGGCTGAGATCGAAATCGCTGGCGGCGCGGCCCCGGGTGATGGCCGTGACCATGTGCTTTTCGTCTTCCAGCTGCGGGTAGTCGATCAGCACCTTCAGCAGGAAGCGGTCCAGCTGCGCTTCCGGCAGCGGGTAGGTGCCTTCCTGTTCCAGCGGGTTCTGCGTGGCCAGGGCCATGAAAGGCGGCGCCAGGGTGAAGGCCTTGCCTTCGATGGTCACCTGGCCCTCCTGCATCACTTCCAGCAGCGCCGACTGGGTCTTGGCCGGGGCACGATTGATCTCGTCGGCCAGCAGCAGGTTGGTGAACACCGGGCCGCGGCGGATCTTGAAGCTCTCGCTCTTCGGGTCGTACACCGCATGGCCGCTGACGTCGCTGGGCATCAGGTCGGGGGTGAACTGCACGCGCCCGTAGTCCAGCTCCATCGCTTGTGCAAGTGCACGCACCAGCAGGGTCTTGCCCAGCCCGGGCACGCCTTCGATGAGCACGTGGCCGCCGGCCAGCAGCGCCACCATGATCTGGTCGAGTACGTCGGCCTGGCCGATGAAGGCGCGACCGATGGCATCGCGGATGGCATCGACGCGTTCGATCAGGCGGGCGGCAGCGGCCGCCGGAAGCTCAGGGGCATCGGTCATAGCAGGGATCTCATCTGGAGCAGCAAGCGGATGCGCTCGCGCAGGGCGGAGGAATCGTGAGGCGAAGGAGCGGTGAGGGCGGTGGCCACGCGGCTGGCGGGCCACTGCAGCACCTCGGCGATGGCCTGGTCGCGGGCAGCGCCATCCAGCGCGGCCGCCACCGGGGCGCGCAGGCGCAGGCGATGCAGGAACAGCGCCTGCGCTGCGTTGTACAGTTGCGCGCCCTGGCCGAAGCGCAGCAGCAGCTCGCCACTGGCACGCACGTGTTCCAGCAGCGAGCGGCGCTCGACCACCGGCGAAGGCAGCACGCTGCCCAGCCGCTGCGCGCGCGTCCACAGCCAGCCCAGCATGGCCAGCAGCAGCGGAATCCACACCGGCCAGCCCTGCAGCACGATGCGTGCCAGCAGCGTCGGCGGGCGGCTGCCGTACACCAGCCACACCGTGCCGCGCCCGTAGTTGGGGTCCAGCAGGTGGCGGGTCAGGTCGCGGTGGGAAAGATCGTGCAGGCCACCGCGCTGCGGTGTGTCTTTGGCCGTCGCGCCCTTGCGCGGCAGCGGGGTGGCGCCAGCGCCGCGCATGAAATCCAGATCGGCCAGCACGTCGATGCGGCCCTTGCCGTGGCGCAGGCGGGCGAAGGCCAGCCCTTCCTCATTGCCCCAGCGGCGCTCGGCATCGGCGCTGGCCTTGAAGCCGAGACTGAAGCGGCGGCCGTTACAGAACTCGACGTGATTGGGATCATCCACCACATGGAACGGCTGGCAGTCCTTGCCATGGAACAGGCTGTCCACGCCGATGCGGTCCAGCAGCGGGCCCTGCGTGGTGCTGGTCTTGTCCTCGCCCGGCGGCTGCGTACGCAGCAGCAGGTGGCCGCCACGGGCGACCCAGTCCAGCAGTGCCTGCGCGGTGCCCGGCGGCATCTCGCGGGTGTCCTGCAGCAGGACCACGGTATCGGTGTCGGCCAGGGTCATCTTCGCCAGCTGCAGGCGTTCGCGCGACTGCACTTCGATGCCGTCCGCGCGCAGCGCCTGCCCCAGCACGTACAGCGGGTTGTAGCTGGCTTCGCCGCGCGGCGGCAGCACTACGGTCTCGATGACCTTTTCGTGCGTGCGCAGGAACAGGATGGTCAACGGCACGCCCAGCAGTACCAGCAGGCCGAGCAGCAGGGCCCAGAACGCGCGCGGGCTCATGCCTTCCACCCGAACTGCTGGCGTAGGGTTGCGGCCAGGCCATCGAACTCATCGCGCGTAGGCAGGCGGCCGCCGTACGCGGCGTACTGCCACATGCGCACGATGCGGGCGAACAGGTCGCGGTCCGCCGGCTGCGGCATGCGCCGCGAAGCACGCAGGCACTGTGCTTCGGTGGCGCCGGGCGGCAACGCGTTGCCGGTGCGCTCGACCAGGGTGCGCACGCTGGCGCGGTAAAGCAGGGCCAAGGCCTGACGCGGGCGTCCCTGGTCCCACAGCAGGCCGGCCTGGGTGGCCACGTCCGGCGGCAGCACCACCGGCAGTTCCACGGCCTCTTCCTGCACGCGCGGTGCGTCCTTCGGCGTGCGCCGGCCGGCGCCACGCAGCCACGGCCACCACAGGCGCGCGGTCAGCAGCAGCACCAGCACCACGGCGCCGAGCAGCGCCCACAGGCCCCATTCGGCCACCCGCGCCAGCAGCTTCAGACTGCGGTTGCGTTCGCCACGCTTCTGGCCGGCCCTGGCGTCCTTGGTGTCTTTCTTCTCGGCCTTCTTTTCCGCCGTGGTGTCGTCGATCGGCTTCCACTCGGTGACCTGGCGGACCGGCCGCTGCAGCGGATCCTCGTAGGCACGGTTCACCGCCTGGCGGAATCCGGCCGTGTCCACCGGCTGCTCGCCGAAGATGCCGGCAGCGGCATTGGCTGGATCGTTGGCGGCGTTGGGTTCTTCGCCGTCGTCCTCGCCTTCGTCTTCGTTCGCATCGGCCTGTCCGGCCGCCCGGGCATCGTCGGCGACCTGGTGGGCAGTGTCCGCATCGGCGTCCTGCGCGTGGGCCGGGGCCAGCGGCAGCGCCAGGCACAGCAGCAGGGCCAGCGTCGATGCCGCCGGCAGCAGCCGTTCGCGCAGGCGGCGCAGGGCGATCTCCACGTCCCACGCTTCCATCTGCGTGCGCCGGTTGAGGTACAGGCCGAAGCCGGCACCGACATAGAACGGGGCGATCAGGGCAGCGGCCAGCCAGCTCAGCAGGTTCAGCAGCAGGTCCACCCACGGCGGGGTCTCGACGCTGATCATCGCCCAGGCCGCGCGCCACGAGTCGGGCAGCAGTTCCAGTGGAATAAACATGAAGACCGCCGCGATCGCGCCCAGCAGCAGCACCAGCTCGAAGCCGAAGCAGATCACCGTCAGCAGGATCGCCGGTCCGGCGGCGCCGGCGGCCACCGCGCGCCGGCGTGGGCCGCGCTGTGCGGGTGCGTTGCCTTCCAGCAGGTTGACCGGCAGGCACAGGCTGCGCAGCAGGCTGAAACGGCGCCAGCCGAGGTAGCCCCAGAAGCCGGTGCCGCCCCAGTGCCGTTGCGCGGCCAGGGCCGCGCGCGCGCCAACCGTCTCGCCGAAGATGCCGCGTGAGAGCACGTACAGGGGCGCACGCTCGAACAACGGCTTGCACCACCACATTGCCAGCGATGCCCAGGCGAAGCCGTCCAGCCACCACGCCAGCGCGTTGAACAGCACGAACAACGGCGCACTGGCCAGCAGCCAGCTGCCCCACACCGCGCGTGCATGGCGGCGGGCGAGGGCGGTGCCCAGCTCCATCGCTTCCCAGCCGCTGCGCGCACGCAGGGCCACGTCGAGGTGGTCAATCCGCACGTTCACCCCCGCGACCGCCGCGCCACAGCCACAGCAGCACGCCGGCCCACAAGACACCGGCCACGCTGTACTTGGCCCAGGCCGGGATCTGCGCGATCGACGACCAGAACGCTTCGACGAAGGCCGCCAGCAGCAGCATGAAGGCCACGCCCAGGCACAACCGGGCGCCGATGCGGCCGCCTTCCACCAGCGCGTCGATGCGGCGGCGGCGACCGGGCGCCAGCAGTTTCATGCCCAGCTGCAGGCCGGCGCCGCCGGCGATGACGATGCCGGTCAGCTCGAAGGCGGCATGGCCGACCACGAAGCGCCAGAACGGATCGCCGTGGCCGATCTGCTGCAGGTGGCCTGCCACCGCGCCCATGATGACGCCGTTGAACAGCAGCACCAGCAGCGTGCCCAGCCCGGCCAGCAGGCCGCTGGCGAAGGTGCGCAGAGCGATGCTGATGTTGTTCATGATGTAGTAGCCGAACATCATCCAGTCGGTGCCGCTGTCACGCCCCAGCCGGTCCGCGGCCGGGTCGTACATGCGCTCCATCTCGGCGATCTGGCTGTTGTCCATCAGCAGGTGCACGCTGTCCGGGTACAGCTGGACCACGGCGAAGCAGGCCAGCGCCGGCACCGCGAACATCGCCAGTGCCACCCACATGCTGCGGGCCTGGCTGCGCACCAGCATCGGAAAGTCGGCTACCAGGAATTCCAGCGCCCGCCGCCAGCGCACCGGCGGCGTGCGGTACAGCACGCTGTGGCCCTGCTGCATCAGCTGCTGCAGGCGCTGCACCAGCTGCGGGCTGTAGCCGCGTTCGCGCGCCAGCGCCAGCTGCTGGCACAGGCGGCGGTAGCGCTGGGCGAAGGCGACGTCGCCCGGGTCAGCGGCTTGGGGCCTGCGCCGCCTGCGACGCGAAGCGCCCGCACGCTGCTGCAGCCAGTACTCCAGCTGCTGCCATTCGTGCTGGTGGCGGGCGACGAACTGTTCCTGCTTCATCGGCGGCCCAGCAGCCAGTTGGCCATCGCATACAGGCGCAGCACGCCCACCTGGCCGGATGCACCGGTCAGCGGTTCGGCGATACCCGCCAGTTCCTGCTGGCGGCCCGGCGACAGGCGCGGCGCGCGTTCGGCAAAGGCGAGGACGGCGGCCTGTTCCTGCGGGCGCAGCGGCTGCGACGGCACCAGCACGCTGTCGATGGTGGTCGGTGGCGACAGGTAAAGCATCGGCTCGTGCACCACCACGGTGCCGGCCACCAGGTCGCCGAGGCGGCGCCCGTACGGATCGAACAGGCTGCTGAGCAGGCCCAGGGCATAACCGAACGGCAGCATGTCCACGGTACGCAGCAGGTTGCGGGTGATCGAGGCCATCCAGCCCACCGGTGCGCCATCGCGCGACAGCACGCGCAGGCCGAGTGCACGCTTGCCCAGGGTGCGGCCCCACAGCGCCTCGCAGACGATCGGGTAGGCCCACATCAGCAGGAACATCGCGGCCATGTAGATGCCGCGGCCAAACTCATCGAGCAGGGCCAGCGGAATGGACAGCAGCACCAGCGCGCCGAAGCGGATGCCCAGGTCGACCAGCCAGGCCAGCGCACGCGGCATCGGCCCGGCGGTGGGCAACTGCAGCGGCACGCCTTCCGGCGTTACCACCTCGCGGTAGGTATCGAGCATGGGCGCGGTCATCAGTGCGATGGCCGCGTATGTGGGCGCTGGAGTCCTCTCCGGCGTGCTGCCACAGGCATGGGGGGTCTCGACGGTTCCTGGTCGGGCCCCGACTTTAGCAGAGCGCAGTGGCCGACGAGGTGGCTCAGCCCAGGTATTCGTCCTTCAGCCGCACGTAGTGGTCGGCCGAATAGTGCAGCGACTCGATCTCCTTGTCGCTGAGCGTGCGTGCCGGACGCGCCGGGTTGCCCACCCACAGCTCGCCCTCGCCGACCACCTTGCCCGGGCCGACCACGGCGCCGGCGCCGACGAAGGCATGGCGCTCGACGCGCGCGCCGTCGAGGATGCAGGCACCCATGCCGATCAGGCTGTAATCGCCGATGGTGCAGGCGTGGATGATGCAGCCGTGGCCGACGGTCACGCCTTCGCCGATCAGGGTCGGGTAGCCGGCTTTGTTGTACGGGCTGTGGTGGCTGACGTGGATGATGGTGCCGTCCTGCACGTTGGTGCGCGCGCCGATGCGGACGAAATTGACGTCGCCGCGGATGACGGTGCCCGGCCAGATGGAGACATCGTCGGCCAGTTCCACGTCACCGATGAGGGTGCAGGCCGGGTCGACGTACACGCGCTCGCCGAGGACGGGCATCTTGTCGCGGAAAGGGCGCAGGGGGTTCATCGGTGTCTCCAGGTGGGGCGATTGCGACGATGATACGCGGCCAATCCATCGGTAGCGCCGGGCCATGCCCGGCGGATGTTCGCGTGCCGCTGCGCTCGCCGGGCATGGCCCGGCGCTACCGCCTATGCCGGCGCGTGCGCCGCCAGCATCTGCCGGAACAGGCCGTCCAGCCAGGCGGCGTCACCGTGGCCGGCAGGCAGTTGCGGCCCCTCGGCGCGCGCGGCCAGCGTGGCGTCGATGTAATCGCTGATGGCCGCAATGCGCGGGCCGGCGGCGACTTCGGCACTGGCACGCTTGACCACCAGCAGCGCATCGATGGCCTCGCGCACGGCACCCTGCGGCAGCAGGCGCTCCAGCAGGTCCTCGAAGGCCATCGGCGGCGGTGTTTGTTCCTCTTCGATCCACTGGCAGGCCAGCAGCGGGCGCAGTACGTACAGGTACTTCTTGGTGCGCACGGTTTCGCCGCGCAGGTAGCCGCGATGGTTGGAGCGCGCCATGTTGAAGTAGTGCCACCACGTGCCCAGCGGCGAGTAGAAGCGCTCGGCAGCCTGCCACAGGCAGGCAACGGCGTCGGCATCGTGCTGGTAGATGATCGGCGAGCGCAGCCACTCGATCAGCGTCGGATTGGACTTGGACACCAGCCGCAGCGCCTTGCGCAGGTCCCAGCCGCTGACATCCAGCTCGTCATCGATCGGCAGCTCGATCACATCGCGCTGCGCGTCGCCGGGGCCGGTGGCCTCGTTGACGCTCAGGTACCACGGCTGGCGGTGCACGTAGATGAAGCGCGCATCGTAATCACTGTCCGGCGAGGAAAACCCCCAGCCGCGGCTGCCGGATTCGCAGGCCAGCAGCACGCGCACATCGTGCGTGCGTTCGATGTCGGCCAGGGTAGCGAGGATGGCGGCGCGCTTGTCCGGCGCGATCGGGTGGATGTCGTCCATGCAGTGAGGATTCGTAGAGTCGAGCGTGCTCGACTGTAGCGCACGCGTGGCCGATGCATGCGTGTCGACCAAGGTCGACACCTACCAGAGCCGGTAGCGCCGGGCCATGCCCGGCGGCGGTTCGCGTCACGCCACGCGGCCGCGGCGGGCGCGTTCCAGGTGCACCAGCAGCAGCGAGATCGCGGCCGGGGTCATGCCGGGAATGCGCTGTGCCTGGCCGATGGTCTGCGGGCGCACGCGTTCCAGCTTCTGCAGCACTTCGGCCGACAACCCACGCACGCCGGCGTAGTCGAAGCCTTCGGCGATCGGCGTCGCTTCGTGGCGCTGCTGGCGTTCGATCTCGTCGCGCTGGCGGTTCAGGTAGCCGGCGTACTTCACGCCGATCTCGACCTGCTCGGCCACCTTGCCATCGGCCACGGCCGGGCCCAGCGACGGCACCTGCATCAGCTGCGCGTAGTCCAGTTCCGGGCGCTTGATCAGGTCCAGCACGTTGGTTTCGCGGCTGACCGCGACGCCCAGGGTTTCCTGCACTTCGCGGCCCAGCGCATTGGCCGGGGTCGCCCACAGCGCACCCAGGCGCGCGCGCTCGGCGGCCACCGCGGCCTGCTTGGTCTCGAAGGCGCTCCAGCGGCGGTCATCGACCAGGCCCATCTCGCGGCCGGCCGGGGTCAGGCGCTGGTCGGCGTTGTCCTCGCGCAGCTGCAGGCGGTACTCGGCGCGGCTGGTGAACATGCGGTACGGCTCGTTGGTGCCGTGGGTGATCAGGTCATCCACCAGCACGCCCAGGTACGCTTCGTCGCGGCGCGGGCACCAGCCGTCCAGCCCACGCACCTGACGCGCAGCGTTGAGCCCGGCCAGCAGGCCCTGTGCGGCGGCTTCTTCATAGCCGGTGGTGCCGTTGATCTGGCCGGCGAAGAACAGGCCGTTGACCAGCTTGGTTTCCAGCGAAGCCTTCAGCCCGCGCGGATCGAAGAAGTCGTATTCGATGGCGTAGCCGGGGCGGGTGATGTGCGCGTTCTGGAAGCCGCGGATGCTGCGCACCATCTCCAGCTGCACGTCGAACGGCAGCGAGGTGGAGATGCCGTTGGGATAGATCTCGACGATGCCCAGGCCTTCGGGCTCGACGAAGATCTGGTGGCTGGCCTTTTCGGCAAAGCGCACCACCTTGTCCTCGATGGACGGGCAATAGCGCGGGCCGATGCCCTCGATCTGCCCGCTGTACAGCGGCGACCGGTGCAGGGCGTCGCGGATGATCTGGTGGGTCTGTTCGGTGGTGTGGGTGATCCAGCAGCTGACCTGCTGTGGATGCTCGTCCACCGAGCCGAGGAAGGACATCACCGGGCGCGGCGTGTCGCCGGGCTGCTCGTCCATCACGCTGCAATCCAGCGAGCGGCCATCGATGCGCGGCGGCGTGCCGGTCTTCAGGCGGTCGACCTGGAACGGACGTTCGCGCAGGCGCGCGGCCAGCGTGGTCGCCGGCGGGTCGCCCATGCGGCCGGCGGCGTACTGGGTCGGGCCGACGTGGATCTTGCCGGCCAGGAAGGTACCGGCGGTCAGCACCACGGCCTCGGCGTCGAAGCGCAGGCCGGTCTGGGTGATGACCCCGCGCACGGCGTCGCCTTCGATGACCAGGTCATCAACGGCCGCCTGGAACACGGTCAGGTTGGGCTGGCCTTCGACGATGGCGCGGATCGCCATGCGGTACAGGTTGCGGTCGGCCTGGCAGCGGGTCGCGCGCACGGCCGGGCCCTTGGAGGCGTTGAGCGTGCGCCACTGGATGCCGGCGCGGTCGGCGGCATGCGCCATCGCGCCGCCGAGGGCGTCGATTTCCTTGACCAGGTGGCCCTTGCCGATGCCGCCGATGGCCGGGTTGCAGCTCATCGCGCCCACGGTTTCGATGTTGTGGGTCAGCAGCAGGGTGCGCACGCCGGTACGGGCCGCGGCCAGCGCGGCCTCGGTGCCGGCGTGGCCACCGCCGATGACGATGACGTCGTAACGATGGAAGGACTGGGTCATGGGGGCAGGTCAACAGGGGACGGGCGCGGCCGGGGCGGCGCCGGGGTGGCGATTTTAGCGCCATTCGGAGGGGGGCGACGGGCCCGGATCGGGGCCGGGATGAAATCCGCCCTAAAGTTGGCAGGATTTTTGCAGATAACCCAATAGCACCCATCGTGGCTGGCGCCGTAGGCGCCGTTGACCGGAATTGGAACAGGGGCCGGTACAGGCGCATGGTGGGGAAGCGGGGGGCCGGCAGTCGGGGGACTGTCCGGCCCTGTTTTTTTTGGTTTTCTGCCGGGAGAGGCCCATCCAGACGCGCCAGTACCAGTAGATCCACGCCATGCGTGGATGCATTGGCGGCCGCATCAAAAACAAACGGCCCCGCATTGCGGGGCCGTCTGCTTTCAGAGGTGCCGACATCCGACAGGGCCGGAACAGGGGGGATCCAGATGTTCCTGTCGGATATCGACGTAGAGCTGTTTGGGACGGGCCCTTAACGTTTTTGTCACTTTGTGACGCGGGCCGTCACCACCTGCGTAGAGTGCGGCCTGAATCGTATGAAATGCAAGATGGTCCAGAGCCCAACTGTGCGCTGCGTCGCACGTTTCATGTTTCGCCGCAGGCAACGGTTCATCGTTCCAGGTTCCGCCACGGAGAACCGCTCGACTTCGGCGCACGCGGTGCCGGTGCCGGACGTGCCTGCGGCGGCGCGGACGGACGAGCCTGGGGCGCAGACGGACGTGCCTGCGGCGGACCCGGCGGGCGGCCAGCCTGCGGCGGGCGACGCATCGAGTCCATGTTCCGCCACGGCGAGCCACCATTGTTCTGGCGCGGCGGCGGCGGCGGACGGTTCTCACCACCGTTGCCCGGACGCGGCGGCGGCGGGCGGTGGTTGTGCGGCGGCCGGTAGACCGGGCGTGAGTAATACGGGTTGCCGTAATAGCCGTAACCACCGCCATAGCCGCCGTACCCACCGTAGTAGGGGTAGCCATAGTTGGACGGATAGCCATACGGGTAGCGGTACTCCGTCGACGGGGCACCGTGGTAGTAACTGCCACCGCTGCCACCGCCGACATAGTCGTAGGTGGAACAGCCGGTGAGGGCCAGCAACAGGCCACCGGCAAGCAACAGGCGCGTTTTCATGTGGGTCCCCCCAAGGACGGGTGTAGGGCCAGCTTCAGGCGTGGGCATTGAATCGCCCCTTAATTGTGCCGGCCCAGGATGAATGGCGATGAAGGCCTGCATGCTGGCATGGCCGTGTGCGTGGCCGCCAGCGTCGGGGCATACGTTAATCTTGCGTCATGAGCGATTCACTGTTGCCCCGCGCCGAAGATGTCCTGGCCGCCGCCGCGCGGATCGCGCCGCATGCCCTTGTCACGCCGGTCCTGCGCTCGCGCGCGCTGGATGCGCTGGCCGGGGCGCAGCTGGCGTTCAAGGCCGAGCATCTGCAGCGCGGCGGGGCGTTCAAGTTCCGTGGTGCCTGCAACGCGGTGTGGTCGCTGGACGCCGGGCGCGCCGCGGCGGGTGTGGTCACCCATTCCTCGGGCAACCACGGTGCCGCGCTGGCCCTGGCCGCCCGCACCCGCGGCATACCCTGTCACGTCGTGGTGCCCGAAGGGGCGGTGGCCGCCAAGCTGGCCAACATCGCCCGCCATGGCGCCACCCTCTGGCGCTGCCCGCCCACCATCACCGACCGCGAGGCCACCTGCGCCCAGGTCCAGGCCGATACCGGCGCGACCCTGGTGCATCCCTATGCCGACCCGGCGGTGATGGCCGGGCAGGGCACGGCGGCACTGGAACTGCTGCACAGCGATGGCCCGTTCGATGTACTGGTGGTGCCGGTCGGCGGTGGTGGCCTGGCCACCGGCACTGCACTGGCCCTGCAGCACGCCAGCCCGCAGACCCGCCTGGTGCTGGCCGAGCCGGCCGGTGCCGACGACACCGCGCGTTCGCTGGCTGCCGGCGAGCGCGTGACCGCTTTCACCCCGGACACTTTCTGCGATGGCCTGCGCACGCTGGTCGGCGCGCCGAATTTCCAGCTGCTGCAGGCGACGGGCGCCGAGGTGATCGTGGTCGACGATGACGCCACCCTTGCGGCGATGCGCCTGCTGTGGGAGGTGCTGAAGCAGGTGGTGGAACCGTCCTCGGCCATCGTGCTGGCGGCGGTGCTGGCTCAGCCGGCGCGGTTTGCCGGCCAGCGCGTGGGCCTGGTGCTGTCCGGCGGCAACGTCGATCTGCCAGCGCTGCGCTGGGAGGTGGCGTGAGCCGCGGCCGTCATCGGCCACACACCGGCCTGCTGGGCTGGCTGTGGCGCCTGTTCGTGCTGGTGCTGGCGTGGCTGCTGGGCGTGACCGCCTGGATCGTCTGGGTGGGTGAGCGCGACCAGGCCGCCAAGGCCGACGCGATCATCGTGCTGGGCGCGGCGGCCTACGATGCCAAGCCGTCGCCGGTATTCGAAGAACGCATCCGCCATGGCCTGGACCTGTACCAGGCCGGTTATGCGCCGCTGCTGATCTTCACCGGTGGCTACGGTGGTGCGGGCGCGCGTTTCTCCGAATCGCAGGTGGCGCGGCGCTATGCGCTGAAGCACGGCGTGCCGGATGACGCGATCCTGATCGAGACCGCCTCACGCAACACCGTGCAGAACCTGGTGGAAGCCAAGCGGCTGATGGAGCAGCGCAAGCTGCACACGGTCATCATCGTCAGCGACCCGTTGCACATGGCACGCGCGCTGCGCCTGAGCCAGGCGCTGGGCATCGAGGCACTGGCCTCGTCCACGCCGAGCACGCGTTTCCGCAGCTTCCACACCAGCTGGCGTTTCCTGGTGCAGGAGATCTATTTCTTCCACCGCGACCTGGTGCGCCCGCCGCTGAGTTCGCCGGCGAATACCTGAGCGTCAGGCTACGCCGTTGGGCTCGCCGGGCATGGTCCGGCGCTACCCCTTCATGCGCCCGGTAGCGCCGGGCCATGCCCGGCGGCGGTGTTCGATCAGGGCTGCTTGCGGCGGATCGGGATGGCCGACACCGGCACCGAGGCGATGTCATGCCCGCCTTCGCGGATCGGTGCGCCCGGGTCCGGCGCCCAGGCGTGGGCGTAGATCACTTCCCAGCTGCTGGGCAGCTTGCCGTCGGCACGGCGCATCGTTTCGTACGCTGCAGCAGCAGCGGCAAAACGAGCGCGGCCGGTCAGCGTGTGGCGGCGGTCCACCCGTGCATTGGTCGCGCCCATCGCGCGCAGCTCGCGCATCAGCGCCGGCAGGTCGTCGTAGGTCAGGGTGAACAGGTCGCGGTCCAGCACCGGATCGCGGAAGCCGGCCATCATCAACGCATCACCGAACTGGGCGATCTGCGCGAAGCGGCTGACGTGTGGGCGGTCATCGGCGGCAGCGAACGCTTCGTTGAGTTCGACCAGCGTTTCCGGGCCGAAGGTGGAGCACAGCAGCAGGCCACCAGGCTTGAGCACGCGACGGAAACCGGCGAACACCGCCGGCAGGTCGTCCAGCCACTGCAGGCACAGGTTGCTGAAGATCACATCGACGCTGTTGTCGGCCAGCGGCAGCGCGGCGGCGTCACCGCACAGGCGCTGGAACGGCTTCCACCAGCCGGCCTGGCGCTTGGCCTGGTCCAGCATCGGCAGGGCCACGTCCATCGCGATTACCTGCGCCTTCGGCCAGCGCTTCTTCATCAGCGCGCTGGCGTGGCCTGTGCCCGCACCGATGTCCAGCACCACCTCAGGCTTGCGCGCTTCCAGGTAGTCCAGCGATTCGATCAGCCGCGACTGCACCTCGCGCTGCAGGGCAGCGGCAGCGTCATAGCTGTTGGCGGCGCGGGCGAACGCGCGGCGGACGTGGCGGGCATCGAAGTGGGACGGCATTGCGGAAGTCTCTTAGAACGTACCGGGGTAGGCGCCGCCGTCGATCAGCAGGTTCTGCCCGGTGAGGTAACCGGCCTGTGCACTGCACAGGAAGGCGCAGGCGGCGCCGAATTCGTCCGGCGTGCCGAAGCGGCCGGCGGGGATCTGCTGGCGGCGGCGGTCGGCCACCGCCTGCACGTCGCCGTCCTGGCCCGCAGCGTGGGCGAAGTTGGCGCGCAGGCGGTCGGTGTCGAACTGGCCGGGCAGCAGGTTGTTGATCGTGACGTTGTGGCCGACCGTGCGCCGCGCCAGCCCGGCGACGAAGCCGGTGAGGCCGCTGCGCGCGCCGTTGGACAGCGCCAGCGTGTCGATCGGCGCCTTCACCGAGGACGAGGTGATGTTGACGATGCGGCCGAAGCCGCGCGCGATCATCGTGTCCACCGTGGCGCGGATCATGGCGATCGGCGCCAGCATGTTGGCATCCAGCGCGGCGATCCAATCGTCGCGCTCGAACGCGCGGAAGTCGCCCGGCGGCGGACCACCGGCGTTGGTCACCAGGATGTCGACCTGAGGGCAGGCGGCCAGCGCCTGCGTGCGCCCGGCCTCGGTGGTGACGTCGGCGGCGACCGTGCGCACCTCGGCGGCACCGGGCAGGGCGCGCAGTTCCTCAGCGGCCGCCTGCAGGGCGGTTTCGCCACGGGCCACGATCACCACGTTCACGCCTTCGGCCACGAGGGCGCGCGCGCAGCCCAGGCCGAGGCCCTTGCTTGCGCCGCAGACCAGTGCCCAGCGGCCGGAAATACCCAGATCCATGCGTCAACCCTGCCGAATGCGGAAAGTGCTCATTGTCCGCCATCGGCCGGTGACAGGCCGGCAACGAACTGTTGCAGGGCAGCGGCCACCTCGTCGGCGTGGCCGAGGAAGGGCGCATGGCCGCCGTGGGCGACGGTCAGCGCCTGCGCGCCCGGGGCCAGCGCGGCGGCGGCCTGCATCGCGGCCGGCGATACCAGGCGGTCGCGTTGGCCGGCGATCCACAGGCTGGGCCTGCCCAGCGTGGGCAGGGCGCCACGCAGGTCGGTGCCTTCCAGCAGGCGCAGGCCTTCCAGCAGGGCGCGTTCGCTGGGGGCACCGCGCTCGACCAGGCGCTGGCGCAGGGTGCGCAGCTCCTCGCGGGCATGCGCCGAGCCCATCACGTCCAACGCCAGGAAACGTTCCAGGGTGCCGCCGAAGTCCGTGGCCAGGTCACGCCCGAACTGCTCGAACACCGCCGGTTCCACCGCGTGCGGCCAGTCCTCGCCGCACACGAAACGCGGCGTGGCGGCGATCATCGCCAGCCCGCGCACCTTCGGCAGGGTGGCCGCCGCGTGCAGCGCGAACAGCCCGCCCAGCGACCAGCCGCACCACACCGCCGGCGGCGTGGCCGCGGCAATGGCGTTGACCACGTGCGGCAGGCGCAGCGGCGTGCTGTCGTCGCGGCTGTGGCCATGGCCGGGCAGGTCGACCACGTGCAGGGTGAAACGGTCGGCCAGGCGCTGCACCAGGGGCGCGAACACACCGCCCTGCAGGGCCCAGCCGTGGATCAGAACCAGGTCCGGCCCGTGGCCGGTGACGTCGATATGCATGGGGTACGGCGCGTGCGGGTCAGGCCAGCGCGGGCAGGGCAGGCGGCAGCGCTTCGAGCGGCCCGGCAGCGACGCGGTCGCGCGCCTGGGCGATGGCTTCTACCAGCCCGCGCACCTGTTCCGGCGTATGCAGTGCCGACAGGGTGACGCGCAGCCGTGCCTTGCCTTCGGGCACCGTCGGCGGACGGATCGCGCCGACCAGCCAGCCGGCCTGCTCCAGCGCCTGCGACATCGCCACGGCGGTGTGGTCATCGCCACACAGCAGCGGCTGGATCGGGGTTTCCGAGGCCATCAGGTCCAGGCCATGGCGGCGCGCTTCGCCGCGGAACAGGGCGATCAGGTCGGCCAGCTTGGCCCGGCGCCAATGGTCGCGGCGGGCCAGGCGCACCGCTTCCAGGGCCGAGGCGGCCAGGGCCGGCGGCAGGGCGGTGGTGTAGATGTAGGGGCGTGCGGTTTCGGAAAGGTGCTCGACCAGATCCTCGCGGCCCAGCACCAGCGCGCCGGAACTGCCCAGCGCCTTGCCGAGGGTGACCAGCTGCAGCGGCACGTCGTCCACGCCCAGGCCGGCGGTGGCGACGGCACCACGGCCATCGCCGAGCACGCCCACGCCATGCGCGTCGTCCACGTAGAACAGCGCCTGCTGCAGGCGCGCGACCAGCGACAGCGCACGCAGCGGTGCAAGGTCGCCGTCCATGCTGAAGACACCATCGGTGGCCAGCATCGCCGCACCCTCGGGCGCGTGCTTGAGCTGGCGCATGGCGCCTTCCGGATCCAGGTGCGGGTAGCGGCGCAGGCGCGCACCGGCCAGCCGCGTGGCATCGAGCAGGCTGGCGTGGTTGAGCTTGTCCTGCACGCAGACGTCGGTCTCTTCGCTCAGCAGCGCCTGCTGCACCGCCAGGTTGGCGGCGAAGCCACTGCCGAACAGCAGGGCGCGCGGGTAACCGAGCCAGTCGGCCACTTCGCGTTCCAGCGCATCGTGCAGTGCGTGGTGGCCGCAGACCAGGTGCGAGGCACCGGCACCGGTGCCATCGCGTGCGGCCGCATCCTGCAGCGCGTTGACCACGCTGAACTGCTGGGCCAGGCCCAGGTAATCGTTGCTGCAGAACCCGGTCAACCAGCGCCCGTCAATTTCCAGGCGCACGCCATCACGACGGGTGACCGTGCGCCGCGGGCGGCGACGGCCTTGTGCATCGCGCAACGCGCGCTGGGCTTGGAGGCGGGCGGTCAGGTCGGGGCGGGCCATGCTGGCTACAGGCGACGACGGGGCGGCTAGGGTAACGCGTTGCCGCCACGCCTGCTCGACGCCCCGATCACGCGGCGTGTCACGCGGCGTGGGCGCAGCCACAGCCGGGGCCATCGGCGCTGATATCGGCATGCACGGTACCGCCGTGGTCGTGGCCTTCGGCGTCCACCTGCACCGGCATCGGCTGCAGGCCCAGGCGCGCGAACAGGGCAAGGTCGCGCTCGCTTTCCGGGTTGCCGGTGGTCAGCAGTTTTTCGCCATGGAAGATCGAGTTGGCACCGCCCAGGAAGCACAGCGCCTGCAGCTCGTCACTCATGGCTTCGCGGCCAGCCGACAGCCGCACCATCGAACGCGGCATCGCGATGCGTGCCACCGCGATCATCCGCACGAACTCGAACGGGTCCAGTTCCGCGCTGCCATGCAGCGGCGTACCGGCCACCTGCACCAGCGCGTTGATCGGCACCGAATCGGGATGCGCCGGCAGCGTGGCCAGCGCCAGCAGCAGGCCGATGCGCTGCGCACGCGTCTCGCCCATGCCGACGATGCCGCCGCAGCAGGTCTTCAGCCCGGCATCGCGCACGTGGCCCAGCGTATCCAGGCGGTCCTGGTACTGGCGCGTGTGGATGATCGAATCGTAGTAGTCCGGCGCGGTGTCGAGATTGTGGTTGTAGTAGTCCAGCCCGGCGTCCTTCAACGCGCGCGCCTGCCCGCCACTGAGCATGCCGAGGGTGGCGCAGGTTTCCAGCCCGAGCGCCTTCACGCCGGCGATCATCGCAGCCACCTTCGGAATGTCGCGGTCCTTCGGCGAACGCCACGCCGCGCCCATGCAGAAGCGCGATGCACCGGCGGCCTTGGCCTGGCGTGCCTTGGCCAGCACGGCATCGGTATCCATCAGCTTCTGTGCGCTCACGCCCGTGGTGTAGCGCTGCGCCTGCGGGCAATACGCGCAGTCTTCCGGGCAGCCACCGGTCTTCACCGACAGCAGCGTGGACACCTGCACCTGGGCCGGATCGAAATGCGCGCGATGCACGCTGGCGGCGCGGAACAGCAGTTCGGGCAAGGGCAGGTCAAACAGCGCCTGCAGTTCATCGTGCTGCCAATCGTGGCGGGTGGCAGGAGCCATGGCGGGATCTTGGAGGCGCGTCGAGCGAGGGCGGCAGTGTGGGCGGGTAGGCGAGGGCTGTCAACTAGGTTTTAATCTCTATAGTTGACAGGATATCTGGCCCTGACCGCACCGCTACACTGGGCCGCCCAGCAGCGGAACTGCCATGGATCTGCCGCGCTTCACCTATCACCCCGATCCGATCGCCACCGGCAGCGTGGTGGCCGCCGACACGCCGTGCGTGTGCTGCGGGGAGTCGCGCGGCTACGTCTACGCCGGCCCGGTCTATGCCGAAGAGGAATACGGGCACGAAATCTGCCCGTGGTGCATCGCCGATGGCTCCGCGCACGAGCGCCTCGGCGTCATCTTCAGTGATGAGGAAGGCGTCGGTGGTGGTGGCGAGTGGGATGAGGTCGGTGAGGACATCATCGACGAGATCGCGCAGCGCACCCCGGGCTTCAACGGCTGGCAGCAGGAACAGTGGTGGACCCATTGCGGCCACCAGGCGGTCTTCGCCGCGCTGCGGGTGCCGTTCTACCGCATGCCGCTGCACCGCCTGGGTCTGATTGAACCGGTCTGGGTGGTCGCCCACGTGGCCGAGGGACTGCTCTACTTCGAAGATGTGGAAGCAGGGTTTGAGATCGGTGCCCCCGGCGATGATGGTGCGCTCCCCGCGCGTGGCTGCAATCAGTTCGAACTGACGCATATCCTGCATCGGCTCGCGCATGCCGGACTGAGCCGGCAGCGCTGATTCATCCGTGGCCGCACGGGCCACCGCACATCACACCTGGGCCATGCCGCCATCGACGAAGAACTCGATGCCGTTGACGAAGCTGGACGCATCCGAGGCCAGGAACGCCACGGCATCGGCCACTTCCTGCGGTTCGCCGAGGCGGGCCAGCGGTACCTGTGCGGCGAGGTGATCGAACAGACCCTGGCGGGCTTCGTCGGGCACCAGACCGCCCAGGCCGGGGGTGCGGATCGGGCCAGGGCTGACCACGTTCACCCGGATGCGGCGCTCCCTCAGGTCCAGCGCCCACGAGCGGGCGAAGTTGCGCACGGCGGCCTTGCTGGCGCTGTACACGCTGAAGTTGGCCGTGCCCTGGATCGAGACCGTCGAGCCGGTGAGGATGACCGAGGCGCCGTCGACCAGCAGCGGCAGCGCCTTCTGCACGGTGAACAGCACGCCGCGCACGTTGGTGGCGAAGATGCGGTCGAAGTGTTCTTCGGTGATGGCGCCCAGCGGCAGCATGTCGCCGCCACCGGCGTTGGCGAACAGGATGTCGAGGCGGCCGGCCTGGCGGGCGATCTGCGCGTAGACCGCATCGAGGTCGCTGGGCTGCGCGGCATCGGCGCGGATGCCGGTGGCCTGGGCGCCGATGGCGGCGACGGCGGTGTCCAGTTCCGGCTGGCGGCGGCCGGTGATGAAGACCTTGGCGCCAAGGTGGGCCAGGTGCTGGGCAGTGGCCAGGCCGATGCCGGTGGTGCCGCCGGTGACGAGGGCGATCCTGCCGTTGAAATCAGTGCTCATGGTGTTCTCCTGTGAGGGCTGCCGGCGGAGGGGTGGCAGCGGGTAGGAGAATGATGGGCGGCGGCGCGGCTGCGATAAATCCTGCGCAATGACAATGACTGTACATGCATGTGCATAATCGGCGGCATGAACCAGCTCACTGCCATCCGTGCCTTCGCCCGCGTCGTCGAGGCCGGCAGCTTCACCCGCGCGGCCGATTCGCTGGACATGCCCACCACCTCGTTGAGCAAGCTGGTGCGCGAACTGGAAACGCATCTGGGCGTGCGCCTGCTGCAGCGGACCACGCGCCGCGTGTCGGTCACTGCCGAGGGCCAGGCATACTACGAAAAAGCCGGCCGCCTGCTGCGCGACCTCGAAGATGTCGACGCCTCCTTCAGCGCCGCACGCGGTGCACCACGCGGGCTGCTGCGCGTGGACATCGGTGGATCCACTGCACGAGACGTGCTGATTCCCACGCTGCCCGATTTCATGGCGCGCTACCCGGACATCCGTATCGAACTGGGTGTTTCAGACCGCACGGTCAACCTGATCAGCGAGAACGTGGACTGTGTGATCCGCGGCGGCGCACTGGATGATTCCACGCTGGTGGCCCGTCACCTGGGCGACGCGCACCTGATCACCTGCGCCAGCCCGCGTTACCTCAAGGCGCATGGCATTCCTGCGTACCCGGAGGAGCTGCGCAACGGCCACCGGCTGGTCAGCTACCTGCTGCCGTCCAATGGCCGCGCGGTACCGTTCCGCTTCCGGGGCGGGGACGGTGCGTTCGAGATCAAGGCCGAGCACCGCATTGGCATCAACGAGAGCAATGCGCATCTGGCCGCCGCCATCGCAGGCATGGGCCTGGTGCAGACCTTCAGCTATGCCGCCGGCGCTGCGCTGCGCAGCAAGGCGCTGGTGGAAGTGCTGCAACCGTGGCGACCGGCGCCGTACCCTTTCCATGTGGTGTACCCGACTACCCGGCATGTAACGCCACGACTGCGGGTCTTCATCGATTGGCTGGGGCTGGTGCTGCCGCCGTTGCTGGCCGATGGGGGCTAGCTCCGCCGCGGCCTTACGGAAATGTGTGGATGGTCGGCCACATGCCAACGCCATGGAAAATCCACGGCGCGGCTGATGCCGATGCGCGGCCCCACCACGGGTGCTTCCGGCGGCCGCATGCCGTCGGACACGATGACGATGCCACGGTCAGCCGTCACCAGGTCAGCGCCATCCAGATCGCGGGTGATGCCGAACGCTTGGGAAAGTTTGCCAGGTCCACTCGCCAGGTCGCGTTCGCGCTTGGCTGCCGGACGCGCAGCCTGCATGGCACCCAGGCCGGCCACCGGTTCGGCCGCCCGCAGCAACACGCCCACGCCTTCGCCCACCTCGCCACAGACCGCGTTGCTGCCCCAGTGCATGCCGTAGGTAAAGTAGACATACAGATGCCCCGCTTCACCGAACATGGTGGCGTTGCGCGCCGTCTGACCCCGGTAGGAGTGCGCAGCAGGGTCCTCGCTGCCTGCATAGGCCTCCACCTCCACGATACGGGCGGCGCGGCCGTCATCGCGCACGATCAGCTTGTTCAGCAACTCAGGCGCGACCACGGTGGGGTGGCGGCGATAGAACGCACGGCGAAGGCACGTCCAGTATTCGGGAAGCCAGGCAGGCACGGCTATCTCCTGGCCATGTCAGGGCTTTGCCTGTTCCTGCTGCATCCTGCGCGCTTCCTGCTCCAGGCCCGAGTCGTGGGATTCCCCTTGCTTGAGGTACCAGAGCAGGCTGGGCAGGACCATGGCCAATACACCCACTGCCAACACAATCATGACGATCTTCGTCCGCTTGTTCATCGTTGTTCCGCTGCTGGAAGGCATGGCCGCTACGCTACCAATGCGTGCGTGCAGCGCCCGTGTCGGTGCCCTGGGCCCCGGCCTCCTCCACGGTGGAAGCGGACAGCGCGACGGGGCGATGCCCGATGCCCATCCCAGGCGGCACCGGGCAGTATCGGGCCATGTACCGCCCAACCCGCGTCTCCACCCTTGCCGATGTTTCCGCCGCCGCCCTGCGCCTGCTGCTTCCGCTGCGCTGCCTGGTCTGCGATGACCCCGGCCACGATGGCCTGGATCTGTGCGTCGCCTGCCTGGCCGATATCCCCTGGTCCGGCCGCGCCTGCCTGCGCTGTGCTCTGCCGTTGCCCGACAGCGCGCTGCCGGTCTGCGGCACCTGCCGCGAGGAGCCGCCACCGCAGGCCGCCACCCATGCCAGCCTGCTGTATCTGCCGCCGGTGGACCAGCTGCTGGTGCGCTACAAGTTCCATCAGGACCTCGCGGCGGGTCGCCTGCTCGCGCAGCTGATGCAGCGCAGGCCACCGCCGTGGGCCTGCCCGCCGCTGGTGCCGGTACCGTTGCATCCGCGTCGGTTGCGCCGGCGCGGCTATGACCAGGCCGGCGAACTGTGCCGGTTGCTGCGCCAGCCGGTCTGGCGGGGCCTGTATCGTTGCCGGCATACCGCACCGCAGTCGGAGCGCAGTGCCGAACAGCGCCGCGAAAATCTGTTCGACGCCTTCGATGTGCGGGGTGTGGTGCCACCGCGCCTGACCGTGGTGGACGATGTGATGACCACCGGCAGCACGGTGCTGGAAGTGGCGGAAACGCTGCGGCTGGTGGGCGCGCAGGACGTGCGGGTGTGGGTGTGCGCGCGGGTGCCGTGAGCGTCGTCACCTGCCGCGAACGTATCTGGGCTAACGTGCGGGATGTGCACCGGGTTGCGATGCTCGCCCAGGAGTTGTCTGATGGAATGGAATTCCGTACCGCGTAGTCGACGTCTTGCCCTGCCACTGTGTTCCGCGCTGTGCGCCGCGGCTGCAGTGGGCGCGCAGCCTGCACAGCAGCCCAAGGGTTTGCCGTTCCTGGACAGTGAGGTGGCGATGGCCGTGGGTGCCACCGATTACCTTCGCAGAAGTGGCGACCAGTCGCCGGTACGTGCCTACCCAGCGCGCGCCGCGTATTTCCGCACCCGCGGCGAGATCGCCAACTCCGACAAGTGGGCGCAGCGCTGCATCGATGATCCCGCCGTGCAGGCCGAGCCGCACTCGCTCTCGCTGTACCAGTGCCTGGGCATCCTGGCTGGCAACCACCTGTGGCGCGGCGAAATTGGTGCCTGGGCCGAGACCATGGTGAAGGTTCGGCGCCTGGGCAGTGGCACCCCTTATCTGGCCGGTTCGGCGCTGTACCAGCAGAGCGCACTGGGTCAGTTGCCCTTCGAGTCCTTCACCGAGCGCCCCACCGCGCAGGTCGTGGCGCGCCCGAAAGGCGTGGTGGAAGTGCCGGTGCGGTATGAGAAGGGCTGGCCCGTCATTGTGGCGACGCTGAGCGGAGGCACCGGCCCCGGCCGCAACGTGAAGGTCGAGTTCCTGGTGGATACCGGCGCGACGCAGTCGTTCATCGCCCCCGCGTTCGCACGACAGTTGAAACTGCAGTCCACGCCGGGCTTCCGCCAGGAACAGCAGGGCGGCACCGTCGTGACCACCGCGCTGGTCGAGCCGGTCGATCTGGAAATCGGCGGCGTGCGCATCAAGGATGTGTCGTTCGCACAGACAGACGCCATCCCGTTCACGATCATCGGCCTGGACGTACTGCGGCAACTGGGGCCGCTGCTGCTGTCCGACGACGTCCTGCGCGTACTCGGGCCTGCATGGAGGTACACCGGTTGCCAGAGCCCGCTGCGTGTCACTTCTGATCCCTGGGGCCGCTACTGGAACCTGCGCAGCCCGATGCGGATCGACGGCGTGGACAAGCTGGTGATGGCCGACACCGGAATGACAGGGCTGCTGGAAGTGCGGGATACGCGGGAGCCGCAGCCGGCGGACGCGCGGTGGAATGACCAGGCCATCACTACCATGATGGGGCGTGTCGACCGCCGTGTGCGTACGCAGGCCGTGCAGGTGGCCGGTGCCGGTCTCTCAGGACAGCTGCAGGCCACCATCGTGCAGCCACCGGGACGCATGCTGGCAGCGGAAAACTGGATCATCGGCGGCGAGATGCTGAAGACCCACAACCTGCTGCTCAACGCGGACCGCGCGCAGATGTGCTGGCAGCGCCGCGAGGGCGCAGGCAGTCAGCGCTGGAGTGCGACGGGCCTTCATCCGCCTGGGCCGGTTGGGCGCTAGGATGGGGCTCGGAACCTGATCGAAGGCGTGGTCATGCTGTCTCCCGGATCCTCCCCGTCGCCGTTGTTGTCGGCCATCGGCCGCAGCTGGTCGATCCTGCTGCTGTATGGCGTGGCCGCACTGGGCTTCGGCATCACCGCGATCGGCTGGCCGATGGCCGCAGCCACCGCGCTGGTTTGGGCTTTGGGCCTGATGGCCATCGTTGAAGGGGTGATCAGCCTGCTCGCGCTGGTCAGCGGAGGCAGCGGCGCGCATCGTGGCTGGCTGCTGCTGTACGCGGTGGCGTCGCTGGGCTTGGGCACGCTGGCGGTGATCAACCCGCTGGCCACCGCCAGCGTGCTGGTGCTGCTGCTGGCCGCCTGGCTGCTGGTTGCGGGTATCTACCGCATAGTGTTCGCTGTGCGCGTGCGCAGGCATATCCAGGGCGAATGGGTGCTGATCCTCAGCGGCATGCTGGCCATTGGGCTGGGCCTGATGTTTGCAGCCAACCCTCTGGCCGGCGTGGCTGTCACCGCGTTGTGGATCGGCATCGGCAGCCTGTTGTACGGGCTGCTGCAGATCGTGGTGGCACTGAAACTGAGGAAGCTGAAATGAGGGGCGCGCGCGCACTGTTGCTGGGCGCGGCGCTGGCCCTGACCGGATGCATGCCGGCGGCAACGCCTGAGGCAATGACGGGTCCGGCGCACGCACCGCGTCCGGGCGTCGACGTACGCCTGAGCGCGGTCGACGCGGCCGGCAAGGGATCGCCCGCGCAGTGGCAGGGCGCGACGCTCACCCTGCGCGAGCCGCCGATCGCCAGCAGCGCCGACATCGCCGATGTGCGCTATGTACTGGACCAGGCCAATCAACCTGGCCTGCAGATCCGCTATCGGCCGGAGGCACGCCAGCGCATCCACGATGGCACGGAGGCTCTGGTCGGCCAGCGTGCAGCCATCAGTGTGGATGGCCGCGTGGTGATGGTGGCGACGGTGGCGGGACCGTTTGGTGAATCGATGATGCTCAGTGGGCTGCCCAGCGTGGCCGAAGCGCAGGCGCTGGAGAAGCACATCACCGGCCATTGATCGGCGCGCCGAAACCCTCGCGGTGCGCACGGAGGTCGACCACGGTCGACCGCTACCGGGCAAACCGCGCTTCGATCTCCTCCAGCGACTTGCCCTTGGTTTCCGGCAGCCACATCGCGGCTACCAGGAAGAACACGAACGTGCAGCCGGCCCAGAACAGGAACATGCTTGCGTAGCCATAGTGGCCGACGGTGGGCAGGAACAGCGCCGCGATGGTGGTGGACACGAACTGGTTGATCAGCAGTGCGATGCTCATGCCGTTGGAGCGGATGCGGTTGGGCATCAGCTCCGACAGCGCCAGCCACACGCAGACACCGGGGCCGACCGCGAAGAACGCCACGAACACCAGGATGCAGGCGGCCACCGCCCAGCCATGGGCCGGCGGCGGCACGGGGCCTATGCGCGCCTGTTCGATGCGCAGCGGTGCCTGCGCGGCGCTGCCCGGGTCGGCGAAGGGGTTCAGGTGCAGGTGGCGGAAGAAGGCACCGATGACGCTGTCCGCCTGCACGGTGCCGGTGCGTTCGATGCGCAATTCGCGGTCACCCAGGTTGTCGCTGCGCAGGGCGCGCACGTTGGTGAAATCACCATAGGCATAGGACACGGTCAGCTGCAGGGGCCGGCCCTCGCTGTCCGTGCCGCCCGCCAGGCGCTGCCACTGCGCGTCATCCAGCACCAGCTGCAGACCGTCGCCACTGACTGCGGCCTGCAGCTGGTGCTGCACGTCGGCGCGGCCGCGCTCGGCCTGGAAGAACAGCGTGGCGGCGGCCAGCAGGGCCACGCAGATGCCGCCGCTGCCCAGCATCAGCAGGAACTTGCGGCCCTTGCGGTCGACCAGCAGCAGGGCGACCACGGTCATCACCGCGTTGAGCAGCTTGATCGCCACGTCGGCGCCGTTGGCCACCGAGCCGGACAGGCCGGCCTGGTTGAGGATGTTGACCGCGTAAGCCAGCACCGAGTTGATGCCGGTGGCCTGGGTGCAGGCCAGCACCACGCAGGCCAGCAGGAACGGCACCACATAGCGGCGGCTGAGCAGCGGATCGCGGCGACCGTCGCTGCTGCTCGATTCCGGTGCCTGGATCTGCGCCAGCGTGGCCTCCACGTCGGCAGCGGGCAGTACGCGCTGCAGGCTGCGGCGCGCATCCTCCACGCGACCCCGGCGCACCAGCCAGCGGGGTGATTCGGACAGCCAGAAGATGCCGGCACAGAACAGCAGGCCCGGTGCCAGGCAGCTCCAGAAGATGGTGCGCCAGGCGTGGTCCTTCACCACGAACAGTTCCTGCGCCTGCTGCGCCAGCGGCAGCGAACGCACGGCCTCGGCGGCGGCGTCCACGGCATGCGCCTGGTGCAGGCCGATGAGGGCGGCCAGGACCAGGCCGATGGTCAGCAGCAGCTGGAACATGGCGGCGCCGCGTCCGCGTCGTTCGGGGCTGAGCACTTCGGCCAGGTACAGCGGCACCACCACGCCGATCAGGCCGCCACTGACGCCCTGCAGCAGGCGGCCGAGCAGCAGCGGCGTATAGCCCGAGGCCAGCGCCATGATCGGGATGGAGGCGGTGAACAGCAGGCCGGCCAGCAGCATCGCGCCGCGGCGGCCGATCAGGTCGGCCACCATGCCAGCGAACAGCGAGGACAGCACGCTGCCCAGCAGCACCGCGGCGACGACGAAACCGAGCTGCTGGCTGCTGAGCTGCCAGGCGTGGCTGGCAGTGGCTTCGAGGTAGGGCAGGGCGCCGGCGATGATGCCGATGTCGATGCCGTACAGCAGGCCGCCGAGGCCGCCGATGAACAGCAGGTAGCGTAGGGGCCAGCGCGGGGCGGTGCGTGCAGTCATCGACAGGTTCCCAGGTAGCGCCAGGCCATGCCCGGCGACGTTTCAATGCGGCGATCCGGCCGCACGGCGTGCATCAGGCGTGTGCAGCGTTCAGATCGACGACCTGCCCGCCCACCACCACCTGCTGCAGGCGCAGTCCGGCGTCCAGCACCACCAGGTCGGCACGGGCGTCGGGCGCGATGCGGCCGCGATCGTCAAGGCCCAGGTAGGCGGCGGGGAAGGTGGAGACACGTTGCGAGGCCTCGGCCAGGTCCAGGCCCACCTGCACCAGGTTGCGCAGTGCCTGGTCCATGGTCAGCGCACTGCCGGCCAGCGAGCCGGTGGCCAGGCGCACGCAGCCGCCGCACTTGTGCACGCGCTGTTCGCCCAGCGCGTATTCGCCATCAGGCATGCCGGTGGCGGACGTGGCATCGGTCACCGCGTACAGGCGCGGGATCGCGCGCGCGGCCAGCCGGATCACGCCGGGGTGGATGTGCTGCAGGTCGGGAATGATCTCGGCGTACTGCGCATGTGCCAGCGCAGCGGCGGCAATGCCCGGGCGGTAGTGGTCGACGCCGGTCATGCCGTTGAACAGATGGGTGAAGCCGGACGCACCGGCCTGCAATGCGGCGACGCCTTCTTCGTAGGTGCCGGCACTGTGGCCCAGCTGCACGCGGATGCCCATCGCCGCCAGCGCGGGAATCAGCGCGGTGTGCTCGCCGATTTCCGGTGCCAGGGTCATCACCCGGATCGGTGCCAGCGCGTGCAGCTGCTGCACCAGCGCCAGCGTCGCCTCGATCGTGCGGTTGGGCTGTGCGCCCAGCCGCTGCGGGCTGATGAAGGGGCCTTCCAGATGCACGCCGACGATGCTGGCCGCCTCGGCATCGGGGGATGCCATCGTCGCGGCCACGCCCTGCAGCGCATGCTCGATCTGGTCCAGGCCGGCGGTCATGGTGGTCGCCAGCAGGGTGGTGGTGCCGAAGCGCAGGTGGGTGCGGGCGATGGTGCGGGCCACGTCGCCGCCCTGCATCAGGTCCACGCCGGCCGCGCCGTGCACGTGCAGGTCGATGAAGCCGGGCAGGATCACCGGCAGCTGCAGGTCGTCGGCGCCGCTGTGGTCATCCACCTGCAGCTGGCGGATGTGCGAATCGAACTGGACGTGGCCACGGCGCCAGCCCAGCGGGGTAAGGATGCGGCCGTGCAGGCGGCGGGTGTCGGTCATGGCGGTGTCTCGGCGATGATCACTTCGATGCCCAGCCGCTGCAGCCCCTCGCGGGTGGCATCGTCGATGCCGGCGTCGGTGATGATGGCGTGGATCTGGTCCAGGAGCGCGATGCGGTGCAGGCTGACGCGGCCGAACTTGGAGGCGTCGGTGAGCACCACGATGCGGCGCGCGCGCTCGACCATGCGGTGGTTGAGGCGGGCTTCGGCTTCATCGTGGGTGGTCAGGCCGAACTGCAGGTCCAGGCCATCCACGCCCAGGAACAGGGTGTCGAAGCTGTAGGAGTTGAGGCTGGCTTCGGCCTGGCTGCCCTGCAGCGACAACGACTGCTGGCGCAGCAGGCCTCCGGTCAGCAGCACGGTGATGCCCGGCGCGTTGGCCAGTTCCCAGGCGATGTTCAGGCCGTTGGTCATCACCGTCACGTCGCGATGGCCGCGCAGGTGGCGGGCCAGGGTCATCGTGGTCGAGCCGGAGTCGATGATGATGTTGTCGCCGGCCTGCACCAGCCGCGCCGCGGCGGTGCCGATGGACTCCTTCAGCGGCAGGTTCAGCGCATCCTTTTCATGGATGTCCTGTTCCTGCGGCGGCGTGCGCACCAGGGTGGCGCCACCGTGGGTACGGGTGGCCAGGCCCTGCGACTCGAAGTGGGTGAGATCGGCACGGATGGTCACCGCCGACACGCCGAAGCGCTCGACCAGATCGGCCACCTGCACCGAGCCATGCTCGATCAGCAGCTGCAGGATCTGTTGCCGGCGGGAGCGGGTGTTGCGCATGGCCATCTCTCGGTTTCGTCAGGAAAGGTAGAGATTAGCCGTTCGCAAGAACGGAGGCAGCCGAACTTGCGTTCTGCTTGCGGCTGCCGGCCTGGTTGGCGCTGCAGGCGCGGGCGTATTCGCCCAGGCACTGGCCGATGCGGTGCTGCACCAACGCGCTGGGGGTATTGGCGAGGGCGCCTTCGCGCACGGCGCGGTACTGCTCGGGCAGGTACTGGCTGAGCAGCACCAGCGGCGGCGCCTGCCGTTCCAGGTTGGCGAACAGCGTCTGCACCGCCTGCAGCAATGCCGGCTCGCCCCAGTAGTAGCGGCAGCGGTCGCTGAAGGAGAAGCGGCGCAGCAGGCGCAGCTCGGCCTCGTCGCCCTGGTAGTACGGTTGCCAGTACTTCGGCTGCGCCTGCATCACGTCGTCCAGTACCTGCGGCAGGCGCGAGCATTGCGCGTCCGGCAGCAGTTCGACCTCGATGGCGGCCAGCGCGAACAGCGCCTCGCGGTAGGCGAAGGTCGCCGCCGGGCCCACCTTGAGGATGGCGAAGTGGTCGCGCACCAAGGCGTGCAGGCCGCTCTCGCGCTGGTAATCAGTGGAATGCGCTTCGAACACGATGCGCGGCTGCTGTTCGAGGAAATCCGCGAGCACACTGGCGGCCGCCGGGTCGTACTCGTGCACGCTGCTGTGGTCGAAGTCCACGCCCGGCTGCACCACCATCGCGATCACGCGCTGCCAGGCATCGCGCAGCTGCGGCGTGTCGAAGGCCTGCTGGTGGATGGCCAGGGTCTGCGCGGCGGCGGCAGGCGTGGTCACCTGCAGGCCACCGGCGAGCGAGGCTTCGCCACCGGGTACCGGCACTTCGGTGCCGATGACGTAGACCGGCGGCGGCAGGCCGTTCGCAGCAGCAGTGCGCTCGGCGATCCCGGCCAACTCGGCCGAACGTGCGGCGACGATGGCATCGGGCAGCGGCACCGGGTCGTCGGCGCAGGACATGCTGCAGTCCAGGTGGATCTTGTGGAAGCCGGCGGCCACGTAGGCCTCGATCAGCACGCGCGCGTGGGTCATCGCTTCGGCGGCCGGGCGCTTCTGCCAGGCGTTCGGGCCCAGATGGTCACCGCCGAGGATCAGCCGCTCACGGGGGAACCCCTCTTCATCGGCCAGCATGCCGACGTAATCGCGGTACTGCGGCGGGGTCATGCCGGTGTAGCCGCCGAACTGGTCGACCTGGTTGGAAGTGGCCTCGACCAGCAGCACGGTGCCGTGCGCCAGCGCCACGTGGATGGCCGCGCGCAGCACCTGTTCGTTGCTGCAGCAGACGCTGTACAGGCCGACGTTGGTACCGGCGCGGTGGGAAGCAAGCAGGGTCTGCAGCGGGGACATGGTCAGGCTCCGGTCGATCAGGAAAACGAGGGTTGGCAGGCGAGCAGGGCGGCACCGCGTGCACCACCGGCATCGCCGAAGCGCGGCGGCACGATGGGCGGCACCTGCGCGCCGTTGAACAGATGCACGGCAACGGCGGCGGGCAGCAGCTGGTACAGCGGCGCGTACTGCGAAAGGCCGCCACCGAGCACGATGACGTGCGGGTCCAGCGCCAGCACCAGTGCGGCCAGGCTGTGGCCGAGCAGATCGCGGTGGATGTCCAGCGCCTGCCGGGCACGCACATCGCCGGCGTCGGCCAGGGCGATCACCGCGCTGGCGTCGCGCGCGCTGCCGCCGAGGTGGCGCGCGATCATCGCCACGCCGCTGCCGGACACGTAGCGCTCCACGCAGCCCTGCAGGCCGCAGCCGCAGTCCAGCAGGGGCAGGCCGTGGCGCTGCAGCAGGTGGCCAGGCACGCTCCAGTGGCCCCACTCGCCGGCCAGGCCGTTGAAGCCGGTCAGCAGGCGGCCCTGCAGGCAGAAGCCACCACCGGCACCGGTGCCGAGGATGGCGCCGAACATGCTGGGGTAGCCGTCGGCGGCGCCACCGTGCGCCTCGGACAACGCAAAGCACTGCAGGTCGTTGCCGAAGTGCAGCGGACGCTGCAGGCGTGCCTGCAGGTCCTGCGCCACGCACTGGCCGGTCAGTGCCGGTACGTTGGCGCTCAACTGGCGGCCACTGCGGCGGTCGCGCACGCCGGGCAGGGCGATGCCGATGGCGGCGTCACTGCGCCCCAGCGCGGCATCGGCGTCGGCCACCAGCGCGACGACGGCCTGCAGGAAGCCGGCGTAGTCGCCCTGCGGCGTCGCCACGCGGCGGCGCCAGGTGACCTGCATCGCCGCATCGCACGCCACCAGCTCGATCTTGGTGCCGCCGATGTCGATGCCGTAGCAGGCGTGCGCGATCAGCTCAGCCATGGTGGATGGTGACGCCCTGGACGACGCGGTTGACGGTGCCGTCCGGGAACGGATTGTCCGGGGTCAGGCCCAGCGCGGCCGAACGCTGCAGCGCGAACAGCTGCGCAAAGCCCAGCCACACCGGCGCCAGCCACGGGTCGTCGAGCGCCGGTTCAAGCACGGGCACGCTGAGGGTATGGTCATCTCCGGCGGCGATATCCGCATGCGGACCGATCGCCAGCACCTGGCCGGCCACGCCATCGCGGCGCAGTTCTTCCAGCAGGTCCTGTTCGTAGCGGCGTGCCAGTGGCTGCACGCTGCGCAGCACAACCACCAGGGTGTCGCCGTCCAGCGTGGACTTGGGGCCGTGGCGGAAGCCGAGTGGTGTGTTCGCAAGGGCCAGCACGCGACCGGCGGTCAGCTCCAGCACCTTCAGCGCGCACTCGCGGGCCAGCGCTTCCAGCGGACCGCTGGCCAGGTAGATCACCCGGTTGAACGGGCGCTGCGCCAGTGCCGCGACCGGTGCATCCCACTGCGCCAGGCCTTCGCGGCCGAGCGCGGCAATCTGCTTCAGGCGCGCGACGCGTGCCTCCCACGGCGAGCGGTCGAACACGGTCAGCGCGGCCAGCAGCATGCAGGTCAGGCTGCTGGTCATGGCGAATGCACGGTCGCAGCTGGCCGAAGGCATCAGCAGGGTGCAGGTATCGCTGCGGCCGGCGCCGCGACGGGCCAGTTCGCCATCGGCGTTGCAGGTGATGTCGAGGAAGCGGGCATCGGCCACGTCACTGCGGACGCGGTTGACCGCGGCCACGCTTTCCGGGCTGGAACCGCTGCGGCCGAACGACACCAGCAGGGTGGGGCGGTCGCGCTGCAGGTACAGCGCCGGGTGGGTCAGCAGGCTGGTGGTATGCACCACGCGCACCTCGGCCGGCCACTGCGCGTTGATCGCATCGGCCACCATCTCGGCGATGAAGCCGGAGCTGCCGGCGCCGGTGAACAGCACGCGCTGGTTGGGATCGTTGAGGCTGTCGCCGAGGAAGGCCTGCAGGCGGTCGCGGGCACGCGACAGGTCCTGCGCAAGGGCTTCCCACAGCGCCGGCTGCTGGGCGATTTCGGTAGCGGTATCGGCTCCGCCGCGGCGCTGCCAGGCGGACACATCGGAAAGCAGGGTGACGTCCATTCGGAGGTTCCAGTTGGGCCAGCGCACCATCAGCGTTTTCTTTCGAAATGTCAAACATCGAAAGCAAAAAGAAAGAAAGTGGCTGACGTGATTTGCCCGGGATGGGGTCGATCGCGAAACGCAAGAATCGGCCGGATGCGGTATCGCACAATGCTTAACAGGGAGTTGCAAGCGCTTACACAAAGTATTGCGACGCAACAACTTTCGTTTCTACCAAATATATCTTCCTTTTTCCTTTCAGTTTATTGACATCTTTCGAATCACTGCCCTAGAGTCGGCCGCAACTGCTTTCGAAACGCCCGGTAAACGGGTTGGGAGTTCGTGTGGAGAACCGCATTCGTCGCTCGCCGCTGCTGCTGGCCCTGCTGCCGGCATTGATGCTGGTAGCGACATCGGCCCAGGCCGAGCCGGTCGGCAACCTGCGTTCGGTCAGCGCCAGTGACAGCCGCGACGGCGCGCACGGCTGGGATCTGCAGACCGACAACGGCGCGCGCATCCGCATCGAACTGCCGGCCGCGGACATCATCCGCGTGCAGGCCGGCCGCAAGGGCACCCTGACCGGGGCCGGCGACAAGGCCGCGCCGATCGTGCTGCCGCAGCCCAAGGCAAACGTGCAGGCGCAGCTGGAAGAAGACGCACAGGAAATCCGCGTGCGCACCGACGCACTGGTGCTGCATGTACAGCGGCAACCGTTGCGCCTGCGCCTGGAACGCCTGGACAACGGCCAGCCGACCGCGCTGTGGCAGGAACTGCAGCCGCTGGATCTGGATGCCACGCAGAGCGTGCAGGTGCTCTCTTCGCAGGCCGACGAAGGCTATTTCGGTGGTGGCCAGCAGAACGGCCGTTACCAGTTCAAGGGTCGCGAACTGGAGGTCTCCTACTCCGGCGGCTGGGAAGAAGGTGATCGCCCGAGCCCGGCGCCGATGCTGCTCAGCAGCCGTGGCTGGGGCATGCTGCGCAACACCTGGAGCGACGGCAGCTACGACCTGCGCCAGGCCGACCAGGCCACCCTGCTGCACCGCGAAGACCGCTTCGATGCCTATTACTTCGTCGGCGCCGACCTGCCGAAGCTGATCGAACGCTACACCCAGCTGACCGGCCGCCCGAACATGGTCGCGCGCTGGGCGCTCTCCTACGGCGATGCCGACTGCTACAACGACGCCGACAACAGCAAAAAGCCCGGCACCGTGCCCGAAGGCTGGAGCGACGGCCCGACCGGCACCACGCCGGATGTGATCGACAGCGTGGCCAGGCAGTACCGCGAACATGACATGCCCGGCGGCTGGATCCTGCCCAACGATGGTTATGGCTGCGGCTACCAGAAGCTGCCGGAAACCGTGCAGGGGCTGGCGAAATACGGCTTCCGCACCGGCCTGTGGACCGAGAACGGCGTCGACAAGATCGCCTGGGAAGTGGGCAAGGCCGGCAGCCGCGTGCAGAAGCTGGACGTGGCCTGGACCGGCAAGGGCTACCAGTTCGCGATGGATGCCAACCGCCAGGCGTTCAAGGGCATCCTCGACAATTCCGATTCACGCCCGTTCCTGTGGACGGTGATGGGCTGGGCCGGCATCCAGCGCTACGCCGTGGCGTGGACCGGCGACCAGAGCAGCAGCTGGGACTACGTCCGCTGGCACGTGCCGACCCTGGTGGGTTCGGGCCTGTCCGGCATGGCCTACGCCAGCGGCGACGTCGATGCGATCTTCGGCGGCAGCGCCGAAACCTTCAGCCGCGACCTGCAGTGGAAGGCGTTCACTCCGGTGCTGATGGGCATGAGCGGCTGGTCGTCGAACGCGCGCAAGCATCCGTGGTGGTTCGACGAGCCCTACCGCAGCATCAACCGCGATTACCTGAAGTTGAAGATGCGCCTGACCCCGTACATGTACGGGCTGGTGCACGAGGCCGCGCAGACCGGCGCGCCGCCGGTGCGTGGCCTGATGTGGGACAACCCGCGCGATCCGCATGCGCAGGATGAAACCTACAAGTACCAGTTCCTGCTCGGCCGCGACCTGCTGGTGGCGCCGGTGTACCGCAGCCAGGCGGCCAGCCGTGGCTGGCGCCGCGACATCCATCTTCCCGCCGGTGGCTGGATCGACTACTGGGATGGCCGCCGCGTGCAGGCCGGGGCCGAGGGCCGCCAGCTCGACCGTCAGGTGGACCTGGCCACGCTGCCGGTGTTCGTGCGTGCCGGTGCGATCCTGCCGCTGTACCCGTCGATGCTGTTCGACGGCGAGAAGCCCCTCGATGAAGTGACCTTCGACCTGTACCCGCAGGGCGATGCGCAATACACGTTGTACGAGGACGACGGCAACACGCGCCGCTACCAGAAGGGTGAATCGAGCACCCAGGTGGTGCGCGTGCACGCCCCGGCACAGGGCAGTGGCCCGGTGCAGGTGCAGATCGAGGCGGTGCAGGGCAGCTATGCCGGCCAGCTGGCACAGCGCCGCTATGGCCTGCGCGTGCTGAGCCGGCAGGTGCCGCGCGCGGTGCAGGCCGGTGGTCGCGCGCTGCCGGCGCTGGCCGATGCCGCCGCGTTCAACAGCGCCAGCGAAGGCTGGTACTTCGATGCCAAGGATCGCCGCGGCACGCTGCATGTACGCACGGCCACGCAGGACATCCGCCAGCCGCTGCAGCTGCAGCTGGACTTCGCCGTCACCGCCGCAGCTGCCGACGATGCCTTCCCGGCCGCACCGGTGCTGGGCCGCGAACTGCCGGCCGACAGCCTGCTGGTGGTCAACCGCCCGGCCGAAGAGCCGGGCCACGCGCTGGAAAACGCCTTCGATGATGACCCCAACACCTGGTTCCGCAGCGTGCGCAACCAGGCCGTGCGTACCGGTGCGCATGAGTGGGTGGTCGGCTTCGGCGAGCGGAAGATGATTGACGGCATCGAGATCGCGCCGCGCAGCGACAAGAACTGGAAGCACGGCCAGGTGCGCGACTACGAGGTCTACCTGGGCGACAGCAATGGCGAGTGGGGCGAACCCATCGCACGTGGCCGCCTGCAGTTGAAGGAAGGCGTGCAGCGCATCGACTTCCCCGCCCATGCCGGCCGCTTGCTGCGCTTCCGCGTATTGAGCGTGCAGAACCCCGAAGGTGATGGCGCCAGCAGCACCGATCCTATGGTCACCGCCGCACAGGGCAGCGCCCGCGCCTTCGACGCACTGCAGCCGCGCGATGTGGGTCCGATCGCGCTGTCCACCTTCCACATCCTTGAACACCAGGAACCGGAGCGACCGGCCCGGCAGCAGTATCTCTCCGAGCTGCCGGTGCCGGCCGCGCTTGCCAGCCAGGTCCGCGCCGACCAGTCCTTCCGTGGCGATGCCGGCCTGCGTATGAACGGCCTGCAGTTCCGCCGTGGCCTGGGCGTCGGTGGCAACAGCCGCATCGACCTGCGCCTGCAGGGCGGCTGGAACCTGCTGCGCGCTGATCTCGGCATCGACGATGCCTGCCGCACCGCCGGGGGCCTGCAGTTCCAGGTCTGGGGCGATGGCCGCCTGCTGTACGACAGCGGCCTGGTGAAGGCCCCCGGCGTGGTCAAGCCGGAGCTGGACATCCGTGGTCTTTCCGCCCTGAGCCTGCGCACGCTGGGTGCGCAGGGCAGCCAACCCGCCCTGGTCTGCGCCAACTGGGCCAACGCCGTGCTGATCGGCCAGGAGGGCGACTCCGCCAGCATCGTCGCCCCATGACCACCACGTAACACCGCTCCTCCCCCGCCCATTCCGACCATGGCTCCAGAGCCGTGGCCCGGGAGCGTTTTGCCCGCCAATCGCTTTCGCGCCGCCCACCCGCCGCGCACCCCTGCCAGGAGAGAACCCCGATGTTGCCCGCACGCCACTCCCGTCCGCCCTGTCGTTCCTTCGCCCCGCTGTCGCTGGCCATCGCCGGCGTGCTGCTGTCGATCGCCCTGCCTGCTGCCGCCCAGGACAGCAAGGACAACGCCACCGACCTGGCCCGCATCGAGGTCACCGGCTCCAACATCCGCCGCACGGACGTCGAAACCGCATCGCCGGTGCAGGTCATCAGCAAGCAGGACATCCAGAACATGGGTGCGCGCACGCTGCTGCAGGTGCTGGACAACCTGCCGGCCGCGCGGCCCGCGCAGCAGGATTCGCGCTCGCTGTTCACCGGCTCGGACGGCGCCTCGCAGGCCAACCTGCGTGGCCTCGGCGCGCAGGGCACGCTGGTGCTGTTGAACGGCCGCCGCCTGTCGTACTACGGCGCACCGGCGGGCTTCCAGACCCAGTTCGTCAACATCGATGCGATCCCGGCCGCAGCCATCGAACGCATGGAAGTGCTGACCGACGGCGCCTCGGCGGTGTACGGCACCGATGCGGTGGCCGGCGTCATCAACGTGATCACCAAGCGCAATTTCCAGGGCGCGGAAATCAACTTCACCAACGACACCTCCTCGCGCATCGATTCCTACGGCGAGCGCCAGGCCAGCATCACCGCCGGCTTCGGCGACCTGACCGAGAACCGCTTCAACGTCTATGGCGCGGTGAACCTGTACCGCCGTGATGCGATTCCGCTCAGCGATTTCTACGACAAGCGGCCCAGCCAGTACTACGTCAACAACCCCAACTACCTGACCAACCTGCGCCTGGGCGTGGGCAGCAAGCCGGGCCAGTTCAATCCGGGAACTTACTTCGCCTTCGATCCGGTCACCGGCCGACGCGTGCAGGAAGCCGCACCGGGCTGCCAGAACGTGCTGCAGGGCCAGGCTGCAGGCCCCAGCTGCGTCTGGGAAACGTGGATGAACAACGAGATCGATGCCGGCGCCAAATCCGAGCGCAACACCGCCTACCTCAACGGCACCTTCCTGGTGGGCGACAACACCGAGATCTTCGCCGAGGCCACCTACACCGACATCGACCTGCGCGCCAACGGCGGCACGCCGCGCACCTACAGCACCACCACCGGCAACCCGAGCAGCTGGTTCTCGCGCGATACCGGCACCACGGTCAATCAGTTCCTGTACCCGTACCTGGGCCCGAACAACGAGTACAACCACGCCAGCCCCGAACTGAAGGCGATGATGGGCGGTGTGGTCGGCCTGCAGTACCTGCTGCAGGATGCCGGTGCCAACTACTTCGGCCAGCGCAACACCGACCAGAGCTACCGGGTGCTGACCGGCGCGCGTGGCAACGTCGGCGACTGGAACTGGGAAACCGCGTTCGCCACCGCCGGTACGCACTCCACCACCTACCAGACCATCAACGTCAACCTGAAGGGCTTCGAGAAGGCCTTCGGTCCGTACTCGGTGGACCCGGGCACTGGCCGCGTCATCATCTCCGACCACCCGGCGTACAAGTTCGGCGAGATCAGCGAGGCCAACGCTGCGCTGATCCGCGAAGCCTTCCCGACCTTCGACATCCAGTCCTGGACGCGCCTGCACACCCTGGACGGCAAGATCGAAGGCCCGCTGTTCCAGCTGCCTGCCGGTGAGATGCGCGCGGCCTTCGGCTTCAACGCCAGCCGCGAAACCTTCTACACCCCGGGCAACCCGGATGCCGCCGCCGGCCTGATCACCCAGCAGGGTGGCTCGTGGTTCGACGGTGCGCGCAACACCTATGCGCTGTTCTCCGAAACCGTTGCGCCGATCACCGACAAGCTGGAACTGGACGCGGCGCTGCGCGTGGACAAGTACCCGAACTTCAGCGCCAACGTCGCGCCGAAGATCGGCTTCAAGTACCAGGCCTTCAAGCAGCTGATGCTGCGCGGTACCTATTCCACCGGCTTCCGCGCGCCCAGCCTGGCCGAGTCGGGCAGCGGTGGTGTGTTCGCCCAGCTGGGCGGCTACCGCGATGAGGTGCGCTGCGCCGAGACCAACGCCATCGCCGACCTGCTGCGGCAGTCGCAGCGTGCCGGTGACGTGGACCTGGGCAAGAGCCTGGCCAACGTCGACTGCAGCCGCACCGTCGCCCGCATGACCCAGCCCAACCAGGACCTGAAGCCGGAAAAGGCCAAGATCGCGACCCTGGGCTTCGTCTACGAGCCGGCCAGCTGGCTGTCAGTGTCGGCGGATTACTGGTTCATCTACCGCAACAACGAGATCGTCGCGCCGGACTTCAGCCGCGATACCGACATCATCTCCTCCTCGCGCTCGCCGATCACCGATGCCGACCGCGCCAACCTGGCGCAGCTGGCTGCGATGTGCGCCGACCCGGCCAGCGGCGTGAGCTGCCCGGCCGTGCTGCCCGGCTACAGCGTGGGCAACGTGGCCAGCGTGGTGGGGCAGTACAAGAACCGCGGCAAGACCCTGGTCGATGGCTTCGACATCGATGCACGCAGCCGCTTCCCGCTGGGTGAATGGGGCGGGTTGAACGTGGGCCTGGCTGCCACCATCGCCAACCGCAACCGCTACTACATGGATGACGAAAGCGGCTGGTATTACGGCGACGTGGTGGGCTACTACAACAACCCGCGCCTGCGCGCCACGCTCAACGCCGACTGGACCTACAAGCAGGTGACCACCAGCATGTTCGTCAACTACGTGGGCGGCACCAAGTGGGCGCGCGACCGCGTGGACGCAGTGGACAACAACAAGGACACCTGCACCGCCGGCTTCCTGGCCCTGGAAGCCAGCAAGTGCGATGGCGCACCGTCGTGGTGGACCGCCAACCTGAGCGTCACCTGGCGCCCGGACGATGCCTGGAACCTCAGCTTCACCGTCAAGAACCTGTTCGATCGCCTGCCGTTCTACGATCCGAACAGCTTCCTGGGCGATTCCAGCGATTACGCCACCATCTTCGGCCGCGGCTACAGTGTGACCGTCGGCTACCGGTTCAAGTAATTCCGTTCGTGTGACCCGGGTGCGCCGGTCGTGGCCGGCGCACCTTCAAGAGGAGAGTGTTTGCCATGAAGCGTAGGGAATTCATCGCGGCCGGTGCCGCCGTCGCCGCCAGCAGCCTGCTGCCGCAGACGCCCGCCTGGGCGGCAGGGCGCAAGGTGCGCCTGGCCCTGATCGGTACCGGCATGCGGGGCCTGGTGCTGCTGAAGGAGCTGGTGCGCCGGGACGATGTGGAAGTGGTCGCGCTGTGCGACATCGAGCCGATCATGCTGGGCCGTGCCGTGGACATGGTGGCCAAGGCCGGCAAGCCCGCGCCGAAGACCTACGGCCAGGACCGCGACACCAACGCGTGGAAGCGCCTGCTGGAACAGAAGGGCATCGATGGTGTGGTCATCGCCACGCCGTGGGAATACCACGCACCGATGGCGATTGCCGCGATGCAGGCCGGCGTGGCCGTCGGCTGCGAAGTGGTGGCCGGCATCACCCTGCAGGACCACTGGGATGTGCTGAAGACCCAGCTCGACACCGGCACGCCGTACATGCTGCTGGAAAACGTCTGCTACCGCCGCGACGTGATGGCCGCGCTGCAGATGGTGCGGCAGGGGCTGTTCGGCGAACTGGTACACCTGCAGGCCGGCTACCAGCACGACCTGCGCGGGGTGAAGTTCAACTCCGGCGATCCCAGCCAGCCCTACGACAGCGGCGTGGAGTTCGGCCCCAAGGGCTGGAGCGAAGCGCGCTGGCGCACCGAGCACTCGGTGCAGCGCAATGGCGAGCTGTACCCCAGCCACGGCATCGGCCCGTGCGCGATGTACACCGGCATCAACCGCGGCAACCGCTTCACCCACATCAACGCGTTCGCCAGCAAGGCGCGCGGCCTGCACGAGTACACGGTGGCCAAGAGTGGTGGCGCCACCCATCCCAGCACCAAGGTGAAGTTCAAGCTGGGTGACATCGTCACCACCACCCTGGCCTGCGAGAACGGCGAGACGATCCTGCTGCAGCACGACACCTCGCTGCCGCGCCCGTACTCGATGGGCTTCCGCGTGCAGGGCACCAAGGGCCTGTGGATGGACGTGAACCAGTCGATCCACATCGAAGGCCGCAGCCCGCCGCACCAGTGGGAAGCGTTCAAGACCTACCAGGACCAGTACGAACACCCGCTGTGGAAGCAGAACGCCGACACCGCCGCCAGCGCCGGCCACGGTGGCATGGACTGGTTCGTCATCCATGCCTTCGTGGAAGCGCTGAAGGCCAAGGCACCGATGCCCATCGACATCTACGATGCGGTGACCTGGAGCGCGATCACGCCGCTGTCCGAGCAGTCGATCGCCAACGGCTTCCAGACGCTGGAATTCCCGGATTTCACCGCCGGCGCGTGGAAGCGGCGCAAGCCGATCTTCGCGTTCGACGGCAAGTACTGATCTGTGCCCCCACGGTAGCGCCGGGCCATGCTCGGCGTTGCCCGGCCCTCCATCCGCACGCCGGCCGTAGAGTCGAGCTTGCTCGACTGCTCCTGCAGGTCCGGCGCATTTGCACCTGTAGCGCCGAGCCCACGCTCGGCTGGCTTCTGCTGCCCGCCAGCGCGCAACCGGTAGAGCCGAGCTTGCTCGACTGTCTCGAAGGCAACGCTGGACCATGCAAGGCGTTGCCGCAAGGTACGGCGCATTTGTACCTGTAGCGCCGAGCCCACGCTCGGCTGCCTTCTGCTGCCCGACAGCGCGCATCCGGTAGAGTCGAGCTTGCTCGACTGTCTCGGAGGCAACGCTGGACCATGCAAGGCGTTGCTGCCAGGTACGGCGCAATTGCACCTGTAGCGCCGAGCCCGCGCTCGGCTGGCTTTCGCTGCCCGACAGCGCGCACTCGGTAGAGTCGAGCTTGCTCGACTGCTGCTGCTGCAGCCCCCACTACACTGGGGTCCCTAACCGGCGGAGCCCCAGCCCATCGCATGGCAGAAGATCATCGCCCTGCCGGACCAGCGTTTCATCGGTTCGTACGGCATCGAGTACTGGCGCGTCCACGACGGCCAGGTCTTCCACCAGGGGCGGCTGCTGCGCAAGGCCGACGCGGCCGGTTTCGAGTTCATGCCCGCGCACCACTTCATCGGTCGCGATGCACAGGCGGTCTACCACGCGTAGAGCCGCCTCCCAGCCATTGATCGCGACAGCTTCCGCCAGTGCGGCGCGTACTGGTTGGATGACCGCGCCGTCTACTTCGAGTACGAGACTTCGCTGAAGGCCCTGCCTGGGGCGGAGTGCACGACGTTCCGCGACATCGGTGGTGGCTATGGCGCCGATAACGAGGGGGGCTGGTACTGCGGCCGGCGGATGAAGCACTGCCGGCGTGGGGACCTGCTGCAGGGGGTGGCAGAGGACCCGCTGTACGCCGTTGATGACAGCAACGTCTACTGCGATGGGAAGCCGCTGCCCGGGGTGGATCGCGCGCGCTGGCGTCTGCTGGGCGGGTACTTTTCGGGCGATGGCAGCCGGGTCCACTACCTGGAACGGAAGCTGCCGCGGGTGGATGCGGCGACGTGGCGCTGGCTGGAGGGGAGTTGGTCGCGGGATGCGACGCAGTTGTTCAACATGTACCAAGTCGAGAAGGACCCTGAGGTGCGGGCGCTGCATGGGCTTGGGTGACTGGGACGGGCGCACGGAGGCTCGCGATAACGACCGGCCATGGCACTTTGCCGCTGGCTGAAGCGCTGGGCGGTGGGGCTCTGGGAGCTGGGGTGTTGCTGGGGGGGGGGGGGCGACCTGCGGGGAGGCGGGGCCTGCAAGGGCAGACGGGAGCAGGGGAAGATGGCGCGCCCGGAGGGATTCGAACCCCCGACCAATGGCTTCGGAAGCCACTACTCTATCCGGCTGAGCTACGAGCGCGTTGTACG
>Ga0209676_1000142_pt1 | contig 175752 bp, 160 predicted proteins | sample AraplaCvi_mLB_r2_FD_184282 | JGI IMG/M metagenome (GOLD analysis project Ga0209676, IMG submission 184282) | Arabidopsis root microbial communities from North Carolina, USA - plate scrape MF_Cvi_mLB_r2 (SPAdes) (version 2) | ecosystem: Host-associated > Plants > Roots > Endosphere | place... | reverse complement strand
CTGGCCGAGGCCAAGGCGCTGCTGAACAAGCACAAGCTCGAGCGCCTGCTCGTCATCAACGGCGACTGGGAGCTCAAGGGCCTCATCACCGTCAAGGACATCACCAAGCAGACCAGCTTCCCCAATGCCGCACGCGACGCCAACGGCCGCCTGCGCGTGGGCGCGGCGGTCGGCGTGGGTGACGGCACCGAAGAGCGCGTCGAAGCCCTGGTGAAGGCCGGCGTCGACGCCATCGTGGTCGACACCGCCCACGGCCACAGCGCCGGCGTGATCGAGCGCGTGCGCTGGGTCAAGAAGAACTATCCGCAGGTCGACGTCATCGGCGGCAACATCGCCACCGGCGACGCCGCACGTGCACTGGCCGACGCCGGGGCCGACGCCGTCAAGGTCGGCATCGGCCCGGGCTCCATCTGCACCACCCGCATCGTGGCTGGCGTGGGCGTGCCGCAGATCATGGCGGTCGACAGCGTCGCCACCGCGCTGCAGGGCACGGGCATTCCGCTGATCTCCGACGGCGGCGTGCGCTACTCGGGCGACATCGCCAAGGCGATCGCCGCAGGCGCCAGCACCGTGATGATGGGCAGCATGTTCGCCGGCACCGAAGAGGCGCCGGGCGAAATCGTGCTGTACCAGGGCCGCAGCTACAAGAGCTATCGCGGCATGGGCTCCATCGGCGCGATGCAGCAGGGCAGCGCCGACCGGTACTTCCAGGAATCGACCACCGGCAACCCCAACACCGACAAGCTCGTGCCCGAAGGCATCGAAGGCCGCGTGCCCTACAAGGGCTCGATCGTCTCCATCGTCTACCAGATGGCCGGCGGCGTGCGCGCCAGCATGGGCTACTGCGGCTGCGCGACCATCGAGGACATGCAGAACAAGGCCGAGTTCGTCGAGATCACCACGGCCGGCATCCGTGAGAGCCACGTCCACGACGTGCAGATCACGAAGGAAGCCCCGAACTACCGCGCTGAGTAAGCTCAATCTGGCCAGACCTTGAAAGTCAGGCCAGACTGAAGCTAGAATTTGGGCCAGATTCAAATTTTCTGGCCCAAATGCAATCCATCGGCATCGCTGAAGCCAAGAACAACTTCTCGGCCCTGATCGACCTGGTCGAAAAGGGCGAGGAGGTTCGCATCACCCGCCACGGCAAGGAAGTCGTGCGCATGCTGCCGGTGCGTCGCAAGCCCGTCATCACCGACGAGCAGATCGCCCGCGAGCTCGGGCAGATCGACGCGCTGCACGCCACCATCCAGCCCGGCCCCACGACCCGCGAGCTCCTGGACCAGGGACGCCAGCCATGACCGCCTTCGTCATGGATGCCTCGGTCACCGCCGCCTGGCTGCTGCCCGACCAGGCCAGCGAACACACCCGCAGGCTCTACGCCGCCATCCGGCGCGACGAGGTCGAGCCGCAGGCGCCCAATGCCTGGCAATGGGAGTGCGCCAACATCCTCGCCAACGGCGTGCGCAGCGGCCGCATCCCGGCATCGGCCGTCGAGGGCCTGTGGAGCGTGCTCGACGCCATCCGCCACCGTGTGGAGCTGCACGACCTCGCGCCGGCCCAGCACAAGGCCGTGCTCGCCGTGGCCATCGACGTGGGCGTCTCGCTCTACGATGCGGGCTACCTCTGGCTCGCCAAATCGCTCAACCTTCCGCTCGCCACCTTCGACGAGCACCTCATCCAGGCGGCGCCGCACGCGGGCGTCAAGCTGTTCGACATTTCAACGCTCTGAGTCCTTTCGCCATGCAACACGACAAGATCCTCATCCTCGACTTCGGCTCGCAAGTCACCCAGCTCATCGCACGCCGCGTGCGCGAAGCGCATGTGCTCAGCGAAGTGCATCCCTGCGACGTCACCGACGAGTGGGTGCGCGAATACGCGGCCGACGGCCACCTCAAGGGCGTGATCCTCTCGGGCAGCCACGCCAGCGTGTACGAAGAGACCACCGACAAGTGCCCGCAAGCCGTGTTCGACCTCGGCATTCCGGTGCTCGGCATCTGCTACGGCATGCAGACCATGGCGCATCAGCTCGGCGGCAAGGTCGAGGGCGGCCACAAGCGCGAGTTCGGTTTCGCGGCCGTGCGCGCCCATGGCCACACCGCGCTGCTGAAGGACATCGCCGACTTCACCACGCCCGAGGGCTTCGGCATGCTCAACGTGTGGATGAGCCACGGCGACAAGGTCACCGAGCTGCCACCCGGCTTCAAGCTCATGGCCAGCACCGACAGCTGCCCCATCGCCGGCATGGCCGACGAGGCGCGCCGCTACTACGCGCTGCAGTTCCACCCTGAAGTCACGCACACGGTGCAGGGCAAGGCCATCATCGACCGCTTCGTGCTCGGCATCTGCGAAGCCAAGCCCGACTGGGTCATGCGTGACCACATCGCCGAAGCCGTGCAGAAGATCCGCGAGCAGGTGGGCGACGAAGAAGTCATCCTCGGCCTCTCGGGCGGTGTCGATTCGAGCGTGGCCGCCGCGCTCATCCACCGCGCCATCGGCGACCAGCTGACCTGCGTGTTCGTCGACCATGGTCTGCTGCGCCTGAACGAAGGCGACATGGTCATGGAAATGTTCGAAGGCAAGCTGCATGCGAAGGTCATTCGCGTCGATGCCAGCGACCTGTTCCTGGGCAAGCTCGCCGGTGTGAGCGACCCCGAAGCCAAGCGCAAGATCATCGGCGGCGAGTTCGTCACCGTGTTCAAGCAGGAAGCCGCCAAGCTCAAGGCCGGCGACGGCGGCCACAAGGGCGCGACCTTCCTGGCGCAAGGCACCATCTACCCCGACGTCATCGAGTCGGGCGGCGCCAAGAGCAAGAAGGCCGTCACCATCAAGAGCCACCACAACGTGGGCGGCCTGCCCGAGCAGCTCGGCCTGAAGCTGCTCGAACCGCTGCGCGACCTGTTCAAGGACGAAGTGCGCGAACTCGGCGTGGCCCTGGGCCTGCCGCCCGAGATGGTGTACCGCCATCCGTTCCCCGGCCCGGGCCTGGGCGTGCGCATCCTGGGCGAAGTGAAGAAGGAATACGCCGACCTGCTGCGCCGCGCCGACGCCATCTTCATCGAAGAGCTGCGCAACTTCACCGACGAATCGGGCAAGACCTGGTACGACCTCACGAGCCAGGCCTTCACCGTGTTCCTGCCCGTGAAGAGCGTGGGCGTGATGGGCGACGGCCGCACCTACGATTACGTCGTCGCGCTGCGCGCCGTGCAGACCAGCGACTTCATGACCGCCGATTGGGCTGAGCTGCCGTATGCGCTGCTCAAGAAGGTGTCGGGGCGGATCATTAATGAAGTGCGGGGCATCAACCGCGTGACCTACGACGTGTCGAGCAAGCCGCCGGCGACGATCGAGTGGGAGTGACGCGGGGGTCTCGCTCACTCTCGAAAAATCTTCCAAAGCTGCTGGGCTAAGAACGCTTGTGTTCTTAGGCCCATCACAAGTAGATGAGATCGTTGGGGGCATGCGGCGCTGCGTGGCGGGGGACACGATTGCATTGACTGGCCGCATGCTGCATGCTTTCCGGACGCAGGACTTGGTTTCGAAAAATCGACGACGCACGTTTCTGCGATCTAGTGGCGGCGGCGGATTTCCGCGTACCGGTCACCGCTGTTGATGATGCCGTACGGGTCGAATTTCCGCCTTGACCTCCTCGCGAGGTGCAGGATGAACGGAGGCGATGTATGAATCAACCAAGGCAACATGTCCCGTCGGAAATTTCTTCGAGTGCTTCCGGATGCGAGCTTCCCTTCTGGCGAGGGAACGTTGAGGAGGAAGACCCGGTTCATTGCAGCTATTGCGCTGCTCAGATGGACGATCACTATGACCCGGACCTATGGGATGTCGCTTACAAGGATTTCGCGGCCGTCCATGATCTGGAGATTCAGAATCCCTATTTCACTGGTCCCCCTCCAGGGCATCCTCACGTAATCCTTCGAGGGGATATCGTGGAGAAGAAGGTGTGTCTGCATATCTGTCCTGCCTGTGGCTGGTGGATTGCGGAAGATCGCGCAGTTCTGCCCGCAATGTATTGGCAGCACTGGGCCGTGACGCTCGCTTCAGCCCCCGTCCTGGAAGAGCTGGCGCTCGACGATATCGACCTGCCTCTTCAACAAGTGCGACGCTACCTGATGCGAAAGTTCGAGGCGCGTGCGTCAATGCATCCGCGGCTGTTCGAGTTGACGGTGGCCAGCGTTTTCGGCGATCTCGGGTATCAGGCTTATGCGACCGCCTATTCGAACGATGGTGGGGTCGACGTGATACTGGAGGATGGTTCAGGCGCCAGGGTCGGAGTTCAAGTCAAGCGGCGTAGGGATGCTGTGAATGTGGAGCAAATCCGGGCCTTTCTGGGGGCCTTGATGTTGGGTGGCTATACCCGGGGCGCGTATGTATCCGCATCGCGCTTTCGTCGCGGCGCGCGTGAAGCGGCGCAACGTAGCACGCAAGCGGTCATGCCGATCGAGCTCGTTGATGCGAATCGCTTTTTCGACATGCTTGGCTATGCTCAGCTAAAGCACCGGCCGGGACCGGAGGACTGCAATATCACCCGAGCGAGGCCACTGACGTTCCATGGACATGACTACTATCACCTCAACACGCTGTAAAGATTCGGTGTCTCACTAGAGGCGTAGGTGGCTGGTTGGTATGCATCTCGATTCATCGATCGAGGTACGCATGAAGCTCATCTGACGTCCACCAAGGCACGCACTGACACGCCCCTTGCGATCTAATCGCACCTGATGCGGCGGCTCGGAATGCCGCCGCCTTTCGCGCGAAAGGACGCCAGTTGGCCCGCTCCGATCCTCGCAACACCTCGCGGTATTGGCACGCACCCGGCGTGCCGGGCATGGACATGCTCCATGCCGACTTCACGGCGCACGACTACGCCCCGCACGTGCACGACTCCCTCGTGGTCGCGGTGACGGAAGTGGGCGGCGCGGAGTTCAGGAGCCGGGGCCGCACCGACGTGGCCCACACGCAGGCGCTGCTCGTCTTCAACCCCGGCGAGCCGCACTCGGGCCGCATGGCCGGCAGTCCGCGCTGGCGCTACCGGTCGTTCTACCTGGGCGGGCAGGGCATCCAGGGCGTGCTCGCGTCGCTGGGCATCGACCAGCCGCAACACTTCACATCGAACGTCTTTCGCGACCCGGACCTTATCGCACGCTTCCTGGCGCTGCATCGCGCGCTCGACGGCGAACCCGACGCGCTGCTGCACCAGGAATTGCTCGTGCGCAGCTTCGGCGCGCTCTTTGCCGCGCACGGGCAAGCCGGGCCCCGCGCACCCGTCGCACCCTCGGAGGCGCGCGTGCTCGCGCCGGTGCTCGAACTGATGCGCGACGGCCATGCCGAGCGGCTGACGCTCGAGCAGATGGCGCAGGCTGCCGACCTGACGACCTTCCAGCTGATCGGCGCCTTCCACCGGACGCTTGGGCTGACCCCGCACACCTACCTGACGCAGTTGCGCCTGCGGGCCGCGCTGCGGCAGCTCGATGCGGGCCAGCCCGTGGCCGAGGCCGCGCTGGCCTCGGGCTTCTACGACCAGAGTGCGCTGAACAAGCACTTCAAGCGCACCTTCGGCATGACGCCGTTGCAGTACGTGCGCGCCCGATCGAACTGATCAAGCCGTCGGCGCAATTTCAACCAATAGCGTTTCGGCTCGTCCTGCCATGCTGAGGCTTCTCAGCAAGGGCACCCATGACACGACTCTTCTGCCAGGAACACGCCGACATCCTGCGGCTGGACGCCCAGGTCCTTCAATCGCGGCCCGGTGCCGTGCGGCTGTCGCAGCATCCTTTCTATCCCGGTGGCGGCGGGCAGCTGCCGGACCGCGGTGTCGTCCGCTGGCAGGGCGGCGAGGTGCCTGTCACCGGGTTTTCCGAGGAGGGCGGCTTCGTCTGGGTCCAGCTGCCCGATCGCCTCGAGATCACGGGCGACGTCCAGGCCGAGGTCGATCCGGTCTTCCGGCAATGCATGCGCGAACTGCACACTGACCTGCACGTGCTCAACGCGCTGGTCTTCCGTGACTTCGACGGCGCACTGGTCACGGGCGTGCAGATGAACGATGACGGCACCGCGCGCATCGACTTCGATCTGCCCGGCGCCGACAACGACCGCCTGCGGGCCCTCGAGCCCGAACTGAACGACGTGATCGCGCAGGACCTCGCGGTGCAGACGCACTACGTGTCGGTCACCGCCGCCCACGGCGAGCAGGGGCTGTTGCGCTCCCGCTCGGTAGCGCCGCCGCCTTCGGCCGAAGGCCTGGTCCGCATCGTCGAGATCGCCGGGCTCGATCGACAGGCCTGCGGCGGCACGCACCTCGCGTCCACCGGCGCCTCGCGGCCGGTGCGGATTCTCAAGATCGAGAACAAGGGCCGCTCCAACCGCCGCGTGCGCATCGGGCTGCTGGGGCTGTAGGCATGCGCAGGTCGCTGCTGGCGCTGTGGGCGCATCCGGTGTGGCTGCTCTGGGTGCCGCCGGCCTTCTGGGCGGGCAACCTCGTGCTGGGGCGTGCGCTCGGGCCGGTCTTTCCGCCCGTGTCGCTCGCGGTGGGGCGCTGGATCGTGGCGCTGGCGGTGCTGGCGCCGTTCGTCGGCGCGCAGGCATGGCGCGAGCGCGAACTGCTCGCGCGGCACTGGCGGCTGATCGCGGCCTGTGGCGCCTTCGGCATCGCCGGCTACAACGCGCTCGGCTACCTCGCCCTGCAGACGGTGCCGGCCACCAGCGTCGCGTTCCTCAACTCGACGCTGCCGCTGATGGTGCCGCTCGCCGCCGTGGTGCTCGGTGTCGAGCGCATCACCTGGAAGGCCTTGCTCGGCATCGGCATCTCGTTCCTCGGCGTGACCTGGATCGTGGCGCGTGGAGAACTGGCCCACCTGCTGGCGCTGCGGCTGGGCGGTGGCGAGCTGCTGGTGCTGCTGGCCGTGGCCAACTACGCCGTGTACTCGGTGCTGCTGCGGCGCAAGCCGGCCGCCCTCAGTCCGCTGGTGTTCCTGGCCGCGACCATGGCCGCAGGGCTGGTGGTGCTGATGCCGTTCTGGGCGCTTGAGCTGGCACGCGGCGCGCGCATTCCGACCGATGCGGCCTCGGTGGGCGCGGTGCTGTACATCGGCCTCTTCGCGTCGCTGTTCGCCTTCATCCTGTGGAGCCGCTGTGTCGCGACGCTGGGCGCGACGGTGACGGGCGTGTCGTTCCATCTCGTCGCGCTGTTCACGGCGCTGCTGGCGTTCCTCGTGCTGCGCGAGCCCGTGCGCGGCTTCCACATCGCGGGCATCGCGCTGATTCTGCTCGGCTTCTTCGTCACGACCCTCCAGCCCGCGAGGCGCGCGAAGGTTGCGGCCTGAGCGGATGAACACCGTCGAACTCCTGCGCACGCTGGTCGGGTTCGACACGACCTCGCACCGCTCCAACCTTGGCCTCATCCATTGGGTGGCCGACTACCTGGCGGCGCACGGCGTCGAGGCGCGGCTGATCCCCAGCGACGACGGCCAGAAGGCCAACCTGCTGGCGACCCTCGGGCCTGACGTGGCAGGCGGCATCGTGTTGTCCGGTCACACCGACGTGGTGCCCGTCGACGGTCAGGCTTGGGACTCGGACCCCTTCACGCTCGTTGAGCGCGAGGGCCGGTGGCATGGCCGTGGCGCGGCTGACATGAAGGGCTTCATCGCAGCGTGCCTCGCAGCGGTGCCTTCATGGCGCAGCCTTGAACTGCGCCGTCCGATCCACCTCGCGCTGTCCTATGACGAGGAAGTCGGGTGCTTTGGCGTTCCACGCCTCATCGCCGCGATGCGCGCCGATATGCCGACACCGGCGCTGGCCGTCATCGGCGAGCCGACGCAGATGCGCGTGGGGCTGGCCCATCGCGGCTTCTTCGGCCACCGCATCACCTTCAGCGGGCGGCCGGTCCATTCCGGCGATCCGGCCCTGGGCGTGAGTGCGATCGAGCCGGCGGTGCAGTTGATCGCGCAGCTCGCGCGCTTCGGACGCACGCTGCGCGCGCAAGGCAACCGCACGACCTTCAACGTCGGCTGCATCCATGGCGGGACGGCGATCAACATCGTCCCCGGCTGCTGCGAAGTGACGTGGGAGTTTCGGCCGACGGATGCGGCGAGCACTGCGCAGGTGACGCAGGAACTGGCGCGGCTGCTCGCGGGCGTGTCGCCCGAGGTGGCCGTAGAGCTGACGCCGCTGGCCGGCGTGCCGGCGCTGTGTGCGCCAGAAGGCGAGGGCGGGGCCGTGGACACGCTCAGGCGTTGGGGCGCGCTGTGGCCGCCAGGCGAGATCCCGTTCGGCACCGAGGCCGGCTTTTTCCAGCAGGCGGGCATCCCGTCGCTGGTGTGCGGGCCCGGCGCGATCGCGCAGGCCCACCAGCCGAACGAGTGGATCGCCGCCAGTGAGTTGCGCGCTGCCGGTCGGTTGCTTGCGTGCGTCGGGGCGTGGGCCTCGGGCGTCTAGGCGTTCGCGCCCCCATCCGTCGATGCGATCCGGGTCGTGTCAGGGGTTCCCCGCAGTGTCCAAGTTAAGCTTTCACGCGTAGTCTGCCCGCATCCTGGAACTTCATTCCGAACCCTGCGGATTCAGACCGATCCGAGAGCGAAGGCGCATGCTTTCGTCCTCGGCCGATGGCCGCTCGAAGGCGAAAGTCCTAGGGTCCCCGGTGCTCGCTGTGAGCCCTCTCGATGACCGGCCGGATGCGAATGATCCGGCGCGCAGGTCGCACGAGATTCCCCAACGACTGCTCACGTCCTCCCTCCATGAAACTCCTGTCCCGCAAGTTGGCCGTAATAGCCCTGGCCGTCGTCGGCATGGTGACCCTGCGCGCCGAAGCCGGCGTGGTGATCACCGGCACGCGCGTGATCTTTCCCGGGCAAGAGCGGGAGGTCACCGTCCAGCTGACCAACGAAGGCGAGTCGCCCGCCCTGATCCAGACATGGATCGACCGGGGCGACCCGAACGAACCGCCGGAGAAGATCGACGTGCCGTTCGTGCTGGCGCCTGCGATGTTTCGCCTTGATCCGAAGAAGGGGCAGACGCTGCGGCTGATCCGGCTCAAGGCGCCCCTGGCGCAGGACAAGGAAAGCCTGTTCTGGCTGAACGTGCTGGAGGTGCCGCCGAAGGCCAAGGCGGGCCAGGATGCCAACCGGCTCCAGCTGGCCTACCGCACGCGCATCAAGGTGATGTCGCGCCCCGAGGGGTTGGCGGGGCAGGCGGAGGAGGCGCCTGCGCTGCTTCGATGGGCGTTGGTCCGCACCGCAGACGGCAAGGGGCAGGCGCTGAGGGCGAGCAATGCGACGCCCTATGTGGTGAACCTGGGAGGTGTTGCCCTGAAGTCGTCCGGTCAGGCATTCGATGCGGGTGCCGGACCTGTCAAGCCGGGTGAGTCGGCGCTGTTCGCGGTTCAGGGCTTCGATGCGCAGGCGAGCCCGGATGCCGAGGTGGAATACACCAGCATCAACGACTGGGGCGGTGGCGTGCCAAACAGGCAGCCGCTGTCCGCCAGGGAAACACGCTGAACCCGGCCCTGCAAACGATGAAAAAGACCCTTTTCAAGACGCTGCTGTTGGCGGCCTCCCTGGTTCCTTTCGAGGCGCTGGCGCAATGCAGCATGACGATGGACGTGGCGCCGCTGGTTGCTGTAATAGGCAATATCGGCAGGAGCAAGATCAACCCCAACGTCCCTGACGGAACCGTGATCGACTATGTGATTTCCGAGTACGCCGGCGTGCAGGGCGGAACCAAGGTCATCTGCAGTGGCGGACTGGGCATTTCTCCGAGAAATGGCATCGGTGCAACAGGGCCGTACAACACCTACAGGACGTCAATTCCGGGGATCGGACTTCGCTTTTCCCATAGTGGGAGCAGTCTGCCTGCCAACATGGTGGGTCCCTGGCCCTTGTCCGTCAACTACGGAACCCAAGGCTCCATTTCCATTTACGGCTACCCCTATTCCGCCAAGATCGAGATCGTCAAGATAGGAGAAATCAAAGCCGGGGGAACCTTGTCGGGAGAGGTCGCTGCCGGCTATTTCAAGGGCACCTTCAAATACATCTCCTACGTCATCAAGCCGGCAGCCCAGATGCAATTGGCCATTCCCACATGCAAGGTGACGACACCTTCAGTCGGCGCGTTTCTGGGGAATGTCAGCGCGACTTCATTCACCGGCGTCGGCCAGACGTCACAGGCCGTGCCATTGAATATTTCGCTGACGTGCTCGAACGGTGCCGCCGGTGTGAACGGCAAGGTCTTCGTGACACTCACCGACCAGACCCGCCCGACCAACGTGTCGAACACCTTGTCGCTCAATGCGGCGTCCACTGCCCAGGGCGTCGGCATCCAGGTGCTCAATGGCACGAACGTGATCAGCTACGGGCCTGACTCCAATGTCGTGGGCAACAAGAACCAATGGCTGGCCGGCACGACGTCGAACGGCGTGTTCAACATTCCGTTGACGGCTCGCTATGTGCAGACGGACACGACCGTGAAGCCTGGAAGCGCCAACGGCCGTGCCACGTTCACGATGAGCTATCAGTAAGCAGATCGCGGGTCACCGCGTCAGAAGTTCGCCTTCAACCCCACCGTGAACATCCCGCCCTTGGCCTGCTTCGACAGCTTGCCGAAGTAGTCGTAGTCGGCCGTGATCGCGAGGTTCTGCGTCATGCGGTACTCGGCGCCGACACCGACCATCACGCCCGTGCTGGTGCCCGAGAGGCGTTGGTTGGCCGGGGCCCAGTTGTTGTCGCCGGAGATGCGTCCGCGTGCCACGCCGAGGCGGCCGTTGAGGGCGAAGGCGTCGCTCAGCGGCATGCGGGCGGTGGCGGCGGCGTAGAAGACCTGGCCGGTGCCGGTCTGCAGCCGGGAGCCGCCGTAGGCCGAGGTCCATTGGCTCACGCTGCCGAGGCGGGCGTAGCCGGCTTCCACGCCAAAGTGTTCGGTCAGGCGGTAGCCGCCGTACAGCTTGTAGGACGTGCCGCTCTTGTTGGCCTTCTTGCCGCCCCATGGCACGGGCACGTGGTTCTTCGAGGACGACAGGCTGTAGCTGGAGCGGCCGATGGCGCCGCCGACATAGAACCCGGTGTCCTTGTCGAGACCGGCGGCGAAGGCGCCGACGGAGGCGGTGCCGAGCCAGAGGGCTGCGAGTGCGAGGCGGGTTTGCGTTTTCGTCAAGATGAAATCCTGTTGGTTGATTGATCGATTGAATGAATGCGTGGATGGGCGGCGTGTCGTTGTTCGCCTTGCCGCCACCGTCCGACGATTCTCAAAAACCAAGCTGAAGACGAGCTTCGCGTTTGCTGAAGGCCTCATGAAGGGCCCTTGCCATGGGCGATGATCGACACATGTCAGCTCAGCTTCTTCTTCCCGGAATCGATCCCCCGCCGCGGCCCCTGCCGCGGCCTCGCGGCACCCAGGCCCCTCGCAAGGCGCCGCTGCCGCACTCGCTTTTCTTCGCACTGCTTCCCACCCCGCAAGACGCCGAAACCATCGCCGCGCTCGGCGCGCGCATGAACTCCCAACACGCCCTGAAGGGCACGGTGGTCGAGGCGCAGCGCCTGCATGTCACGCTGTTCGACCTCGGCAACCACGACCAGGTGCCGGCCGACAAGGTGGCCCAGGCATCGACCGCCGCCGCTGCGGTGTCTGTGCCGGCGCTCGATGTCGTTTTCGAAAAATCCATGAGCTACGCCAAGGGCGCGCTGGTGCTGTGCGCCGACGACGAGGCCAACGTTGCGGCGTTGCGCGCGTTCAGGCAGCGCCTGGGCGAGGCGCTGGCCGATGTCGGCCTGAAGCCCTCGCGCGCGTTCACGCCGCACATGACCGTCGCCTATGCGCGGCGCAAGCTCGAAAAGCACGCGCTCGAAGCGCCCGCCCGGTGGACCGCCCACTCGCTGGTGCTCATCGACAGCCACGTGGGCGAGGGCGTGCACGAGGTGCTGGGCCGCTGGCCCGCCTAGGCGCCGTCCTGATCAGCGAAGGTATCGAACAGCAGCCCGCGCAGCCACTGGTTGCCCGGGTCGCGGTGCACCTTCGCGTGCCAGAACAGGTTGATCGCGATCTGCGGCAGCGCCACCGGGTGCGGTCGCCACACCAGGCCGAAGGGCTCGGCGATGCTGCGCGCCAGCCGCTCGGGCACGGTCGCGATCATTTCGCTCGACTGCAGGATGTGGCCGATGGCCACGAAGTGCGGCACCTTGAGCCGGATGCGGCGCTGGATGCCCTGCGCCGCCATCACGTCGTCGGCCTTGCCGTGGCCCGTGCCGGCGGCCTGCACCTGCACGTGGTCGGCGGCGCTGAAGTCCTTCAGTGACACGCTGCGCTTGCGCGCCAGCGGGTGCGTGCCCGCGAACAGGCACACATAGCGCTGCAGGAACAGCCGGCGCTGGAACACGCCCGACTTGAGCTGCGGCAGCAGGCCGATGGCGATGTCGACATGGCCGGCCTCCAGGTCGTCGCGCAGGTGGGTCGCGGTGTTGTTGCGCAGCGTGCTGATGGTCACGCCCGGCGCGGCGGCCGAGAGCGTTTCCATGAGGCGCGGCGTGAAGTAGATCTCGCCGATGTCGGTCATGGCGAGCGTGAAGCTGCGCGTGCTCGTGGCGGGGTCGAACACCACCTGCTGGTTGAGCGCCGTGTGCAGCGCGCCCATGGCGTAGGCCACCGGCTCGGCCAGCTGCAGCGCGAAGGGCGTGGGCTCCATGCCGCGCGCGGTGCGCAGAAAGAGCTCGTCGCCCAGCAGCTTGCGCAGGCGCGCCAGCGCGTTGCTGATGGCGGGCTGCGACAGGCCCAGCGACTCGGCCACGGCCGACACGCGCTTCTCGGCCAGCATGCGGTCGAACACCAGCAGCAGGTTGAGGTCGATGTCCTTGAGTTGCATGGCGCACCTTTATTCATGCGGGTGATACAGCCGATTCACCAGATTCTATTGGTCAATCGGAAGAGGCCGCGCATCATCCGTGCCCAGAGACAAGCCGGCCCTGCCGCCGGCGCCAGAAAAAGAGAGCCCGACGATGGACCTGCACATTCACCCCCTTGCCCGCACCCTCGAGGTCCGCCCCGGCGCGAACCTGCTCGAGGTGCTGCGCGAGCACCAGGTGCCGGTGTCGTACAGCTGCATGTCGGGGCGCTGCGGCACCTGCCGCTGCAAGGTGGTGTCGGGCCAGCTGCTCGACGGCGGCCAGGACGCGATCCGGCCCGACGGGCAGGGCGAGCGCTACGTGCTGGCCTGCCAGAGCACGCTGACCGAAAGCTGCACCATCGAGATTCCCGAGCCCGACGAGGTGGTGGTGCACCCGGCGCGCGTGCTCAAGGCCACGGTCACGGGTATCGACGTACTCACTCACGACATCCGCCGCCTGCGCCTCAAGCCCAACAAGCCGCTGGAGTTCTCGCCGGGCCAGTACGCGCAGCTGCAGTTCGGCCCCGAGCTGGCACGGCCGTACTCGATGGCGGGGCTGAGCCGCGACGCGGAGCTCGAATTCCATGTGCGCCGCGTGCCGGGCGGCCGCGTCACCGCCCACATCTTCGAGCAGCTGCGCGTGGGCGACACCGTGCGCGTGAGCGGCCCGCTGGGCACCGCCTACCTGCGCACCAAGCACCGCGGGCCGATGCTCTGCGCGGCCGGCGGCACGGGGCTCGCGCCCATCCTGTCGATCGTGCGCGGCGCGGTCGCGGCGGGGCTGACCCAGCCGATCCACCTTTACCTCGGCGTGCGTTCCGACGCCGACGTGTACGGCCTGCCGGAGCTGCGCGAATTGCAGGCCCAGCATCCCGGCCTGAAGGTGCACGTCGTGGTGGTCGCCGGCCCCGCGCGCGACGGCCAGCGGCTGGGGCTCATCACCGATGCGATCCGCGCCGACCTGCCCGCGGGGCTCGACGGCTGGCGCGCCTACCTGTGCGGCTCGCCGCCCATGGTGGAGGCCGCGAGCCGGCTGGTGCAGGCGCACGGCCTGGCGCCCGAGCAGACGCACGCCGATGCCTTCTACCTGCAAGGCACCTGAAGAACCGAACAAGAGAAAAGGAGACCCGATGACCACGCCAGCCGTCTTCCCCATCGAACTGCACTGGGAGAGCGAGAAGACCAGCCGCATTCCCTTCATGGCCTACACCGACGAGGCCCTGCACAAGAAGGAGCTGCAGCGCTTCTTCTACGACAAGCACTGGTGCTATGTCGGCCTCGAAGCCGAGATCCCGAACCCGGGCGACTTCAAGCGCACCACCATCGGCGAGCGCTCGGTCATCCTGTCGCGCGACGAAGAAGGCGCCATCCATGTGTTCGAGAACGTCTGCGCCCACCGCGGCATGCAGTTCTGCCGCGAGCGCCACGGCAACAAGAAGGAGTTCGTCTGCCCCTACCACCAGTGGAACTACACGCTCAAGGGTGACCTGCAGGGCGTGCCGTTCCGCCGTGGCGTGAAGCAGGATGGCAAGGTGCACGGCGGCATGCCGGCCGATTTCAAGACCGAAGACCACGGCCTGAACAAGCTCAAGGTCGCGTCGCGCGGCGGCGTGGTGTTTGCGTCGTTCGACCACGACATCGAATCGTTCGAGGACTTTCTCGGCCCCGACATCCTTCACTACTTCGATCGTCTGTTCGACGGCCGCAAGCTCACCATCCTGGGCTACAGCCGCCAGCGCATTCCGGGCAACTGGAAGCTCATGCAGGAGAACATCAAGGACCCGTACCACCCGGGCCTGCTGCACACCTGGTTCGTGACCTTCGGGCTCTGGCGCGCCGACAACAAGTCGGAGCTGAAGATGGACGCGCACGGCCGTCACGCCGCCATGATCTCCACGCGCGGCAGCGCCGGCAAGGCCGCGCAGGTGACGCAGGTGTCGAGCTTCAAGGAGAGCATGCAGCTCAAGGACCCGCGCTTTCTGGACATCGTGCCCGAGCCCTGGTGGGGCGGGCCGACGGCGGTGATGATGACGCTGTTCCCCAGCCTCATCCTGCAGCAGCAGGTCAACAGCGTGTCGACGCGCCACATCCAGCCCGTGGGCCACGACGCCTTCGATTTCGTCTGGACGCATTTCGGCTTCGAGGACGACACGCCCGAGATGACGCAGCGCCGCCTGCGCCAGGCCAACCTGTTCGGGCCGGCGGGCTTCGTGTCGGCCGACGACGGGGAGGTGATCGAGTTCTCGCAGGAAGGCTTCGAGCAGAAGCCCTACCACCGCACGCTGGCCGAACTCGGCGGGCGCGAGGTGGAGAACACCGACCACATGGTGACCGAGACGCTGATCCGCGGCATGTACCGCTACTGGCGCGAAGTGATGGAGGCCGCATGAGCACGCTCGACACCGCCACCTACCTCGACCTGTCGCGCCTGTATGCGGCCTACGCGCACGCCGTCGATTCGGGCGACTGGGACCTGTGGCCCGCGTTCTTCACCGAGCAGTGCAGCTACCGCCTGCAGCCGCGCGAGAACCACGAGCGCGGCCTGCCGCTGGCCACGCTCTCCTTCGAAAGCCGGGGCATGCTCGAAGACCGCGTCTACGGCATCAAGGAGACGCTGTTCCACGACCCGTACTACCAGCGCCACGTGGTGGGCCTGCCGCTGGTGCACCGCGTCGACGACGACGGCACCATCCACAGCGAGGCCAACTACGCGGTGTTCCGCACCAAGCTCGACGGGCCGTCGACCGTGTTCAATGTCGGGCGCTACATCGACAAGGTCGTGCCCACGCCCGAAGGCTTGAAATTCGCGTCGCGCCTGTGCGTGTTCGACAGCGAAATGATCCCGAACTCCATCATTTACCCCATCTGAAACGCAGCCATGCCAGAAAAAGAACCAGAGACCCACGGTGCGCCCCTGCGCCGCTTCACCGACCCGGCCTACGTGCCGCTGTGCGCCAACCTGGCCGAGGTGCGCGAGAACATCGACCGGCTCGACCGCCAGATCGTCGCGCTGCTGGCCGAGCGCGGCCGCTACGTGAAGGACGCCGCGCGCTTCAAGCGCGATGCCTTCCAGGTGTCGGCGCCGCAGCGCCAGCAGGAAGTGATCGACAAGGTGAAGGCGCTCGCCGAGAAGGAGGGCGCCTACCCGGAGGTGGTCGAGGCGGCCTACCGCGCGCTCATCGCGGGCTTCATCGCGCGCGAGCAGCAGGACCACCGGGGCATGGTCGACGTGGAGGTGCAGCCATGACGCGCGCACGCCTCTTCGTCGCCTTCACCGCCGTGGCCATGGCCGCGGCTGCCCATGCGCAGGACTGGCCGCAACGCCCCGTGCGCATCGTGGTGCCGTTCGCGGCGGGTTCGTCGCCCGACATCCTGGCGCGCATCGTCAACGACAAGCTCGCGGCGCGCATCGGCCAGCCGCTGATCGTCGAGAACAAGCCCGGTGCGGGCGGCAACAGCGGCACCGATTCCGTCTCGAAGGCGCAGCCCGACGGCTATACCTTCCTGTTGTCGGTGAATGCGCCGCTGGTCTACAACACCATCCTCTACAAGAACCTGCCGTACGACCCGTTCAAGGACCTCGTGCCGGTGTCGCTGGCCGCGACCACCCCGAACGTCTGCGCGGTCTCGAACTCGATGGGTGTCGATTCGGTCAAGGGCTGGCTGGCGGCGATGAAGAAGAACCCCGGCAAGTTCAACTTCGCCTCGACCGGCAACGGCTCGATCTCGCACCTGGGCGTGGAGCTCATCAAGGCCAAGACGCAGTCGTTCGCGGTGCACATCCCGTACGCGTCGTCGGGCCAGGCCGTGACGGCCATCGTGCAGGGCGACGTGCAGTACGCCTGCCTGCCGCCGGTCACGGTGATGCCGCAGGCCAAGGCCGGGCGTCTCAAGGCGCTGGCCGTCACTTCGGCCGAGCGTTCGGCATTGCTGCCCGACCTGCCCACGCTGCGCGAATCGGGCCTGCCCGACATCCAGGCCGTGCCATGGTTCGCCTACATGGCGCCCAAGGGCACGCCGAACGACGTGGTGCAGCGCATGAGCCGCGAGATTGCTGCCGCGCTGAAAGACCCCGACACAGTCAAGCGCCTGCAGACCGCGTACTTCGACCCCGTGGGCAGCACGCCCGAGGGCCTGTCGAAGTTCATGGACGAGGAACTGCGCCGCTGGAAGCCGGTGATCGACCGCGCCGGCCTCAAGCCCGATTGAGCAAAGGGAGCACACGATGAGCACGATGACCTGGGTCGACGCCGCGGCGGTCGACGACGTTCCCGCCGACGACGTGGTCGGCATCGAGGTGCAGGGGCGCGACATCGCGCTGTACGGCACCGACGACGGCATCCACGCCACCGACAACATCTGCACGCACGGCCATGCGCGGCTGTGCGACGGTTTCCTCGAAGGCCACGAGATCGAATGCCCGCTGCACCAGGGCCGCTTCGACGTGCGCAGCGGCAAGGCCATGTGCGCGCCGCTCACCGAAGACCTGCGCACCTACCCGGTGAAGATCGAGGGCGGGCGGGTGTTCCTGGCGTTCGAAGGCTGAACTGTTCTGCCTGCGGCGGGGCCGATCTGTCTCTGTTCGCGCCCGATCGGTTGGCGACAATCGAGGCCCGTTTTCCTGGACATCCGATGACAGAACCACACAGCCGCGACCAGATCGCCGACCTGATTGCCGCCGAACTGGGCCACCGCTTCGACGGCGAGATCCTGGCCGGCGGCCACTACGTGCCGTTGGTGCGCGACGGCCGCACCGTCTACCTCAGCGGCCAGGTGCCGCGCGTGGGCACCACGGTGGTCGTCACCGGCCGCGCGGGCGATGCCGTGTCGCTCGACACCGCGCGCGAAGGCGCCCAGATCTGCGCGCTGCGCAGCCTCGCGTTGCTGCGCCGCGCACTCGGTTCGCTCGATGCGGTCGAGAAGGTGCTGCGCGTGGGCGTGTTCGTGCAGTGCACGGCCGACTTCACGCAGCAAAGCGAGGTGGCCGATGCCGCGTCCGACCTGCTGCACCGCGTGTTCGGCGAAGCCGGCGTGCATGTGCGCACGGCGGTCGGCGTCTATGCGCTGCCGAAGAATGCGACGGTCGAGGTCGAGATGACCGTCGCGACCACCCACGCCGCCTGAACTGGCTGCGTCAGCCGCGTTCGCGGCGAGCGGGTTCGCTGCGGTGCAGGTGCACCGCCAGCGTGTCGCGCGGCGGGCGCACCGCGCATTGCGCCAGCAGCCGGCCGGCTTCGCCCCGGTGGTAGCCGTTGTGCGTCACGACGTGGGCCAGCATTTCTTCGCGCGTCATGCAGCCCTTGTCGCCGTCGGTGAACACGAAGGGCAGCGGCTCGGCCAGCAGCGCCGGCGTGAGCGTGTCCAGGTAGGCGAGGTACCAGCGGTCGGACTCGGCCACGGCCGCGCGCAGGTCGGCCAGCGTGGGCGTTTCGGGCGTGTTGTCGTCGGTGAAACCGTGCGGCGTGCCCGTGAGGTGGCCCGCGAAGATCCGGTTCACCACGTGGGCATGGTTGACCACGCGGATCGCGGCATGCCGGGCGTCGGCGTGCTGCACGGGGTCGAGGCTGGCCATGCGGTCCAGCAGCTCGTCGTTGGCCCACGCGTGGTACTGGAACAGCGTGCGCAGCAGGGGTGGGGCGCTCATGTCGGGTGTCCTTGTCATCGGGGAACCCGGATGTTCGCGGCAGGCGCGGCGCCTGTCCACCCGAAACAGGATCAGCGCTCGCCGAGCATCCAGCGCGTGCGGTCGCCACGTCCCGGCAGGTGCAGCGCGGCGGTGGCCGCGGGCGTCTCGGCCAGCAGCCGGCCCTTGCGGAACACCTTGAGCCGCGTCGCGCGCAGGCGAATAGCCTCGACCGGGTCGCGCGCCTGCAGCAGCACGAAGCTGGCGTCGCAGCCGGCTTCCAGGCCGTAGCCGTCCAGGTGCATCACGCGCGCCGCGCGCGTGGTCACGGCCTCGAAGCACTGGTGGATACCGGCCTGGCCGGTCATCTGCGCCACGTGCAGGCCCATGTGGGCCACCTCGAGCATGTCGCCCGAGCCCATGCCGTACCACGGGTCCATCACGCAGTCGTGGCCGAAGGCGACGTTCACGCCGGCCGCCAGCAGCTCGGGCACGCGCGTCATGCCGCGGCGCTTGGGGTAGCTGTCGTGGCGGCCCTGCAGCGTGATGTTGATGAGCGGATTCGACACCACGCTCACGCCGCTCTCGGCGATGAGCGGCAGCAGCTTGCTCACGTAGTAGTTGTCCATCGAGTGCATCGAGGTGCAGTGCGAGCCCGTCACGCGGCCTTGCAGGCCCAGGCGCAGCGTCTCGGCGGCCAGGGTCTCGATGTGGCGCGAGAGCGGGTCGTCCGACTCGTCACAGTGCATGTCGACCAGCTTGCCGCGCTCGGCCGCCAGCTCGCACAGCAGTTTCACGCTGGCGGCGCCGTCGGCCATGGTGCGCTCGAAATGCGGAATGCCGCCGACCACGTCCACGCCCTTGTCGAGCGCGCGCGTGAGGTTGTCGACGCCGCCCGGCGAGCGCAGCACGCCATCCTGCGGAAAGGCCACCAGCTGCAGGTCGATGTAGGGCGCCACCTGGCGCTTCACCTCGAGCAGCGCATCGACCGCGAGTAGGCTGGGGTCGCTCGTGTCCACGTGCGAGCGGATCGCCAGCAGGCCCTTGGCCACGGCCCAGTCGCAGTACGCGAGCGCGCGTTCGATGAGCGCATCGGCCGTGAGCAGCGGCTTGAGCTCGCCCCACAGCGCGATGCCTTCGAGCAGCGTGCCGCTCTGGTTGACGCGCGGCTGGCCGTAGCTCAGCGTGGCGTCCATGTGGAAGTGCGGGTCGACGAAATGCGGCGCGAGCAGCAGGCCCTGGGCGTCGAGCGTCTCGTGCGCGGGCGCGGCCAGGCCGGGCGTGACCTCGGCGATGCGGCCGTCCTGCACGGCGACCGATATGCCGGTGCGGCCGTCGGGGAGGGTTGCGTTGGTGATGAGGAGGTCGAGCATCGGTGGGGGTGTTTTTTCTAAAGGGCGTTCAGCGCGTGCGCTGCGCGCGGAAGCGGTATTGCCCTGCGGCCGGCCCGACCTCGATGGTCACGCGGCGCAGCTTGTCGTCGTGGCCCGAGTCGGCCTTGGCCGTCACCACGATGCCGCGCGGCGTGGCACGGCAGGTGAGTTCGCTCAGGGAGATTTCCGCGTGGTCGTTGTCGAGCTCGGCGATGGCGGTGGTGTGCACGGCGTACAGGCTGTAGCTGCGGTCGGCCTCGCCGCGCGCCATCCACTGCACGTAGAGGAACGACTGGGCGAAGGCTTCGGCGTGGATCACGCGGTAGGTGCCGTGGTGGTCCGGGCCCCAGGTGCCGCAGGTCTGCACCCAGGTGACGGCGTCGTGGGTGGTGAAACGCTCGGGGCCGTAGTCGGCGCCGAGTGCGTGGGCGCCGCTGCCGGCCAGGGCGAGCAGCGCGGTGGCCAGCAGGCGACGGAGGCGGGGCCGCTTCATCGGCATGTCAGCGTTCTCCCTTGCGGTAGGGTTTCATCAGCGCCTGCGGGTAGCTGGCCTTGCGCGCCACCAGCACCAGCGCCAGGATCGACAGCAGGTAGGGCAGCATCAGGTACAGCTGGTAAGGCAGCACGGCATCGCCCGATTGTTGCAGCCGCAGCTGCAGCGCGTCGAAGAAGGCGAACAGCAACGCGCCGAGCAGGGCCTTGCCGGGCCGCCACGAAGCAAACACCACCAGCGCCACGCAGATCCAGCCGCGCCCGTTCACCATGTTGAAGAAGAAGGCGTTGAAGGCCGACAGCGTGAGGAACGCGCCGGCCACGCCCATCAGCGCGGAGCCCGCCACGATGGCGCCGGTGCGCGTGGCCGCGACCGACACGCCCTGGCTCTCGGCCGCCTGCGGGTTCTCGCCGACCATGCGCAGCGCCAGGCCCAGCGGCGTGCGGTACAGCACCCAGGCCACCGCCGGCACCAGCAGCAGCGCGAACAGCGTGAGCGCGGTCTGCGCGCCGAGGATGGGCACGGGCAGCCAGTCCATCGGCGCGAAGGGCGTGATGGTCGGCGGCGTGTTCACCTTCGGAAAGCTCACGCGGTAGCCGAAGTAGCTCAGCGCCGTGGCCAAGAGCGTGATGCCCAGCCCCGAGACGTGCTGCGACAGCGCGAGCCCGACGGTCAGGAAGGCATGCAGCAACCCGAAGACCATGCCCGTGAGCGCGGCCACGCCGACGCCGGCCCACAGCGGCGCACCGGCATACACCGCGAGCCAGCCGGTGAAGGCGCCCGCGACCATGATCCCCTCGATGCCGAGGTTGAGCACGCCGGCGCGCTCGCACAGCAGCACGCCCAGCGTGCCCAGGATGAGCGGCGTGGCGATGCGCAGCACCGCGACCCAGAAGGCGGGGTTGGAAAGAATGTCGAGCAGGTCGGTCATTTCGTCACCCGCACGCGGTACTGCGTGAGCAGCGTGGCCACCAGCACCGCGATCAGCGAGGCCGCGACGATCACGTCGGCGATGTAGGTCGGCACGCCCACGGCGCGGCTCATGGTGTCGGCGCCGACCAGCACGCCGGCCACGAACACGCCGGCGGCGATCACGCCCAGCGGATGCAGGCCGGCGAGCATCGCGATCACGATGCCGGTGTAGCCGTAGCCCGGCGACATGTCGAGCGTGACGTAGCTCGTGCGGCCCGCCACCTCGATGGCGCCGGCCAGCCCGGCCAGCGCGCCAGAGAGCAGCGCCACCATGACCACGGTGCGCGTCACCGGCACGCCGGCGAAGGCGGCGGCACGCGCATTGGCGCCCACCGCGCGGATGTCGAAGCCCAGCACCGTGTACTTGAAGATCGCCCACACGATCACCGCGAGCGACACGGCCCACAGCAGCCCGGTGTGCACGCGCGTCTGCGCGATGAGCTTGCCCAGCTCGAGGTCGGATTGCAGCGAAACGCTCTGCGGCCAGCCCATCGCCGTCGGGTCCTTCATCGGCCCGTCGAGCAGCGCCGACACGCCGAGCAGCACGATGAAGTTGATGAGCAGCGTCGTGACCACTTCGTCGACGCCGAGTTTGTTCTTCATGAGCGCCGGGCCCAGCAGCATCAGCGCACCGGCCACCGCAGCAGCCAGCATCATCAGCGGGAACAGCACCCAGGGCGACAGCTCGAAGCCCGTGCCGCCGTGCATGCCGCCGACGGCCACGGCGGCGAGTGCTCCCGCGAACAGCTGCCCCTCGGCGCCGATGTTGAAGAGCCGCGCCTTGAACGCGACCGTGGCGGCCAGGCCGGTGAGGATCAGCGGAATGGCCCGCGTCAGCGTTTCGCTCCACGCGAACACCGAGCCGAAGCCGCCCTGCAGCAGCAGCGCGTAGGTGCGGCCGACCGGCGCACCGGCCCAGCGCACGAGCAGCGCGCTCACCAGCAGCGTGAACACGACCGCGCCGATGGGGGCCAGCACCAGCGCGGCGCGCGAGCTTTCGTGGCGTCGTTCGAGGCGCATCATGCGGCGGCTCCCGGGCGTTGCGGCGCGGTGGCGCCGGCCATCGCCAGGCCGATGGCCTCGCGCGTCCAGGCCGCAGCCGGGCGCGCTTCGCCGAGGTGGCCGCCGTGCATCACGGCCACGCGGTCGCCGAGCGCGAGCACTTCGTCGAGGTCGTCGGAAATGACCAGCACCGCCGCACCGGCATCGCGCGCGGCAATGAGCTGCTGCTGCACGTAGGCGACGGCGCCGATGTCCAGGCCCCAGGTCGGCTGGTGCGCGACGATGAGGCGCGGGGCGCGGTTCGGGTACTTCTTGTTGTCGGTGTCTTGTTCCACTTGCTCGGGCGCCAGCAGCGCCCGCCCCAGGATCAGTTTCTGCATGTTGCCGCCCGAGAGCGAACGGGCCGGCGACATCAGGCCGGCGCCGCGCACGTCGAAGGCTTTCTCGATGCGCCGGGCGTGCAGCCGCGCGGCGGCGCGCCGGACGATGAACGACCAGCGTGAAAAGACGGGGCTGCGCAGCCGCTCGGACACGGCGTTCTCCCACACCGGCAGGTCGCCGACCACGCCGACCGCGTGCCGGTCTTCGGGGATGCGTGCCACGCCGCGCTGCACCAGCCGGGCGGGCGAGGGCGGCAGCGCGCGGCCCATGAACTGCGCGCTGCCGGAGACGGCGCGGCGCGTGCCGCTCAGCAGCTCGGCCAGCGCGACCTGGCCGTTGCCGGAGACGCCCGCGATGGCGGTGATCTCGCCCGCGCGCAGCGTGAGCGACACCTCGCGCAGGCGGTCCTGCCCGCCGTCCTTGGCGGACGCGGTGCTCACGTGGTCGAGCACGCAGACCGCGTCGCCCACCGACTTGGCGGGCCGGCGCTGCGGCGCCTCGACCGCGTGGCCGACCATCCACAGCGCGAGCTGCGCCTGCGTGGTGTCGGCCGTGCGCGCCTCGGCGACCAGCTTGCCGCCGCGCAGCACCGCGATGCGCTGCGACACCCGCAGCACCTCGCCGAGCTTGTGGCTGATGAAGATGACCGACAGGCCCTGCGCCACCATCTGCGCGAGCGTGGCGAAGAGCGCCTCGCTCTCCTGCGGCGTGAGCACGGCCGTGGGCTCGTCGAGGATCAGGATGCGCGCGCCGCGGTACAGCGCCTTCAGGATTTCCACGCGCTGGCGCTCGCCGACCGAGAGGCTGCCGATCGTCGCGTCGGGCTGCACCGGCAGGCCGAACCGCTGGGCGACCTCGAGCAGCCGCGCACGGGCCGCCGCACGGCGCGAGACCGGGCGCCACAGCGGCTCGGTGCCCATCGTCACGTTGTCGAGCACGCTGAGGTTGTCGGCCAGCGTGAAGTGCTGGTGCACCATGCCCACGCCGGCGGCCAGCGCGGCCTTGGGGTTGCCGGGCGGCAGGGGCGAGCCGAACACTTCGATGCGGCCTTCGTCGGCGACATAGTGGCCGAACAGGATCGACATCAGCGTCGACTTGCCGGCGCCGTTCTCGCCGAGCAGCGCGAGCACTTCGCCGGCCTGCAGGTCGAGGGAGATGGCGTCGTTGGCCACGAGCGGGCCGAAGCGCTTGGTGATGCCCTGGAGGCGGAGCACGGTGGGGTTCATGGGCAGACAGGTGGCGACGGCAGGTCGCGGCAGAAATTCTCGATGGCCCGGGCGGAGGCGGCGGGCGAGGCCTGCAGCAGGCCGTGGGGGCCGTCGAGCTGCACCAGGTGCAACGCCGACAGCCCGCGCTGAATGGCGGCCACCGCGCGGCGCGGCACCACGCGGTCCTGCAGCGCCTGCAGGTACATGGCGGGCACGCCGACCCGCGGCAGCTTGTCGCGCACGTCGACGCGCTGCACTTCCTTCATGCGGTGGGTCATGACGGCGACCGACACCTGCTTCAGCGAAGCCTGGAGCATGTCCGACAGGTGCGGCGCGGACGAGCCGCCCAGCAGCAGGTGCCGCATCGGCGCGCGCATGAGCTTCGAATGCAGCAGGCGCATCGACAGGTCGAGCAGGCCCGCGCGCATCAGTGCCAGGCCGGGCGCGGGCCGGCGCGCGAAGCTGCAGCACAGGATGAGGCCGCGCAGCCCCGGCGGACGCGAGGCCGCGAGGGAGATGGCCAGCGGACCGGAAAACGATTCGCCGAGCAGCACGAAAGGCTGCTGTGTCGGCAGTTGCGCGCGCACCAGCGGCTCGAGTTCGTCGTAGCCCAGCACCTGGCGGCCCGGGTAGCGCACGACGTCGATGGCGGCCTGCGGCCCCAGGGCCTGCGCCAGCGGCGCGAAGAGATCGCCGGTGCCGTCCATGCCCGGCAGCAGCACAAGACGAGGCAGGCGCCCGGGCGCCACCGTCACTTCCACGCGGCCAGGAAGGCCAGCATGACCTTGGCCGAGTTGTCGGCCGCGATGCTCATGAAGGTGCCCATCTCGTTCTCGCCGTCGCCGCCGCCCGCGAGGTCGCTGAGCGAGCGGAAGGCGATGTAAGGCACGCCGTTGCTGTAGGCGACCATGCCCACGGCGGCGGTTTCCATGTCGAGCACGTTGGCCTGGAAGGTCTTGTAGGTGTATTCGCGGTAGGCCTTGTTGTCCATGAAGGCCTGGCCCGACACGCCGTTGCCGCCCACCACCAGCTGCGGCTTGCGCGGCAGGCACTTGCCGGCGCCGCAGTTCGCCAGCTCGACGTTGCGGATGCTGCGCGCCACCTCGAGCATCTTCGGATCGGCCGCGAACCAGAACTTGCGCTCGATGCCCGGCTTGGCGGCCGAGCGCACCTCGACCGGGCGCGGGAAGTTCATGCCGAAGTTGGGCAGCGTGGCGTCGGTGATGAAGGGCGGCGCGCTGTACTTGCCGGGTGCGGTCTCGCGCGCCATGAGCACCTCGAGGTACTGGCCCCACTGGGCCGGCACCGTCACGTCGCCCACATGCAGCGACGGGTTCACGCCGCCCGCGATGCCGCTGAACACGATGCCGCTGATGCGAAAGCGGTTGAGCACGAGCTGCGTGTTCATGGTCGCGTTCGTCATGCTGATGCCCGAGAGGAACAGCACCACGGGCTTGCCTTCGAGCGTGCCGGTGGTGAACTCGACGCCGTTCACGCTGTGTTTGCGGGGGCCTTGCAGGCGCGTGAGCAGCAGCTTCAGCTCGGGCTCGAAGGCCGAGATCACGGCCAGGCGCGGCGTGTCGTCCAGCCGCGTGCTGCTGTTGATGCTCACGACGTCCGACTTGTAGACGCCGACGCAGCCCGTCAGCACGAGGCCGAGCGCGGCGGCCAGGACCGGGCCGCGCAGGCGCTGGAGAAGCGAGGAAGTGTTCGTCATGGTCATCAGGAGTTGGTGGGCGGGAGTGAGGGGCGGTGTTCGGCGTCGGGCGTGGCGATCCACGCCTGCAGCGCGGCGACGCGCGCGTGCTTCGGTGCCAGGCCGACGAAGGTGGTGTAGGCGGCGAGCGCCTTGGCGTCGTTGCCGGCCTGCAGGTAGGCATCGCCCAGGTTCAGGTAGGCGAGGGCGCGGCTGCCGTCCATGTCGATGGCCTGCTCGAACCAGCGCGCGGCCTCGACCGGCTTGCCGCGCTTGAAGTACACGAAGCCCAGGTTGTTGGCCGCCAGCGCAAAGCGCGGCTGCAGCTTCAGCGCCTCGGTGAAGGCGGCTTCGGCCTCGTCGTAGCGGCGCTCGCGGTACAGCTGCAGGCCGCGGTCGTTGGCGCGCTGGGCGGCCACGCGCGGCGTGAGCGGCGCGGCGGCTGGCATGGTCAGCTTGGTGTCGGCGCCCTCGAGGTTCTTCACCACCACCTCGACGGCGGGCGGACCGGCCTTGGTCGCCTTGGCCGTCTTGGGTACGGCCGCCGCATGCACGGCCTGCTCGTTGGCCTGGTCGATGCGCTTGTTGACCTGGCTGGCGGCGGCGTCGAGCTGCAGGCTGTCGCCGCTGAGGCCTTCGCGCTCGACGGGCAACGCGAACACGAACTCGCCGCCCTCCGAGCCCGGCAGGCTGCCGAAGGCCGGCGTCTGCCACGCGATGGCCGAGACCGCCGGCGCCACGTAGGCCGCGAGCTCGGTGCCGGTGATGACGTTGTCGCCGTTCAGGTCGGCCTTGCCCGACAGCGCCTGCAGCATCGTCCAGGTGAAGACCGAGTGGCCGCCGGGGCCGTCGTCGGCCACCTGCTGGTCGGCGCCGCCGGCGGTGAGCATCTGGCGGCCGATGCGGCGCGCGTTGTCGGTCAGGAAGTGCTTGTTGCCCTGCGCCGCGCCGCCGCGCGTGAGGCCCAGGCCCGAGTAGCAGGCGTCCACGAGAAACAGCACGTGCTTGGCCGACAGCGCCTCGGCCACCTCTTGCAGCTGTGGCATCGAGATGGCGTCGGAGGGCAGGTTGTCCAGCGTGGCGTCGACCGGCACGATGTAGCCGACATCGCGCCCGCTCGCGAGCTTGCGGGTGCTGCCGTGGCCGGCAAAGAACACCAGCACGCGGTCGTCGCGCTTCACGCGCTTGCCGTCGGTCAGCTTTTCGTTCAGCGCGCGCAGGATGTTGGCGCGCGTGGCCTGGTCGTCGTACAGCGCCGTGATGTTCTCGGGCTTGAAGCCGAAGCGGGTCACGAGCAGCTGCTCCATCGCCTTGGCGTCGGGCACGGCGTGGTGCAGGCCGGGCCATTTGGCGTACTTGTCGATGCCGATCACCAGCGCGTGGCTTTCGCGGTAGAGCGTGTCGCCCGAGGTGGCGGCCACGCCGTCGTCGGGCGTCGCCTTTTTCGATGCGCTGACGACGAACTTGCCGTCGCGCCAGGTGGCGAAGCGGTAGCCGTCGGCCACCAGCTGGTCGAGCACCGTGGGCAGGGCCTGCACGGTGCGGCCCTGGATGTCATGGAACAGGATGACGCCGCGCTTGGCCTTGTCGACTTCGGCCAGCACGCGGTCGGCGATCGACTTGGGCACCGGGTCGGCCCAGTCCATCGAGTCGACGGTCCACATCATGGAGCGCAGCTTGAGCGCCTCGACCGTGCTCAGCTTGGCCTCGTTGCGCGCGCCGTAGGGAAAGCGAAAGAGGGTGGACTGCGGCCGGCCGGTGGCGTCGAGCAGCGCTTCGGTTTCGCTGGCTTCGACGCGCACCGCGTCGTCGGTCATCTTGGCCATCATGCCGTGGCTGAAGCTGTGGTTGGCCAGCACGTGGCCGGCGGCCAGCACGCGCTTGGCCGCCGCGCCGGTGGCGCTGAGCTGGGCCTTGCCCTGTGCGTCGAGCTTGCCCAGGTTGCGCCCGAGCTGGAAGAAGATGGCGGGCGCGTCGTAGCGCTTCAATATCTCGAGGATCTCGTCGGTGTGCTTGGCGTGCGGGCCGTCGTCGAAGGTCAGCACGACGGTCTTGGCGGGCAGCGAGGTGCCGAAGATCTCGCGTGCGTCCGCGCTGTCCTTTTCCTTGGCGCCGCCCGGGGGCTGCGTATAGGGGACGATGGCGCCGAAGTCTTTCAGGATCTGCTCGCGCGAGTACAGGCCCTGCAGCTTGGCCACGTAGTCGGCCCACTTCTCGCGCTTGGGCTCGATGCCGCGCTGGGCGAATCGGCCGAACACGTCTTTCAGCTCGCGGTCGTAGGCCTGCTCGATCTCGGCGAGCACGGCCAGGTCTTCGCTGGCGCGGCGGCCGAGCTTGAGCCCGGACAGCGACTGCGCCTGGCTGTAGCGCATGCTCAGCTCGGACAGGAATTCCTTGAACGCCAGCCGGTCGGCATCGAACCAGCTGGGCTCGCTCTCGATGCGGTCCAGCAGCGCGTTCAGGCCCGCCACCGCGGCCGGGTCCGTCATGTCCGCGGCCTGGGCGATCAGCGCCTGCTGGCGCTCCTGCATCTCGTGGAACAGCTGCTGCCCGACGGCGCTGACGGCGCGCTTCTCGGCCGCCTCGAGCGCACGCTCGCCGGTCATCAGCACGATCATCTGGCGGTGCGCGGCGAGCAGGGCGTCGGCGCGCGCCTGCAGCGCGGCCGGAATGCCGACCGGCGCCGCGACCACCGGCGGTGCAACGGCAGCGGGTGCCGAGGCGGCCGATGCCGGCACCGCGGCCGCAGGGGCTGTGGCCGCCGGCTCAGGTTGACAGGCGGCGAGCCCGGCGGCCAACGCCGCGATGGCCACGCCATGGATTGCGGTCTGCCATCGCGCACGCTTCATGGGGTCGGGTCTGCTCGCTTGTCTGTCTGCTGGTTACTTGGCGGTGGACTTCGGCTGGGCGTCGTCCACCTTCACGGTGAACTTGCCGGCCAGGATGTCGGCCTGCTTGGCCTTCACCTTCGCCACGACGTCGGCCGGAATCTTCTTCTCGAAGGTGCCGAGCGGCGCCAGTTCGGAGCCCTTGTGCTTCATGTGCGAGTACACGCCGTAGTCTTCGGCGGCAAACTTGCCTTCCTTCACGAGCTTGATGGCGCGGTCGGCCGAGGGCTCGAAATTCCACAGCGCCGAGGCGACCACCGTGTCGGGGTACTGCGCCTGCGTGTCGATCACGTTGCCGATGGCGAGCTTGCCCTTTTCCTTGGCCGCGTCCGACACGCCGAAGCGCTCGGCGTACATGATGTCGGCGCCCTTGTCGATCATCGCGAAGGCCGCTTCCTTGGCCTTCGGCGGGTCGAACCAGCTGTTGATGAAGCTCACGCTGAACTCCACCTTCGGGTTCGTTTCCTTCGCGCCCGCCATGAACGCGTTCATGAGCCGGTTCACCTCCGGAATCGGGAACCCGCCGACCATGCCGATGCGGTTGCTCTTGGTCATGCCGCCCGCGACCATGCCGCTGAGGTACGCCGGCTCCTGGATGTAGTTGTCGAACACCGAGAAGTTGGGCGCCTGCGGCTTCAGCGACGAGCCCATGAGGAACGCCACCTTGGGGAAGTCTTTCGCGACCTTGCGCGCCGCCGCTTCCACGCCGAACACCTCGCCCAGGATCAGCTGGTTGCCGCCCGTGGCGTACTCGCGCATCACGCGCTCGTAGTCGGCATTGCTCACGTTCTCGGTGGCCTTGTATTCGATCTCCCCACGCGCCTCGGCCGCCTTCAGCGCCTTGTGGATGCGGCCCACCCATTGCTGCTCGAACGGCACCGTGTACACGGCAGCCACCTTGAGCTTGGCCTGCGCGAGCGCAAGGCCCGGGGCGCCTGCCGCAAGCGCTGCGGCGACGGCGATGGAACGAACGATCAATTGACGGCGTGCTGTCACGGTCTTCTCCTCGGTCTGTAAAAAAATCAAGTGCTGCAATCCCCGTGCCCACCCACCGAATCGAGCCGGCCGCTCGCGGCAGGCTCCCTTCCAGCAAACACCGAGGAACCGGCTCCGCCGGGCCTCAGGTGTTGCCCCCGGTAGGGGGAAGGAGCAGCGACACGAAGTGCGCGAAGCCTGGGGGCGAGCCTACTTCGTGCCGAAGATGCGGTCGCCGGCGTCGCCCAGGCCCGGCAGGATGTAGCCGTGGCTGTCCAGCTCGCGGTCGATGGCGGCGGTGTAGATCGGCACGTCGGGGTGCGCGGTCTGCATCGTCTTGACGCCTTCGGGGCAGGTCAGCAGGCAGACGAACTTGATCGACTTGGGGTTGAGCTCCTTCAGCCGCTCGACCGCGGCCACGGCCGAGTTGCCGGTGGCCAGCATGGGGTCGACCACGATCACGTCGCGGTTCTCCATTTCGCCGGGCATCTTGAAGTAGTACTCGACGGCCGTGAGCGTCTTGGGGTCGCGGTACAGGCCGATGTGGCCGACGCGCGCGCCCGGCACCACCGTGAGCATGCCGTCCAGGATGCCGGTGCCGGCGCGCAGGATCGACACCAGCACCACCTTCTTGCCGTCGATGACCTTGGCCTGCATGGTTTCGAGCGGGGTCTCGACCTCGACGTCCTGCATCGGCATGTCGCGTGTGACCTCGTAGGCCATCAGCATGCTGATTTCGTTCAAGAGCCGGCGGAAGCTGTTGGTGGAGGCGTCCTTGCGGCGCATCAGCGTGAGCTTGTGCTGGACGAGGGGGTGGTCGACGAGGTGGACGTTGCTCATTGGAGTCTTCTTTTGGTGTGCCGTTGCGGAAAAACAGGAGAGTCTAAAAGACTAGAAGACGGTGCCGTCGCTCTCGATCTGCAGCGGTGGCGCACCGTTTCGCAAGCGCTGTGCCAGCACCCGGCCCGCGGCCCAGGTGCCGCCTTCGAGCACACAGGCCAGGGGCAGCTCTTCCTCGGTGCGGTCGAGCACCTTGCGCACGCGCGGGGCGATTTCGTCGAGCAGCGCGACGGTAAGGGCGCGCCATTCGACGATGAACTCGTCGCCGGCCTTCCAACGGCGGGTGAGAAAGGCCGCCTCGCGCGGCACGATCACGCCGCTGTCGATCAGCAGGCCGCCGTTGCGGTATTCGGGCAGGGCGGTGAGCGCGTCGAGGTGCCGCACCTTCACGCCGGCCCATTCGAAAGGCTCGAGCAGGGAGTAGGTGAGCCACTGCGACAGCTTGTGGAACGGCATCCAGCCGTTGGTGAGCCCGGGGCCGGCGACGGCGCTGTGGCGCCAGCAGTCGCCCAGCGCGAAGGCCGGGTCGCCCGAGCCGATGCCGCCCGCGTTGTCGCTGCCGTCTGCCGCCAGACTGTCGATGGCGTTGGCCGAGGGCCAGATGTGGGAGAGGGTGTCGAGCAGCAGCGACAGGATCTGGTGCGCCGTGATCTCGGCCGTGGGCGGCGAGGCCGCGCCCAGCGGGGCCACGAGCGCATCGAAAAGGCCGGCGGGCCGGCCGTCGTCGCCGAAGGTCTCGGGCTGTTCGCTCATGGCCTCGCCGAGGCGGCGCAGCAGCACGGCGCGCCCGGACAGGCCTACCAGCGGATTGACCTCGCTCACCTGGAAGGCGTCGCCCAGGCGCTCGGTCACGAGGCCGCGCAGGCCGGCCGCGTCGGCCTGCAGCGGGTGGTTCGGGTCGGACGAGAAGAGCCCGCTGGTGAACGCATGGAAGCACGCCACGCCCAGGCCTTCGGAGCGCGTGAAGCGCAGGCCGGTGGCCGGTTCGGTGTAGTGCCAGGTCGGGCCGGCGCCGGCGTCGAGCAGCACGCTCACCAGCGTGAGGTCGATGTGGGCGCGGGCGCGCTGGCGGGCGTCGAGGCCCTTGCCGAGCAGCGCGTCGAGCTGCAGGCGGCGGTCGACGCCACCGGCCTCGAAGTGGCGCCAGCGGCTGTGGTACGGGATGGTGTCCCAGGGGTAGCGCTCGCGCGTGACCTCGGCCACGGTCCGCGCCGCATCTTCGAGCGCGTCGTCGCTGCCGATGCGGAACCACTGCGACTCGCCGCGGCGCGCGCGCGCCAGCAGGGCGCCCGCGCGCTGGCGGATGGCGGTGGTGGTGCGCAGCAGGCTGGCGGCGCCGGCTGGGTGGCCGGTGTCGGGAGTGAATTCGATCGACGGGTCGACATTGCCCGCGCCGCCGGGGCGCAGGCTGCCGGAACCGTCGGCGGGCAGGTCGATGTCGGTGCTTCGGCTCATTCGCTCAATCCCCGGCCCTTGGCCTTTTTCAGTTCCTCTGCGTCCGGCACCGGGCCGGGGGTGAAATAGCCGGCCGCCATCTTGGCGTCCATCTCGACGCGGGCATCGGCCGGGATCAGTGCGTCGGGAATGTTCACGCGCTCGCCGATCTCGATGCCCGAGCCGGTAATGGCGTCGAACTTCATGTTGCTCATCGACACAAGGCGGTGGATCTTCTGGATGCCCAGCCAGTGGAAGACGTCGGGCATCAGCTCCTGGAAGCGCATGTCCTGCACGCCGGCCACGCACTCGGTGCGCGCGAAATACTGGTCGGCCGTGTCGCCGCCCACTTGCCGCTTGCGGGCGTTGTAGACGAGGAACTTGGTCACCTCGCCGAGCGCTCGGCCTTCCTTGCGCGAGTAGGCGATGAGCCCTACGCCGCCGCGCTGTGCGCCCTGGATGCATTCTTCAATCGCGTGCGTGAGGTAGGGGCGGCAGGTGCAGATGTCGGAGCCGAACACGTCGGAGCCGTTGCACTCGTCGTGGATCCGCGCGGTGAGTTCCACCTCCGGGTTGGCCAGGTCGCGCGGGTTGCCGAAGATGTAGAGCGTCTGCCCGCCGATGGGCGGCAGGAACACCTCGAGATCGGAGCGCGTGACCAGCTCGGGGTACATGCCGCCGGTCTCTTCGAAGAGCGTGCGGCGCAGGTCGGTTTCGGAGCAGCCGAAGCGGCGCGCCACCTCGGGCAGGTACCACACGGGTTCGATGGCCGCCTTGGTCACCATCGCGGCGCCGCCCGTGGTGAGGAAGTGGCCGTCGGCCTTCAGGCGGCCGCTTTGCAGCGCCTCGATCACCTCGGGCAGGATCACGTGCGCCTTGGTGATCGCGATGGTCGGGCGGATGTCGTAGCCGGCCGCAAGTTCGGTGGAGAACACGTCGGCCACGAGCGCGCCCCAGGGGTCGAGCGAGACGATGCGCCCGGGCTCGCTCCACTGCGGGTACGGGCCGATGACGTCGGTGGGCGCGGTGTTGGTGAGGTCGGCCTTGTGTTCGCGCTTCAGGGCCCCGGCCGCCACGGCCAGCGCGCGGTACACGCTGTACGAGCCGCTGTGCGTGCCGATGACGTTGCGGTGCGCGCGCTTGGTGGTGGTGCCGACCACGGGGCCACGCTCGGTGGCGGTGGCCGCGCCCCAATGGATGGGCAGCGCGCCGAAGCCGCCGGCATGCGAGGTCAGACGGATGTGGCCGGTCGAGGACGAGGGGTGGAGCGGAGGGCTCTGCGCCGGGCTGGCACCGGTCGCGGTCGGCAAGGCGGAAGGGAGCGCGGTACTGTCTGCAGACATTTGAGGCCCTCAAAAAATGCAATGTACCGAGCACTTGTGCGGCTGGCAAGCGAGGGCCCGCGCGGCCTGGCCGCACTGGCATTCATGCAGGCGACGAGCGCAGGCCGTAGGTCTTGCCGTGCACGAACAGGTACTCGGCGCGCAGCACCGCGTCGCCTTTCTCGCCGGTGAAGGTGAAGCCCAGCACGGCCACCGGCGTGCCGGGCTTGATCTCCTCGACGCCCCAGGCCTGCAGCCGCGTGAGCGGGGCCAGCTCGATCTGCCATTGGCGGTCGCGCCGCGTCGGCAGCTGCGCCTTGGCCAGCAGCGCCGCGCCGTCGACCGTGGCGCTTTGCTTGGGCAGGGGCCGCTGCTTCAGGTCGGGCGGCAGCGCGAGGTTCTCGGGCAGCTCGATCTCCAGCTCGCCGTGCGGGTTGCGCCAGCTCACCTTGGTGGCGCGGCCTTCCAGGTACAGCGGGCGCTCCTGGTCAAAACTGCTCCAGCCGTGGTGGGCCCAGGCCGGCAGGGCCAGTGCGATCGAACCGGTCACGAACATGCGTCGATGCAGCATCGCGTTCTCCTTGGTCAGACATAGGCAATCCAGCGCCCGCAGATGATGACAGCGAGCCAAAACCCCAAAGACAGGAGGCATTGAAGCCTGGCGAACCCGCTCTGCCCGCCGAGGTCGCCGCGCAGGTGGAACCAGGCGGCGTTGAGGCCGGCCAGCAGGATCAGCAGCAGCTTGACGCGAAAGGCCGTGTTGCTCAGCAACTCGCCAGGCTGGCTGGCGAACATGGTCAGGCCGGTCAGCGCGCACAGGCCGAAGCCCAGCAGGGCGGGGCGCAGCGTGAGGCGCGCCAGCAGCGGCGCCGGCAACTCGCGGGCCAGGCCGAGGGCGCGCAGCTCGAACACCAGCAGGCCGCCGAACAGCAGCGCGATGCCCACGATGTGCGCCGCCTCCAGCGCCGGGTAGGCCCAGGGGTGCGAGACGAGTCCGGCCAGCATCGGGGCAGCTTAGCGCAAGCCTCGCCCCGGGGGCGCGGCACAATCCCTTGCAATCTTTTTTCACCAGGCTGTAACCGGCCGGCCCGATGGCACGAAACACCGTAGGTAGCAGGACGACACCGAGCGACGCGGAAGCGGCCTTGCGCCGCCTGTTCCTTCGCGGCCTCGATGGCGACGCCGGCGCGTACCGCGAGTTCCTGCAGAAACTGAGCGCGCACCTGCGCGCTTTTCTGGGCAAGCGCCTGTTCGGCTGGCCCGATGAAGTGGAAGACCTCGTCCAGGAATGCCTGCTCGCCATGCACAACCAGCGCCACACCTACCAGAGCGACCAGCCGCTGACGGCCTGGGTGCATGCCATTGCGCGCTACAAGATGATCGACCTGCTGCGCGCCAAGTCGGTCCGCGAAGACCTGCATGACCCGCTGGACGACGACCTGGCCGTGTTCGCGGCGTCGGCCACCGAGGCCAGCGATGCGAAGCGCGACCTCGGCGGGCTGCTGCAGACCTTGCCCGAACGCCAGCGCCTGCCCATCGTGCACGTGAAGATCGAAGGCCTCTCGGTGGCCGAGACGGCCAGCCTCACGGGCATGTCGGAGTCGGCGGTGAAGGTCGGCATCCACCGGGGCCTGAAGGCCCTGGCCGCGAAGTTCGGGGGAGGTGCCGCGCCATGAAGACCGACGACCTCGTCAATCTGCTGGCCACCGGCGAGGTGGCGGTGCCGCGGCGCAGCGCCAGTGGGCGCATCGGGCTGGCGGTGCTGGCCGCGCTGCCGGTGTCGTTCGTGATCCTGTTCGGCGAGTACGGGCTGCGGCCCGACCTGGTGCAGGCGATGTTCTGGCCGATGTTCTGGGTCAAGGTGCTGTTTCCGCTGTGCATCGCGGCGGCGGCCTTCGTGACGGTGCAGCGGCTGGCCCGGCCCGGCGTGCGGATGCGCCACGCGTGGTGGGGCGGGGTGCTGCCGGTGCTGGGGATCTGGGGGCTGGCGGCGTTCGTCTGGTTCTCGGTGCCGATCGAGGAGCGCATGCCCTTGCTGATGGGCCAGTCGTGGCGCATCTGCGCCCTGAGCATCGGCTTCATGGCGCTGCCGGTGTTCGCGGCCACCTTCGTGGCGCTGCGCGGGCTGGCGCCGACGCGGCCCGCGCTGGCCGGGGCCGCGGCCGGCGCACTGGCCGGCGGCGTGGGCGCGTCGGTCTACGCGCTGCACTGCATGGAGCTGACCGCGCCGTTCCTCGCGGTCTGGTATGTGAGCGGGATCGCGGTGCCGGTGCTGCTGGGCGCGTCACTGGGGCCGCGCCTGCTGCGCTGGTAACGGCGCTGCTTCAGCGCTTCTTGCTGCCGAAGATCCCGCCCAGCACGCCGCGCAGGATCTCCTTGCCCACCGACGTGCCCATGGTGCGCACCGCCGACTTGGCCATGGTCTGCACGAGGCCGTCGCGCTTGCCGCCGCGCGGGCCGGTGCTGCCGAAGAGCATGTCGTTGAGCATGCCGCCCATGCCGGACGATTCTTCCGCGGCGGCCCCGCCCTTGGCGCCGGCAGCCGGCGCATCGGGGGCGCTCTCGGCGCGGCCCTTGAGCTTTTCGTAGGCCGATTCGCGGTCGACCGTCTTCTCGTACACGCCCGCCACCAGCGAGCCCGCGATCAGCGCCTTGCGCTGCTCGGGCGTGATCGGGCCGAGCTGGCTGCCCGGCGGCAGCACGTACACGCGCTCGGTGATGCTCGGGCGGCCCTTGGCGTCCAGGAAGCTCACCAGCGCCTCGCCCACGGCGAGTTCGGTGATGGCGGTCTCGATGTCCAGGCCGGGCTTCTGGCGCATGGTGCTGGCAGCGGCCTTCACGGCCTTCTGGTCGCGCGGTGTGAAGGCACGCAGCGCGTGCTGCACCCGGTTGCCCAGCTGGGCCAGCACCGAATCGGGAATGTCCAGCGGGTTTTGCGTGACGAAATACACGCCCACGCCCTTGGAGCGCACCAGCCGCACCACGAGTTCGATGCGTTCGACCAGTGCCTTGGGCGCTTCGTTGAACAGCAGGTGGGCCTCGTCGAAGAAGAAGGCCAGCTTCGGCTTCTCGGGGTCGCCGATTTCGGGCAGCTGCTCGAACAGCTCCGACAGCATCCACAGCAGGAAGGTGGCGTACAGGCGCGGCGAGTTCATGAGCTTGTCGGCCGCCAGGATGTTCACCACCCCCTTGCCGCCCACCGTCTGCATGAAGTCGGTGATGTTGAGCATCGGCTCGCCGAAGAACTTGTCGCCGCCCTGGGTCTCGATCTGCAGCAGGCCGCGCTGGATCGCGCCCACGCTGGCGGCGCTGATGTTGCCGTACTCGGTGGTGAACTGGCTCGCGTTCTCGCCCACGTACTGCAGCATGGCGCGCAGGTCTTTCAGGTCGAGCAGCAGCATGCCGCTGTCGTCGGCGATCTTGAACACCAGGTTCAGCACGCCGGCCTGGGTTTCGTTCACGTCGAGCATGCGGCCCAGCAGCAGCGGGCCCATGTCGGACACGGTGGCGCGCACCGGGTGGCCCTGTTCGCCGAACACGTCCCACAGCGTGACGGGGCAGGCGGCGGGTTCGGGCACGTCGATGCCGCGTTCCTTGAGCGTGGCGGCCAGTTTCTCGCTGACGCTGCCTTTCTGGCTGACGCCGGTCAGGTCGCCCTTGACGTCGGCCATGAACACCGGCACGCCGATGTTCGACAGTTGTTCGGCGATGGTCTGGAGCGAGACGGTCTTGCCGGTGCCGGTGGCGCCGGTGATCAGGCCATGGCGGTTGGCCAGGCCGGGCAGGAGGGTGCACTCGATGGTGTCGTGGCGTGCGATCAGAAGGGGGTCGGCCATGGGGCGCTCCGGGTCGTATCGAAGCGCGCAGTCTAATCAACCGCCACTCCTATAATTCACGACCCCGCACGGTCGTTCAGGAAAAAAGTTCAGGAGGTTTTTTTGTCATCGACTGCTCAGCCCCCCATTCCCGCCACTGGCGATGCATCCGAACAGTCGCCGATCGAAAAAGAGCTGGCCGTGTTGCTCGTGAACGCGCTCAATCTCGAGGTCGCACCTGAAGAGATCGTTCCCACCGACCCGCTGTACGGCGAAGGTCTGGGCCTCGACTCCATCGACATCCTCGAAGTCGCGCTCGAAGTCTCGCGCCGCTACGGTTTCCAGCTGCGCTCGGACGACGAGCGCAACCAGCAGATCTTCCAGTCGCTGCGTACGCTCGCGACCCACGTCGCCGAGCACCGCAGCGCCACCTGATCCATGTCCCGATGGCGACTCGTCCTCCTGCTGCTGGTAGGGGTCACGTATGCCGGCCTCTCCCACTGGATGACGCTGTTCCACGCCACCGAGCCCTGGGCTGTGGTGGTGTTGCTCGGGCCGCTGTGGATCGCCGCCATGGGCTGCGCCGCCAGCTGGTTCGGCCGCTGGGGCCTGGCCATTGCGGCGGCGCTGGGCATCGGCGGCTTCTCGCTCGTCTTCCTCGGTGAGGCGGGCGACACGAACCGCCTGTACGTGCTCCAGCACATCGGCATCAACGGCGCCTTGTGCGGCTGGTTCGGTTCGACGCTGCGCGGCAAGGGCCTGCCGCTGATCACCCAGTTCGCGCAGCGCGTGCACCCGCTGAAGGGGCACATGCTGTCGTACACGACGCGCCTGACGCAGATCTGGACGGTGTATTTCGCCGTGGTGGTCGTCTCGTCGATCGTGGTCTACCTGACGATGCCGTTTTCGGCCTGGTCGCTGCTGGCCAACGTGCTGTCGCCGCTGAGCGTGGCGCTGCTTTTCGTGGGCGAACACCTCGTGCGCTACCGCCTGCATCCCGAATTCGAACGCACGCGCCTCGTCGATGCGGTGCGCGCGTTCTACGGCACCTCGACGGTGGACAACGGCGCTGGCGGCCAATGAAACAGGCGCAGCCCGCGTGATCCTCGACACCGCTTCTTCTTCCTTCCTGCCGCTGCTCGCGGACCGCAACCCCGATGCGCCCCTGGCCTGGCGCGCCGGCCAGCCGGTCAGCACGCGCCAGTTCCTGGCCGACGTCGCGCGCCTGGCGCCCGCACTGCCCGCCGAAGGACCAGCCGTCAACCTCTGCCTCGACCGCTACGCCTTCGCCGTGAGTCTGGGCGCTGCGCTGGTGCGCGGCCACGCCAGCCTGCTGCCGCCCGATGCGCGGCCGGACACGCTGGCGCGCCTCACCGAAACCGGCGGCGACCACCTGTTCGCGCTGACCGACGACGCCAAGCTCGAGACGCCCGGCATGCGACGCCTGCAGGTCGAGGCCGTGCCCGGCCCGGCCGGCGATGCGCCCGTGCCCGCCATCGACGGCGGCCGGCATGCGGCCAGCCTGCTCACGTCGGGCTCCACCGGCGTGCCGCAGCCGCATGCCAAGGCCTGGCGCACGCTGGTCGGCGACGTCGAAGTCGCGGTCGAGCGGCTGTGTCGTGTGCTGCAGCGGCCCACGCTCGAAGGGCTCACGCTGGTGGCGACCGTGCCGGTGCAGCACAGCTACGGCCTGGAGTCGTCGGTGCTGCTCGCGATGCTCGGTGGCGCCGCCTTCGAAACCGGGCGGCCGTTCTTTCCGGCCGACGTGGCGAAGGCGCTGGCCTCGGTGCCGCGTCCGCGCGCGCTGGTGACCACGCCGTTCCACCTGAAGACGCTGTTGCTGTCGGGCATCGAGCTGCCGCCGGTCGACCTGATCCTGTCGGCCACCGCGCCGCTGTCGCCGCAGCTGGCCGCGCAGGCCGAGCAGGCGCTGGGCGGCGTGCTGCTTGAAATCTACGGCAGCACCGAATCGGGCCAGGTGGCCACGCGCCGCACGACCGAGAGCGAAATCTGGGAAACCTTCGGCGAAATCCGCGTGCATGCGGAGCCGGGGGAGGGCGACGGCCCCGAGCGCTTCATCTTCAGCGGCGACTTCATTCCCGAACCGACGCCGATGGCCGACGTGCTCGAGCTGCTCGATGCACGGCGCTTTCGTCTGTTCGGGCGCGCCAACGACCTGATCCACGTCGCCGGCCGGCGCAGTTCGCTCGCGCACCTGAACTACCACCTGAACAGCATCGCGGGTGTCGAGGACGGCGCCTTCTGGCTGCCCGACGAGGTGGCCGACGGCGTGGTGCGGCCGGTGGCGTTCGTGGTCGCGCCCACGCTGTCGGCGGCGGACATCATTGCTGCACTGCGGCAACGCCTGGAGCCCGTGTTCGTGCCGCGCCGCGTGGTGCAGGTCAAGGCCTTCCCGCGCGAAGGCACGGGCAAGCTCACGGTGCGGGCGCTGCGCGAATTTGCGCTGGCGCAGCTGGCCGACGACCAGACGCCGGTGCAGATGGCGCACACGGTGCCGGTCGACCACCCGGCCTTTGCCGGCCATTTCCCCGGCCAGCCGCTGGTGCCCGGCGCGCTGCTGCTGGCCGAGGTCATGGAAGTCGTGCGGCGCGTGCCGGCGCTGTCGGCACGGCTCGGCCCGAGCCCGACGCTCGCGGCCGCCAAGTTCCTGGCGCCCGTGCGGCCCGGCAGCATGCTGTCCATCGAGCTGCATCCCGAGGCCGGAACCGGCCGCGGCGTGCGTTTCGACGTGCGCTGTGACGGCGTGGCGGCTGTCACCGGCCGCTGGACGGCTGTGCCAGAGTCGGCGGGATGAAGCACACCGACGCCGAAACGCGCGCCGTGGATGAAGCGGCGCGGCAGACTGCCCGCCCGGCGGCCCAGCAGGGCGACTGGGCGCGCGCGCCCGAGCGCAGCAACATGCTGGCGCTGCGCTTCATCTGCCTGATGGCGCTGGTGTGCGGGCGGCACGTCACGCGGCTGCTGCTGCCGCCGATCAGCCTGTACTTCCTGCTGTTCGCGCCGGCGCCGCGCCGCTACATCAAGCGCTACCTGTTCCGGGCCATCGGCCCGCGCGCGGGCTGGGTCGACGGCTACCGCCTGCTGCACGCGTTTTCCTCCACCGTGCTCGACCGCGTGTACTTCCTGCGCGGGCGCATGGACCTGTTCAAGGTGAAGATCGAAGGCAACGGCCCCATCGAGGCCGAGGCGGCCGAAGGGCGGGGCGCTTTCCTGCTCGGTGCCCACATCGGCAGTTTCGAGGTGCTCGGCGCCTGCAAGCAGCAGGCGCACCAGAACCGCATGCGGCTGGCGATGCTGATGTACCCCGACAACGCGCAGCGCATCACCGCCATCCTGAACGCCATCGCGCTGCCCGAGATGCGGCCCCACGTGATCTCGTTGGGCCGGCCGCATTCGATGCTCGCGCTGCGTGACTGGCTCGACGGCGGCGGCCTCGGCGGCATGCTGGCCGACCGCACGCTGCCGGGCAGCGAGGAGCAGCCGGCGCACCAGCGCGGCAACAACATCGTGCTGCCTTTCCTGGGGCAGCCGGCGGTCTTCAACGACGGCCCGTTCCGACTGGCGGCGCTGCTGCGCCGCAAGGTGTTCTTCATGGCCGGCATGTACGGCGGCGGTGCCCGCTACGATGTCCGGTTCGACCCGCTGGCCGACTTCGGCACGCCGTTCGTCGACGCCGCGGAGCGTGAACGCCGCATCCGAAGCGCGGTCGAAGCCTATGTGGCCCGCCTCGAGGCGCTGTGCCGCGCCTACCCGTACAACTGGTTCAACTTTCATGATTTCTGGCTCGAAGATGCGGCTTGATCTGCTTTGCAGGGTGGTGGTGCTCGCCGTGGCTTTCTGTGCCGCGCCGGCGTGGGCGGCGTTCGACCTGCCTGAATTGATGGGCTTGCTGTCCAAGCAGAAGAGCGGCGAGGCGCGCTTCACCGAGCAGCGCTTCGTGCACGGCCTCGAAGGCCCGCTCGACGCGAGCGGCACGCTGAGCTTCGAGGCGCCCGACAAGCTGGTGCGCCGCACGCTCTCGCCACGCATCGAGACGATGGCGGTCGACGGCAACACGCTGACCTTGTCGCGCGGCAACCGCAACCGCACGCTGGCGCTGGACAGCATGCCCGAGCTGCTGGGCCTGGTCGAAGCCATGCGCGGCACCTTGACCGGCGACGGCACCACGTTGCAGCGCTATTTCAAGAGCACCGTGACCGGCGTCGCCAACCAGTGGACGCTCGACCTGGTCCCCAATGACAGCCGGCTGGCCGCGCAGGTGCGCAGCATGCGCATCACGGGCCGCGGTGGTGAGGTGCTGGGGCTGGAGATGGAGTTCGTGGGCGGCGATCGCTCGGTCATGAACATCTCGCCCAACTCGCCGCCGTCGGCGGTACCGGCTGGCGCTTCCCGGCGCGCGACACCGTGAGCCTGGCGCAGGCGGGCGGCCCGCCGGGGTGGTCGCGCCGCATCGTCGTTCTGCTGGCGTGGCTGCTGGTCGTGGCCCTCGGTGCGGTCGTCATCGCGCGCACCCAGATCGGCGCCGACCTGTCGGCCTTTCTTCCCAAGAGCCCGGACCTGCGCCAGCGCGTGCTGATCGAGCAGCTGCAAAGCGGCGTCGCCTCGCGCACGCTGATGCTGGGCTTCGAGGGCGGCAGCGTCGAACAGCGTGCTGAAGTCTCGCGTGCCGTCGGCAAGGCGATGCGCGAGAGCAAGCTCTTCGACCTGGTGCAGAACGGCGATGTGAGCGACTGGAGCGAGGCTGGCACCTGGGTGTTCGAGCACCGCTACCAGCTGTCGTCCGGCGTGATGCCGGGGCAGTTCACGGCCGAGGGGTTGCGCGACGCCATCATCGACACGCTGTCGATGCTCGGCACGCCGGCCGGCAACGCGATCAAGCCCTTGCTCGACCGCGACCCGACCGGCGAAACCCAGCGTGTCGCGATGGAGCTGGTGCCGGCGAGCGCACCGCGCAGCGAAGGCGGCGTCTGGATGTCGCGCGATGCACCGCGCGCACTCATGATCGCCACCACGCGCGCGGCCGGCGGCGACCTCGACGCGCAGGCCGTCGCCATTGCCCGCGTGCAGGCCGCCTATGAAGCCGCCGCGCACGGCATGGGCGAGGCCGTGCCGAAGCTGCTGCTGAGCGGCCCCCCCGTGTTCTCGGTGATGAGCCGCGAAAAGATCAAGACCGAAGCCATCCATCTCGCGGTGGTGGGCGGCATCGTGATGAGCGTGCTGCTGCTGCTGGCTTTCGCCTCGCCGCGCGCGCTCGTCATCGCCTTCCTGCCGGTGGCCACGGGCGTGGTCGTCGGCACCGCGTCGGTCAGCCTGGTGTTCGGCTCGGTGCACGGGCTCACGCTGGGCTTTGGCAGCACGCTGATCGGCGAGACGGTCGACTACGCCATCTATTACCTGATCCAGGCACGCGGCGCCGCCGTGGCCGGCACCGGTTGGCAGCGCTGGCGCGAGGTGCACTGGCCCACGGTGCGGCTGGGCCTGCTGACTTCCGTCTGCGGCTTTGCGGCGCTGGTGTTCTCGGGCTTTCCGGGGCTGGCGCAACTGGGCGTGTTCTCGATCGCCGGGCTGGTGTCGGCCGCGCTCGCCACGCGCTACGTGCTGCCCGTGCTGGCACCCGATGGCGCGACCGGCATGGGCATGCGCCGGCACATGGCGCGTCTGGCCGGCCTGCTGGTGCGCGGCCTGCCGCGCCTGCGCTGGCCGCTGGCGGCGCTCGGCGTGGCGGCCCTCGCGCTGGTGCTGTGGCAGGGCGGCCACTTGTGGCGCGCCGACCTGAGCGCGATGAGCCCCGTGCCGCGCTCGGCCCAGCAGCTCGACGAGATGCTGCGCAAGGACATCGGCGCCAGCGACGGCGGCGTGCTCGTGGTGGCCTTCGGCGACGACGAACAGGCCGCACTGCGCCACACCGAGGCCGCGGCCGCGCGTCTCGATGCGCTGGTCGACAAGGGCGAGCTCAGCGGCTACGAAGCCGTGACCCGCGTGCTGCCCAGCGTGGCCGCGCAAACGGCGCGCCAGGCCAGCCTGCCCGACGCCGACACGCTGCGCGCCAACCTGGCCGAGGCGACCAAGGGCCTGCCGCTGCCGGCATCGCGCCTCGGACCCTTCGTGGCCGACGTGGAGGCCGCGCGCAAGCAGGCGCCCGTGCAGCGCGCCGACCTCATGGGCGGCCCGCTGGGCTCCGTGGTGAACACGCTGATGTACGAGCGACCGGGTGGTGGCTGGTCCACGCTGGTCGTGCTGCATCCCGGTCCGGGCTTCGAACAGGGGCGCCTCGAGGAGGCGCTGGCCGGGCTGCCCGAGGTGCAGGTGGTAGATGTCGGCCGCGAGCTCGGCGGCCTCTACCAGCGTTACCTGCACGAGGCCTTCGTGCAGGTGCTGCTGGGCGCGCTGGCGGTGGTGGTGCTGTTGGGCGTGTACCTGCGCTCGTGGCGCCGGCTGCTGGCCGTGTGCCAGCCGCTGCTGTTCGCGGTGGTGCTCACGCTGGGCGGCATGGCACTGGCACAGGCGGCACTCGGCATCCTGCACCTCGTGGGGCTGCTGCTGATCGTCGCCGTGGGATCGAACTACGCGCTGTTCTTCGACCAGCTGCGCACGACCGGGCGCGCCGACGAAGACACGCTGGCCTCGCTGATGCTGGCCAACCTCACGACGGTGGTGTCGTTCGGGCTGATCGCGATCTCGGACATTCCGGCGCTGTCGTCCATCGGCCGCGTGGTGGCGCCGGGCGCCTTGCTGGCGCTGCTGCTGTCGGCCGCGTTCGCGCGCAACGTGGCGCCCGGGAAGGGCCCGAGCCCACAGCGTCCGCGCTGATGGGAAAATCCGGGCCCACCATGTCGTCGCCTTCCGCCCCTTCCACCCGTTCTGCCGCCTCCGAATCCTGGCCCTGGCCGCCGGCCATGCGCGCCAGCGCGGCCGTGCATGTGGCCGCATTGGGCGCGGGCGTGCTGGTGCCGGGCGCCTGGCCCTGGGCGCTCGGCGCGGTGGTGCTGAACCATGCGCTGATCACCGGTGCGGGGCTCACGCCGCGCAGCAACCTGCTCGGCCCGAACGTCACACGCCTGCCCGAAGCCGCCGGCGCGCGTCGCGAGGTGGCGATCACCATCGACGACGGGCCCGAGCCTGAGGTCACGCCCCGCGTGCTCGACCTGCTGGACGCCCACGGTCAGCGCGCCACTTTCTTCTGCATCGCCGAGCGCGTGCTGGCGCATCCCGCGCTGGCGCGCGAGATCGTTGCGCGCGGCCACAGCATCCAGAACCACACGGCGCGGCATCGCCACAACTTCTCTTTCCTCGGCCCGCGCGGCTTCGCGGCGGAGATCGCGCGCGCGCAGGACATCCTGACCGACGTGACCGGCCTGCGCCCGACCTGTTTCCGCGCGCCCGCCGGCCTGCGCAACCCTTTCCTCGAACCCGTGCTGCACCGCCTCGGCCTCTCGCTCGTGAGCTGGACGCGGCGCGGTTTCGACACCCGCGAAGGCGACGCCGCCAAGGTGATGGCGCGCCTCGCCCGCCACCTGCAGGCGCGTGACATCCTGTTGTTGCACGACGGCAACGCCGCGCGCACCGTGGCAGGACAACCCGTTCTGCTGGAGGTCCTGCCCTTGTTGCTCCAACGCCTGCGCACCGATGGATTGCGCGCCGTGACCCTGCCTGAAGGATTGAAGACCGCATGAGCGCCGTGATGCCATCGACGATGACCACCGACCAAGCCTGGCGCGAGCTGCACGAAGCCGCGACCGTGCCCTACAAGAAGGGCGGCACCTTCGCCTGGCAGTTCGCGCGCGGCAAGCTCGGACGCGACCCGGTGTTCCGCGGGCTGCTCGAACGCGGCCTGATCGACGCGCAGCACCGGCGCGTGGTCGACATCGGCTGCGGGCAGGGCCTCTTCGTGAGCCTGCTGGCCTCGATGAGCACGATGCAGCAGCAAGGACGCTGGCCGGCCTCATGGGCCGCCACGCCGGCCGCCGCGGACTACACGGGCATCGAGCTGATGCCCAAGGACGTGGCGCGCGCCGAGGCATCGGTCGGCCACCTGAAGCCGACGCCGCGGTTGGTGTGCGCCGACATGTGCTCGGCCGCCTTGCCCGACTGCGACCTGGTCGTGATCCTCGACGTGCTGCACTACGTGGACCTCGCCGCGCAGGAGGGCGTGCTGACCCGCGTGCGCGACGCGCTGCGCCGTGGCGGCAACCCGAAGGCACGTCTGCTGCTGCGCGTGGGCGACGCGTCGAGCACGCGCGGTTTCGCGATCAGCCAGTGGGTCGATCGCACCGTGACGCGCATCCGCGGCCACAAGGTCTCGCCGACCTGGGGCCGCCCGCTGACCGAGTGGATCGCCGTGCTGCAGCGCCTGGGTTTCCGTGTGCAGAGCATGCCGATGAGCGAAGGCACGCCGTTCGCCAACGTGCTGCTGGTGGCTGACCTGGAGGCTGCCGCTTGACGGCACCGCAGACGCTCGACCGCGCGGGCATCGCTGCGCGTATTCCGCACAGCGGCAGCATGTGCCTGCTGGAACGCCTCGAAGGCTGGGACGCCGAATCGATCCACTGCAGCACCACGACGCACAGCCAGGCGGACAACCCGCTGCGCACCGAAAGCGGCCTGCTCGCGCCGAACGCCATCGAATACGCGGCGCAGGCCATGGCGCTGCACGGCGGCCTGCTGGCCGCCGAGGGCAGCACGCCGTCGGCCGGCTTCCTGGCCAGCGCGCGCAACGTGAAGCTGGCGGTGGCGCGGCTGGACGACATCGCCGGGGCGTTGCAGGTGCGGGCGAAGCGCCTGTCCGGCGACGACCGGCAGGTCTTGTATGAATTCACGGTGGCGGCCGACGACGGCCGCCTGCTGGCCGAAGGCCGGGCCGTGGTGGTCTTGAACACGCCGCTGGCGGACATGGGAAGCAAACCGTCATGAGTTTCGAAGGAAAACGCACACTGATCACCGGCGCCAGCGGGGCGCTCGGCGCGGCCATGGCGGAGCGATTTGCGCGTGACGGCGCCACCGTGCTGCTGCATGCGAACTCGCGGCCCGCGGCCATCGAGCAGCTGGCCGCGTCGATCACCGCTGCAGGCGGCAAGGCGGAATGCCACGTGTTCGACCTGCGCAGCGACGAAGCGTGCGCAGCCGGCTGCGCACGCATCCTCGAAGGCGGCGCGGTGCAGATCCTCGTCAACAACGCAGGCGTGCACGACGACGCCGTGCTGCCCGGCATGCGCGCCGAGCAATGGCACAAGGTGATCGACGTGTCGCTCAACGGCTTCTTCCGCGTGACCCAACCGCTGCTGCTGCCGATGATGCGCACCCGCTGGGGGCGCGTGCTGAACATCTCGTCCGTCGCCGCCATCGCGGGGAACAAGGGGCAGGTGAACTACGCCGCGGCCAAGGGCGCGTTGAACAGTGCGACCAAGGCGCTGTCGCTCGAAGTGGCGTCGCGCGGCGTGACCGTGAACGCGATCGCACCGGGGATCATCGCCTCGCCGATGGCCGATGCAGTGTTCGATCCCGCGCTCATCAACCAGATGGTGCCCGTGAAGCGCGCCGGAACGCCGCAGGAAGTGGCGGCGCTGGCGGCGTTTCTGGCAGGCGATGAAGCCGCGTACATCACGGGTCAGGTCATCTCGATCAACGGCGGAATGATCTGAGACCCGGCTGCTTCGTTCTTCCTTCGAAGAGCGGGGCATTCACTTCACCCTGAGCCCGGCAGGCGGTGCGGTGTGGGCGGCCCCTCTGTGCCGCCGAGGAGCGCAGCGTTTCGCGGATCAGGGCTCGCAGCTGTTTGCCGAAGGCGAGTTCTGCGAGACCCCGCGAAACGCGAGCACCGCAGGGCAGCCGCGAAGCGGCCGGCACAGTGGGGCCGACCACGCCGTGCCGCCTGTCGGGCGCTCCCAAAAGGCCTAGAGAGGCAGCGTATCGAACGCAGCGTAGGCAGTAGCCAGCCAAGACTTCACGCGCTGCCGTTCCAGCAACCCAAGCGCATGCGGCCCTTCGCGGTCGTTCACCGCCTTCCAGAAACTCGTGTTCTGCGCATCGATCTTGCGCATGCTGGCCTCATGCAAACGCGGCAAGGCAATCACGCGCGCGCCATTCGCATTGGCCTTCGACAGCGACTGCGACGCCAGCAGCATTCCGAAGTCGCTGCCGCGCCCGTAGTTCTGCACCACGATGTAGTTGGGCCGGTTGCCGAAGGTGTCGATGAGCGTGCCGAGCAGGTCGGTGGAGTCCTTTCCGTCGTCCAGCACGTGCCAGAAGTTGACCGTGACGTTGATCTCCTCGAACACATCGAACAGGTCGGATTCCTTGATCCAGCGCGACAGCGGCGCCAGCGTCTGCGCCGCGAGGTCGACGATCACGCTCTGCTTCGGGTTGGTTTCGAAGCCGTTCACCACCGTGTCCAGGCCTTCGAAGCTGTCGACGACCACGGGCGAGGCAAAGCCCTCGTAGAAGCGTGTGAAGGAGCTGTGCGACCGATCGGTGTCGAAGCCGGTGAAGGGCCGGCTGCGATCGATGAAGTACTGGGCCAGCACGCGTGCCGTGACCGATTTGCCGACACCGCCTTTTTCGCCGCCGATGAAATTGATGGAGCTCATGAGTGGTTGCTGCCTCGAATGGGTTGAGGGGTGGAGGAGGGCGGATTCATTCTAGGGGTCGCCTGTCGCACCGCTGTGGCTAGCGACCCCGCTTGCTCATGCCCTGCAGCAAGGGATGTGCCTGCAGGCGCTGCTGCAGCCGTTTCTTCCACGGAGCCGGCAGCGCCGAGGCGTCGATCATCGCGGGCCACTGGTCGCGCGCGAGGCGGGCCGTGTCGGCCACCACGCGCCGCATGCGCGGCTCGTGCACGCCGGTCGAGAAGCAGAAGGCGCGCACGTTGGCCGGCGTGAACATCGCGGTGCGACGCGCAGCGGTGGCGCTAACCGGGGCCGGCAGCAGCGGCAGCGCATGGCCTTCGACACCCTGCAATGCCGCATAGGCCACGATGTCGTAGGCCGGCGCCAGGCGAGGCGCAATGCCGTCGGGGTACAGCACGCCGAAGTTCTTCAGGTGGGCATCCGGGTTGCCCAGCAGGTCGTTGACCACGAGCCGGCGCACCAGTTCGAGCACAGCGTCTTCGCCGAGAGACGGAAAGGCGCGCATCGCGAGCGCCATGTCGAGGTAGCTTCCGCTGTACTTGTGCATCGGGTCGACCGCCAGCACCTGCGCGAAGTCTTCGAAATGGATGCGGCGCGCGCCATCACGGTCGAAACGCGTGACGGCCAGGAACTCGGGCTCGTCCGGCAGCGCATAGCTGTGCTCCGCCGCAATGGCCGACAGCGGCGCGAGTTCGGCGTGACACACCTCGACACCCGCCACCCCGGCCATCTGCAGCGAGAGCATCTCGAGTTGCGGCATGTGCGGCCGGCCGGCCACCGGCAGCTTGGCGATCACGCGCGTGCTGGCGCCGGCGCGCACGCGCGCCACGTAGCGCCCGCCCTGGCGGCGCAGGCCCAGCTTGGGCTGCACGCCAGAGACCGAGATGCCCTGCGGCATCGGCAGCTCGACCACCGACATCTCGAGTGCGTCCTGGTCCTGCGTGATGAGCCGCTGCAGCGTGCCGCGGTCCACTGACACCGGGCGCGCGGCCACGGCGCCGGGCAGGTCGCCGCCGCAGGCCGCCAGCAATTCGAAATGGTCGTTCTCGCGGCAACCACGCAGCTGCGCGATGTGGCTGCGCAGCACGCCCTCGGGCAGCAGGTTCTGGAAGAAGCCGGGCAACTGGCCGCCCTGGGCGTTGAACAGCGGGTTCTTCACGTCGCTCCACAACGCGGCCTGGGCGGCCGGGTCGCTCGCGACCATCGACAGCGAAAGCACGCCGGGCGGCGGGTTGGCGATCAACTCGGGCTCCGCCACGAAGCGGCACAGGTCGGCGTACTGGAACAGCTTGCCGAGGCGGTGCGCGCCGAGCGAAATCTCGAGGATCTTGACGTTCATGGCGGTGAGCGGCGGCCCCGCACGTAGGGCGGCGCGGCAGGCGCTTCGGCCAGCGCCCGGCCGACACGCGTGGCGACCGGGCGGTAGCCGGGATCGACGGCCGTGCCTTCGCCGAAGCCCTTGGGCGCAAGTTGCAGTTCGAGCCCCAGCGCATCGACCAGCGCGAGCAGTGACGACAGCTGCGGGTTGCCCTTCAGGCTCAGGGCATTGCGCACCGAGCGTTCGGTGAGCCCCGAACGCAGGGCGATCTCGGCGTTCGTGAGGCCGGTGGCCCCGCGACGCGCCGTGAGGGCGGTAATGAGTTCCTGCTTGTCCACGGAAAGATATTACCGCAAATACCTATTTCGGAAACATATTTCCGATGCAAAGAGCCTACTTGGGTATCAGCGTGAAAAGCGGCATGACCACGCCCATCACCCAGTTCTGCCCGAAATCGAGGGCCGCCCGGCGGTATTTCTCGTCGGCCTGCGCGGCCAGCAGGTCGAGCCGTGCCACCACCTTCGACAGCTCGCGGTCGGCCACGAGGTTGCGCCCGCGCTCGCTGATCTCGGTGGCCAGCAGCAGCGGCTGGCCGTCGGGGCCGGTCTTGGAAGAGATGAGCCAGAGCGAAATCTCGAAGTTGCGCGCCGTGCGGTAGCTGTTCTCGGCGTCGACCCCGTCGATCATGGTCTGGTCCCAGGTGTTGCCGTTGGCCTGCTTGAGCATCGAGGCCCATCCAACGACCAGCGCCGCCACGCGGTCGCCCTGGTAGGCCTGCGGACCGGTTTCGAAGGCCAGGCGGATGGCGTCGATGCCGGTGGCGCCGCGCAGCTCGGGCAGCGGCGTGCCCTGCAGGACCGCGTCCCAGGTGCGCTGCGTGGCTTCTTCCATGCTGGCGGCCGACTTGCGCCATTCACGCGGGTTGCGCCGGTACAAGGTGGTCTGCACGCGGCGCACCGACTGCAGGTTGTCGCGCAGCGACAGGTTCGCGATGCGGTTGGTGCCCGATTGCAGCCACTCCTGGTTGCCGTAAGGCTCGGCGCGCTCGGTGGAACGGAAGGACGAACAGCCCGTCAGCGCCAGCGGCGCGAGCAGGGCGGCCGCGGTGCCCGCCAGCAGGCAGGTGCGTCGCGCCGCGAGGGGAGAAGCCAGGGAATCGCTCATGCCCTGACGTTATCATCCACGGCTGGGGCGGCGGCCCGCTTCAAGCTGCGGGCCCGTGCAATTTTCCTTACAAATCAATACCTTGGCGCTACGCCAAGGCAGGGCGACAAGTCGTGCGTCTTAACTCCATCAAGCTCTCGGGCTTCAAGTCGTTCGCCGAACCCACCAACTTCCTGCTGCCGGGCCAACTGGTCGGGGTGGTGGGGCCGAACGGCTGCGGCAAGTCGAACATCATGGATGCCGTGCGCTGGGTGCTCGGCGAGTCGCGTGCGTCGGAACTGCGCGGCGAGTCGATGCAGGACGTGATCTTCAACGGCACGACCACCCGCAAGCAGGCCAGCCGCTCGAGCGTCGAACTGGTGTTCGACAACGCCGACCACCGCGCCGGCGGCCAGTGGAACCAGTTCACCGAAATCGCCGTGCGCCGCGTGCTCACGCGCGACGGCACCAGCAGCTACTACATCAACAACCAGCCGGTGCGTCGCCGCGACGTGCAGGACGTGTTCCTGGGCACCGGCCTCGGCCCGCGCGCCTACGCCATCATCGGCCAGGGCACGATCAGCCGGATCATCGAATCCAAGCCCGAGGAACTGCGCCTGTTCCTCGAGGAAGCTGCGGGTGTCTCCAAGTACAAGGAGCGCCGTCGCGAAACCGAGAACCGCCTGGGCGATACGCGCGAGAACCTCACGCGCGTCGAAGACATCCTGCGCGAACTCAACGCCAACCTCGAGAAGCTCGAGAAGCAGGCCGAGGTGGCGGCGCGCTACAACGCGCTGCAGGGCGACGCCACGAAGAAGCAGCACCAGCTGTGGTTCCTCAAGCGCGGCGAAAGCGATGCCGACCAGGCCAAGATCAAGGCCGATTCGGAAAAGGCCATCAACGACCTCGAATCGCGCACCGCCGACCTGCGCCGTATCGAGTCCGAACTCGAAACCGTGCGCCAGGCCCACTACGGCGCCGGTGACCTGGTGAACCAGGCGCAAGGCAAGCTGTACGAAGCCAGCGCCGAAGTCGGCCGACTCGAAGGCGAGATCCGCTTCGTGGTCGAAGGCCGTCAGCGCGTCGAACAACGCCTGGTGCAACTGCGCGAACAGATGGGCCAGTGGGGCCGTCGCCGCGAAGAAGCCGAGGCCGAGATCGAGACGCTGGCCGGTGCCGGCGTCGATGCCGAAGAGCAGGCCATCCTGCTGGCCGCACAGCTCGAGGAGCACGACGCACGCCTGCCCGACCTCGAAGAGGCCGTGCAGCGTGCGCAGAACGAAGCCAACACGCAGCGCGCCACGGTGTCGCAGGTGCAGCAGCAGATCCAGGTGCTGGCCGCCGACCAGCGCAACATCGAAGACCAGAGCCGCCAGCTCACGCTGCGCAGCGAACGCCTGCGCGCCGATCAGAACGCACTGGCCGCGCCCGACGAAGACCGGCTGACCGAGATGCAGGAGCAGCTGGCCGCGGCGCAGGAAACCGCCAGCGAATCCGACGCCCGCCTGCAGGAACTGCAGGAGGCCGTGCCCCAGCTCGACGAAGACCGCCGTGCCAAGCAGCAGGCCGTCAACACCGAGGGCGCCCGACATGCCGAGTTCTCGGCCCGCCTCGAAGCGCTGCGTGCGCTGCAGGAGAAGGTCAAGACCGACGGCAAGCTCGCCCCCTGGCTCGCCAAGCATGGCCTCGACGGCCTGCAGGGCCTGTGGAGCCGCATCCACATCGAACAGGGTTGGGAGAACGCGCTCGAATCCGCACTGCGCGAGCGCCTCGGCGCGCTCGAAGTCAGCCGGCTCGACATGGTGCGTGCCTTCGGCAACGACGCGCCGCCCGCCAAGCTGGCCTTCTACAGCCCGCCCGCCGCCGGCGTGCCGCAGGGTGCGGGCGCGCTGCCCAAGCTGTCGAGCCTGCTGCGCCTGAACGACGCCGGCCAGCAGGCGCTGCTGAACGACTGGCTGCACGGTTGCTACACGGCCGAGACTTTCGAAGAGGCGCTGGCCCAGCGCGCCACGCTGCAGCCCGGCGAAGTGATCTACGTGCGCAGCGGCCATGCCGTGTCGTCGCACAGCGTGAACTTCTACGCGCCCGATTCCGAGCAGGCCGGCCTCCTGGCCCGCCAGCAGGAAATGGAAAACCTCGAGCGCCAGCTCAAGGCCCAGACGCTCATCAACGAAGAGGCGCGCACCGCGCTGGTCCGTGCCGAAGCTGCCTACGGCGATGCCGCGCAGCGCCTCGTCACGGCCCGCCGCGAAGCCGCCGAAACGCAGTCGCGCGCCCATGAGCTGCAGGTCGAAACGCTGCGCATGACGCAGCTCGCCGAACAGACCCGCGCGCGCAGCCAGCAACTGGCCGCCGACCTCGGCGAGGTCGATGCCCAGCTCGAAGAACTGCAGGAAAAGCGCATCGCCGCCGAAGGCCGCTTCGAAGAGCTTGATATGCAACTGGCCGACAGCCAGGAGCGGCATGCACAACTCGACGAGCGCGTGATCGAAGCCGGCCGCGCGCTCACGGCCAGCCGCGAACAGCACCGCAGCCTCGAGCGGCAGGCGCAGGAAGCCACCTTCTCGCAGCGCACGCTCGAAGCGCGCCGCGGCGAACTGAACCGCAGCATCGAAACCGCCTCGCAGCAGACCGTCGCGCTGACCGACGAAGACGAGCGCGCCCGCGCCGAGCTCAGCCGCCTGTCGGATGCCGCCGCGCAGGCCGGCCTGCAGGATGCGCTGTCGCTCAAGCTGGAGCGCGAGACCGCGTTGGGCGCGGCTCGCAGCCAGTACGACGACCTCACACTCAAGCTGCGCGCCAGCGACGAGCGCCGGCTGCAGCTGGAGCGCGAACTCGATCCGCTGCGCCAGCGCATCACCGAGTTCCAGCTCAAGGAGCAGGCCGCGCGCCTGGGCGTCGAACAGTACCAACAGCTGCTGGACGACGCCGGCGCCGACCTCGAGGCGGTCGCGCAATCGATCGAGACCGAGAAGGTGCGCCTGACCGGCCTGCAAAGCGAAATCGACCGCCTGAACCGCGAGGTGGTCGCGCTCGGCGCCGTCAACCTGGCCGCGCTCGACGAACTCGCGATTGCGAGCGAGCGCAAGATCTTCCTCGACGCCCAGTCGGCCGACCTGAACGAAGCCATCGGCACGCTCGAAGACGCCATCCGCAAGATCGACGCCGAAACGCGCGACCTGCTTGGCGGCACCTTCAAGATCGTCAACGAGCACTTCAGCCGCATGTTCCCGGAGCTGTTCGGCGGCGGCAACGCCAAGCTGATGATGACGGGCGACGAAATCCTCGACTCCGGCGTGCAGGTCATGGCCCAGCCGCCCGGCAAGAAGAACCAGACCATCCACCTGCTCTCGGGCGGGGAGAAGGCGCTCACGGCCATTGCGCTCGTGTTCGCCATCTTCCAGCTGAACCCGGCGCCTTTCTGTCTGCTGGACGAAGTGGACGCGCCGCTGGACGACGCCAACACCGAACGCTATGCCAAACTCGTCTCCGCCATGAGCCGTGAAACCCAGTTCCTTTTCATCAGCCACAACAAGATCGCCATGGAAATGGCCGAACAGCTGATCGGCGTGACCATGCAGGAGCAGGGCGTGTCGCGCATCGTTGCGGTCGACATGGAGTCGGCGGTCTCGATGGTCGAAGCGGCATAAGGCAGGCGCGCGCATGAGCAATCTCACCCTCGCCCTGGCGATCCTCGGCGGCCTCGTTCTCGCGGCCGTCGTGGCCTACAACACCCTGATGTCGCGCCGCAATGCGCCGCGCCAGCCCGATGCGGTCGATGTCGCCCTGGCCGAAGCCGAGCGCGCGCTGGCCGGCGGTAGCGACGGCGGCGTGGAGCCGATGCTCCATGCCGATCCGAGCCAGGTGGCCGGCAGCGACCGCCACGAGCCGCTGTTCGATCCCGACCTGCCCGCGCCCAGCGGCGTGCCCGTGCCCACCGGCGAGCGCCGTGGCGGGCTCGATCCGCTGATCGACGTGATCGCGCCCATCTCGCTCGAAGGCCTGGCCTCGGGCGATGCCGCGCTCGCGTCGATGCCATCGACGCGCCGCGCCGGCAGCAAGCCGGTGGCCATCGAAGGCCTGAACGACCTCACCAGCCAGTGGGAGCCGCCGGCGCCCGGGCAGCGCTACCGCGCGTTCCAGGTCGGCGTGCAGCTGGCCAACCGCACCGGGGCGCTCAACGAGATCGAGTACTCCGAGTTCGTGGTCAAGGCGCAGGCTTTTGCCGATGCCGTGAACGGCGCGCCCGAGTTTCCCGAGATGCTCGACGAAGTGGCGCGCGCCCGCGAGCTCGACCAGTTCGCCAGCGCGCACGACGCACAGCTGGGCTTCGTGCTGCGCGCGCTGCACGCCGCCTGGAGCCCGGGCTACGTGCAGCAGAACGCCGCGCGGCTGGGCTTCGTGGCCGGGATCATTCCGGGCCGCATGGTGCTGCCGACCAGCGAGGCCGGCCTGCCGCCGATCCTCGGGCTCTCGTTCGACACCCAGGCCGCGCTGGCCGACGACCCGGCGCAATCGGCCATCCGCGAGCTCAGCCTGAGCCTGGACGTGCCGCAGGTCGATCGCGGCGAAGAGCCGTTCCGTCGCATGCGTGAAGCTGCTGCCACGCTCGCCCGCGAGATGGACGGCGTGGTGACCGACAGCGACGGCCAGCTGCTGCGCGACGAAACCATGGACGTGATCGGCACCGACCTCGAGCAGCTGTACGACACGCTCGACGCACGCGACCTCGCCGCGGGTTCGCCGCTGGCGCGACGCCTCTTCAGTTGACCCGTCTTTTTCCCGAGGGACACCCCATGACAACGCGCGACGAAGCGGCACGCGAAGCCGCCGCACTGAGCGAGCAGCTGCATCGCCACGCCCATCTGTACTACGTGCTCGACGCCCCCGAGCTGCCCGACGCCGAGTACGACAAGATGTTCCAGCGCCTGCAGGTGCTGGAGACCGAGTTTCCCGAACTGCGCACGCCCGACTCGCCGACGCAGCGCGTGGGCGGCACCGTGCTCGACAGCCTGGCCAAGGTGCGCCACCGGGTGCCGATGCTGTCGATCCGCACCGAGACCGACATCACGCCCGCCGGCGCCAGCGCCTTCGATGCGCGCGTGCGCCGCGAACTGGGCTTGGCCGAAGACGCGCCGCAGATCAGCTACGTCTGCGAACTCAAGTTCGACGGGCTGGCCATGAGCCTGCGCTACGAGCACGGCGTGCTGGTGCAGGCCGCCACGCGCGGCGACGGCGAGGTGGGCGAGGACGTCACGCAGAACATCCGCACCATCCGTGAGATTCCGCTGAAGCTCAAGGGCACGGCGCCGCCCGTGGTCGAGGTGCGTGGCGAGGTCTACATGAAGCGCGCCGATTTCGACGCCCTCAACGAGCGCCAGCGCCAGAAGATCGCCGCCGGGCAGAAGAACGAGAAGGTGTTCGTCAACCCGCGCAACGCGGCGGCCGGCGCAGTGCGTCAGCACGACCCGGCGATCGCGGCGGCGCGGCCGCTGAGCTTCTTTGCGTATGGCCTGGGCGAGGTCTCGCCTGCGAGCGAGGGCGGTCCCGAGATCGCGACCCAGTTCGACTGGCTGCAGCAGTTCCACGCCTGGGGCTTTCCGGTGGCCACGCAGACCGCGCGAGCGACCGGTGCTATTGAACTGATAGCGTTCCACGAAACCATCGGCCGCCAGCGCGATGCGCTGCCGTACGACATCGACGGCGTGGTCTACAAGGTCGACAGCCTGGAGCTGCAGCGCCAGCTGGGCTTTGTCTCGCGCGAACCGCGCTGGGCCGTGGCCCACAAGTACCCGGCGCAGGAGCAGCTGACCGAGGTGGTCGGCATCGAGATCCAGGTGGGCCGCACCGGCAAGCTCACGCCGGTCGCCAAGCTGGCGCCGGTGTTCGTCGGCGGCGTGACCGTGACCAACGCCACGTTGCACAACGAAGACGAAGCCCGCCGCAAGGATGTGCGCGTGGGCGACACGGTGATCGTGCGGCGCGCCGGCGACGTGATTCCCGAAGTGGTGGGCGTGGCGCCCGACAGCCTGGCCAAGCCGGACGACCAGCGCGGCGCGGTCTTCACCATGCCGCACAAGTGCCCCGTGTGCGATTCCGAGGCGGTGCGGGAGGAGGGCGAGGTCGACTACCGCTGCACCGGCGGCCTGTTCTGCGCGGCGCAGCGCAAGGAGGCCATCCTGCATTTCGCGGCACGTCGCGCGGTCGACGTCGACGGGCTGGGCGACAAGCTGGTCGAACAGCTGGTCGATGCCAACCTGATCCGCACCTTGCCCGATCTCTACAAGCTCGGCTTCGTCACGCTGGCGGGCCTGGACCGCATGGCCGAGAAGTCGGCCCAGAACCTCGTCGATGCCCTCGAAGCCTCGAAGAAGACCACGCTGCCTCGCTTTTTGTTCGGCCTGGGCATCCGCCACGTCGGCGAGAGCACGGCGAAAGACCTCGCCAAGCATTTCGGCAAGCTCGACGCCATCATGGACGCGACCGAGGAACAGCTGCTCGAGGTCAACGACGTCGGCCCGGTGGTGGCGCAGAGCCTGCGCACCTTCTTCGACCAGCCGCACAACCGCGAAGTGGTCGAGCAACTGCGCGCCTGTGGCCTGACCTGGGACGAGTTCGAGCCCGAAGCCCGCGCGCCCAAGCCTTTGGCGGGACTGACCTTCGTGATCACCGGCACCCTTCCTACGCTGGGCCGCGACGAAGCGAAGGATAAATTGGAGGCAGCCGGCGCCAAGGTGGCCGGCTCCGTCAGCAAGAAGACCCACTACCTCGTGGCCGGGGAAGAGGCCGGCAGCAAGCTGGACAAGGCGCGCGACCTCGGCGTCACGGTGATTGACGAGGCGCGTATGCTGGAGATCCTCGCCAGCGGTGTTCCGCCGGCACCCGACGCCTGAGTCGCCCGGCGCCCGGGATCCAGGCCTTTACCGGCCGTTACGCGACTTCACACCAGCGCAGTCAACAGGGTCTACAAGCGGGCGTTGAACGACTACAGAAGGCCGACAAGGAGTCCCTCATGCAAAAAATTCGTGTTCTCGCTACCAGCCTCGCACTCGGCGGCATTGCGCTGCTGAGCGGCTGCGTGGCCGTTCCTGGCGATCCGTACTACTCCGGCGGCTATTCCGAACCGTACTACTCCGACCCGGGTCCCGTGGTGGTGCCGGCGCCGGTCTACATCCAGGGTGGCGGCTACTACGACAACCGTCGCCCGTACTACGACCGCCGTCCTTACTACGACGGCCGTCGGCCGGCTTACCCGTACCCCGGCGTGCGACCCTCGTACCCGACGACCCGCCCGGGTTGGGGCGGTGGCCGTCCGCCAGTTGCCGTGGTGCCGCCGGTGCGACCCGGAGGGGGTGGCGTGCCCGGCATCACGCCCTCGCATCCGCAGCAGATGCCGCAAGGTCGCGCGCGGCTATGGACCTCGCCCGACTCGCAAGGCACCACGCCTCCCTGATCGTGGCGCTGATGTGAGGTTCGCGTGAGGCTGTCGCGATAATCCCGCCATGGCCTTCCGCGAAATCCTCAAGATGGGCGACCCCCGGCTGCTGCGCACCGCGCAGCCGGTCGCCGTTTTCGACACCGACGAACTGCACCTGCTGGTGCGCGACATGTTCGAGACCATGCAGGCGGTCAATGGCGCCGGCCTTGCGGCGCCGCAGATCGGCGTCGACCTGCAACTGGTGATCTTCGGCACCGACACCGTCAATCCACGCTACCCCGACGCGCCGCCGGTGCCGCGCACCGTGCTGCTCAACCCCGTCATCACGCCGCTGGGCGATGAAGAGGAAGAGGGCTGGGAAGGCTGCCTGTCGGTGCCCGGCCTGCGCGGCGTGGTGCCGCGCTTCGCCCACATCCGCTACACGGGCTTCGACCTGTACGGCGACCCGATTGACCGCACCGCCGACGGCTTCCATGCGCGCGTGGTGCAGCACGAAGTCGATCACCTGTTCGGCAAGCTGTACCCGATGCGGGTGCGCGATTTCTCGCGCTTCGGCTACACCGAGGTCCTGTTCCCGGGCCTCGATGCGGCCGACGACGACTGATTCGCCAGTCGCCTCTTCGCCTACTTGTTGTTGAGCCCGAAGCGGCCGCCGCCCGTGAGCGCGAGCGAGATCGCCGCGAACAGGAACATGCCCTGCAGTTCCAGCGCCCAGCCGCCTTGCCCGTTCAGCGCGCCCAGGTCCTTGCGGTGGGCCAGCCAGATCGCCACCACCATGTTGATGGCCACGACCAGCGCGGCGGGCCGCGTGAACAGGCCGACGATCAGCAGCACCGGCGCCAGGATCTCGCCCACGTAGACCAGGTAGGCCAGCACCGCGGGCACGCCGTGCGACGCGAGCATGCCGCCGATGCCGTCGACGCCCTTGCCGACTTTGGCAATGCCATGCAGCAGGATGAGGATGCCCAGCGCAACGCGCAGGATGAGCTTGCCGGTGTCGTCGGACTTGACCATGGTGTGATTCCTGTTCGGGAGTGATGAAAGGGCCGTATGGTAGTGAAACTCGCCGCGCCGCCAACCGATCGCCCGCGAGCGGATCGACATATGTATCCAACGCAGGGTTCTTTGTCGTCGGCCTGCATCGCCCCGTACACTGCCTTTTGCCTACTGTTGAGGAGCACACACCAATGATGATGAAGAAGACAAGCACCCGATTCCGCCCGGCACTGCTCGCCACCGCTTGCGTTCTCGCGCTGGCCGCCGCGGCCCCGGCCTTCGCCGGCAAGACGCTCGATGCGGTCAAGCAGCGCGGCACCGTCAAGTGCGGCGTGACCAACGGCGTGGCCGGTTTCTCGGCCCCCGACACGCAGGGCAACTGGTCGGGCCTGGACGTCGACACCTGCCGCGCGATCGCCGCGGCCGTGCTGGGCGATCCCAAGAAGGTCGACTTCGTGCCTCTGAACTCGCAGCAGCGCTTCTCGGCGCTGCAGGCCGGCGAGATCGACATCCTCGCGCGCAACACCACCTGGACGCTCACGCGCGACGCCTCGCTGGGCTTCAACTTCACCACCATCACCTACTACGACGGCCAGGGCTTCCTGGTGCCCAAGAAGCTCAAGGTGACGAGCGCCAAGCAGCTCAAGAACGCCACCATCTGCACGCAGTCGGGCACCACCAACGAGAAGAACGTGTCGGACTACTTCCGCGCGCAGAACATCCCGGTGAAGACCGTGGTGTTCGAGAGCTTCGAAGCCTCGTTCAAGGCCTTCTTCTCGGGCCGTTGCCAGGCCTTCACCACCGACGCCTCGGCGCTGGCCGGCCTGCGCAACAAGGAAGCGACCAACCCCGACGACTACCTCATCCTGCCCGAGCTGATCTCCAAGGAGCCGCTCGCGCCGCTGGTGCGTCGCGGCGACGACGAGTGGTTCGCCATCGCCAAGTGGGTGCCCAACGCGCTCATCGAGGCGGAAGAGTTCGGTGTCACGCAGGCCAATGCCGACCAGCTCAAGGCCGGCAGCAAGGACCCGGCCCAGCAGCGCCTGCTCGGCGCCGGCGAAGACCTCGGCAAACTGCTGGGCCTCGACAAGGACTGGTCGTACCGCGCCATCAAGGCCGTGGGCAACTACGGCGAGATGTTCGAGCGCAACGTCGGTCCGAAGTCGGTGCTCAAGCTGCCGCGCGGCTCCAACAACCTCTGGAGCAAGGGCGGCCTGATCTACGCACCACCGGTGCGATGAGGCAGGAGGGCGCCTCGCGCCGCGGCGCTTGGCTGGCCTGGCTCGTTCAGGCCCTCCTGGTGCTGGCCGTCGTGGCCGGTGCCGCCTGGGTGGTGAGCCATGCGCTCGAGGTGCTGCGCGCACGCGGCGTGCGTTCGGGCTTCGACTTCCTCACCGAGCCCGCGGGCTTCTCGATCAGCGAAGGCTGGCTCGACTTCGACGCCAGCCAGGCCTCATGGCGCGCGTTCCTCGCGGGCCTGATCAACACCGTGCGCGCGGCCGTGCCGGCGGCCATCTTCGCGGTGGTGCTCGGCACGCTGATCGGCATCGGCCGGCTCGCGCCGCATGTGCTGCTGCGCGGCATCTGCACCGCGTACGTGGAACTGCTGCGCAACGTGCCGCTGCTGGTGCAGCTGCTGATGCTGGCCTTCGCGATGGCCAACCTGCTGCCCGACCCGACCGAGCCCGTGCGCCTGCTGCCGGGCGTGTGGCTCAGCAAGGGCGGGCTCAGCGTGCCCTGGCCGGTGGCGGGCGAGGGTGGCGGGTGGCCCACGCATTTCGAATGGCCTGAGCGCGGCGACTTCGGCGTGAGCGGCGGCGCCGCGCTGAGCCCGGAGTACGTGACCATCGTCGCTGGGCTGTCGCTGTACTCGGCGGCCTTCGTCGCCGAGATCGTGCGCGCGGGCATCCTCTCGGTGTCGCAGGGGCAGGTGCTGGCAGGGCAGGCGCTGGGCCTGTCGTCGGTGCAGCAGTTGCGGATCGTGATCCTGCCGCAGGCGCTGCGCGTGATCGTGCCCTCGCTCACCAACCAGCTGCTGAGCCTCACCAAGAACTCGTCGCTCGCCGTGGCCGTGGGCTATCCGGAGCTGGTGTCGGTGGCCAACACCACCATCGGCTCGAACGGACGGGCCTTCGAGTGCATCGCGATCATCATGGCGGTGTACCTGCTGCTGTCGCTCGTGATCTCCTTCGGCATGAACCGCTACAACGCGCGCGTCGCGCTGCGAGGCTGGCGATGAGAAACGTCGCGCAAGGCCCCATCGCATGGCGCAGCGAGCTGTGGGGTTCGCCGCTGCGCGCGCTGGCCACGGTGCTTCTGCTGGGCCTGCTGGCCTGGGCCGGCTTCCACGCGTTCGAATGGGGCGTGGTGCACGCCGTGTTCCGCCCCGACGCCGAGGCCTGCCGCGCGGTGCAGCACGGCGCCTGCTGGGGCGTGGTGGCCGAGAAGTGGCGGCCGATGCTGTTCGGTCGCTTTCCGTATGAAGAGCAGTGGCGTCCGGCCATCGCGGTGGTCGGGCTGTCCGCGGTGACCGTGCTCAGCGCGTGGCCGCGGAGCTGGCGCTGGTGGCTGGCGCCGTTGTGGGGCGTGGCACTGCTGCTGTTCGTCGGGTTGATGCACGGCGGCGTAGTCGGGCTGAGCGTGGTGCCGACCAGCCGCTGGGGCGGCCTGCCGCTCACCATCGGGCTCGCGGTGGTCGGGCTGGCACTGGCCTTTCCGCTGGCGCTGCTGCTCGCGATGGGGCGGCGTTCCGAATGGCCGGTGGTGCGCACGCTGAGCGCGAGCTACATCGAGCTGGTGCGCGGCGTGCCGCTGATCTCGGTGCTGTTCATGGCCTCGTTCCTGCTGCCGCTGCTGTGGCCCACGGGCTGGCAGCCCGACGTGCTGGTGCGCGTGCTCATGGGCCTCACGCTGTTCGTCGCGGCGTATCTGGCGGAGATCATCCGCGGCGGCCTGCAGGCCGTGCCGCGCGGGCAGACCGAGGTGGCGATGGCGCTGGGCTTCGGCCGCTGGCCGGTGCAGCGCGACATCGTGCTGCCGCAGGCGCTGCGCCTCGTGGTGCCCGCGTTGACCAACAGCGTGGTCGGCACGCTGAAGGACACCTCGCTGGTCACCGTCGTCGGTCTGTTCGAGCTGACCGGCGCACTCGGCCTGGCGCTGGGTGGCGATCCGGTCTGGCGGCCGTTCTACCTCGAGGGCTACCTGTTCGTGGCCGCCGTCTACTGGCTGCTGTGCTTCGGGCTGTCGCGCTACAGCGTCTGGCTGGAGCGGCGCCTGGGCACCAGCTCGGCGTAGCCGGTCTGCGCATCGGGCTCGCGCGAGAAGCGCCACTCGGGCAGCACCGCGACGAGGATCTCGGCCGTGGTGCGCACCACGCAGCCCGGCGCGGCATGGCCGCCCGACACGTGGCCGGTGCCGTCCGACACGCTGAGATGCAGGTGCGAGCCATCGGGCGACAGCGTGCCGGCGAGCGTGAGGATTTCAAGGTCGCCTTCGATCCGCGTCGCCGTCTCTGCGCCCGCGAAACGGATGCTCGCGCCGCGCAGGCTGCCGATGCCCGAGACCACGAAGGCCGCGTCGCCGATGCCGGCTTGCTTCAGCACGGCGTCGAGCGCCGCGCGCAGGTCGTCGCCGGGTTGCAGCCGCAGCACCAGCGTGTCCATGCGCGTGCGCCTCGCGTTAGCTCGCCGACAGCGCCTTGTCGACCACCTGCTGCGCCTCGCCGAGGATGCGCGCGAGGTGCTCGTCGCCGAGGAAGCTCTCGCCGTAGATCTTGTAGATGTTCTCTGTGCCCGATGGCCGCGCGGCGAACCAGCCGTTCTCGGTGACGACCTTCACGCCGCCGATGGCCGCGCCGTTGCCCGGGGCGTGGCTCAGCACGTTCTCGATCTTCTCGCCGGCCAGTGTGGTCGAAGTGATCTGCTGCGGCGACAGCGCGGACAGACGCTTTTTCTGCTCGGGCGTGGCGGGTGCGTCCACGCGGTCGGACACGGGGCGCCCCAGCGCCTGCGTCAGCTCGGTGAAGCGCTCGCCGGGGTCGCGACCCGTGCGCGCGGCGATCTCGGCCGAGAGCAGGGCGGGCACGATGCCGTCCTTGTCGGTGGTCCAGGCGCTGCCGTCGTGGCGCAGAAAGGTGGCGCCCGCGCTTTCCTCGCCGCCGAAGCCGAGCGAGCCGTCGACCAGACCGTCGACGAACCACTTGAAGCCCACCGGCACTTCATACAGCGGGCGGCCCAGTTGCGCCGCCACGCGGTCGATCATGCGGCTGCTGACCACCGTCTTGCCGACGGCTGCCTGCGCCGGCCAGTGTGGGCGGTGCGTGAAGAGGTAGTCGACCATCACCGCGAGGTAGTTGTTCGGCTGCATCAAGCCCGCGCTGCGCGTGACCACGCCGTGGCGGTCGTGGTCGGTGTCGCAGGCAAAGGCGATGCCGAAGCGGTCTTTCAGCGCGACCAGCCCGTGCATCGCGTCGGGCGACGACGGGTCCATGCGGATGCGGCCGTCCCAGTCGAGCGACATGAAGCGGAAGGTCGGGTCGACCGCCTGGCTCAGCACGTTCAGGCGCTGCAGCTTGTAGCGCGCGGCAATGGCGGGCCAGTAGTGCACGCCGGCACCGCCCAGCGGATCGACGCCCAGGTCGATGGTGCCGCCGCGGATAGCGTCCATGTCGAGCACCTGGGCCAGGTCTTCGACGTAGGTGTTGAGGTAGTCGTGGCGGTGCGTGGTGGACGCCTTCAGCGCCTGCGCCAGCGGCATGCGCTTCACGCCATCGAGCTTGTTCGCCAGCATCCTGTTGGCGGCGGCTTCGACGGCGGAGGTGATGTCGGTGCCCGCGGGGCCGCCGTTGGGCGGGTTGTACTTGAAGCCGCCGCTTTCGGGCGGGTTGTGCGAGGGGGTGATGACGATGCCGTCGGCCAGGCCGCTGGTGCGTCCGCGGTTGTAGACCAGGATGGCGTGGGACACGGCCGGCGTGGGCGTGTACTCGTCGTCCTTCGAGAGCATCAACTCGACGCCGTTGGCCGCCAGCACCTCGACCGCGCTGGCGAAGGCGGGCGTGGACAGCGCGTGCGTGTCGATGCCCAGGAACAGCGGGCCGTCGATGCCTTGCTGCTTGCGGTAATCGCAGATGGCCTGGCTGATGGCCAGCACATGCCATTCGTTGAAGGCGTCGTCGAACGAGGAACCGCGATGGCCCGAGGTGCCGAAGGCCACGCGCTGGCTGGGCACCGTCGGGTCGGGGCGACCGGTGTAGTAGGCCGAGACGAGGCGCGGCACGTCCACCAGCAGATCAGACGGGGCCGGCTGGCCCGCGAGGGGATGGGAAGTGGTGCTCATGTCGAAAGCGGGTGATGAAAGAGGAGCGCGCCGGCGGTGCCGTGCGCGGCCTTTCAGCATACGCCATGGCCGGGACCGGCTTGCCGCCTGGGCGCCCGTTCACAGAGGTCCGCTTACAACCCTTTCAATGTGAGCGCCGCGTGCGGACCCGTTCCGGGCCGTCGCCCGTGGCCAGCCACCGGGCCGGCACCTCGAAGTACGCGGCGATCGCATGCAGGTGCAGGGTGCCTGCGCAGCTGTGGCGGTCGGTGAGCCAGCGGATCACGGTGGGGGCGCTGACGCCGCACTGTCGGGCGAGCTCGGATTTCCATTGAGGCTGCGATCCGGCGACGAGCGAGATCAGGCGGTCTTGAAAGCTGGCGTTCATGGTCGGCCCCCTTTGGCGACAACAGCGGTCGGCTCTGAATTTCCTCGAAACGCGCCAGGCACCCAACCCCTCCTTCGCAGGGGCTGGTAGTTTTTTGCATGGAGGGTGATCTAGTTCCGACGCGCGGCGGCTGCACCCGTGTGCGCCAGCGTCAGAATGAGGGTGCATATCGGCCAGAAAGGCCGAAGGGGGTGTGCCATGAAAGTGATGACGCTGGACGACCACGCGTTGTTTCGCGCGGGCCTGCGCATGCTGCTGGAGAGCATGGAGCGCAGTGCCGAAATCTTCGAAGCCGCCACGGTCGACGAGGCCTGCGCCCTGGCGCTGCGCCATCCCGACCTGGCGATCTGCCTGCTCGATCTCGAACTGCGCGGCGAGTACGGCCTGGATGCGCTGGTGCGCCTGAAGGCGGCCGCGCCCGACATCGCGGCCGTGGTGGTGTCGGCCTCGACCGATGTCGACATCATCCGTGGCTGCCTGGAGGCGGGCGCCATGAGCTTCGTGCCCAAGAGCATGCCGGCCGACTTCCTGAAGCGGGCCTTCGAGACCGTGCTGGCGGGGGAGGTCTACCTGCCGCAGGAAATCCTGCACCTGGGGTCGAAGAGCACCGCCAGGCCGACACTCAGCCCGCGCCAGGCCGACACGCTGCACGGCCTGGCGCGCGGGCTGCCGACCAAGTCGATCGCGCGCGAGCTCGGCCTGTCCGAGCACACGGTGAAGGAGTACATCGGCACCTTGTTCCAGGCACTGGGTGTGCACAATCGCACCGAGGCCGTGATCACGGGCATCCGCCTGGGGCTGTTGTCGCCGCTGCAGCGCAAGGGGTCATGAGCGGGCCACCGCGGGCGGCTAAGCTTCAGGCTGGTTTCAAGGAGCAAGACAAGATGCGCATGACGTTTGGCCGGCACGGGTTTCTTCTGACGGCTGCGGCCCTGGCTGCGGTGCTCGCGGGCTGCGAGGCCCCGCCCAAGGACCGGCCGCTCACCTCCGAAGTGCCGGCGCCGCCGAGCTTCGCGCCCCCGCCCGAAAGTTGCCAGGCGCCGGAAGTGCGCTTTGCGCTCGGCATGCAGGCGACGCGTCCGTTGCTCGAAGAAATGCGCCAGCGCGCCGGCGCGAAAACCGCCCGCACCGTGCCGGCCACGGCGCCGGCCGACCCGGCCCAGGACGCGACGCGCCTCAACGCGCAGGTCGATCCCACGGGTCGCATCCTCGGCGCGTACTGCGGCTGAGCCGCACACGCCAGGTCCGCGGCCTCACTGGGAGGCCAGCGCCTCCATCAGGTCGGTCTCGATGGCCAGCTGCGTCTTCTGGCCCTGCAGCTCCGGCCCGCTGATCAGGAAGGTGTCTTCCACCCGTTCGCCCAGGGTCGTCACCTTCGCCAGCTGCAGGTTCAGGTGATGCCGTGCGAGCACGCGCGCCACCGAATACAACAGGCCCGCACGGTCGCTGGCCGAGATGCTGAGCAGCCAGCGCTGCGCCTTGTCGTCGGGCACGAGGCTGATGCGTGGCTTGATCGGAAAGCTGCGCACCCGGCGTGACACGCGCCCCATGCTCGGCGCGGGCAGCGCGCCGGCCTCGGTGAGCGTTTGCGCCAGGCCGGTCTCGACCATGCTGATCAGGTCGCGGTAGTGGTCGGGCTGGAAAGTCGTCACCACCTGGAAGGTGTCGAGCGCGTAGCCGTTGCTCGTGGTGTGGACCTTGGCGTCAAGAATGCTGAACGACGCCTGGTCGAAATAGCCGCAGATGCGCGCGAACAGATCGGACTGGTCGGGCGTGTAGACCACCACCTGCAGCCCTTCGCCCACCGGCGACAGGTGCGCGCGCACGATGGGCAGGGCCTTCGGATCGATGGGCACGTTCTTCGGTGGCACGAAGCGCGAGAGCTGCTTGGCGTGCCAGGCGATCTCGGTGGCGTCGTGGCGCATGAAGTAGCCCACGTCGAGCGTGTCCCACAGCGCCTTGTGCGCCTCGAAGCGCTGGGCGTGCAGGGCCAGCAGCACCAGCGCCTCGCGCTTGCGGGCCTCGACCTCGGCGTCCGGGTCAGGCATGCGACCGCCCAGGGCGCGCAGGGTGAAGCGGTACAGGTCTTCGAGCAGCTTGCCCTTCCAGGCATTCCACACGCGCGGCGAGGTGCCGCGGATGTCGGCCACCGTCAGCAGGTACAGCGCCGTGAGGTAGCGCTCGTTGCCCACGCGCTTGGCAAAAGCGCCGATGACCTCCGGGTCGCCCAGGTCCTGCTTTTGTGCGACCTGGCTCATCACCAGGTGCTCGGCCACGAGGAATTCGATGAGCTTGGCGTCTTCGCGCGCAATGCCGTGCTGCTTGCAGAAGCGCTGCACGTCGCGCGCGCCGAGCGTGGAGTGGTCGCCGCCGCGGCCTTTGGCGATGTCGTGGAAGAGGGCGGCGACGTAAAGAATCCAGGGCTTGTCCCAGCCGGCCGCGAGCTGCGAGCAGCCCGGGTACTCGTGCGCATGCTCGGCGATGAAGAAGCGGCGCACGTTGCGCAGCACCATCAGGATGTGCTGGTCGACCGTGTACACGTGGAACAGGTCGTGCTGCATCTGCCCCACGATGCTGCGGAACACGCGCAGGTAGCGCCCCAGCACCGAGGTCTGGTTCATGAGCCGGAAGGCATGCGTGATGCCGTAGGGCTGCTGCAGGATCCGCATGAAGGTCACGTGGTTGACCGGGTCGTTGCGGAACTTGCTGTCCATGACATGGCGCGCGTTGTACAGCGCGCGCAGCGTGCGCGCCGACAGGCCCTTCACGCCGATGGTCTTCTGGTACAGCAGGAAGGTCTCGAGCACCGCGTGCGGCTCGCGCTCGTACAGGTCGTCGCTCGCGATCTCGATCAGGCCGGCGCGCTCGTAGAAGCGCTCGTTGATCGTCGTGGGCTGCTCGTCGATGGGCTGCAGCCGCTCGGAAATATTGAGCAGCAGGATCTGGTTGAGTTGCGACACCGCCTTGGCCGCCCAGTAGTAGCGGCGCATCAGCGCCTCGCTCGATTTGCGCTGCGATTCGCTCTCGTAGCCGAAGCTCGCGGCCACGGCGGTCTGCAGGTCGAACACCAGCCGGTCTTCGCGCCGGTTGGCGATCACGTGCAGGCGGGCGCGAATGAGCGAGAGCAGGGCCTCGTTGCGCTTGATCTGCTGCGCCTCGAAGGGCGTGGCCAGGCCGTTCTTGGCCAGGTCGTCCCAGCGGCTGCCGAAGCCGGCGGCCTTGCTCATCCAGAGGATGGTCTGCAGGTCGCGCAGGCCGCCGGGCGATTCCTTGCAGTTGGGTTCGAGCGCGTAGGGCGTGTTGTCGAACTTCTGGTGGCGGTGCCGCATTTCCTGCGACTTGGCCACGAAGAAGGCCTGCGGGTCGATGGCCTGGGTGAAGCGGCGGCGGAAGGCCGCAAAGAGCTTCTTGTCGCCCGTGATCAGGCGCGATTCGAGCAGCGAGGTCTGGACTGTGATGTCCTTGGCGGCCTCGTCCAGGCACTCTTCGAGCGTGCGCACGCTGGAGCCGATCTCGAGGCCGGCGTCCCAGCACTGGCCGATGAAGGCCTCGATGCGGGCCGGCTCGACGCGACTGTCCTGGCCCTCGGGCGGCAGCAGCAGCAGCACGTCGACGTCGGAGTACGGAAACAGCTCGCCGCGCCCGTAGCCGCCCACCGCGGCCAGCGCGAAGGCGTCGCCGAAGCCGGCTTCGTTCCACAGCGCGGTCAGCGTCTGGTCGGCCAGCGCCGAGAGCTGGCGCAGCACCGTGTGGACACTGCGGGTGGGCGCGCGTGCGAAGCGCAGGGTGTCGAAAAGGGCGAGCTTTTTCGCGCGATAGGCTTCGCGCAGCGTCGCCACGTCGATCTTGGCTGCTTCGATCACGGCGGGGGCGCGCTGGGGCGCGTCAGGTTTTGGTGGAGGTGACGAAGGCCGGCAGCGGCGGGCTGCCTTCGGAGAGCGTCAGCACCTCGTAGCCGGTCTCGGTGACGAGCACGGTGTGCTCCCACTGGGCCGACAGCGAGTGGTCGCGCGTGACGATGGTCCAGCCGTCGTACTGGCCGCCCTTGAAGTCTTCCTTCACGTCGCGCTTGCCGGCGTTGATCATCGGCTCGATGGTGAAGATCATGCCGGGCTTGAGCTCTTCCATGGTGCCCGGGCGGCCGTAATGCAGCACCTGGGGTTCTTCGTGGAAGCGCTGGCCCACGCCGTGGCCGCAGAACTCGCGCACGATCGAGAAGCCCTGGCCCTCGGCGAATTTCTGGATCGCATGGCCCACGTCGCCCAGGTGGGCGCCGGGGCGCACCTGCAGGATGCCGTGCCACATGGCCTCGAAGGTGACGTTGCACAGGCGCTTGGCCGCGATGGAGGCGTCGCCGATCACGAACATGCGGCTGTTGTCGCCGAACCAGCCGTCCTTGATGACGGTCACGTCGACGTTCATGATGTCGCCCTTCTTCAGGGGCTTGTCATTGGGGATGCCGTGGCACACCACGTGGTTCACCGAGGTGCACAGCGACTTCGGGAACGGCACGCTGCTGGCGCCCATGTAGCCCACCGTGGCCGAGGTGGTGCCCTGCTTGACCATGTACTCGGCGGCCAGCCGATCCACGTCGTTGGTCGTGATGCCGGGCTTGATGAAGGGCGTGAGGTAGTCCAGCACCTCGGACCCGAGGCGGCAGGCGACCCGCATGGCTTCGATGCCTGCGGCGTCTTTGTAGGTAATGCTCATGCCCCGAATTATCCCATTCGGCAAGCTAAAATTCCGGGTTAACGCGGATGACCCCAGTCAGCGGCCATCCGCCTCGATTCCTTGATTTCCAACGCGCCCCCCGAGGCCTCATCGACCGTGACGCAGCCCGCACCTCAAGCCCTTCCTGTCGTAACCATGTTCGAGGGCGGCAGCGCACTCAGCGACTTCCGTGCGCGGCAATTGCTGCCGAAGCTGCAGGCCATCGAGCCGCGCATCGAAGGCATTTCGGCCCGTTTCGTGCACCTGGTGGTCACCGATGCATCGCTGGGCGACGCCGACCGCGAGCGTTTTGCCGCGCTCCTGACCTACGGCGAGCCCTTCGAGGCCCCGGCGGCCAAGGCGAGCGCCTCGGTGGTCGTCACGCCCCGCCTGGGCACCGTGTCGCCCTGGGCCTCCAAGGCCACCGACATCGCCCACAACTGCGGCCTGGCGTTGCGCCGTGTGGAGCGCGTCACCCAGTATCACCTGAAGCTGAAGGCGCCGCTGATCGGCAAGGCCCCCGTGCTCGAAGGCGACGCGCTCGCCGCCGTGGCCGGCCCGCTGCATGACCGCATGACCGAATCGGTGCTGGCCACCGTCGAGCAGGCGGCCAGCCTGTTCAGCGAGCTGCCGGCCCAGCCGATGGCGCAGGTCGACGTGCAAACCGGCGGCCGTGCGGCCCTGGTGGCCGCCAACACCGGCTTCGGCCTGGCGCTGGCCGAGGACGAGATCGACTACCTGGTGGACGCCTTCACCCGCCTGGGCCGCAACCCCAGCGACGTCGAGCTGATGATGTTCGCGCAGGCCAACAGCGAGCACTGCCGCCACAAGATCTTCAACGCCAACTTCACCATCGACGGCGTGGCCCAGCCGCAGAGCCTGTTCTCGATGATCCGCCACACCGAGAAGCAGAACCCGCAGCACACGGTGATCGCCTATGCGGACAACGCTTCGGTGATGGAAGGCGCGACCATCGAGCGCTTCATTCCCGCGAACGGCTCGCAGAGCTATCAAAAAGATAGCGCCCTGAGCCATGTGCTGATGAAGGTCGAGACGCACAACCACCCGACCGCGATTTCCCCGTTCCCCGGCGCCTCGACCGGTGCCGGCGGCGAGATCCGCGACGAAGGCGCCACCGGACGCGGCTCCAAGCCCAAGGCGGGCCTGACCGGCTTCACCGTCTCCAAGCTCTGGCCGGAAGAGGGCCACTACGGCAAGCCCGAGCACATCGCCAGCCCGCTGCAGATCATGACCGAGGGCCCGCTGGGCGGTGCCGCGTTCAACAACGAATTCGGCCGTCCCAACCTGCTGGGCTACTTCCGCGAATACGAGCAGGCGGTGACGAGCGACCTCGACACCGTGCAGCGCGGCTACCACAAGCCCATCATGATCGCGGGTGGCCTGGGCAGCATCGACGCCACGCAGACCAAGAAGATCCTGTTCCCGGCCGGCTCGCTGCTGATCCAGCTCGGCGGCCCCGGCATGCGCATCGGCATGGGCGGCAGCGCCGCCAGTTCGATGGCCACCGGCGCCAATGCGGCCGAGCTCGATTTCGACTCGGTGCAGCGCGGCAACCCCGAAATCGAACGCCGTGCGCAGGAGGTCATCAATCACTGCTGGCAGCAGGGCGCGGCCAACCCGATCCTCGCGATCCACGACGTGGGCGCCGGCGGCCTGAGCAATGCTTTCCCCGAGCTGACCAACGACGCCGGCCGTGGCGCACGCTTCGACCTGCGCGCGGTGCCGCTCGAAGAGTCGGGCATGGCCCCCAAGGAAATCTGGTGCAACGAGAGCCAGGAGCGCTACGTGCTGGCCATCGCGCCGGAATCGCTCGAACAGTTCAAGGCCTTCTGCGAGCGCGAGCGCTGCCCGTTCTCGGTGGTCGGCGTGGCGACCGAAGAGCGCCAGCTGCTGGTGGCCGACGAAGGCGCTGCGGTGCAGCCGGTCGACATGCCCATGGACGTGCTGCTGGGCAAGCCGCCCAAGATGCACCGCGACGTGAAGACCGTCGCCCGCAGCTTCAAGCCGCTCGACCTCACGGGCGTCGACCTGCAGAAGGCCGCCATCGATGTGCTCGCGCACCCGACCGTGGCCTCCAAGCGCTTCCTCATCACCATCGGCGACCGCAGCGTGGGCGGCCTGACGCATCGCGACCAGATGGTCGGCCCGTGGCAGGTGCCCGTGGCCGATTGCGCCGTGACGCTGGCCGACTACAAGGGCTTTGCTGGCGAAGCGATGAGCATGGGCGAGCGCACGCCGCTGGCCGCGCTCGATGCGCCGGCCTCGGGCCGCATGGCCGTGGCCGAGGCCATCACCAACCTGCTGGCCGCGCCGATCGAGCTGTCGCGCGTCAAGCTCTCGGCGAACTGGATGGCTGCGTGCGGCGAGCCCGGCGAAGACGCCGCGCTGTACGAGACCGTGAAGGCCGTGGGCCTGGAACTGTGCCCCGCACTCGGCGTGTCGATTCCGGTCGGCAAGGATTCGCTGTCCATGCGCACGCAGTGGAAGGACGATGGCGAAGCCAAGAAGGTCACGTCGCCGGTCAGCCTGATCGTCACCGCCTTCGCCTCGCTGGCCGACGTGCGCGGCACGCTCACGCCGCAGCTCGACGCCACCGAAGACGACACCACGCTCGTGCTCATCGACCTGGGCCGTGGCCAGCACCGCATGGCCGGCAGTATCCTGTCGCAGACGCTCGGCCAGAGCGGCGACACCGTGCCCGACCTCGACGACCCGGCGCAGCTGGTCGCGCTGGTCAACGCCGTGAACGCGCTGCGCGCCGACGGCAAGATCCTCGCGATGCACGACCGCAGCGACGGCGGCCTGTTCGCCACTGCCTGCGAAATGGCCTTTGCCGGCCACGTCGGCGTGGCGCTGAACGTCGACATGCTCGTCACCGAAGGCGACGGCATTTCCGACAGCCGCATGGAAACCGGCGACGCCAAGAACTGGGCGCAGCAGGTCAGCGCGCGCCGCGAAGAGCTCACGCTCAAGGCGCTGTTCAACGAAGAGCTGGGCATGGTGCTGCAGGTGCGCACCGCCGAGCGCAACGACGTCATGCAGGTGCTGCGCGCCCACGGCCTGAGCACGCACAGCCACTTCGTCGGCAAGACGCGCCCGGCCAGCTCGGCCATGGACGCCGGCAAGGGCAAGCTCGAAGTCTGGCGCGATGCCAAGTCGGTGTTCAGCGCCTCGCTGCACGATCTGCATCAGGTGTGGGATTCGGTCAGCTGGAAGATCGCCCGCGAGCGCGACAACCCGGCCTGCGCCGATGCCGAGCACGCCGCGGCCGGTGTGCCGAACGACCCGGGCATGCACGTGTTCCTGCCGAACGCCCCGGTGGCGCCGGCCATCCTGCAGTCGCGCCCCAAGGTCGCGATCCTGCGCGAGCAGGGCGTCAACTCGCACGTCGAGATGGCCTATGCCTTCACCGAAGCCGGCTTCGAGGCCTTCGACGTCCACATGACCGACCTGCAGACGGGCAGGGCGGACCTGGCCGCGTTCAAGGGCGTGGTCGCCTGCGGCGGCTTCAGCTACGGCGACACGCTGGGTGCCGGCATCGGCTGGGCGCGCAGCATCACCTTCAACCCGAAGCTGGCCGAGCAGTTCAAGACCTTCTTCGGTCGCGCCGACACCTTCGGCCTGGGCGTGTGCAACGGCTGCCAGATGTTTGCCGAGCTGGCCGACATCATCCCGGGCGCCGAAGCCTGGCCGCGCTTCACCACCAACCAGAGCGAGCGTTTCGAGGCGCGCCTGTCGATGGTCGAAGTGCTCGAGTCGCCCAGCATCTTCTTCGCGGGCATGGCCGGCAGCCGCCTGCCGATCGCGGTGGCGCACGGCGAGGGCTATGCCAACTTCAAGCACCGCGGCGACGCCGCCAAGGCCATCGGCGCGATGCGCTTCGTGGACAACCACGGCCAGCCGACCGAGCAGTACCCGTTCAATCCGAACGGCAGCGCGGGCGGCCTGACCTCGGTGACCACGCCGGACGGCCGCTTCACCGCCGTGATGCCGCACCCGGAGCGTGTGTTCCGCAACATCCAGATGAGCTGGACCTCGGGCGACAAGAGCGACTTGAGCCCGTGGATGCAGATCTGGCGCAACGCGCGCAAGTGGGTGGGTTGATCGGGCGCCCTCAGTCCGTGCAAACGGCCTGAGTCAGGTCAACAAGAAATGCCCTCCAGGCTCGGGCCTGGAGGGCATTTTTCATGGAGGACGCGCTTGAGGTGCCAGCAATCAGCGCTGGCTGTTCAGCATCGACGCCTTGAACGACAGCACATGCGTCTTCGCCGCTTCGGCCGCCGCGTCGGCGTCGTGCCGCTGCAGCGTGGCGACGATGGTGCGGTGCTCCTCAATCACCTCCGCCAGGTGTCCCTCGGCGGCCAGTGAAATCGCCCAGAAGCGCTGCGAGCGCGCGTGCAGCACGCTCAGGATGTCCTGCAGCATCGCGTTGCGTGCTGCCGCCGCGATCTTTTCGTGGAAGAGGCGGTCCAGGTTCATCACCGACATCGCATCGCGCCGCTGCGCCGCCGCTTCGAACTGCTCGGCGATGGCCTGCAGCTCGGCCAGCTCGGCCTCGGTGATGGCCGCCGCGGCCAGGCGCATGCACAGCACCTCGTTGACCAGCCGGACCTCGATGAGCTCCAGCGCGTCGTTGATCGACAGCGGCGAAGCCATCGCGCCCTTGCGCGGAATGATGCGGACCAGGCCCTCGGCCGACAGGCGGTGCAGCGCCTGGTTCACCGGCGTGCGGCCCACGCCCAGCCGCTCCATCACCTGGGCGGTGTTGAGGTATTCCCCGGGCTTGTAGGCCAGGGTCACCAGGGCTTCCTTCAGGCGCAGGTAGGCGGTTTCGTTGAGGGAGATGGCTGCTTCGGGCCGCCGGACGGGGGCTTTGCGGGCGGGCGTGGCTGCGTTCATCGGGGCGGGAGGGTCATGGTGGAGTTCCCCGATGGTACCTGCGGGAAATCCCTTTGAAGTTTCTGTGGACTCACAGTAATATCGTTGTGAAATTTCACTAAAACTTCAATCGAGCTGCCACCCATGAAACTGTCTTTCGAACTTCCCGAGGGGAATACCCCGCAAACGCTGAGTTTCGAGGCCCGGCACCTCGTGATCGCCGGCTGGACCGGGCGCGACACCGCCGCCATCGAGCACCACATCGAGGAACTCGCCGAGCTGGGCGTGCCCGCGCCCAGCACCGTGCCGCTGTTCTACCGGGTGGCCACCCAGCAGCTGAGCCAGGCCGACGTCGTGCAGGTGGTGGGGGCCGACACCTCGGGCGAGGTCGAGCCACTGCTGTTCCTGCACGGGGGCGAGTTCTTCGTCTCGATCGGCTCGGACCACACCGACCGCGCGCTGGAAGCGCACAGCGTGGCGCTGTCCAAGCAGATCTGCGTGAAGCCCGTGGCGCGCAGCGCCTGGCGGCTGGCCGACGTGCAGGACCGCTGGGACACGCTGGTGCTGCGTTCGTGGATCGAGGAGGGCGGTGAATGGCGCCTGTACCAGGAAGGCACGCTGGCCGCGTTGCGCCCGCCGGCCGACCTGTTGGCGCGCTGCGCCGCGGCCGATGGCGAACCGGCCGACGGCTTCGCGATGACCTGCGGCACGGTCGGCGCAATCGGCGGCATCCGCCCGGCCGCGCGCTTTCGCATGGAGCTGGTGGACGAACACACCGGCCGCCGCATCACGCACGAGTACCGCGCGGTCTCGCTGCCGATCGTCGCCTGACGCACGAGGACCGCACATGTCCGCCGTGATCTCCCTCGAAGCCGCCCGCGCCGACCTGGCTGCGGGCCGCACCACCTCCGCCGCGCTGACCGCATCGGCGCTGCAACGCATCGCCGACCCTGCCGGCGAAGGCGCGCGCACCTTCACGCGCGTGCTGGCAGACCGCGCCCAGCACCTGGCGCGCGCCTCCGACAGCCTGCGCGAGGCCGGCCTCGTGCGCTCGCCGCTCGAAGGCCTGCCGGTCTCCGTCAAGGACCTGTTCGACGTGGCCGGCGAAACGACGACCGCCGGCTCCGTCGTGCTGCGCGATGCACCGCCCGCCGCGCACGACGCCGAGGCCGTGCGGCGCCTGCTGGCGGCCGGCGCGGTGCTGGTCGGCAAGACCAACATGACCGAGTTCGCGTACTCCGGCCTCGGCCTCAACCCGCACTACGGGACACCGGCCAATCCGTGGCAGCGCAGCGAGCGGCGCATTCCCGGCGGCTCGTCCTCGGGTGCGGCGGTTGCGGTCGCCGACGGCATGTGCGTCGCGAGCGTCGGCAGCGACACGGGCGGCTCGGCGCGCATTCCGGCGGCGCTGTGCGGCATCACCGGTTTCAAGCCGACGGCGCGCCGCATGCCCGGCACCGGGCTCGTGCCGCTGTCGCACAGCCTCGATGCGGTCGGTGTGATGGCGCTCGACGTGGCCGGCTGCGCGGCGATGGATGCGGTGCTGTCCGGCGTGTCCGAGGCGCCCCGTGCGCAGCACCTGCGCCAGGCCCGCTTCGCGGTGCCGACCACCTTGGTGCAGGACGGCATGGACGCGCACGTCGCCGCCACGTTCCAACGCGCGCTGCAGCGTCTCTCGGCCGCCGGCGCGCAGCTGGTCGAGCTGGCGGTGCCCGAGTTCGACGAGCTCGCGGCCATCAATGCCGCAGGCGGCTTCAGCGCCGCCGAGTCATGGGCGTGGCACGCCGAACTGATCGAGCGCAGCGGCAGCGGCTACGACCCGCGCGTGCTCAGCCGCATCCTGCGCGGCAAGGGCTTCACGGCGCGCGCCTACCTCGCACTGCAGGCGCAGCGGGCCGACTGGCAACTTCGCGTGGCCGCGCGCCTGGGCGAGTTCGATGGCTGGCTCATGCCGACCGTGCCGCTGGTGGCGCCGCGCATCGAGGCGCTCGAAGCCGACGAGGCGCAGTACGTCGCCGTCAACGCCGCGATGCTGCGCAACCCCTCCATCGTCAACTTCATGGACGGCTGCGCCATCTCCTTGCCCTGCCACGCGGCCGGCGAAGCGCCCGTGGGCCTGAGCCTTGCAGGCCTGCCGATGCGCGATGCCGCGCTCCTCGCCTGGGCCGCCGACATCGAACGCACCCTGCGCGCCACCGCCGATTGACCCGTCTGCCCACCCTCAGGAAACTCCGGAGAACCTCATGACCCAGCGCTTCCGTTTCCCGCTCGCCTCGCTTGCCTGTCTTGCCGCCGGCCTGGCGTGCATCGTGCCCGTCGCCCACGCGCAGGACGCCTATCCGTCCAAGCCGATCCGCATGGTCGTGCCATTCCCACCGGGCGGCAGCATCGACATGACGGCGCGCCTGGTCGGCCAGAAGCTCTCGACGGCGTTGGGCCAGCCCGTGCTGGTGGACAACCGTCCCGGCGCCAGCGGCAACATCGGCATGGACTACGTCGCCAAGGCCCCGAAGGACGGCTACACCTTGCTGATGGTGCACACCGGCCTGGCCTCCAACGGGCACATGTTCGCGAAGCTGCCCTATGACCCGATTAAGGACCTGGCACCCGTGATCCGCGTGGCCGACCAGCCCAACGTGCTCATCATGAATCCCAAGTGGACGTTCAAGAACGTCGGCGAGCTGGTGGCCTATGCCAAGGCCAACCCCGGCAAGCTCAGCGTCGGCACTTCGGGCGTGGGCGGCCCGCAGGACGTGGCCGCGCGCCGCTTCATGCAGATGACCGGCACCGATCTGCTCAACGTGGCCTACAAGGGCGGGGCGCCCGCGCTGTCCGACCTCGTCGGCGGCCAGATCGACATGATGTTCGAAACCTCGCCCACCGCCGTGCCCTATGCCAAGAGCGGCAAGCTGAAGGCGCTGGCGGTCACGGGCGACAAGCGCGTGTCGACCTTGCCCGACGTGCCGACGGTGGCCGAGTCCGGCGTGCCGGGCTACCGGTTCATGGGCTGGGTCGGCCTGGTGGCGCCGGCCGGAACGCCCGCGCCGGTCATCGCCAAGCTCAACGAGCAGGTGCAGGCGCTACTCAAGAACGCCGACACGCAAAAGCAGTTCACCGACCTCAGCCTGGAAGTCATCGGCGGCTCGACGGCGGACTTCACAAGTTTCGTGCGCAAGGAGTCGAACGACTACGCCCGGTTCGTCAAAGACTTCAACATCACGCCGCAATGAAAAAAGCCCCGCGATTGCGGGGCTTTTTCTTGGGCGATGGGCCGCAGGCTTACTCGACCTTGGCCTTCGCGCGCAGGTCTTCCTGGTACTTCTGCAGGCGCTGCTGTTGCAGCTGCTGCGTGATCTGCGGCTTCACTTCTTCCAGCTTCGGCAGTTGGGCCTGGCGGATGTCGTCGACGCGGATGATGTGGTAGCCGAACTGGGTCTTGACCGGGGCAGGGGTGGTCTCGCCCTTCTTGAGCTTGATCATCGCCTCCGAGAACTCGGGCACGAAGCTGGCGGGGTTGGCCCAGTCGAGGTCGCCGCCGTTGGCGCCCGAACCCGGGTCCTTGCTCTGCTTTTTGGCGATGTCTTCGAACTTGGCGCCCTTCTTCAGGTCGGCCATGATCTTCTTGGCTTGGTCTTCGGTTTCGACCAGGATGTGGCGGGCCTTGAATTCCTTGCCGCCGTTGGCTGCCACGAACTTGTCGTACTCGGCCTTCACGTCGGCGTCGGACACCGCGTTGGTCTTGCGGTAGTTCTCGAACAGCGCGCGGATCAGGATGGCCTGGCGGGCGAGTTCGAGCTGGTTCTTGTAGTCCTCGGTGGCGTCCAGGCCTTGCTTTTGCGCTTCCTGCATGAACACTTCGCGCGCCACGATTTCCTCGCGCAGCTGGCTTTGCATCTCGGGCGTCACCGGGCGGCCGGCGGCAGCCAGCTGCTGGGCCAGGACGTCCATGCGGGCCTTGGGCACCGGCTTGCCGTTGACGATGGCTGCGTTCTGCGCCAGGGCCGACAGGGGGAGTGCACCGATCAGCGCTGCGGCCGCAACGGCCTGCAAGATGTGTTTTTTCATGAAATGAATATCAGGCTGGAGAGGAAATGCGCGTGTAGGAAAAGGCGCGGGAAAGAAAGCAGGAATCAGGAGAAAAGAAGGAGAGGGTGGGCGGCCGCGGCGAACGCGGCAAGCAACCGATTGGACGACTCAGAGCACCTCGATGGCGATGGCGTGCAGACCCTGTGCGATAAAAACTTGGAGGGCATCATACACAAGCCGATGCCGCGCCACGCGGGGCTTTCCGTCGAACAGCGGGGAGGCGATGCGCACCCGGAAATGCGTGCCGTAGCCCTCTGCGTTGGCGCCCGCATGGCCCGCGTGGGCGGCGCTTTCGTCGATCACTTCGAGCTGCGTGGGCGAAAGCGCCGCGCGCAGCGCCGCCTCGAGTGCGGCCACGGTGGGCAGGGGGATGGTGGTGGTCGTCATGCGGTCGGCTTGTCTTCCTTGAGGTGCGGCGCGATGTACAGGCCCTGCGCCACCAGGAAGACGATCGGGAACACATAGCCCCAGAGCTTGAAGTTGACCCAGGCCTCGGTCGTGAAGTAGGCCGCCACGTAGCCGTTGATGAGCGCCATGAAGAGGCAATAACCGATCCACGCCACGTTGAGCCGGCCCCAGATGCGCTCGGGCAGCTCGAGCTGCGCGCCCAGCAGCATCTTGAGGAAGTTCTTCTTCAGCGCCCACAGCGCCACGGCCAGCGCGATCGCCATGGCGCCGTACAGCACCGTCGGCTTCCACTTGATGAAGCGGTCGTCGTGCAGCACCAGCGTGAGCGTGCCGAACAGCAGGATCAGCACCAGCGTGGCCTTCTGCATCGCCTGCAGCTTGCGTTCCATGGCGTAGATGACGGCCATCTGCACCACGGTGGCGGCCATCAGCACGCCGGTGGCGGTGTAGATGTCGGCGAACTTGTAGGCGCCGAAGAACAGCAGGATCGGAAAGAAGTCGAGGAGCAGTTTCATTTCTTCTTCTGGAAGTCGAGCGACGCCGAGTTCATGCAGTAGCGCAGGCCGGTTTCGGTGGGACCGTCGGGGAACACGTGGCCCAGGTGGGCGCCGCAATTGGCGCAGACGTTCTCGGTGCGCACCATGCCGTGCGAGCGGTCGACGATGTTGCGGATGGCGCCGGGCACAGCTTCTTCGGAGAAGCTGGGCCAGCCGCAGCCGGCGTCGAACTTGGTGGCGGCCTCGAACAGCTTGGCGCCGCAGCAGATGCAGTGGTAAGTGCCGTCGTCCCAGTGGGCTTCGTACTTGCCGGTGAAGGGGCGTTCGGTGGCGGCGTGGCGCGTCACCTCGAAGGCGGCGGGTTCGGCGCCCTTCTCAGCGAGCAGGGCTTTCCATTCGGCGTCGGTTTTCTGTACGGGCGTGGTCATGAGGAGCAGCTGATTTCGATCGTGGAGGCCCAGTCGGGCGGGAAGCCGGCGTAGTCGTCGGCACCGGGGTGTTCTTCACATGGGGTTTGGAGCAGCGTCAGCAAGGTTGCCACACCCGCGTGGTCCTTTTGCTGACTGGCTTCGATGGCCTGCTGGCCCAGGTGGTTCCGCAGCACGAACTTGGGGTTCGACTGCAGCATCAATTTTGCCGCGTCGGCGCGTTGCGATTGTGCATGGCGCTCCGAAAAAGAGAGCATCCAGGCATCGAAGCCGGCCCGGTCGAGGAACAGGTCGCGCACCGGCTCGACGTTGCCGTCGGCCATGTGATTTGACAGGCGGCGCCAGAAGATGGTGTGGTCGACCTTCTCGGTCGCCATCAGCTTGAGCGCGCCCTCGATCAGTGCGCGGTCGCCTTCGGCGGGCGTGGCCAGGCCCAGCTTGGCGCGCATGCGGTCTTCGAAGGCGTTGGGGAACACGGTCTTGTACGACTCCAGCGCGGCCACGGCGATTTCCTGGTCGCCGATGAGCGGCAGCAGCGCCTGCGCCAGGCAGAACAGGTTCCAGTAGGCGACGTTGGGCTGCTGGTTGAAGGCGTAGCGGCCCTGGGTGTCGCTGTGGTTGCAGATGTGGCGCGGGTCGAAGCCGTCGAGGAACTGGAACGGGCCGTAGTCGATGGTGAGCCCGAGGATGCTCATGTTGTCGGTGTTCATCACCCCGTGGCAGAAGCCCACGGCCTGCCACTGGGCGAGCAGGGCGGCGGTGCGCTCGCTCACGGCCTCGAGGAAGGCGGCGTAGGCATTGCCGTTGAAGCGCGCAGTGGTGCGGCACTCGGGGTAGTAGCGGTCGATGACGTAGTCGGCCAGCGCGCGCAGCTCGTCTTCGCGCTGATTGGCGGCGAAGTGCTCGAAGTGGCCAAAGCGGATGAAGCTGGGCGCCACGCGGGTCACAACGGCGGCGCTTTCCAACTCCTCACGGCGCACGCGGGCGTCCGAGCCGGTCACGCACAGCGCGCGCGTGGTCGGAATGCCCAGGCCGTGCATGGCCTCGCTGCACAGGAACTCGCGGATGCTCGAACGCAGCACGGCGCGGCCGTCGCCGCCGCGCGAATAGGGCGTGCGCCCCGCGCCCTTGAGCTGCACTTCGAGCCCGCCCTCGGTCTCGCCGAGCAGGATCGCCCGCCCGTCGCCCAGTTGCCCGGCCCAGACGCCGAACTGGTGGCCGCTGTAGACCGTGGCGAAAGGCCGCGTGCCGACGACCGGCAGGCTGCCGGTGAGCGCGGCCAGCGTGGCGTCCGACTCGCGCCAGCCGGGCGGCAAGCCCAGCTCGCGCGCCACGGCGTCGCTGTGGCCGACCCAGTACGGGTCGGGCAGCGGCGTGGGGCGCAATTCGGTGAAAAAGGCGGGGCCCAGCGTCGAGAAGCCGGGCTTCCAGCGCAGGCCCAGGTCGGCGACCGGGGTGTCTTCGGCTAACAAGCTCATGCCCGGATTGTCCGGCAGCGCGCGAAACCCCAGGCCGTTGAGGCCATCGGGCGCGTGGGGTGGATGCCCGCCGGTCAGTTCAGCAGCGCGCCGCGCAGCGCCCCGGCGCCGTCGAGCGCGAGGCTGGCGCGGTACTGGGCCGGCGGCAGGCCGAACCAGCGCTTGCAGGCGCGAAAGAAGTTACTGACGTCCACGAAGCCCAGCCGGTCGGCCACGTCCGCGAGCGTGTGGCGCTGTTCGGCCAGGTACTGCTTGGCGAGTTCGCGGCGGGTGCGGTCGAGCAGCGCCTGGAACGACACCGACTCCTCCTGCAGGCGGCGCTGCAGCGTGCGGTCGGCCAGCCCGAGGCCCGAGGCCACGTCCTGGCGGCGCGGCTCGCCGTGCTGCAGCCGGCGCGCGATCTCGGCGCACACCAGGCTGGCGGTGGTGGTCTGGCCCAGCAGGTTGAGCTGGTCGTCGAGCAGGTGCTCCTGCATCTCGCCCAGGGCCGGGTGGTGGGTGGGCAGCGGCATGGTCATGTCGGCCGACGACAGCAGCACGCGGTTGGCGGGCGCGTTGAAGCGGATCTCGCAGCCGAAGGCCTCGCGGTGCAGCCGGTCGTTGGCCGGCGGCGGGTAGACGAATTCCATGGCCAGCGGCTGCAGCTCGCGCCGCGTGAGCCACTGGCACTGCATGAGCACGGTCAGCAGGGCGTACTCGACGCGCTGGCGCGGGATCGGCAGGCTGCCGCCGGTGTGCTCCATGACCATCCAGCAGCCGCGCGCGTCGGACTGCAGCGAGAACGCGGTGGCGTCGGAGATCACGGCCATGTAGCGCGTGAGCCGCGTGAGCGCCGCGCCCAGGGTGGGGCTGCAGGCCATGGCGTGGCCCACGGTGCCCAGCTTGCTGTGCGTGGCGGCCAGGTCGCGGTCCAGGCCCAGCGTGGGCCGCCCGGCGTGCGCCACGGCCACCTGCCACAGCACCGAGATCTCGTCGACCGGGAAGCGGGCGTTCTGGCGGTGCAGGGAGTCAGGATCGAAGCCGGCGTCGCGCAGCAGCGTGGGCACGTTCAGCCCCTCGGCCTGGAACATCGACAGCACGCCTTCCAGCCATGCGGCCGAGCTGGTGCGCAGCTCCGGCTGCGGACATCCGGGGCGGCGCGACGGCCGGCGCGAATGGCGCGGCAGGGAGGCTTCTGAAGTCATTCGATTGGCTCGCTTGCGATAGCGGTGAAAACGGGGCCGGTTCCTAGAATTTTTCCAGTGCACGGCGGCCCGGAGTATGGGTGCCGCGCGCCAAGCCAGGAATTCCGATTAACCCGGTGTGGAGACAAAACATGAAGACAACGACAACAGCACAAAACCAGGGTGCGGCAGGACAGACGGCGATGGCGCGCGCCATCGCCACCATGGCCACGCTGGCCGCCGCGGCGGCGCTTGCAGCCTGCGGTGGCGGCTCGTCCGGGGCGACCGCCTTTCCCGTGTTGCCGCCTGCACCGGCTCCGGCACCCGCGCCCGCTCCGGCACCCGCCGCGGACGGCCCGATGGTGCGCCAGACCACGGCCGGCAAGGTCGAGGGCACGGACGACAGCGCCAGGAATGGCACCTGGTCCTGGAAGGGTGTTCCGTTCGCCCAGCCGCCGGTCGGCGCACTGCGCTGGCGCGCACCGGTCGAGCCCGAAGCCTGGACCGGCATCCGCCCGGCCAAGGCCTTCGGCAACGCCTGCCTGCAGATCGGCCGGATCTTCAGCCCCGGCACCAGCAACACCTACGACGCCACCATCGGCACCAACCTGGGCAAGCCGGTCGGCAGCGAGGACTGCCTGTTCGTCAACATCTGGCGTCCGGCCACCACCGAGAAGAACCTGCCGGTGCTGCTGTTCATCCATGGCGGTAGCAACATTTCGGGTTACACGGCCGATCCGCTGTACGACGGCGCGGCGCTGGCCAAGGCCACCAATGCGGTGGTCATCACCGCCAGCTACCGCCTGGGCATCCTGGGCTTCCTGAACATGCCGCAGCTGCGGCCGGGCGGCAGCGCGGGCGACGACTCGGGCAACTTCGCGCTGCTGGACAACATGGCGGCGCTGCGCTTCATCCAGGGCAACGTCGCCAACTTCGGCGGCGACCCGGGCAACGTCACGCTGTCGGGCGAATCGGCCGGTGCGACCAACCTGCTGGCGGTGATGACCTCGCCGATGGCCAAGGGCCTGTTCCACAAGGCCTTCGAGATGAGTGGTGGCATTTCGCTCAAGACCAATCTGCCGCCCGGGACGCTGCCGACGCTGCAGCCGGCTTCGGCCTCGCTGACGCAGGGCCAGACGATCCTCGAAAAGCTGCTTGTCGCCGACGGCACCGTGGCCGATGAAGCGGCGGCCAAGGTGTACATCGGCACGCGCTCGCCGGCGCAGATCGCCGAGTACCTGCGTGCGCAAGAGGGTGGGGCGCTGCTGACCAAGGTCACGGCAGCCGGGCAGGGCAACGTGGCGCCGATTCCCGATGGCACGGTGTTGCCGGCGGACCCGATCGGCGCCATCGCGGCCGACAAGTACGTCAAGGTGCCCATGCTCGCGGGCAACACGCGCGACGAGGGCAAGCTCTTCGCGTCGCTGCTGGGCACCATCGGCTTCCCGACGTCGGGCTGGATCGTCACCGATGCCCCGCGCTTCTCGATGATGTTCAACTTCAACCCCGATGCTGCGCCCACGCTCACGGTGAACCACATCATCGACCCGTTCTACCTTCCGGTAGACAAGGCCGGCACCGGCTACAACGCGGCCACCGCGCTCATCACGAAGGGGCTGTTCGAGGCCAACCGCGACAACCTGCTCAACACCATGAAGACGCGCCAGTCGAACATCTGGCACTACCGTCTCGACTGGTCGCAGGAGGCCGCGCCGTGGAACGACGTGTACGGCGCATCGCACGCCTTCGACCTGCCGTTCGTGTTCGGCAACTTCGAGGGTTCGCTGCTGAGCAACGTGATGGGCGGCAAGGCCAACGAGAAGGGGCGCGTGGCGCTGTCGAAGGCCGTCATGGCCAGCGTCGGGGCCTTCATGCGCAACGGCGATCCGAACACGCCCGAACTCGGTGCAACCTGGGGAACGTGGCCTTCGCAGATGCTGCTGGATGCCACGCCAACGGCGGCCAAGATCACGCCGGTGAACGTCCCTTGAAGAGCCGCTTCGTTCAATCATGCAGTGCGGGTTTGTGTCATTGTGCAAGTGGCCGAAGCTTGCGTGAATCTCTCGTTCGCAACGCTTTTTGAAGTCATTTCACATAGGAGTCCGTAGATGCTGGGTTTGATGCAAGACCAACCGCTTTTGATCTCGTCGCTGATCGAGTTCGTCGAGCGCCACAACGGCGACGGCGAGATCGTCTCGCGCCGTGTCGAGGGTGATATCCACCGCTGCACCTGGAGCGACATCGCATCGCGCGCCAGGCAGGTGGCCAATGCGCTGGACGGCGAGCAACTGCTGTTCAGCGACCGCATCGCCACCCTGGCCTGGAACGGCTACCGCCACCTGGAGCTGTACTACGGCGTGAGCGGCAGCGGCCGCGTGCTGCACACCATCAACCCGCGCCTGCACCCCGACCAGATCGCGTGGATCGCCAACCATGCCGAAGACCAGATCCTGTGCTTCGACCTGAGCTTCCTGCCACTCGTGCAGGCGGTGCATGCGCGTTGTCCCACGATCCGGAAATGGGTTGCACTGTGTGATGCCGACAAGCTGCCGGCCGACAGCGGTGTGCCCAACCTTGTGAGCTACGAAGCCTGGATGGGCACGCAGCCCACCGCGTACGACTGGCCCACCTTCGACGAGAACTCGGCCTCCAGCATGTGCTACACGAGCGGCACCACGGGCAACCCGAAGGCCGCGCTGTACAGCCACCGTTCGACCATGCTGCACGCCTACGCTGCCGCGCTGCCCGACGTCATGCGCATCTCGGCGCAAGACTCGGTGCTGCCGGTGGTGCCGATGTTCCACGTCAACGCCTGGGGCATTCCGTACTCGGCCGCGCTGGTGGGCTGCAAGCTCGTGTTCCCGGGCCCGTCGCTCGACGGCAAGTCGGTGTACGAGCTGATCGAAGCCGAAGGCGTGACCTTCGCGGCCGGCGTGCCCACCGTGTGGCAGATGATGCTGGGCCACATGCAGACCAACGGCCTGAAGTTCAGCAAGCTGAACCGCACCGTCATCGGCGGCTCGGCCTGCCCGCCGGCCATGATCACGGCGTTCCAGGAGAACTACAACGTCGAGGTGCTGCATGCCTGGGGCATGACTGAGATGAGCCCGCTGGGCACGCTGTGCACGCTGAAGAACAAGCACCTGTCGCTGCCCGCCGATGCGCAGCTGCAGATCCGCATGAAGCAGGGCCGGGCCATCTTCGGCGTCGACATGAAGATCGTCGACGGCAACGGCGACGAGCTGCCCTGGGACGGCAAGGCCTACGGCGACCTGTTGGTCAAGGGCCCCTGGGTCGTCAAGGAGTACTACAAGGGCGAGGGCGGCAATCCGCTGGTCGCCGACGCCGCAGGCCGCGGCTGGTTCCCCACTGGCGACGTGGCCACCATCGACGCCGAGGGCTACCTGCAGATCACCGACCGCAGCAAGGACGTGATCAAGTCCGGCGGCGAGTGGATCAGCTCCATCGACATCGAGAACATCGCCGTCGCGCACCCGGCCATCGCCATGGCGGCCTGCATCGGCGTGTTCCACCCCAAGTGGGACGAGCGCCCGATCATCGCCGTCGTGAAGAAGCCCGGCGCCGAAGTCACCCGCGAGGAGCTGCTGAAGTTCTACGAGGGCAAGACCGCCAAGTGGCAGATCCCCGACGACGTGGTGTTCGTGGAGGCCATTCCGATCGGCGCCACCGGCAAGATCCTCAAGACCAAGCTTCGCGAACTGCTCAAGGACTACAAGCTGCCGGGCCTCTGAAGCACGGCCAAAGCCCACCCGCACTGTCGCGCACGCGATAGGAAGGCCGCCCCGGCGGCTTTCCTTCCGGGCATTCCCTGTGCGGCGAAGAAAAGGGCGCTTGTACGCTGGCGTCCCGCCTTTCAACTAGGAGACTCTTCATGCACTTCGGTATCAAGTCAGTGGCCGCCTGCGCCATGTTGGTGAGTGTTTCAGCGTCGTTCGCCCAGAAGGGCGAAACCGTCAAGATCGCCTGGCTGGACCCGCTGTCGGGTCTGATGGCGGCCGTGGGCACCAACCAGCTCAAGACGACCCAGTACCTGGCTGACGAGTTCAACAAGAAGAATGCGTCGGGCGTGAAGTTCGAGATCATCGCGATCGACAACAAGCTGAGCCCGCAGGAGACCACCGCGGCGCTGCGCTCGGCGCAGGACCAGGGCGCGCGCTACATCACCCAGGGCAACGGCTCGGGCCCGGCGCTCGCGATCATCGATGCCGTCGAGAAGAACAATGCGCGCAATCCCGGCAAGGAACTGCTCTACCTGAACTATGCGGCGGTCGATCCCGACCTCACCAACAGCAAGTGCAGCTACTGGCACTTCCGCCTCGATGCCGACACCTCCATGAAGATGGAAGCGCTGACCACCTGGATGAAGGACCAGGCCGACATCAAGAAGGTCTACATCCTGGGCCAGAACTACTCCCACGGCCAGCAGGTTTCCAAGTTCGCCAAGGACAACCTCAAGACCAAGCGCCCCGACATCCAGATCGTGGGCGACGACCTGCACCCGCTCGCGCAGGTGCGCGATTTCTCTCCGTACATCGCCAAGATCAAGGCCTCGGGCGCCGACACGGTCATCACCGGCAACTGGGGCTCCGACCTCTCGTTGCTCATCAAGGCGGCGAACGACTCGGGGCTGGACGTCAAGTTCCTCACGTACTACGCACCGGGCGCCGGCACGCCCACGGCCATGGGCGCCACCTCGGCCGGCAAGGTCTACACCGTGGCCTATGCCCACTACAACATGGGCGGCGAAATCCAGCGGCTGCTGACCGGCTACAAGAAGAAGATGAACGACGACCTGACGCAGTCCTCGATCTATCACACCTTCGCATTGCTCGATGCCGCTTTCGTGCAGACCAAGTCGACCGACCCCGTCAAGGTGGCCGCGGCGCTCGAAGGCATGAAGATCAAGAGCTTCAACGGCGAGGTCGAGATGCGCAAGGCCGACCACCAGTTGCAGCAGGGCCTGTACATCTCGCGCTGGGAGAAGGCCAGCGCCAAGTACCCCTACGACGCCGAGAACACCGGCTACACCAACGTCCCCGTGAAGTATTACGAGTCGTATGTGGCGAGCACGCCCACGACCTGCCAGATGAAGCGCCCCTAGGCGTCTTTGTGAACGCATTTCCTACCCATCGGTAGAAGATACCTACCGCCGGGTAGCAAAAGAAGGAAATGCACTGTCGCCTGCGCGATAGATACGTGCCTTTGCAGCCCCTTCCTTACGGGCATTCCCTGAGGGGTGGGGTGGCAAAGACTTGTACGCTTGTGCAGCGTTTTTGATATCGGTTTGACCAGGAGATATAGATTGAAGTTCGCTCTGAAGATCGCTACCGCCGCCGTGCTTGCGGCAAGTGCCACCGGTGCCCTTGCCCAGAAGGGTGAGACCGTCAAGATCGCGTGGCTGGACCCGCTGTCGGGCCTGATGGCGGCCGTCGGTACCAACCAGCTCAAGACCTTCCAGTTCCTGGCCGAAGAATTCAACAAGAAGAACGTGGCCGGCGTGAAGTTCGAGGTCATCGGCATCGACAACAAGCTCAGCCCGCAGGAAACCACCGCCGCGCTGCGCTCGGCCATGGATCAGGGCGCGCGCTACGTGGTGCAGGGCAACGGCTCCGGCCCGGCGCTGGCCATCATGGACGCGCTCGAGAAGCACAACGCCCGCAACCCGGGCAAGGAAGTCGTGTACTTCAACTACGCGGCCGTCGATCCCGACCTGACCAACAGCAAGTGCAGCTACTGGCACTTCCGCCTCGACGCCGACACCTCCATGAAGATGGAAGCCCTGACCACCTTCATGAAGGACCAGGCCGACATCAAGAAGGTGTATCTGATCAACCAGAACTACTCGCACGGCCAGCAGGTCGCCAAGTACGCCAAGGACAACCTCAAGACCAAGCGCCCCGACGTGCAGATCGTCGGCGACGACCTGCACCCGCTGGCCCAGGTGCGCGACTTCGCGCCCTACATCGCCAAGATCAAGGCCTCGGGCGCCGACACCGTCATCACCGGCAACTGGGGTTCCGACCTCGCGCTGCTCATCAAGTCGGCCAACGACGCGGGCCTGAACGTCAAGTTCTACACCTACTACGCCGTGACCAACGGCACGCCGACCGCCATGGGCGCGGCCTCGGACGGCAAGGTCTACATGGTGGGCTACAGCCACTACAACGCGCCGGGCCCGATCGCGCCGATGATGAACGAGTTCAAGAAGCGCTTCAACGAAGACCTGTACACGACGTCGCCGTACACCGTGTACGCGATGCTCGCCGAAGCCTTCGTGCGCACCAAGTCGACCGACCCCGTGAAGGTGGCGGCCGCCATGGAAGGCATGAAGTTCAAGAGCTTCAACGGCGACGTCGAGATGCGCAAGTCCGACCACCAGCTGCAGCAGGGCCTGTGGATCACGCGCTGGCAGAAGGCCGACGCGAAGAGCCCGTACAGCCCGGAAAACACCGGCTATACGCTGGCACCGGTCAAGTACTACGAGCCCTACGTCTCGAGCACGCCCACCTCGTGCCAGATGAAGCGACCCGGCGGCGCCTCCTGATCGCCTGCTGATCGCCCCCTGACCGGTCGAGGCCCGACTTCAACACTCGGGCCTCTTTCTTTTTCAACCGACACGGAAGACCGATGAACGTCGAATTCTTCGTCATCTCACTGCTCAACGGCGTCAGCTACGGCCTGCTGTTGTTCATGCTGAGCTCTGGCCTTACGCTGATCTTCAGCATGATGGGTGTGCTCAACTTTGCACACGCCAGCTTCTACATGCTGGGCGCCTATTTCGCCTACACCCTGTCAGGCATCGTCGGCTTCTGGCCCGCGCTCTTTCTCTCGCCGCTGCTGGTGGGTGCATTGGGCGCGGCCTTCGAACGCTACAGCCTGCGCCGGGTCCACAAGTTCGGCCACGTGCCCGAGCTGCTGGTGACCTTCGGTCTTTCGTACCTCATCCTCGAGCTGGTCCAGCTGGTCTGGGGCCGCTCCACGGTGCCCTACGGCCTGCCCGAGGCGTTGCAGGGGCCGCTGTTCTCGCTGTACGGCACGCAGTTCCCCAAGTCGCGCTCGTTCATCATGCTGGTGGCGATGCTGATGTTGGTGTCCGTGTGGCTGCTGCTCACGCGCACGCGCATCGGCCTGGTGATCCAGGCGGCGCTGAAGCACCCCGACATGGTCGAGGCGCTGGGCCACAACGTGCCGCGCGTGTTCATGCTGGTGTTCGGCGGCGGTGCCGCGCTGGCCGGCCTGGCGGGCGTGATCGGCGGCAACACCTATGTCACCGAACCGGCCATGGCCGGCTCGGTCGGCACCATCATCTTCGTGGTGGTGGTGGTCGGCGGCATGGGCTCGCTGGCGGGCGCCTTCCTGGCGTCGCTGCTGATCGGCATCATCCAGACCTTCGCCGTGGCGCTGGACCACTCGCTGGCCACCGCGCTGCAGGCCCTGGGCGTGGCCGTGACCGACCAGACCTTCGGCTACGAGCTGCTCAAGCTCACCATCTCGCAGGTCGCACCGATCCTGCCGTACCTGTTCCTCGTGCTGATCCTCATCTTCCGCCCGAAGGGTCTTCTGGGCACCCGGGAGGACTGACACCATGACCACCGCAACCACCACTTCACCGACGACCCCGACGCGGTATTACCGCTTCAAGCCCTGGAACATCGGGCGCTACCTGGTCTGGGCGCTGTTCGCCCTGGTGCTGATCATCTCGCCGATGCTGTTCAAGAGCAGCCTGGCGCTGACGATGCTCTCGCAGATGGGCTACCTGATCATCATCTGCCTGAGCTACAACATCCTGCTGGGGCAGGGCGGCATGCTGAGCTTCGGCCATGCCGTCTATACCGGCCTGGGCTCGTTCATCGCCATCCACGCGATGAACATGGCGACCAAGGGCGGCCCGACCATTCCGCTGGTGCTCATTCCGCTCGTCGGCGGTCTGGCGGGGATGTTCTTCGCCATCCTGCTGGGCTTCGTGACCACCAAGAAGTCGGGCACCACCTTCGCCATGATCACCATGGGCATCGGCGAGCTCGTGGCCTCGATGGCGTTGATGTTCCCCAGCTTCTTCGGCGGCGAGGGCGGCATCACCACCGACCGCGTGTACGGCCCGAGCTTCTTCGGCTTCACCTTCGGCCCGCAGATCCAGGTGTACTACCTGATCGCCGCGTACTGCTTCGTGTGCACCGCCCTGATGTATGCCTTCACGGGCACGCCGCTGGGCCGCATGCTGAACGCCGTGCGCGACAACCCGGAGCGCGTGGAGTTCATCGGCTACAACACGCAGCGCGTGCGCTACTTCGCGTTCATCATTGCGGGCTTCTTCGCCGGCATCGGCGGCGGCCTGGCCTCGATCAACTTCGAGATCGTGAACGCGGCCGACAGCCTGAACGCCATCCGCTCGGGCGGCTACCTGCTGTTCACCTTCCTGGGCGGCGCGGTGTTCTTCTTCGGCCCGATCATCGGCGCGGTGCTGCTGGTGTTCGCCTCGATCCTGCTGTCCGAACTGTCGAAGGCCTGGCAGCTGTACTTCGGCCTGGTGTTCGTGTTCATGGTGATGTTCGCCCCCGGCGGCATCGCCAGCCTGGTCATGATGAACCTGCGCGTGGCCAAGTTCGGCAAGTTCAACCGCTTCTGGGGCCTGTACGCCGCGCTCGCCGTGGCCCTGGTGCCGGTGGTGGTCGGCGCTGCCGCGCTGATCGAAATGATCTATCACATCCAGCTCAACGCGGCGATGGGCCCGGACCTGAAGTTCTTCGGCACCCTGCTGAACACGGCGGGCGTGACCAGCTGGCTGGGCGCCATCGCGATCCTGGCCGTCGGCCTGGGCCTGCTCGAGGTGGCACGGCGCCGCTTCGTGCGGGTCTGGGGCCAGGCGCAGGAAGAGATCGAAGCAGAAATCAAACGTCGGGAGGCGGCGTAAATGAGCGCGCAATACGCATTGGAACTGAAGGCGCTGCGCAAGAATTTCGGCAAGACCGAAATCATCCGCGGCGTGGACCTGGCGGTGAAGGCCGGCGAACGCATCGCCGTGATCGGGCCGAACGGCGCGGGCAAGTCGACGCTGTTCAACCTGATCAGCGGGCGGCTCACGCCCACCAGCGGCGAGGTGCTGCTCAACGGGCAGCGCATCGACGGCAAGAAGCCCTATGAGATCAACCGCCTGGGGCTGTCGCGCAGCTTCCAGATCACCAACATTTTCCCGAAGCTCAGCGTCTTCGAGAACCTGCGCTGCGGCGTGCTGTGGAGCCTGGGCTACAAGTACACCTTCCTGCGCTTTCTCTCGAACCTGGACGACGCCAACGCGCGCACCGAAGAGCTCATCAAGCAGATCGGCCTGGAGCGCAAGCGCGACGTGCATGCGGTGAACCTCACCTATGCGGAGCAGCGCGCGCTCGAGATCGGCGTGACCATCGCCGGCGGCGCTGGCGTGATCCTGCTGGACGAGCCCACGGCCGGCATGAGCAAGACCGAGACCTCGCACTTCATCTCGCTCATCAAGCACGTCACCGTCGGCAAGACGCTGTTGACGGTGGAGCACGACATGGGCGTGGTCTTCGGGCTGGCCGACAAGATCGCCGTGGTGGTCTACGGTGAAGTCATCGCCTTCGACACGCCGGCTGCCGTGCGCGCCAATGCACGCGTGCAGGAGGCGTATCTGGGTTCGTCGGTTGCCGACGCGCAAGGGGCGGGACACTGACATGCTGAAGCTTCACGACATCCACGCCTACTACGGCAAGAGCCATGTGCTGCATGGCGTTTCCTTCGACGTCCGCCCGGGCGAGATCGTGGCCCTGCTGGGTCGCAACGGTTCGGGCCGTTCGACCACGGCCAAGGCCATCATGGGCCTGGTGCATGCCGAGGGCACGCTGCAGTGGAAGGGCGGCGACATCCTGCGCCGCAAGGCCTACGAGATCGCGCACATGGGCATCGGCTACGTGCCCGAGAACCGCGACATCTTCCCCAAGCTCACGGTGCACCAGAACCTGCTCCTGGGGCAGAAGGGCTCGGGCAAGGGCAGCCGCTGGTCCTTCGACGACATGTACGGCATGTTTCCGCGCCTGAAGGAGCGCCAGCACACCGAGGCCGGCGTGCTCTCGGGCGGCGAGCAGCAGATGCTCACGCTGTGCCGCACGCTCATGGGCGACCCCGACCTGATCATCATCGACGAGCCCACCGAAGGCCTCGCGCCCAAGATCGTCGAGCTGGTGGGGCAGTACCTGCGCACGCTGAAGGACAAGGGCATCTCGGTGCTCCTCATCGAGCAGAAGCTCACCATCGCGATGCAGATTTCGGACCGCGCGCTCGTCATGGGCCACGGCAGCATCGTGTTCGACGGGACGCCTGACAGCCTGCGCGCTGACGGCACTACCCGCAGGGAATGGTTGGAAGTCTGATCCAGCCGGGAGTCCGGGCCGCGCCCCGGATTCCCCTTGTCCCGACAGCGACTGCGTGCCATTGTTCGGCCACGCAAAACGCCTAGAATCTTCGAAAAAGAACACTCGTGCTTTTTCTTCTTTTTCTTCACACACCAAGGAACGCAGCATGACGGCTGAATACAAAGTGCTCGGCGATGTCGCCGTGATCACCCTGACCAACCCGCCGGTCAACGGTCTCGGCTTCTCGACACGCATCGGCATCACCGACGGCCTGTCCAAGGCCAATGCCGATAGCGCCGTCAAGGCCATCGTCATCACCGGCGCCGGCAAGGCGTTCTCGGGCGGTGCGGACATCAAGGAATTCGGCACGCCCAAGGCGCTGCAAGAGCCCAACCTGCTGAGCGTGATCCTCTCGCTCGAAGCCTCGCCCAAGCCCATCGTCGCAGCCATCCACTCCGTGTGCATGGGCGGCGGCCTGGAGCTGGCCCTGGGTTGCCACTACCGCGTGGCCGCACCGGGCACCAGCGTGGCACTGCCCGAAGTCAAGCTCGGCCTGCTGCCGGGCGCCGGTGGCACGCAGCGCCTGCCGCGCGTGATCGGCGTGGAAACCGCCCTGAACATGATCGTCAGCGGCGAGCCGGTGAAGAGCGAACTGCTCGCCAGCCTGCCGGGCCAGAAGCTGTTCGACAAGCTGGCCGCCTCGGCCGAGTCGGTGTTCGACGAAGCCGTCGAGTTCGCCAAGTCGGTCGCTGCCAAGGGTGGCGAGCTGCCGCTGGTGCGCAACCTGCCGTGCAAGCACCCGCAAGGCGATGCCTACTTCCAGTTCGCCAAGAACATGGTCGGCGGCATGTCGAAGAACTACCCCGCGCCGCTGAAGTGCGTCGACGCCGTGCAGGCCGCGACCAAGATGAAGTTCGACGACGGCATGGCCGAAGAGCGCCGTCTCTTCACCGCGCTGATGTTCACGCCCGAATCGCTGGCCCTGCGCCACCTGTTCATGGCCGAGCGCGCCGCGAGCAAGATTCCCGACGTGCCCGAAGACACGCCCAAGCGCGAGATCAAGGCCGTGGGCGTCATCGGCGCCGGCACCATGGGCGGCGGCATCTCGATGAACTTCCTGAACGCGGGCATCCCCGTCAAGATCCTCGAGATGAAGCAAGAGGCGCTCGACCGCGGCATTGCCACCATCAAGAAGAACTACGAAGCCCAGGTCAAGAAGGGCAAGCTCAAGCAGGACAAGTACGAGCAGCGCATGGCGCTCCTGAGCACCACGCTGAGCTACGACGACCTGAAGGACGCCGACCTCATCATCGAAGCGGTGTTCGAAGAAATCGGCGTCAAGGAAAAGGTCTTCAAGGAACTCGACCGCGTCGCCAAGAAGGGTGCCATCCTGGCCTCGAACACCTCGACGCTCGACGTCGACAAGATCGCCTCGTTCACCGACCGTCCGCAAGACGTGGTCGGCATGCACTTCTTCAGCCCGGCCAACGTGATGAAGCTGCTCGAAGTGGTGCGCGGCAAGGCCACGTCCAAGGACGTGCTGGCCACCGTGATGGCCATCGGCAAGAAGATCAAGAAGACCTCCGTGGTGTCGGGCGTGTGCGACGGCTTCATCGGCAACCGCATGATCGAGCAGTACAGCCGCCAGGCCGGCTTCCTGCTGGACGAAGGCGCCACGCCGCAGCAGGTCGACAAGGCCATCGAGAAGTTCGGCTTCGCCATGGGCCCGTTCCGTATGGGCGACCTGGCCGGCAACGACATCGGCTGGGCCATTCGCAAGCGCCGCGCCGTCGAGCGCGCCGACATGAAGTACAGCCGCACGGCCGACAAGCTGTGCGAACTGGGCCGCTTCGGCCAGAAGACCGGGGCAGGGTGGTACGACTACCAGGCCGGCAAGCGCGACGCCATCCCGTCGGAACTCGTCAACAAGATGATCGAGGACCACCGCAAGGAACTGGGTATCACGCCGCGCAAGATCTCCGACACGGAAATCGTGCAGCGCCTGGTGTTCGCCCTCGTCAACGAAGGCGCACACATCCTGGAAGACGGCATTGCCTCCAAGTCGGGCGACATCGACATGGTGTACCTCACCGGCTACGGCTTCCCGATCTACCGCGGTGGCCCGATGCACTACGCCTCGCAGGTCGGCCTGTACAACGTGGCCGAGACGATGAAGCGCTTTGCGCAGAACCCGCGCGACGACGCCGAGTTCTGGCAGCCCGCACCGCTGATCCAGAAGCTGGTGGCCGAAGGCAAGTCCTTCAGCTGAGCCTGACCCAGGATCAAGACCGCCCATGTTGAAACGCATCTTCCTCGGGCTGCTGCTGGTGCTGCTGGCACTGGTGGCGGCCGTGGCGGTCAAGACCTGGACCACGCCATCGCAGCAACTCGCGGTGGCGCCCGCACCCAAGCTCGAGATCGACCTGCAGGCGGCTGCGAAGCGGCTGGCCGGCGCGATCCCGATCCGCACGGTGTCGAGCCTGGAGGACGCGGCCGCCAACCTGGCCGAGTTCGACAAGCTGCACGCCTACCTGGCGCAGCAGTACCCGAAGGTTCACGCCACCCTCAAGAAGGAAGTGGTGGGCCAGAAGGCCTTGCTCTACACCTGGACCGGCACCGACGCGCAGGCCAAGCCCATCGCGCTCATGGCGCACCAGGACATGGTGCCCATCGCGCCCGGCACCGAAAAAGCCTGGTCGGTCGACCCCTTCGCGGGCGAGATCAAGGACGGCTTCGTCTGGGGCCGCGGCACGCTCGACAACAAGGGCAACCTGTTCGCGCAGATGGAAGCCATCGAGCTGCTCATCGGCAGCGGCTTCCAGCCCAAGCAGACGGTCTACCTCGTGATGGGCGACGACGAAGAGGTGAGCGGCCTGCGCGGCGCGCAGCCCATCGCCGAACTGCTCAAGTCGCGCGGCGTGAAGCTCGACTGGGTGCTCGACGAAGGCCTGCTCGTGCTCGACGGCGTGCTGCCCGGCCTGAGCAAGCCCGCGGCGCTCATCGGCCTGGCGGAGAAGGGCTACGGCACCTTCTTCCTCTCGCTCGACACCGCGCCCGGCCACTCGTCGATGCCGCCGCAAAAGAGCGCCATCGGCCGCATGAGCGCCGCGCTCGCGCGGCTCGAAGCAACGCCGATGCCCGGCGGCATCCAGGGCGTGGCGGGCCAGATGTTCGGTGCGCTCGCGCCCGAGATGGGCGGCGTCAACCGCGTCATGCTGTCGAACCTGTGGCTCACCGAGCCGCTGGTGCGCGGCCAGCTCGAGAAGAGCCCGAGCAGCAACGCCATGCTGCGCACGACCACCGCACTGACCATCGTGCGCGCCGGCAACAAGGACAACGTGCTGCCCGGCCGTGCCGAGGCCGCCGTCAACTTCCGCGTGCTGCCCGGCGACACGCTCGCCAGCGTCGAGGCGCACCTGCGCAAGGCGCTGGGCGACGACGACATCAAGATCAAGCCGTACCCCGGCAACTCGGAGCCCTCGCCGGTGTCGCCCACCGACAGCACCGGCTACCGCGCGATCCAGCAGGCCGTGCGCCAGAGCTTCCCCGATGCCGTGGTGGCGCCCGGTCTCATGACCGCCGCCACCGATTCCCGCCACTTCAGCCTCGTGAGCGACGCCGTCTTCCGCTTCTCGCCGTTCCGCGTGAAGAGCGAGGATCTGGCGCGCTTCCATGGCAACAACGAACGCCTGGCCATCTCGAACTACGGCGAGATGATCGGCTTCTACCACCAGCTCCTGCGCAACACCCACGCGGCCGCGCCGGCGCAATGACGACCCCGTCTTTTCCCTCTTTTCCCTTCCATCTTCAAAGGACCTCACCATGACCAGCGCCGTCATCGTTTCCACCGCCCGCACGCCGCTCGCGAAGAGCTGGAAGGGTGCCTTCAACATGACCCACGGCGCCACGCTGGGCGGCCATGCCGTGCAGCACGCGGTGCAGCGCGCTGGCATCGACCCGGCCTCGGTCGACGACGTCATCATGGGTTGCGCCACGCCAGAAGGCGCCACCGGTTCCAACATCGCGCGCCAGATCGCCCTGCGCGCCGGCCTGCCGGTCACCACCTCGGGCATGACCATCAACCGCTTCTGCTCGTCGGGCCTGCAGACCATCGCCACCGCTGCCCAGCGCATCATCGCGGGCGAGGGCGACGTGTACGTGGCCGGTGGCGTCGAGAGCATCTCGTGCGTGCAGAACGAGGCCAACACGCACATGCTGGCCGACCCGTGGCTCGTGAAGCACAAGCCCGAGATCTACTGGAACATGCTGCAGACCGCCGAGCAGGTCGCCAAGCGCTACAACATCGGCCGCGACGCCATGGACGAGTACGGCGCGCAGAGCCAGCAGCGCGCCACCGCCGCGCTCGAAGCCGGCCTCTTCAAGGCTGAAATCGCCCCCATCACCGTGCTGGCCGGCGTGGCCGATCCCGTGATGGGCCTGCGCACCAAGGAAGTCACGATCGAGAACGACGAAGGCATCCGTCCCGGCACCACCAAGGAAGGCATCAGCGGCATCCGCTCGGCCATGCCCGGTGGCCTGATCTCGGCCGGCAATGCCAGCCAGTTCTCGGACGGCGGCGGCGCCTGCGTGGTGGTCGACGAGAAGTACGCCCAGCAGAAGGGCCTGAAGCCCCTGGGCCGTTTCCTCGGCTTCGCCGTGGCCGGCTGCGAGCCCGACGAAATGGGCATCGGCCCGGTCTTCGCCATTCCGAAGGTGCTCAAGCGCCTGGGCCTCACGGTCAACGACATCGACCTGTGGGAGTTGAACGAAGCCTTCGCCGTGCAGGTCATCTACTGCCGCGACAAGCTGGGCATTCCGGGCGACCGCCTGAACGTCAACGGCGGCGCCATCGCCGTGGGCCACCCCTACGGCGTGAGCGGCCAGCGCCTCACGGGCCACGCGCTCATCGAAGGCAAGCGCCGCGGCGCCAAGAAGGTCGTGGTCACGATGTGCATCGGCGGCGGCATGGGCGCTGCGGGCGTGTTCGAGGTCCTGTAACCATGTCCGGCTTGGGCAATGACCAGGAGGTCTCGCCCGAAGCCGTTCTGGCCTACGGGCGCAGCGTGCTGGCCGCGCAGCCCTTCAGCGTGCTGATCGGCGCCGAGCTGCACGCCCTTGCGCCGGGCCATGCCGAGCTTCAGCTGCCGCTCACCGCGCAGCTGAAGCAGCAGCACGGTTTCGCCCATGGCGGCATCGTGAGCTACATGGCCGACAACGCGCTGACCTTTGCCGGCGGCAGTGCCTTGCGCGTGCCGGTCGTGACCTCTGAATTCAAGATCAACTACGTGCGGCCCGCCATCGGCCAGCGGCTGATTGCGCGCGCCCGGGCCGTGCACACCGGCAGCTCGCAGGCCGTGTGCACCTGCGAGGTGGTGGCGGTGGCCGACGACGGCACCGAGAAGCTCTGCGCGCTGGCGCAGGGCACCATCGCCAAGCTGCCCGATTCCCCGAAGAAGACTTCGTCGCCCGCGAAGTCGTAGCCTGAAGAAGACATCACCATGAGCCTGCGTCCCACCCTCGACTTTCTGCTCTACGACTGGCTCGACGCCGAGAAGCTCAACCAGAGCGAGCGTTTTGCCGACCACTCGCGCGAGACCTTCGACGCCGTGCTCGACACCTGCGAGCGCATCGCGCGCGAAAAGTACGCGCCGTTCAACCGCACCGTCGACATGCAGGAGCCGCATTTCGACGGCGAGAAGGTCATCCTGCCGCAGGCCACGCACGACGCGCACAAGGCCTTCGTCGAGTCCGGCATGCTGAGTGCCGCCCAAGACTACGAGATCGGCGGCATGCAGCTGCCCTACACGGTGCAGGCCGCGGCCAACAGCTTCTTCGCGATGGCCTCGGTGAGCATCGGCTCGAACATGCTCACCAGCGGCAACGCCAACCTGCTCATGGTGCACGGCACCGAGAAGCAGAAAGAGGTGTTCGCCAAGAATGAATTCTCGGGCCGCTGGGCGGGCACCATGTGCCTGTCGGAACCCCAGGCCGGTTCGTCGCTGAGCGACGTGGCCACGCGCGCCGTGCCCGATGGCGCCGACTACCAGAACGATCCGCTGGGCCCGCGCTACCGCCTCACGGGCAACAAGATGTGGATTTCGGCCGGCGACCACGAGCTGACCGAGAACATCGTGCACATCGTGCTGGCCAAGATTCCCGACGAGAACGGCAAGCTCATTCCGGGCACGCGCGGTATTTCGCTGTTCATCGTGCCCAAGCGCATGGTGGACACGCAGGGCGAGCTCACCGGCGAGCGCAACGACGTGGCGCTGGCAGGCCTGAACCACAAACTCGGCTGGCGCGGCACCACCAACACGCTGCTGAACTTCGGCGAAGGCAAGTACCCGGTCGGAGGCAAGGCCGGCGCGGTGGGCTACCTGGTCGGCGCGCCCGGCAAGGGCCTGCACTGCATGTTCCACATGATGAACGAGGCCCGCATCGGCGTCGGCACCGCCGCCACCATGCTGGGCATGGCCGGCTACTACGCCTCGCTCGACTACGCCAAGAGCCGCCCGCAGGGCCGGCTGGTGAAGAAACCCGAGGCCGCCGGTGCCGCCGTGGCGAAGGACTCGGCCGCGCCGCAGGTGCGCATCATCGAGCACGCCGACGTGCGCCGCATGCTGCTCGCCCAGAAGGCGTACTGCGAGGGCGCGCTGGCGCTGGAGCTGTACTGCGCCCGCCTGGTCGACACGCAGAAGACCGGCGACGCCGCGCAGGCCGACGACGCCCGCCTGCTGCTGGAGGTGCTCACGCCCATCGCCAAGAGCTGGCCCAGCGAGTGGTGCCTGGAGGCCAATTCGCTGGCGATCCAGGTGCACGGCGGCTACGGCTACACGCGCGATTTCCCGGTGGAGCAGTACTGGCGCGACAACCGCCTGAACATGATCCACGAGGGCACGCACGGCATCCAGGCGGCCGACCTGCTGGGCCGCAAGGTGCTGATGGAAAAGGGCCGCGGCCTGCAGCTGCTGGCCGGGCGCGTCACCGAGACCATCGGCCGCGCGGCCAAGGTGCCCGCGCTGGCGCCGCACGCCAAGGCGCTGGGTGCCGCGCTGCAGCACATCGGCAGCGCCACCGAGGCCGCCTGGTCCACTGGCGACCCGGCCGACGCGCTGGCCAACGCCGTGCCCTACATGCAGGCCTTCGGTCACACGGTGCTGGCCTGGATCTGGCTCGACGTGGCGCTGCGGGCCCTGGAAATCGACGCACAGAAGGCGAGGGCGGTAACAGCTGGCAAGATCGGCGCCACGGACTATTTCTTCCACTACGAGCTGCCGAAAATCGGTGCCTGGCTCCAGGTGGTCGAAACCCGTGACCCGACCTGTACCGCTTTGCCCGAGGACGCTTTCTGACAATGGCCAACGCCGCCCCGAACTCACCCCCGCCCGCCGCCCAACCGCCGAAACCACCCAAGCCGCATGCGCGGCTCGAGAAGTGGATCTGGATCCTGATCTACGGCGGCCTGTTCCTCGTGATCCTGGGCATCGCCACGGGCCGCACCGAGCCCACGCTGGGCTGGTCGATGGCCGTGCCCGGCGTCGTGGTCGCCGCGGTGGGCGTCGTGCTCATCTACGTGCGTTCGCGGCTCAAGTAAGAACAAGGCAAGGACCGACCATGCTCAAGCACATCGTGATGTGGAAGTTCAAGGAGCACGCCGAGGGCGCCGACAAGGCGACCAACCTGCTCAAGGCCAAGGCGCTGCTCGATGCCTGCGCGACGCTCTCGCCCGGCACGCACCGTTTCGAGGTGGTCATTGCCCAGCCCGGGCTCGAGGCCACCTACGACCTGATCCTCAATTCGGAATTCACCGACGCCGCCGCGCTGGCAGCCTACGCCGACCACCCGCAGCACGTGGCGCTCAAGCCCTTCATCGGCGCCGTGCGCGAAGCCCGCCAGTGCATGGACTATGAGCTCTGAACCCCACGCGCCCGACGCCACGGCCTCACCGGCCGAGCGGCGGGCGTTCGGCCGTGCGCAGCGCCAGCGCTGTGCGCTCGGCCAGTGGGCGGAGTCACCCCGGCCCGACGCCAAGGACCGCGATCCGCTCGGCTGGTTGAAGGCCTCCAACCGCGGCCGCGTGCCCGAGCTGGTGCCGGTGCGCCATGGTCGCATGCTGGCCAGCCCCTTCACGTTCTACCGCGGCGCCGCCAGCCTGATGGCGAACGACCTCGCCAGGCTGCCGCACAGTGGCATCGCGACGCAGCTGTGCGGCGATGCACACCTCGCGAACTTCGGCTTCTTTGCCAGCCCCGAGCGCGCGCTGGTCTTCGACATCAACGATTTCGACGAAACCCTGCAAGGGCCCTTCGACTGGGACGTGCGCCGGCTGGCCACCTCGTTCGTGGTGGCCGCGCGCGACCGGGGTTTCAAGCCGCGCATCGGGCGCGAGGCCGTGCAGCAGCTGGCCGAGGCCTACCGCGACCGCATGCGGGCCTTCGCGCGCATGGACACGCTGGAGGCGTGGTACGCGCGGCTCACCTCGCAAACCCTGCTGAAGCTCGGCGCTGAAGACGCGACCGAACTCGCGGTCATCAAGAAGGCGCGCCGCAGCACCTCGCGCGTGTTCGCCGACAGCGCGACCGAGACGGTCGACGGCCGCCTCATGATCCGCGACCAGCCGCCGTTCGTGTACCACGACGCCCGCGCGACGGCGCGTGAAATCAAGCGCTTTCGCGCCGGGCTGCCGGCCTTCCTGGCGCAGTACCGCGCCAGCCTGCCGCCCGAGCGCCAGCGGCTGTTCGACCGCTACGAGCTGCATGACGTCGCGGTGCTCACGCCCGGCGTCGGCTCGGTCGGCCGGCGCTGCTTCCTGCTGCTGCTCGTGGCCGACCGCGCGCACCCGCTGTTCCTGCAGTGCAAGGAGGCCGGCGAGTCGGTGCTCGAAGCCCCGCTGGGCGCGGCACCGGACACGGCGTCGCCGGGCCAGCGCGTGGTGCAGGGCCAGCGGCTGGCACAGGCCGCCAGCGACGTCTTCCTGGGCTGGGCCCAGGGACCGGGCGGGCGCGGCTTCTACGTGCGGCAGCTGCGCGACATGAAGGCCTCCTACAAGCTGGAGGACTTCAAGCCGGTCGACCTGCTCGAGTTCGCCGAGGCCTGCGGCTACAGCCTGGCCCGCGCGCATGCCAAGGGCGGCGACGCCTGGGCCATCGACGGCTACCTGGGGCGCTCCAGGAGCTTCAACACGGCGCTCGCCGATTTCGCCGAAGGCTATGCGGACGTGAACCAGGCCGACTGGCGCCGGCTGAAAAAAGCCGTGGCCGCCGGCAAGGCCGCCGCCGTCGAGGCGGACGACACCGCGTCCTGACGGCCCGAAGCCACCGCCTCCAGCGCCAACGCAACCCTCTTCTTTCATCATCCACACCGGAGACACCGACATGACGAAGCCCCGCACCACCCAACAGCTGTTCGACCTCACGGGTCAGACGGCGCTCATCACCGGCGGCTCGCGCGGCCTGGGCCTGCAGATGGCCCATGCCCTGGGAGAAGCCGGCGCGAAGATCATGCTGAGCTCGCGCAAGGCCGACGACCTGGAACAGGCCGCCGCCGAGCTGCAGGCCGCCGGCATCGACGCGCGCTGGATCGCCGCCGACTGCTCGAAAGAAGAAGACACCCGCCGCCTGGCCGACGAGACCCTGCAGCGCATGGGCGGCGTCGACATCCTCATCAACAACGCCGGCGCCAGCTGGGGTTCGCCGGCCGAGAGCCACCCCGTCGAGGCCTGGGACAAGGTGATGAACCTCAACGTGCGCGGCTACTTCATCCTGGCGCAGCAGGTTGCCAACGGCTACATGATCCCGAAGAAGCGCGGGCGCATCATCAACATCGCCTCGATCGCGGGCCTGAACGGCAACCCGCCCGGCATGCAGACGCTGGCCTACAACACCTCGAAGACCGCGGTGATCGGCTTCACGAAGACGCTGGCCGCCGAATGGGGCAAGTACAACATCAACGTCAACGCGATCTGCCCGGGCTTCTTCATGACGAAGATGGCCGCCGGCCTGATCAAGACGCTGGGCGAAGAGCACATGGCCGCCTCGGCGCCGCTGGGCCGCCTGGGCGACGACGAAGACCTGAAGGGCCTGACGCTGCTGTACGCGAGCGATGCCGGCAAGCACATCACCGGCCAGTGGGTGGCGGTCGATGGCGGCGTGAGCGTGGTGCTGGGTGCGGCCTGACATGTCCGATTCGCCTGAAAAATCCAGCGACATCAACATCCGCTCGTACACGAGCCAGATTCCGTTCGCCCGCCACCTCGGCTTCGAGCTCACGAAGTTCGAGGACGGCCAGTCCGAGATCATCTACACCGCCAAGCCCGAGCACCTGAACACCTTCGACGTGACGCACGGCGGCGCCTGCATGACGCTGCTCGACATTGCCATGGCGGCCGCCGCGCGCAGCGTGGCGCCCGAGACCGGCGTGGTCACCATCGAGATGAAGACCAGCTTCATGCAACCGTCGGTCGGCCCGCTGCACGCACGCGGCACGCTGCTGCATCGCACCGCGACGCTGGCCTTCACCGAGGCCAAGATCTACGACGAGCAGGAGCGCGTGTGCGCCCATGCCACCGGCACCTTCAAGTACGTGAAGCGCCGGCTGCCGACCGGCCCCGCGAGCGCGAACGCGATGCGCCCGCCATCCACCGACTGACATCCCATTCCCCCGGAGACTTCCATGCCCACCAACAAGCAGATCCACCTCGACAACCGCCCCGAGGGCGAAGCCACGGCCAGCAACTTCAAGCTGGTGACTGTCGAGACGCCCGCGCTCGCCGACAACCAGGTGCTGGTGCGCCACCACTACATGAGCCTCGATCCGTACATGCGTGGGCGCATGAACGACGCGAAGAGCTACGCGCAGCCGCAACCCGTGGGCCAGGTGTTCCAGGGCGGCACGGTCGGCGAAGTGGTCGAGAGCAAGCACCCCAAGTTCGCCGTGGGCGACAAGGTCGTCGGCTTCGGCGGCTGGCAGGAGTACAGCGTGGTCGATGCCTCGCAGCCCGGCGCGCTGAAGAAGGTCGACACCACGCACGTGCCGCTGTCGCACTACCTCGGCGCCGTCGGCATGCCCGGCGTGACGGCCTGGTATGGCCTGGTGAAGATCATCGCGCCCAAGGCTGGTGAAACCGTGGTCATCACGGCCGCCAGCGGCGCCGTGGGCAGTGCCTTCGGTGCGCTGGCCAAGGCGCGCGGCTGCCGCGTGGTCGGCATCGCGGGCGGCCCCGACAAGTGCAAGTACGTGACCGACGAGCTCGGCTTCGACGCCTGCATCGACTACCGTCAGCACCCCGACGTGAAGACCATGAGCGCCGCGCTCAAGGAAGCCTGCCCGAACGGCATCGACGGCTACTTCGAGAACGTCGGCGGCTACATCTTCGACGCCGTGCTGCTGCGCACCAACGCCTTCGCGCGCGTGGCGCTGTGCGGAATGATCGCGGGCTACGACGGCCAGCCGCTGCCACTAGCGAACCCGGCGCTGATCCTCATCAACCGCCTGAAGATCGAGGGCTTCATCGTCAGCGAGCACATGGAAGTGTGGCCCGAGGCGCTGACCGAACTCGGCACGCTGGTGGGCACCGGCAAGCTCAAGCCGCGCGAGTCGATTGCACAGGGCATCGAATCCGCCCCTGAGGCCTTCCTGGGTTTGCTCAAGGGCAAGAATTTCGGCAAGCAATTGGTCAAGCTCATTTGATGGCTTGAAACGCACGGCAAGGAGGCCGGTCATGGACACGACGCACGAGGTCTTCAACCAGCCCACGCCGCTGGTCGACTACAACCTCTTCGACACCCACCGCTCCCTGCGCGATGCGCTGAAGTTCAACGCGCCCGCGCTGCAGACCACGCAGCTGCACGAGCTGGGCGCCACCCTCGGTTCGGCCGCCATGCAGACGCATGCGCGGCTGGCCAACATCCACACACCCGAACTCCGCACGCACGACCGCTTCGGCCGTCGCATCGACGAGGTGGAGTTCCATCCGAGCTACCACGCGCTGATGACCGCCGCGGTGGGCGCGGGCCTGCACGGCACGCCGTGGACCGGCACATCCGCCTCGCCGCACGTGCTGCGCGCCGCGGGATTCATGCTCTTCACCGAGCTGGAGCCGTCCATCCTGTGCCCGATCTCGATGACCTACGCCGTCACGCCCGCCTTGCGCGGCAACGCAGGCGTGCATGCCGACTGGGGCCCGAAGCTCGCCAGCCTCTGGTACGACCCCGCGCTCAAGCCGCTGCACGACAAGCCCGGCGTGACCATGGGCATGGGCATGACCGAGAAGCAGGGCGGCTCCGACGTGCGGGCCAACACTACGCAGGCCGTGCGCGACGGCAGCGACGCCTGGGGCGAGCGCTACGCCATCACCGGCCACAAGTGGTTCTTTTCGGCGCCGATGTGCGATGCCTTCCTCATCCTTGCGCAGGCACCGGCCGGGTTGTCGTGCTTCTTCCTGCCGCGCGTGTTGCCCGATGGTTCGCGCAACGCCATCCACATCCAGCGCCTGAAGGACAAGCTCGGCAACAAGGCCAACGCCAGCTCCGAGGTCGAGTTCCACGGCGCCAGCGCCTGGCTGGTGGGCGAGGAGGGGCGCGGCATTCCGCAGATCCTCGAGATGGGCACGATGACGCGGCTCGACTGCTCGCTCGGCACCAGCGGCCTCATGCGCCAGGCACTGGGCATCGCGCTGAACCACACGGCGCAGCGCCAGGCCTTCGGCAAGCCGCTGGTCGAACAGCCGCTCATGAAGAACGTGCTGGCCGACCTCGCGCTCGAAAGCGAAGCCGCCACCGCACTGGCGATCCGCCTCGCGCGGGCCTTCGACCGCCAGGCCGACGCGCACGAGAACCTGATGGCGCGCCTGCTCACGCCGGTCGCCAAGTTCTGGATCTGCAAGCGCGGCAGCCACTTCGCGCAGGAAGCCATGGAGTGCCTCGGCGGCAACGGCTACGTGGAAGAGGGCGGCGAGGGCATCCTCGCGCGCATCTACCGCGAGATGCCGCTCAACTCCATCTGGGAGGGCGCCGGCAACATCATGGCGCTCGACCTGCTGCGCGGCCTGCGCAAGGGCGACGCCGTGGCCGCGCTGGCGCACGAACTGGCCCCCGCGCGCGGCCAGCAGCCCGCCCTCGACCGCCTGGCCGACGCCTTGCCCGCACGCATCGAGGCCATGGCCTCCGAGACCGAGGCCCGCCGCCTCGCGCAGGACGTGGCGCTGGCCGTGCAGGCCGCCTTGCTGGTGCAGACCGCGCCCGCCGCCGTGGCCGACGCCTTCTGCGCCTCGCGCCTGGGCGGCGATTGGGGCCAGGCCTTCGGCACGCTGGGCGCGGGCGCCGATTTCGATTCGATCATCCAGCGGGCGCAGCCGCGCTGAGCCCCGACAAGAACACCTCCACGAAAGACACCATGGCCGACCTCATCCTTCACCACTACACCACCTCGCCGTTCTCGGAAAAGGTGCGCACGATCCTCGGCGCGAAGAAGCTGCCGTGGAAGTCGGTCTTCATTCCGCCGATCATGCCCAAGCCCGACGTCGAAGTGCTCACCGGCGGCTACCGCAAGACGCCGTTCCTGCAGATCGGCGCCGACATGTACTGCGACAGCGCGCTCATCGCCGACGTGCTGGAGCACCTGCAGCCCGAGCCCACGCTCTACCCGCAGCCCGAGAAGGGCATGTCGCGCATCCTCGCGCAGTGGGCCGACACCTCGCTGTTCTGGGCCGCGATGGCCTGGAGCCTGCAGCCCAGGGGCGCCGCCGAGGTGTTCGCCAAGGCGCCGCCCGAAGCCATCAAGGCCTTCGGCGAAGACCGCGGCAAGATGAGCGCCGGCAACATGGCGCGCCTGCGCCCGGCCGACGCCACCGGCGCCTACAAGTCGTACCTGCGCCGCCTGTCGGACATGCTCGACGACAAGCCCTTCCTGCTCGGCGAAGTGCCGTGCATCGCCGACTTCTCGGCCTACCACCCGCTGTGGTACACGCGCCGCATCGAGGCGGTGAAGGGCATCCTCGATCTGACGCCCGCGGTGCTCGACTGGATGGACCGCATGGCCGCCATCGGCCACGGCAGCTCGTCGAAGTTCTCCAGCGACGAGGCCATCGCCGTCGCCAAGGCCGCCACGCCACACACGCTGCTGACCGACAGTACCTTCCAGGACGACCACGGCATTGCGCTGGGCAGCGCCGTCACCATCCGCGCCGAGAGCTTTGGCCTCGAGGAGACGGCGGGCACGCTGGTGGCCGCCACGCGCACGCACTACACGCTGGAGCGCAGCAGCGAGCGCACGGGCACGGTGCATGTGCACTTTCCGCGCATCGGGTATGTGTTGAAGAAAGCAGAGGCCTGATGAGCGAAAGATCCGCGTGCGACGGGCACCTTCGTGACTGCGCCGGCGCGCGTTCCGTATTTCAATAGGGGCTTCCGCTTCAACGTCAGAGACAAGGACACCGGCAAATGATCCAGGACTTCAAGGGCAAGACCGCCGTACTCACCGGCGCAGGCTCGGGCTTCGGCCTCGAATGCGCGCGCATCGGCGCCGCCCGCGGCATGAACCTCGTGCTGGTCGACGTGCAGCAGGACGCACTCGACAAGGCCAAGGCCGAGATGGAAGCCCTGGGCGTCCAGGTGCTGGCGCGCAAGGTCGACGTGTCCGACGCGGCCCAGATGGAAGCGCTGGCCGCTGCCGTCAAGGAGCGCTTCGGTGCGCCGCACTTCGTGTTCAACAACGCCGGCGTGGGCGCCGGCGGCCTGGTGTGGGAAAACACCGTGGCCGACTGGGAATGGGTGCTGGGCGTCGACCTGTGGGGCGTGATCCACGGCGTGCGCCTGTTCACGCCGATGATGCTCGAGGCCGCCGCCAAGGACCCGAGCTACCGCGGCCACATCACCAACACCGCCAGCATGGCCGGCCTGCTCACGCCGCCCAACATGGGCATCTACAACGCGGCCAAGGCCGCCGTCGTGAGCCTGACCGAAACCATGTACCAGGACCTGAACCTGGTCACCGACCAGATCGGCGCCAGCCTGCTGTGCCCGTACTTCGTGCCCACCGGCATCACGAGCAGCGAGCGCAACCGCCCGAACGCACCGAAGGACACCGAGCTCACCAAGAGCCAGCTCATCGGTCAGGCCATGAGCAACAAGGCGGTGAGCAGCGGCAAGATCACGGCCGCCGAGGTGGCGCACAAGGTGTTCGAGGCCATCAGCGACAACCAGTTCTACGTGTTCAGCCACCCGAAGGCGCTGGGCAACGTGAAGAGCCGCATGGAGAACATCGTGTCGATCACCAACCCGGCCGACCCGTTCCTGGAGCGCCCCGAGATCGGCCAGAAGCTGCGCGAGCAGCTCCGTTCCGCCTGATCCCTTCCTGAGGCGGCCCCTCGCGGGCCGCCTTCAGCCGGCCTGCACCTTCGCCTGCAGGTCGCGCACCAATTGCTCGATGCCCGACAACGCCTCGGCCATCGACCGTTCCAGCAGGTCGCCCCGGTCTTCCGCATGCTCGACCGCGATGTCGTGCACCTCGCGCAGCCCGACCAGGCCCAGCGCGGCCTTCACGCCCGGCACCAGGAAATTCAGATGCGCCTGCATGCCGCCGGGCCCGAAGCCGCTGCTGCCGTGCGCGGTGAGCAGCACCGTGCGGCGCGGGCGCTCGGCCAGCAGCGGCACATAGGGGTCGTCCAGGCTCGGGTCCATGTCGAAGGTCTCGCCGACGCGCACGATGTTGTCGATCCATGCCTTCACGGTGGCCGGGGCGCTGTAGTTGTACATGGGCGTGCCCATGACGATCACGTCGGCACGGCGCAGCTCGGCAATGAAGGTGTCGCTCTCGGCCAGCACCTCGTGCATCCAGGGCTCGCGCGCTTCGGCGGGCGTGTAGGCGCTGTGGATCCAGTCGCCGGTGACCGCCTGCGGCGGCGCGATGCCGAAGTCGCGGTAGATCACCTCGTCCTGCGGACGGGCCGCCTGCCAGGTGCTGGCGAAATGGTGGCTCAGGCGCCGCGAATGCGAGCCGTGGACGACGGCGCCCGAACGGCCGGAACGGGGGCTGGCATCGATGTGGAGCAGGGTGGTGGTGGTCATGGCGTGGTCCTCGGTTGGATGAAGGGAATTCAGCTGTCTGCTTGACACGGTTCCCAATCTATCGAAGCATCCTTGGCCGGACAAACGACGAATTTTTCTCACTGCAGAAAATTCAATTCATCTATCAGCACGCCATGGCCCTTCTGCATTCCCTGCCTCCGCTGGCCTCGCTGCGCGCCTTCGAGGCCGCCGCACGCCATTGCAGCGCCAAGCTCGCGGCGAACGAGCTGTCGGTCACGCCCACGGCCATCAGCCACCAGGTGCGCCAGCTCGAGGAGTCGCTGGGCGTGGCGCTGTTCGTGCGCCAGCCGCGCCAGCTCGTGCTGACGCCGCAGGGCCGCGAGCTGCAGGCGGTGCTGAGCGATTCATTCGCTGCCATGGCCCAGGCCGTGGCACGCCTGCGTGCGCCGCCCGAGCGCAGCGCCATCACGCTGTCGACCACGCCCGCCGTGGCCGCGCGCTGGCTGCTGCCGCGCGTGGGGGCGCTGCGCGCGGCGCACCCCCGGCTCGACCTGCGCATCCACGCCTCGCACGACGCGGTGCCGCTGGACGGCCTCACGGCCGACGTCGCCATCCGCTACGGCAAGGGCCAGTGGCCGGGCCTGGTGGCCGAGAAGCTGTTCGACACCGTCTTCGCACCGGCCTGCAGCCCCGCGCTCAAGCTGCGCCGCCCGGCCGACCTCGTGAAGCACACGCTGCTGCATTTCGCGGTGCCGAACAGCAAGACCCAGCCCGGCACCTGGGCCGCGTGGCAGCAGGTGGCCCAGGTGCCCGGCCTGGACGTGACGGCCGGCCCCGTGTTCTCCGACGAAACCCACACCGTCTCGGCCGCGCTGCAGGGGCAGGGCGTGGCGCTGATGGGCCTGGCGCTCATCGCCGACGAACTGCGCGCGGGCAACCTCGTGCAGCCCTTCGGACCGGTGCTGCAGGGCTCGCCGTTCTACCTGGTGTGCCCGCAGGCGCGGCGAGACGATCCGAACGTGGCGGCGGTGTTCGAGTGGGTGAAGGGGTTGCAGCCATTGGGCACGGCGACATGAAATTCCCTTTCCTGCTGCCGCTGGCCCTCATGGCATTGCTGTCGATGGCCGGATGTGCCACGACGCCGAAAGATGCCGCGTCGGTGGTCGAGAGCTATCGCCGTTTTCTGGTGGACACCGAAACCCCGTTTCCAGAACGGACCCGGCGGCTCGGGTTGGAACTCGAGGGGGACATGGCGTCCTTGACGCATCGCTTCGCGCGCCTGAAGCCTTCGCCGGGGAGCGCCATCAACTTCGCGTCGGTGTCGGCCTTGTACGGTTCACCGCCTCACTATCGAACGAAGATGCTGGCGGAGTTCGACACGTCTGTGGTCTGCATCACGCGCGACGACCTGGCGGCGCTGGGCAAGGTCGGCGAGAACCCTGGGGACATCATGGTCATGCACGAAATCCGCGATGGACGGATGACCTTGATGCCAACGCGGGTGGGGCCGGGCTATCTGTTCCTGACCACGGCGCCCGAGTCGACCGTGGTTCGTTTGGCGTTCGCTCAGGCCTGTCTGCATCGGATGGAACACGAGGTTCGCCTGACGCTGCGGCGCTGATTTCACTACAGCCCAGGCGCCGCCGGCGTCTCGAACCCGCGCTGCAACAGCAATGCCGACAAGCGCGCACAGGTCTGGCGATCCGGCGCACCGAGTACGACCGACACCAGCCGGCGCTGGTCGCGCTGCGCGGTGGCGATCAGGTGCGCGCCCAGGCCCGGCAGCGATCCGGTCTTCAGGCCGTCCACGCCGGGCACGCGGCCCAGCAGCAGGTTGGTGCTCGGGGCTTCGGCGGACACGCCGTCGAGCCGGTCCTTGCCGGCCATCTCGAGCACCGACGGAAAGTCGCGCAGCACGTGGCGCGCCATCGTGAGCATGTCGACTGCGGTGGTGCGCGCCGTGCGCACCAGGCCGGCGGGGCAGGCGAAGTGCGTGTCGTGCATGCCCCAGGCCTGCGCCTGGCGGTTCATCGCCGCGACGAAGCTGTCGAAGTCGCCGCTGTGCCACGACGCGAGCGTGAGCGCCGCCTTGTTGGACGACACGACCAGCGCCGCTTCGAGCAGGCGATGCACGGGCAGCGGCGGCGCATCGGCCGCATACAGCGCGGCCGACGGATCGTCGCTCGCCGGCACGGGGTCGACGGGCACCTGCACGGCTTCGGCGTGGCGGTCGAGCCGGTCGTCGCGCAGCTTCTGTTCGACCAGCGCGGCGGTGACCAGCTTCGACAGCGAGGCGGGCACAAAGCTGTGTTCTGACGGCTGATGGGTCAGCAGCCGGTCGTGCGTGAAGTCGTACAGCACCCAGCTCGGCGTGGGCTGCGCGCTCTCCGTCGGCGAACCGGCGCGCCGGATCACGACGGCGGGCGGCTGGGGCATGGGGGGAAGCACGGGCGGTTTCGGCATTGCCGCAGCAGCAGCCGCCGCTGCTGCCGCGCGTTCGCGCGCGAGGCGTGCCTGTCGTTGCTGCTCCTTTTCCTTTTCTTCTTCCTGCAGCTCGGTCATGGTGCGCACGATCTGCCACAGCCCCGTGCCGTTGGAGCTCTTGAAGAGCACGGTGTCGTTGGTGGCGACCTGTTCGAGCAGTGCGCGCTCCAGCGCCTCCAGCGTGTCGAAGGCCTGCACGGTGGCGCCCTGCGGCAAGGCGGCGGCGAGGCGCTCGTGCAGCCGCGTCATGCACTCGCCCAGCAAGAAGACGCGCGCCGGGTGGCACTGGACGATGGGCTCGACCAGCGCATCGTGGTGGCGCTGCGTGTCGTCGCCCAGCTCCTTCATGTCGCCGAGCACGAGCAGCTTGCGGCCTTGTTCGTCGGGCCGGTCGGCCAGCGAAGCCAGCGCCGCCGTCATCGACAGCGGGTTCGCGTTGTACGACTCGTCGATGACGCGAAAGCGCCTGTGGTCGAGCGTGAACGACAGCTCCTGGCCGCGCCCCTTCACGGCGGCGAACGAGGCCAGTTGCTCGGGCACGCGCCCGCTGTCGAGCGACAGCGCATGCGCCACGGCGAAGCACACGAGGCTGTTGACGGCCATGTGGCGGCCCTTGGCGCCGAGCGTGTATTCGAAGCGCTGGCCGTCGCTGTGGGGGCGGCTGGCGCGGACGTGGCCGGTGGCCGGGTCGTGCGCGTCGAGCCGGAAGTCGGCCGACGCGGCGCTGCCGTAGGTCAGCACACGCAGCTCACGCTGCTGCGCACGCTCCACGAGGTAGTCGAAGTGGTCGGTGTCGGTGCAGATCACGGCCCAGGCACCGGGCTGCATGCCCTCGAAGATGTTGGCCTTGCGCCGTGCGACGTCCATCACGGTCTCGCCTTCGCCCAGGTGCGAGGCCGTGATGTTCGTGAGCACGGCCAGGTCGGGCCGCACGCGCTTGATGTTCTGGTAGTCGACCGCGTTGATCGCGCTCACGGCCACCTCCAGGATCACCAGGTCGGTCTGCGCGGGCGTGTTGGCCAGCATCGACAGCATGCCCACGCGTGAGTTGTAGTTGTCGATGGTCGCGAAGCGCGTGTGCGTGGGCGCGAAGGCGTGGTCGAGCATGTGGCACACCGAGGTCTTGCCCGCGCTGCCTGTGATGCCGATGACCTTGCCCTGCAGCCGCTCGCGCGCGGCGATGCCCAGCTCGACCAGCGCCTGGATCGGGTCGTCGACCAGCAGCACCGGGAAGTCGGGCGCCAGGCCCGGCACGGGCTTGCGCAGCACCGCGCCGGCCAGCGTGGGCTGCATGCGCGCGACCGACTCCAACCAGTCCCAGTTGCGCTCGCCCTCGTTGTCGCCGAAGCGCTCGTGGGTCGCCAGGGTCCAGTAGTCGGAGGCGACGAACATCGTGGGCGACGGCACCAGCGGCGTGTGGCCTTCGCCGCGCGTGAGCGAGCGAATGAACCAGCCCGGCGGCGGGGCCACATGCCAGGTGCCGCCCGTCACGGCTTCGATCTGCGCGGCGTTCCAGGTCTGCCGCGGCTCGCCCGGCTGGTCGGGCGGCAGCGACGCGGGCGCGACGACGCGGTAGCGCGGCACCGGCGGATAGCGCCACATCGGCGCGGGCGAGGCCTTGCCTTCCTGCACGACGAAGTCGAAGAAGCGCGGCATGCGCAGGCGCTCCACACGACGACCGTCGGGGCCGATCAGGCCGGCTTCCATCTGCATGTCGACGTCGTACAGCCGCGTGGCCAGCGGCGGGCGCAGCACGTGGACGTCGCGGTAGACCTTGCCCGGTTCCCACTGGCTGACAGGGCGGTGGCCCTGGCAAGGCGCGTGGCCGCTCGACAGGCCCCAGGCCGGCGCGGTGACGCAGGTGGCGGGGCGCGTGCCGATGTCCAGGCGCCAGTCGGCGTCGACGGGCGCGTCGGCCTGCCACCAGGTCTCGACGGTGAGCGGGCCGGGGCCGGTCATTTCGCGCGGGCGCACGCGCGCGCCGAGCAGGCGCAGCGGGCCCAGCGTGAGCGGGTGGGTGAAGCGGACGTCGCGCGGCACGGCATCGAGCACCGCGTCGGCCAGCGGCTGGCGCGCGGCGGTGCGCACGGCCTCGGCCAGGGCCTCGTCGCGCAACGGCGCGCCGGCCGGCGACTGCATCAGCTTCAGGCAGGCCATGGCGTTGGCAAGCGCCTGCGCGGTGTCGCCGAAGAAGCTGCCCTCGACGGCCGCCGGCTGCGCGAAGAACATCGCACGCTCGGGCCCGGCGTGGCCGTCGGCGAGGCGCTGCATGCTGTGCAGCAGCGCACGGTGCAGCGCGACGCGGTCGAGCCCGTCGAGCAGCGGCTGCTGGGCGGGGTTGGCGTCGAGCCGCGCGATCAGTTCGGCACCGGCCGCCAGCTGGGCCGGCAGGGCCGCCACGGCGGTGGTCTGTGCGAGCGCGAAGTCGAGCGAAGCATTCAGGTTCTGCAGGCCGAACTGGAAGTGGCGCGGCTCGGGCCGGTAGCGCGCGAACGCGCTGGTGGCGCGGCACAGCGCGTGGTCTTGCGCGTTGGCGTAGCTGGCGGCGACGAAGTGCTCGAAGGCTTTTTCGACGGCGCCGAACCAGCGGCGATTGCCCGTGAGGCCGTACAGGCGCAGCAGCGCCACGACGGCCTGGTCGTCCTCGCGTGCGTCGCCGGGCGCTTCGAGCCTCTCGGCCATCGACGGGTGGTGCAGCGCGTGGGCGAAGCGGCCGGAGATCGGGTCCTGCATGTGCAGCACGGTGCGCGCGAGCTGGTCGAGCAGGGGCAGGTAGCGCCGGTCGCGGCTGAGCTCGGTGTAGCGCACCAGCGCGCCGATGCAGGCGGCGTTGGCGCCCAGCGAGGTGTCGCTGCTGCCGGGCTCCACGAGGCAGGCGACGTGCGTGCCGTTGGGCAACGCGGCCGGCCGGATCAGCGTGCGCGTCAGCCGCGCGAGTGCGCGGTGGATCGCGGCCTGCCGGGTTTCGTCCTGCGCGGGGTCCCAGGCCTCCAGCAGCGCGTGCACGGCGTGGGCATGGTCGGCGGCGCGGGGAGCGTCGGCATCGGGCGTGCTTGGTGCGAGCGTGCCGTCTGCTTGCACGCGGGCGGCGAGGTGGTCGGCGCCGGCCGCGACGAGGCGGCGCAGCAAGGCCACGTCGATGGGCTGCAGTTCGCGATGGCCGTCGGCGGCGAGGACGTGCACGCCGCTGGCGTCCACGTGCACCGCGCGGGTCTGGAAGGCCCACACGGTGGTGTCGTCGTCGGTGGGGGCGTCGAGGAGGCGGTGGCGCTGGCTGTCGACCTGCGGCGCGAGCAGGGCGGTATCGCATCGCGCGTCGAAGGCCAGTCCTTCGGCGGCGGGGGAGGTCAGGGCCGCCTTGAACGCGCCCCAGGGCAGCGGACGCACGCGACGGACCCAGTCCACGCGCAGGTCGCGCAGTGCGCCCGTGGCTTGCGCTTCGAGCGCCTGCGTGCCTTGCGCCCAAGCCGCTTCGAGGTCCTTGCCGCGGGCCGACATCACCCGCGCCTGCGTCGTGCCGTCGCCCCATGCGAAGAAGAGGACGCAGTCGTCGAGGCCGTCGTCGGCGGCGGGCGTTTCGTCGGGGTTCGATGCGGAGTGCAGGCCCTGCCAGGCGCTGCCCAGAAGATCGGAGAGACTCACGGCGTTGTGTCCTGTCCTGCCCGACTCGCGGCGGGTGCGGTTACAAATGGCGTTCAGTCTAGCGTTACAGATACATATTCCGCATGAGGCTTTCCATAGCTCCCTCTCTCCTCGAGATCCAGAACCTGCGCTTCGCGTACCCCGACCAGCCCGCGCTGGCCGACCGCTGGTCCACCGCCATCGGCGAGGGCGTCACGCTGCTGTACGGCGACACCGGCAGCGGCAAGTCGACCTTGCTGCGCGTGCTGGCGGGGCAGCAGCCCGCATCGGCCGGGCAACTGCGCGCGGCCGGCGTGGCGTTCGACGCCCAGCCCGAGGCCTATCGGCGCCAGGTCTTCTTCTGCGAGCCGGCGTCGGAAGCCTTCGATGCGCTCAGCGTGCAGGCTTGCACGGCCTTGCTGGGCGAGGGCGACGCGGGGTTCGACAAGGCCGAGTGGCTGCGCCTTGTCGAGGCTTTCTCTCTAGTGCCGCACCTCGAAAAGCAGATGTTCATGCTGTCGACCGGCTCGCGCCGCAAGGTCGGGCTGGCTGCCGCGCTCGCGTCGGGGCGGCCCGTGGTGCTGCTGGACGACCCGGTGGGTGCGCTCGATGCACGTTCGATCCACGGCCTGTGGCAGGCCATCGAACGGCGCATGGCGCAGCCGGGGCGGGCGGTGGTGGTGGCGAGCAGCGAGCGCATCACGGAAGTGCCGCTGGCCGCCTGCATCGAGCTGCCGCTAGGTTGATCAGCGGCCCGGCGTCGTCATCACGTGGTTGTCGTGCGGCGTGCCGCCGAGCATGAACTGCGTGAGCCCCATCGCGACCAAGCCCTGCTTTTCGTAGAACGCGACCGCGCGCGGGTTCTTCGCGTACACCGCGAGCCACAGGCCGTCGCTGCCCGTGCGGGCGTGGGCGGCGTCGCGGGCTTCGCGCAGCAGCATCGACCCGACGCCGCTGCGCTGGAAAGGTGACTGCACGTAGAGCGTGCGCAGCTCGGTGTCGCAGCCCGACACCAGCGGCTGCGCGGCGCCGAACTGCAGCAGCGCATAGCCCACGAGCTGGTCGCCGACCTGCGCCACGCGCAGCGCGACATGGGGCGATTCCGACCACGCGGCGAACGCTGCCGGCGTGAAGGTCGAGAGCACGTAGCGCCCGAGCACGTCGTTCACGCCGTCGGTGGCGTAGGTGTCGAGCCAGACCTGGATCGCGAGCGCGGCAAGCGTGTGCGCGTCGGCTGCGGTGGCGGGGCGGAGGGTGACAGACGGACGGTTCATGGTGCGGCGCATTCTGCGGCAAGCGCGTCACGCCGCCTGCAGCGCCGAGCGGAACCGGCTCGGCGGCGCGCCGGCCGACTTGCGCATCAACCGCCGCAGCGCCGTGGCGTCTTCATAGCCGACCTGCGCCGCGACCTGCTCGATGGTCATGCGGCTGCTCTCGATGAGCAGGCGCGCGCGGTTCAGCCGCACGCTCTGCACCAGCGCCAGCGCCCCCAGGCCGGTGGCGGCGCGCACGCGGCGGGCCAGCGTGCGCTGCGACATCGCGAACTCTTCGGCCAGCGCGGCCACGCTGGGCGGCGTGGGCAGCGCGGCCTCGATGCGCCGCGTGAGGCGCGCGACCAGCTCGTTGCCGTTGGACAGCATCGACGGCACGACGAACGGTGCCTGCGCCTGCCGGCCGTCAATCAGCAGCACCTTGCTCACGGCCTCGGCCAGCGCGGGGCCGAAGCGCGTGCGCAGCAGGTGCAGCATGAGGTCCGACTGCGCGAAGGCCGCGCCCGCGGTGCTCACCGGCCCGTCGGCGCAGACCATGCGGTCGGCATCGACGTGGCAGGCCGGTTCGAGCCGGCGCAGCTCGGGTGCCAGCCACCACGAGGTGGTGACGCGGCGCTGCGCCAGCAGGCCGGCCGCCTGCAGCAGGAACACGGCCGAGCACGAGGCCGCGACCGCACCGCCGCGCGCGGCATGGCGCCGCACCGCATCGATGGCGGCGCGGGCGTGATCGTCGGTCAGGCGCACGGCGAGGTCGGCGGGCTTGTCGACACCAAGCCCGGGCACGATCCACGTCGAGCCGTCGGCGCGCGCGCGGCGAGGCATGGCGAGGGTGTCGATCTGCAGGCCGTTGCTCAGCGGCACGCTGCCGCCATCGGGCGACACCACGCGCCAGGTGGGGCGGGGCATCTGGTGGCGCGGTGCGAGCGTGGCGGCGGCCGCCAGCACGTCGAGCGTGACGGCGGTGCTGGTGGCGAAGCTGCCCGGAAGGACGAGAACGGTGAAGTCGTGCATGGCAGAAAACGCCCGATAGGCGTCTGAATGGACACTGGCAGTCTAGTGCGTGCTCGGGTGCAATGGGCATCGTCGCAACACCGAAAGTGCCTTCGTGTCCCACATCCTTGCCCTTGCTCCTCTCGGCGCCCACCTGCACGCCCAGGGGGCCTTGCCATGACCGACCCGCTCGACGACTTCACCCGCCGCGAGATCACGCTCGACGGCGCCACCAAGGCGGTCTACGTGGCCGGCACCGGCCCGGCCGTGATCGTGATGACCGAGATGCCCGGCATCAGCCCGCACGTGGCGCGTTTCGCCCGCTGGGTGCGCGACGCCGGCTTCACGGTCTACATGCCGTCGATGTTCGGCCGCGATGGCGCGGTGCCGGATGCGGAAGAGGGCAAGGCCGTGTTCCAGCGCGCCTGCGTGAGCGCCGAGTTCCGCGCCTTCGCGGGCAACGCCTCGAGCCCGGTGACGCAATGGCTGCGCGCGCTCGCGCGGCTGGCGCATGCGGAGTGCGGCGGGCCGGGCGTGGGCGCCATCGGCATGTGCTTCACCGGCAACTTCGCGCTCACCATGATGCTGGAGCCGGCGGTGCTGGCGCCGGTGCTGTCGCAGCCGTCGCTGCCGCTGGACAACCCCGGCGGCATCGAGATCTCGCAGGAAGAGATCGCCCAGGTGCGCCAGCGCCTGGAGCGCGAGGACCTGACCGTCATGGCCTACCGCTTCGAGGGCGACCGCTTCTGTCGCGCCCAGCGTTTCGCGGCCTATGCCGACGCGCTGGGCGACCGCTTCGTGGCCCGCGTGCTGCCCGACAGCGCGGCCAACACGCGCGACCTGCCGTCGTTCTTCTCGCAGGTGGTGGCCAGCCCGCACAGCGTGGTGACGGCGCACCTGATCGACGAGGCCGGCCAGCCGACCCTTGCGGCGCGAGACGAGATCCTTTCGTTCTTCGCGCGCCGCCTTGGGGTGCAGGATCAGGCCCGTGCCGAGGCGCCGTCGGCCGGCAGCTGACCGGTCTTCTGTGCGCGGCGGTCGAGCGCGCGGCTCCACAGCGCGATCGCCAGGCCCACGAGCGTGAGCAGCGCAGCCACCCAGCCCAGCGCGCGCAGCCCCGGGCCGTGGTCGATCGTCACGCCGCCGACCCAGGCACCCAGCGCGTTGCCGAGGTTGAAAGCCGCGATGTTCAGGCTCGAGGCGAGGTTCTGGCCTGCGCCCGAAGCCTTCTCGAGCACGCGCAGCTGCATCGGCGCCACGGTGGCGAACGAGGCCACGCCGAGCAGGCCGACGAACACCACGGCGGTGAACGGCGTGCCGATGGTGAACTGCATCGCGCCGAGCACCACGGCCAGCGCCACGAGCGTGCCGAGCACGGCGGCCATCGGCGCGCGGTCGGCCAGCTTGCCGCCCAGGATGTTGCCGACGGCCAGGCCGCCGCCGAACACCAGCAGGATCGGCGACACGGCCGATTCCGACAGGCCGGTGACCTGCGTCAGCAGCGGCTGGATGTAGGTGTAGACCACGAACACGCCGGCAAAGCCGAGCACCGTCATCGCCAGGCCCAGCAGCACCTGCGGGCGAGCGAGCACGGCCAGCTCTTCGCGCAGCGGTGCCGGCTTGGCCTCGCCCTTCATGCGGGGCACGAAGGCCGCGAGCACCACGAAGGCCAGCACGCCGATCAGGGTCACCGCCCAGAAGGTCGAGCGCCAACCCAGCTGCAGGCCCAGCCAGGCGCCGGCCGGCACGCCCAGCAGCGTGGCGGCGGTGAGGCCGGTGAACATGATCGCGATGGCCGAAGCGCGGCGCTCGGGCGCCACGAGGCCGGTGGCGACGACCGAGCCGACGCCGAAGAAGGTGCCGTGCGCCAGCGAGGTGATGACGCGCGCGGCCATCAGCATCTCGTAGTTGGGCGCGAGCGCACAGGCGAGGTTGCCGAGCGTGAAGATCGCCATCAGCGCGAGCAGCACGGTCTTGCGCGGCAGCTTGCGGGTGGCGATGGTGAGCACGGGCGCGCCGACCGCGACGCCGAGCGCGTAGCCCGAGATCAGCAGGCCGGCGGCCGTGATGGAGACGTGAAGATCCGTCGACACCTGCATGAGCAGGCCCATGATGACGAATTCGGTGGTGCCTATTCCGAAGGCACCGGCGGTGAGGGCAAGAAGAGCGATGGGCATGATGCCTGTACTGTGCGGACGATCGGCCTCGATGACTAGAATGACGCCAGTACATGCACTTGTGAATTCAAGTCACAGAAAAGGAAGGCCATGCCGCGCATCGACGTCAACCGCTCCGGTGAAATGGAGGCCTTCGTGCAGGTGGTGGAGGCGGGCGGTTTCTCGGCGGCGGCGCGGCTGCTGGACATGACGCCTTCGGCCGTCAGCAAGCTGGTGGCGCGGCTCGAGCTGCGCCTGGGCATCCAGCTGGTGCACCGCTCCACGCGCAAGCTGCAGCTCACGCCCGAGGGGCTGCATTTCTACGAGCGCAGCACGCGCGTGCTGGCCGACATGGATGAGGCCGAGCGTTGCGCCGCGGCCGGTGCGGCGCCGCGCGGGCGGGTGAGCATCAACGCGAGTGTTTCCTTCGGGCACCACAAGCTGGTGCCGCTGGTGCCGCGCCTGCTCGAGATGCATCCGCAGATCACGCTCGACATTGCGCTGACCGACCGCATCGTCGACCTGATGGACGAGCGCGCCGACATCGCGATCCGCTGGGGCCAGTTGCCGTCGTCCGACCTGGTGGCGCGGCGCCTGGGCGAAACCAGCCAGGCCATCGTGGCCGCGCCGGACTACCTGGCGACCTACGGCACGCCGCGCACGCCGCAGGAGCTGGAGGCGCACAACCGGCTGGGCTGGAGCTACCGGCGCAACACGCCCGACTGGCCGTTGCGTGTCGATGGCCGCATGGTGATGTTGCCGGTGGCGGGGCCGGTGCGTGCGGGCGACGGCGAAACGCTGCGGCAGTTGGCGATTGCGGGGGCGGGTGTGGCGCGGTTGTCGCTGTATCACATCCAGCACGACATCGATGCCGGCCGGCTGGTGCCGCTGCTCGAAGAGTTCAACCCGGGCGAGATCGAGCCGATCCACGCGGTGTACATCGGCAAGGCCGGCACGCTGCCCGCGCGGGTGCGGGCGGTGCTCGACTTCCTGGTGGCGTGCTCGGGCGTGGGCGGCGGGCGTTACACGCTCAAGCGCACGGCGCCGATGCCGGGGAATTCGGCCGTCACCTGATCGCCGCGGCGGCACGGCAGCACGCCGACCCACGAGCCGGTGGTGACGACGGTGCCGGCGGGCACGGTCTGGCCGTGGCGCGTGAGGTGGCGCAGCCAGATCGGCAGCAGCCAGGCCGGATCGGCCAGCGGATGCGTGCCTTCGCGCACCACCGTTTCTGCGTCGCCGATCTTCGTTTCGCAGCGTTGCGAGGCCCAGTCGACGGCGGCGTAGGGTTGCCAGTCGCCGAGCACGAGTGCGCCGTGGACCTGCGAGTCGGCCAGGCGCAGCAGGGCCGGCGTGGCGGCCAGGTCTTGCCAACGCGCATCGACGATTTCGACGGAGACGGCCATGGCGTCGATGAGGGCTGCCGAGTTGTCGTGGTCGAGTGCGGCGGCTTGCGCGGGTGTGACGTCCTGGCCGAGTCGCAATGCAATCTCTGCCTCGATGCCGGGGGTGTGGAACGTGAGGTCGCTGAAGTTGGCCGGGCTCTGGCGCACGCCGGACGGGGGCAGTGGGGAGTGTGTGAGCGTGGCGCTGCGGGAGCCGCCGCCGGACTTCCAGGTCTTAGGGACACTGTCGAACCAGCCGAGGGCTGCGGCTACGGCGTCTTGCACTTCGTACGCTTGAGGTGCGTCTTGCAGGGCGTCGGTCCAGGGGGTGGCGTCGAGCGTGCGGTTGGCCTGGCGTGCGGCGATGAGGGCTTCGGTGAGGGCTTTTTGGTCGGGGGTCATGCTTGGGATCTTCTCAGTTTCTCTTGGGTTCAGTTCGTTCGGGGCGCGTGCCCAGGCCACCGGGTACTTCCCTCCGCGAATGTCCCCCGGCCTGCGGCCTCCTCCTTGATTTCGCTGCGGGAAGCACCCAGTGTCCTGGGCACATGGACGCGCTGCTGGTGCGTGGCCGATCAACAACCGCTCTGAACTCGCTCACGCCGATGGGGGGCCTTGCGCAGCGAAATCAAGGAGGAGGGGCGCAGCCCCGGGGGACATTCGCGGAGCAAGGTGCCCCGTCGGCGGGAGCGTTGCCCTGAACAACGACCGTCAAGTCTCGACCTGCACCTTGCCGTCCTTGACGACCTTCGCCCACTTGGCGATCTCGGTGCTGATGAACTGCTTGAACTTGTCCTGCGAACCGCCGCCGTCTTCCGCGCCGTAGGTGTCGAGCCGCTCTTGCACGTCGGGCATCGCGAGCACGGTGTTGACGTCGCGGTTCACTTTCTGTGCGATGGCCGGGGGCAGCTTGCCGGGGCCGGCCAGGCCGTACCAGGTGGTCGCTTCGAAGCCCGCAAAGCCTTGTTCCTGCATCGTCGGCACGTTCGGGTGGCCCTTGGCGCGCTTGGTGCGCGTCTGCGCCACGGCGAGCACGCGGCCGTTCTTCACGTGCGGGGTGGCGGCGGTCATGGTCTCGAAGCTGTATTGGATCTGTCCGCCCATCAGATCGGCGAGCAACGGGCCGCTGCCCTTGTAGGGCACGTGCAGCGCATCGACGCCGCCCTGCAGCTTGAACATCTCCAGCGCCAGGTGCTGGGCCGAGCCCGCGCCGGCGGAGCCGAAGCTCACGGTGCCAGGCGCGGCCTTGCAGGCGGCGACGATGTCTTTCACGTTGAGGGCCTTCTGGCCCGGATTGGCGATGAGCAGGTTGGGCGTGACGCCCACGAGCACGATCGGCACGAAGTCGCGCTCCACGTGGTAGCGCAGTTTGGGCTGCAGGCTTGGGGCGAGCGCGTGGCTGTTGATGTGGGCCATGAGCAGGGTGCTGCCGTCGCTGGGCTGCTGCGCCACGTAGTCGGCCGCGAGCACGCCGGCGACGCCGGCCTTGTTCTCGACGATGACCTGCTGGCCCCACATCGTCGTGAGCTTCTGCGCGACCACGCGCGCCAGCGCGTCGGTGCCGCCGCCGGGTGGAAAGCCCACCACGATGCGCACGGGGCCCGTGGGCCATTCCTGCGCGAACAGCCGGGGCACGCCCAGCGTGGCGGCCGCGCCGGCGGCGGCCTGGATCAGGGAACGTCTTTGCATCTTCTTTGTCTCCGTCGGTTGGGGAATCCGATGCGTGCCGGGAGCCGCTTGCGCGGGCCCGGCAGGGTGGTGGACCGCCGCATCGTTCGAGCGATGCGCTGCGGCCGGTGTGGGTTGGCGTGCGCTGGGTTCAGGCTGCTTTTTGCAGGGCGACCGGTGCGGCCTGGTGGCTCGCGAAATAGTCCATCGCCGCCTGCACGCCGCTGCCCGCCAGCTTGATGCCGCTGAGCTTCATGCCCATCTCGACACCCGCGACCATGGCCACGAGCGTGAGGTCGTTGCTGTCGCCCAGGTGGCCCATGCGGAACATGCGGCCCTTGAGCTTGCCCAGGCCCGTGCCCAGCGAGAGGTCGAAGCGCTGGTGGATGAGGCGGCGCACGGCGTCGGCATCGACGCCCTCGGGCGTGATCACGCCGGTGAGCACGGGCGAGTACACGGACGGGTCGGCGCACTGGATCGGCAGGCCCCAGGTGTTGACTGCGGCGCGCACGCCGGCGGCCCAGCGCTGGTGGCGCGCGAACACGTTGTCCAGGCCTTCGCCGAGGATCATGTCGAGCGATTCCGAGAGGCCGTACAGCAGGTTGGTGTTGGGCGTGTAGGGCCAGTAGCCGTCCTTGTTCATCTCGACGATCTCGTCCCAGGCCCAGAAGGCCTTGGGCAGCTTGGCAGTCTTCGAGACTTCGAGTGCACGGGGCGACAGCGCGTTGAAGCTGATGCCGGGCGGCAGCATCAGGCCCTTCTGCGAGCCGCTCACGCAGACGTCGACACCCCATTCGTCATGGCGGTAGTCGGCGCTGGCCAGGCCCGAGATGCTGTCGACCATGAGCAGCGCGGGGTGGCCCGCCGCGTCGATGGCCTTGCGCACCGAGGCGATGTCGGAGGTCACGCCGGTCGAGGTTTCGTTGTGCACCACGCACACGGCCTTGATCTTCTTCTCGGTGTCCTTGCGCAGGCGCGCCTCGATGAGCTCGGCCTGCACACCGCGGCGCCAGCTGGGCGCGTTCGGCAGGTGGGCGTCGGTGCCGGTGTAGGCCAGGAACTCGGTCGACAGGCCCAGGCGCGTGGCCATCTTCTGCCACAGCGACGCGAAGTGACCGGTCTCGTACATGAGCACGTGGTCGCCGGGGCTGAGCGTGTTGGCGAGTGCGGCTTCCCATGCACCAGTGCCCGACGCGGGGTAGATCGCGACCGGGTGCTTCGTCTTGAAGATCTGCTTGATGCCGCCGAGCACCTTCAGGCCCAGCGTGCCGAACTCGGGCCCGCGGTGGTCGATGGTGGGCAGGCTCATGGCCCGCAGGATGCGGTCGGGGACCGGGCTGGGGCCGGGAATCTGGAGGAAGTGACGGCCGGTGGGGTGGATGTCGAGTTGCAGCATGGGCTCTCCTTTTGCGATCAGTTTTGCATTCAAAATGCATTTATGTATGCTGGTTTATACCTATCAACCTCGGTTGTATCGGCTATTTTTTGCATTCAAAATGCAGACAAGGGAACCCCAAATGACCGCTGAAATCATCGAAATCTCCAGGCTGGCCTTGCATGACCAGGTGGTGGCGCGCCTGCGCACCATGCTGGTGGAGGGGCGCATCGCGCCCGGCGCCAAGCTCAACGAACGCGAGCTGTGCCTGCAGCTGAACGTGTCGCGCACGCCGCTGCGCGAGGCCATCAAGCTGCTGGCGGCCGAGGGGCTGGTCGATCTGCTGCCCAACCGTGGCGCGGTGGCGGTGAAGCTCACCGAGGCCGACGTGCTCAACACCTTCGAGGTGCTGGCGATGCTCGAGGGCATGTCGGGCGAGCTGGCGGCCAAGCGCATCACCGACGAAGAACTGGCCGAGGTGCGCGCGCTGCACTACGAAATGATGGCCTGCTTCGCGCGGCGCGACCTGTCGGGCTACTACCGCCTAAACGCGCGCATCCACACGGCCATCAACGACGCGGCGGCGAACCCGGTGCTGTCGAACACCTACCGCTCGATCAACGCCCGCGTGCAGTCGCTGCGCTTTCGCACCAACCAGGACGAGACCAAGTGGAAGCACGCGGTCGAGGAGCACGAGCAGATGGTGCAGGCGCTGGCCGCGCGCGACGCGCAGGCCATGCGCAAGGTGCTCACGGCGCACGTGCTGCGCAAGCGCGACACCGTGCTGGAGCTGCTGCGCGCCGGGCAGATCTACCCGCAAGCCAAGAGCAAGAGCACCACCAACAAAGCGAGCTGACACCCCACCATGCGCATCGATCCCGCCAGCCACATGCAGCCAGCCGGAACCGTTCTTCCGCCCAACGACACCTGCGAACTGCTGGCACGCCGGCTGCGCACCGACACGCAGGGCGAGGTGCTGTTCGACGACGGCTCGCGCGGGCGCTATGCCACCGATGCGTCGATCTACCAGATCACGCCGGTCGGCGCCTTCGTGCCCACGAACGAGCGCGACATCGCCACCGCCATCGACATCGCCCGCGACCTGAAGGTGCCGGTGCTGGCACGCGGCGGCGGCACCAGCCAGTGCGGCCAGACCACGGGCGCGGCGCTGGTCATCGACAACAGCAAGCACTTTCGCAAGGTGCTCGATGTGAACGTGGAAGAGGGCACTGCGACGGTCGAGCCGGGCCTGGTGCTCGACCACCTGAACGCGCAGCTCAAGCCGCACGGGCTGTGGTACCCGGTCGACGTGTCGACCAGCGCGCAGGCCACGCTGGGTGGCATGGCGGGCAACAACTCCTGCGGCTCGCGCTCCATCGCCTACGGCAACATGGTGCACAACGTGCTGGGTGCGAGCGCGTGGCTGTCGAGTGGCGAGCTGGTCGAGTTCGGGCCGCTGGGCCAACTGGGCGCGCGCGCGGCGGGCATTGCGCAGTTCGTGCACGGGCTGGCGCAGGAGCACCGCGAGGCCATGGCGCAGCACTGGCCCAAGGTGATGCGCCGCGTGGCGGGCTACAACCTCGACATCTTCGACAACCAGAGCGAGAAACCGTACACGGCCGACGGCAGCGTGAACCTGGCACACCTGCTGATCGGCGCCGAAGGCACGCTGGCCTACACGCGCAGCCTGAAGCTCAAGCTGGCACCGTTGCCGCGCGCCAAGGTGCTGGGCATCGTGAACTTCCCGACCTTCCATGGGGCCATGGACGCGGCGCAGCACATCGTGAAGCTCGGGCCGACCGCGGTGGAGCTGGTCGACCGCACGATGATCGAGCTGAGCCTGGCCAACCCCGCGTTCAAGCCGACCGTGGAAACAGCGCTGATCGGCAAGCCCGCCGCCATCCTGCTGGTCGAGTTCTCGGGCGCCGACAAGGCCGCGTTGCTGCCGCAACTGAAGCGGCTGGTCGAGCTGATGGGCGACCTCGGCCTGCCCGGCAGCGTGGTCGAGATGCCCGACGACGGCCGCCAGAAGAACCTGTGGGAGGTGCGCAAGGCCGGCCTCAACATCATGATGAGCCTCAAGGGCGACGGCAAACCCGTGAGCTTCATCGAGGACTGCGCCGTGCCGCTCGAACACCTGGCCGAATACACCGACGCGCTGACCGAGGTGTTCGCCAAATACGGCAGCCGCGGCACCTGGTACGCGCATGCCTCGGTGGGCACGCTGCATGTGCGGCCCATTCTCGACATGCGCGCCGACGGCGCGGCCAAGATGCGCGCCATCGCGGAAGAGGCCAGCGCGCTGGTGCGCAAGTACAAAGGCGCCTTCAGCGGCGAGCACGGCGACGGCCTGTGCCGCGGCGAATGGATCGAATGGCAATTTGGGCCGGCGATCAACGAGGCCTTTCGCGCGATCAAGCAGCAGCTCGATCCGATCGGCCTGTTCAACCCCGGCAAGATCATCGACCCGCCGCGCATGGACGACGGCGCGCTGTTCCGCTTCGCGCCGCCGACGGCGCCCAGGCCGTACCGCCGCATCGAATTGAAGCCCGTGCTCGACTGGTCGGGCTGGAACGTCAATGCCGACCCCGTGACCGAGGTGACCACCGCGCCCGGCACGGGCGGCGACAGCACCGGCGGCCTGGCCAAGGCCGTGGAGATGTGCAACAACAACGGCCACTGCCGCAAGTTCGACGCCGGCACCATGTGCCCCAGCTACCGCGTGACGCGCGACGAGCAGCACCTGACACGCGGCCGTGCCAACACGCTGCGCCTGGCGCTGTCGGGCCAGCTCGGCGCCGACGCCTTCACCAGCGAGGCCATGCACGAGACCATGGACCTGTGCGTCGGCTGCAAGGGCTGCAAACGCGACTGCCCGACGGGCGTGGACATGGCGAAGATGAAGGTCGAGTTTCTCGACCACTACAAGAAGCGGCACGGCCATACACTGAAAGACAGGCTGGTCGCCTACATGCCCGACTACGCACACCGCGCCAGCCGCATGCCGTGGCTGCTGAACCTGCGCAACCGCGTGCCGGGCGCGGCATGGCTGGGCGAGAAGATGCTGGGCTTTTCGGCGAAGCGCTCGCTGCCCGAATGGCGCACCGACACCTTCTGGCGTGCGAAGGACGCGGTGGCGGCCGGCCTGTTTTCCGATCGGGCCTCGGTGCTGGCGGCCGCAGCGCGCGGCGAGAAGGTCGCCGTGCTGTTCGTCGACACCTTCAACGGCACCTTCGAAAGCGAGAACGTCTTTGCGGCGGCGCGCGTGCTGCACGCTGCGGGCTATGCGCTGCACACGGTGGAGAAGGGCGGCGGGCACCACTGCTGCGGCCGGACCTTCCTGGCCAGCGGCATGGTGGACGAGGCCAAGGTGCGCGCCGGGGCGCTGATCGACGCGCTGCTGCCGTTGGCGCAGGCGGGTGTTCCCATCGTCGGGCTCGAGCCCTCGTGCCTGCTCACGCTGCGCGACGAAACGCTGGTGATGGGCTTCGGCGAGAAGGCGCAGGTCGTCGCGAAGCAGGCGCTGCTGTTCGAGGAGTTCATCGCCCGCGAACGCAAGGCCGGTCGCTTCGAACTCGCGCTGAAGCCGGCCACCGCGCCGATCCTGCTGCACGGCCACTGCCACCAGAAAGCCTTCGGCGCGGTGAGCCCGATCATGGACGTGCTGAAGCTGATTCCGGGCGCCGAGCCCGAGCTGATCGAGAGCTCATGCTGCGGCATGGCCGGCAGCTTCGGCTACGAGGCCAGCCACTTCGAGGTGTCGATGCAGATGGCCGAGGCGAGCCTGCTGCCCGCCATTCGTGCCCGGCCCGATGCGATCGTGGTGGCGGACGGCACGAGCTGCAGGCACCAGATCGGCGACGGCGCGCAGCGCGAGGCGGTGCATGTGGCGGTGCTGCTGGCGCGGCACATGATGCTCTGAGGCGGCTGCGGTTTTCTCTTTCGGCACTCAGAAGGGTGGCGAGACCACCTGGCGCCAGCTGCGCGACACCCCGCAGCCGTCGCCGATCTTCTGCGTGTCGCCCACGCCGGTCAGGAAGCCCGTTTCATTGGTGCAATTGACTTCGGGCTTGCCATCGGGGCGGCCTTCGTTGGGCTGGCCGACCATGTTGCGCGAGGTCACGTTGCCGCGCGTGAAGCCGCCGGCAGGGTTCGAGACGATCGAATAGAAGTCGAAGCTGCCGTTGCCATCGACGTCGAACGAATATTTGTTCTTGCCCGTCAGCGCGTCAAGCACGTAGGTGTTGTTCGGCAGGCTGCCGGTGGCCGTGCAGGACTCGATGCCCAGGTTCTTGTCCTCCGGCAGGAAGGACGTGACGATCACGCTGCTGCCCAGGTTGCTCAGGTCGCCGACCACGCGCTCGCCGTTCTCCATGGCGCCGGGGTAGGGGATCACGCCGAGGTTCAGCAGCCATCCCTTCCTGGTTTTCCAGTCCACGGCGTTGCTGCTGACCTGGTAGAAATTTTTGTCGCGCTCGGCGAGCAGGCCGACCTTTGCCGAGGCCTTGTCGATGGTTTGCTCCACGAGGTCGGCGAGTTCGACCTTGCGTGCGTCGGCCTTGGCGTCGCCGCCGATGGGCGTCGGGTCCCAGATGCCGTAGATGGCCTGCTTCCTGGCGGGCGTCGCGAGGTCCTCCTCGTCGAGCAGGATGCCCGTGCCCACGACCACGATGGCGCCGCACTGCGTGGAGGCGCTGGATGTGCAGGTGCTTCCGTCGCCGGGGTGGACCTGCCATGCCGGTGCGGCGTAGATCGGCTGCGTCTTGCCGCCCGGCGTGGTGAACAGCAGCTGCCCCTTGGCGGAAGTCCCGAGCTTTGCGCTGCGCAGGTCGAAACGCCACAGGTTGCCGTTCGCGTCGCCGGCGTAGGCCGCGACGATGCGGCGGGTGGTGTCCCGCACGGCGACCACGCCGCCCAGGCCGCGGTTGCCGCCGGTGGCGCCGTTGCCAAATTCCGTCGGGAGCCCGATGAATTTTTTGAGCGTGCCAGTCAGCGCCTCCACCACGTACAGACCGACCTGCCTGCCGGTTTCGGGGTAGTGGCCGCTGCCTGTGAGCATGACCCAGGTGCCGTCGTCCAGCTGGCCCGCAGCGGGGCTGTTGGTCACGTGGGCGAGGTCGGCATAGTCCTTGTGCTTGTTGTTCACCTCCCAGAGAAAGTGGTTTTGGGTCGGCGTCCGGCCGGTGACACTCAAGGGTGATTCCAGTCCGTACATGAACGGACCCGCGCGCCCGCCGGTGCCCAGCACCACCTGGCGCCACGTGTTCTTTCCACCTGCCGGCGTCACACCGTTCTTGTCGTACACGTCCTGCTCGACCAGCGGGCCGTCGAGCGTGTAGCGGAAGCGGAAGTTCGGATTGGCCAGGTCGACCTGCGACGCCATGGCGCCCTTGGGCATGAAGGCGGCCAGTTCGATGCCACCTGCGTCGTTCCTGGCGGCGTTCAGCACGTGGACCTTGCCGTTGTTGGTGGCGGCAAAGATGGTGGGAGGGGCTGAGCTCTTGAGCGCCTTGTAGTCGGCATAGGGGGTGCCCCTGCCGTCCACCGCGCTCAAGGGACCATAGCCCATGTCGAAACGCCCGCCCACGAACACCGGCGGCGAGTTGACCGAGGCGCCGATGGGCTGCTTGCGCAACCGGTAGACCGTGCCGTCGGCGTCCTTCTGCGGGTCGCTGCCCAGCAGGTAGCGGACAAAGCTCTCGTCGGTGGCCTGTTGCTTGTCGACATTGAGCAAGGCCAGGAAATCGGGTGGCAGCTTGTCCAGTCTGGTGCCGTAGGTCAGTGCCATGCGCAGGGCCGTGGCGGGCGTCGTGGGATCGAAGTTCGACAACGCGAAGATCGTTCGCTTGTCGGCGGCCGGCATCCTGGCGTTTGCGGACCAGGCCGGGATCGGCTTGCCGGCCTTGTCGACCGTGTTGTAGTCGCCGTCGGCATTCAGTTCGAAGGCCTTGATGTCGCCGCTGTTGTCAGCGGTCTGGTACTCGGTCGTGTACTTGTACTGGCCTTGCAGCGTCTGGAACTCGTTGCTGTTGCCCGACACGGCCACGCCTGCGTCGTTGCCGGAGCCGACCATGCTGCTCAGTGCGTTGTCGAGCGCCCGGCGCACGTCGTCGCCCGAGTACACGCTGTAGGCACGGCCGCCGCCGGTGAAGCCGGCGCGGATGAAGTCGTCCACGCGCTGTGCATCGTTCGTCTTGCTGCCGTCGTTCAGGTCACCGGTGGGCCAGTTGGGTTTCTTCGCCGCGTTGCCGGCGAGCCAATCGTTGTTGTAGCTCTCGATCTGCGCCCAGGTCAGCCCCCCCGTCCTGCCCGCGTCGCCCGAGGGCGTCAGGCCCCAGCCGATGGTGAAGGTGGTCATGTTCTGCCAGAACGTGGGGTTGTGCTGGCCGCCCATGGGGGGAACGTCGTTGGGGAGCGTCTTGGAGAAGTCCGTATGCCAGAAGTAGCGGGCCGTGAGGTCGGCAAACCCGTTGCTGCTGGTGGCGCCGTCGCCGTAGGGGATGTACGTGTTTCTGGCGTTCAGCTTCTTGATCGCATCCGTGCTGTCGTAGCCGGGCGCGCCCTTCGGGTCGTAGCTGAATGCGGTGGCACTTGCAGACGGCTTGCCGTCGAAGTTGATGCTTGCGCTGCTGGCGGTGTAGCGCGTGTCGATGCCTTGCGCGGTCTTCGCGTTCCAGGCGCCGTCGGACAGCACGATGCTGTAGGCACGCCGGCAACTCAGTTCGCCGCTCTTCAGGTCGTTGGGATCGTTCTTCCAGGGGCTGCTCAGGGGAGAGGAGGTGATGGACTTCGTTGCGGTGCCGGCGTAGTAGTTGGCTGCGAGCACCAGGGCGTTGTGGCTGGGCGTTCCTCCCTTGGGGTTGATGCCGTAGATCCAGTCGTAGAAGCTGGTCTTCCACTTCTTTCCGTTCGCAGCCGCTTCGTCCCTGAAGTAGTTGACGCCACTCACGATGCCCAGCGCATCGTCTCCGTTGTTGTTGTACTGGACGTAGCCCACCCTGAACTTGTTGTCGTAGCTTTGCATCGCCAGGCCCAGGGCCGTGCTGACCGCCAACGTGCGGGAGCGGTACCACTCGTACCAGTTCGCGATGTTCTGGCGTTCCTGCTCCGTGGTGCACCGGGTGGCGTTCAGCCCTCAGTCGGTTCGCCTGTGTCCGCCGGGCAGTGCGACGGTGTCCGTCGTAGATGGTGCACTGATGGTGGTCACGGACCTGTTGGTGGCAATGGCGCAATTGGCATCCTTGCATTGCACGTAGGTGAACTTCCTGGACCCCGCCGTGGTTCCGGATTGGTGATTCGGACTCGTGTCGTTCGACGACTGGTTGTCCACGAAGAAGGTGGGGTTCGTCTTCGGCGTGCCCTTCGAATCCACCCTGGCTGCATAGGTGATGGACGGGTTGTAGTACTGCGTATTGATGTTGCTCGATCGCATGGCATACCAGCCGAACTTGTCTTCGCAGTTGTCGCCGCCATCTCGGCCACCATCCCTGCCGCCGTCCCTTCCGCCTTCGCTGCTGCCATCCTTGCAGTTGTCCCGGACCGGATAGCCTTCCTGCGACTCCTCGTCCATCGACCCGGAGTTGTCCAGCACGAACATCAGGTTGGGTTTGGCGCCCGGCACGGCGTTGTAGAGGGGGGCCTGGCTTGGTGTCGTGGCAGCGAGTGTGCCGTCCATGGGCAGCAGCAGCGTGGCGGCCAAGGCGGCGAATGCCCGCCGCACGCGCGTGGCATGGGTGGGGGCGGAACAAGAAAGCGAGCGCGCGGTGGTCATGCGGTTGTTCCTGCGGTTGAAAGTGGGGGCCTGATGGGACGTGCGAGATTCATCTCCAGCACTCCTTCGTCAGCAGCCCTGTGACCTCGTCATCCATGTCCTTCACACCCAGGCCGCTCAAGGTCAGCGTGCCGCACCGGTCGCCGGTCATGCTGCCGGTGCGGGTGGCCTTGAGGATGTAGCTGGGTGGGGTGTCGCGGGCGAAGACGGCGATGGTGTAGTTGGCGGCGCCAGACTTCGGTGACTGCTGCAAGGCCTTGGGCAACAGGCTCTCTGCGCCTTTCTTCTGCTCGGTCTCCTCGCCGGCATCACCCGCGGCAGCGGTGTAGCGATCGTTCGCCGAGTAGTAGCGCTGCATGAACTGCGCGGCCTCCATCAGGATGCCCTGGGCTTCGGCGCGCTTGGAGCGGCGCACGTGCTCCTGGTAGTTCGGCAGCGCGATGGCGGCCAGGATGGCGACGATCGCGACGACAACCATGACTTCGATCAGCGTGAAGCCGCGGCGGGAGCGCGAAGAAGCAGAAGGCAGGTGTGTCATGGCGATGAAGGTCATGAAGTCATTTGTCGCGCGTCAGCACGGACTGCAGCCATGCTTCCGCGCCCTGGGTGGCGACGCCGGTCGACTTCTCGAACCTGGCGTTGTTGGCAAAGCCCCGGGCGGTGATCAGGTAGCCGGTCAGACTGGGCGTCGAGGTGGTGGCGATCTTCTGGATGAGGCAGCGTGGTTCGATCTCCAGGGGCGTCGCGTCGGCCGCGGTGCCGGTGGGCTTCTTGTTGACGTAGGCTTTCGGAACAACGATCGCGCTGTTGCCCACCCAGCTGGCCTTCTTGCGCCATGCCGCGGTGTCGTCGAACTCCGAGCCGATGGGGGTCGTGATGATCCGGGCGCGCATGCCGACGGAGGCGTACTCGGTGTAGTCCTTGTCGTCACCGTCGAAGATGGCCACCTGTTCGCAAAAACGCAGCGCGGTCTCGGCGGCCTCGCGCGCGACTTCGGTTGAACGGATGCCGTTCACGCTGCGCTCGCTCTGCGTGGCATTGCGGATTGCGAAGGTGCCGACCAGCGACAGGATCACGACCAGGATCAGCGTGACGATCAGCACGACGCCGCGTTCGTACGCACGGCCGGCGGCGCGGCGCGGAAGAGGGGATGGCTTCGTGTTCATGGGGTGATCAGGCGGTTGCGCAGCAGCACCGTGGTGGTGAAGGTCCTGCGCAGGTAGCCGTCGGTGCCGGTGCGGTCGGTGTTGTCGCATCGCTTGTAGGCAAGGCCACCGTCGGGCACGTCGCGCACCGGCCGGTCGCTGCGCATCTGCAGGCACACGCGCACGCTCAGCACGCGGCTCCAACGGTCTTCTGCGAGATCGACAAGGGCGCCGCTGCCGGGCAGGGCATCGACACCCGCGGCATCCAGGTACTTGACGATCTGGTGCCGCAACGGGTCGTAGGTGGCCGCCAGTTCGATGCTGGGACGGCTGGCCACGCCGTACAGAATGCGCATGCTCTCGACGTTGGCGAGCAGCGGTTGCGAGGGGCCGATGGCGTTGACGGCGTCGCGTTTTTCCATCCCGCGGCACGACAGCATCGGCGCCGTGCTCGCGTCGGTCACCAGATAGCGGTTGTCGGCCAGTGCGTAGTTGGCGGGTGGGGGCGCGCCGGGGGCCGGCGTGGGAGGCGGGCTCACCTGTGTCGGCGTGAGGGCGTTGATGCCGTTGCCCAGGCAGTTCGTCGCCAGCTTGGCGTCGGTGCCCGTGGGCATGGTGTTGTCGGTGGTGGCTTCGTAGCGGATGGCGATGGCGTCGCTGCCCTTGCCCGTGCACGACAGCTTGTCGAAGGCGGCTGCGGCGTCGGTGAATCCGCCGGTGCATCCGCGCACGGCGGGGCCGGCGTAGTTGCCCATCACCGTGGCGCCGTTGCTCGGGATGAGCTGCTGCGAATAGCCGGCCTGCTTGAGCTGCTGCTGGATCAGGTTGAGCGCGAGGATGCCGTCCTCGTTCAACTGCGTCTCGGCCTGCGACAACTGGCTGCTGCGGCTGGAGGTCGAGAACGTGGACAAGGCGGCGGCCAGGATCACCAGCCCGATCGTCAGCGAGATCATCAGTTCGATCAGCGTGAAGCCGCGGACCGGGTTGCGCCTGCGCGGGGGAACAGTGAAGACGGCGCTCACAGCGTGATCCGGAAGTACATGCAGTTCACCTCTGCCGGGGCCGCGATGTTGGCGCCGGCGATGGGGCAGGCCTGGTGCAGCGCGAAGCCCGCGTCCTCCGCGATAGCGCGCCAGATCAGCCAGATGTTCAGCACGCGCGTGGCCGGCAGGCCGTTCACGCCGGAGGCCGCGTCGACCAGTTCCGTCGTGACGTAGGCCGTGCCGCCAGGCAGCCGGTTCCCGACATTCGTGAGCCACTGCGCGAGGTCGTAGGCGGCAATGGCCGCGCCGCAGGTGTTGACCGGCATGTCGGGAACGGAGGTGTCGACCTCGCAGGCGGCTGGCGCCGGCGTGGGGTCCGTGGAGGCCGCCTCGCGTGTGCTGGCGTTGTAGGCCTTGGCGTGGGTGTAGCCGGCAAAGCCCGCGAGGTTGGCACGGGCACGTTCCGCGTAGTCGTTCACCAGGCTCAGGCCGGTGGCGCGCATGCGCGAGAACTGGTTGTACTTGAGGGCTGCCGAGGTGAGCCCCGCCATGCCGAACAGGCCGATGGCCAGGATGACGATGGCGACCAGCACCTCGAGGAGGGTGGCACCGCGTTGTGTAGGGCGCTTCATTCGTCGTTGCCCGAACAGTCTTCGCCATCCGCGGCGTAGCGGATACGCCCGGGCTTGCTGATGCACAGCGTCTTGCGTGCCCATGGGGTGGTACTGGTTGTTTCGAAACCGGGGGCCTCGACCGTGATGCTGTTGCTTCCCGAGCTCACCAGACCATTGGGCAGGAAGACAAAGCGGCCGGCTTTGCCCAGGGCAATCTTCGCGATGCCAGGCAGTGCGTCCTGTCGCAACAGCACTTCGTCTGTCGACTCGGAATAGGCGAAGTCGCCGTCGCGGTCGTTCTTGGCGAAGACGATCCAGCCGGCCGCGAGATCGTTGCCGCCCGAGCCGGTTTCGCACTCGACCGCGGTGCCTGCGCGCAATTGGCAGACGACGACGGGTCTTGCGCGGGCGATGGCTTCGGTGCGCGCGATGCGCAGCGAACCGGTCACGGCATTGACGGCGTTGGACAGCCGCCATTGCACGATGAAGCGCGTCATCGAAGGCGCCGCGATGCCGATCAGGATCGCGAGGATCGCCAGCGTGACCATCAGCTCGATGGCGGTCAGTCCGCGCTGGTCGCGCAGCCGCGCGGGCCGCGAAGAATCGCGTGGCCTCATGTGCATGTCTCTCCCTGTTGTTTTGGAATTTCAGCCGACAACTTCTGGGCGCGAGACTAGGGGGCGATGCACATGTCCGACAACGGCTTGCCGACGTTCGGTGCGTTCGAAAGGATGAGCGGAAATGCCTCGAAGCGCCGAGTGAAAGTCTGGTATTTCGGGGTATTCGGCCGGTACTTTTTCTCTTCTGCGGAAGTGGGCTTCGCGCCCTTGTCCGCGCGTCGTTTTTCAACCTTGAATCACAATGCTCCGATGACTGCCGCATCTCCTTCCGATTCCGGCTTTGCCTTGTTCCCGACCGCCATCGGCGTCTGCGCGCTGGCCTGGGGGCCGCAGGGGCTGGTCGGTGTGCAACTGCCTGAAGAGCGGGGCGAAGCCGCGACGCGTGCGCGCATGCATCGGCGCTTTCCTGATCTGGAGGAAGCCTCGCCGTCGCCGCGCGCGCAGCACGCCATCGCAGGCGTGCAGGCGCTGCTCGAAGGTGCGACCGACGACCTGTGCGACATCGAGCTCGACATGCGCGGCGTGTCCGAGTTCCATCAGCGCGTCTATGCGATCGCGCGGCGCATTCCGCCGGGGCAGACGCGCACCTACGGCGAGGTGGCCGAAGAACTGGGCGACAAGGGCCTGTCGCGCGCGGTCGGCCAGGCCATGGGCCACAACCCCTTCGCGCCGGTCGTGCCGTGCCACCGGGTGCTGGCCGCGGGCAACAAGCCCGGCGGCTTCTCTGCGGGCGGTGGCGCATTGACCAAGCTGCGCATGCTCGACATCGAAGGCGCCACGCCCAGCGGAACGCGCTCGCTGTTCTGAGCTTGAACGGTCAGGCCGCCGGCACGGGCAGTTGTTGCAGTCCTGCGATGCGCGAGCCGAAGATGATCGCGGCCTGCAGCACGAAGCCCGCGAGCGCCAGCAGCAGGCAGGCCGGCTCGCCCCACAAGGCGCCCACCAGGCCGCCGAGCGCCGCGCCCACGGGGCGCGCACCCGCATTCACCGTGAGGAACACCGCCGACACGCGGCCCAGCATCGCCGAGGCCGTCACGCTCTGGCGCAGCGTGGTCGAGGTGATGACCCAGACCATCGGCCCCGCGCCGAACAGGAAGAACGAAAGCGCGGCCAGCGAGGCGGTCGGCACGACGAGCGTGGCCGCCATCGTCGCGGCGGCGGCCACCGCCACGGCCGGCCCGACCTGGATCGCGCGGCCGAAAGGCAGCCGCGCCGTCACACGCGAAGTCAGCAGCGCACCGACCACCATGCCTGCACCGTACATCGCAAGCGTGAAGCCCACGGCCTGCGCGCCGAGGCCCAGCACGCGCACGGCATAGGGCACATAGCCCGCCTGCAGCACGAACCACGAGATGTTGAAGACCGCACCGGTCATCAGCATCGGCCGCAGGAACGCGTGTTGCCAGACGAAGCGCGCGCCGTCGTGCACGTTGCGCAGCGGATGGCGCGACGGGGCTGCAGGGCGGGGCGCTTCGTTCAAACGCAGCAACAGGCCCACGGCCGCCACCGACAGCACTGCCGCCAGCACGAAGGCCGACGACGCGCCGGCCCACGCGACCAGCGCGCCCGCGAGCGCGGGGCCCGCCGTGAAGGCGGCACTGCGCGCCAGCTCCAGCCGCCCGTTGGCACGCGCCAGCGCGTCACGCGGCACGAGGGCAGGCACCAGTGCGGGCGCCGCGACGCTGAAGCCCACGGTGCCGACCGCGCCAAGGAACCCGAGCACAGCCAGCCCGCCGATGCCCAGCGTCGACGACAGCACCATGCCGAGCAAGGCCAGCAGCGACACCGCGCGCAGGCCCTCGGCCCACACCATCAGGCGACGGCGCGACATGCGGTCCGCGAGCAGGCCCATCGGCAACGAGACCAGCAGGAAGGGCAGCGTCTGCACCGCCGCCAGGAAGCCGATCTCGCCCGGCCCGGCACCGAGCGCGAGCACGGCCACCAGCGGCACGGCCGCGAGGCTCAGTTGTTCGGCGGATTGGGCTGCGAGATTGGCCCAGGCGAGGTGGGAGAACGAGCGGGGAAGCGGCGAGGGCATGAGGCGGCACACGAAGAGAAAGACCGCATCCTCGGGGCCGCGCTCGTCTGCCGCTGGCCGTTTACGGACGTGGAAGCCTCAGCCCGCGTTCATCTGTTCGAACCACTCGGCCACGCACACCGCCTCGGGTGCCGCATCGGGCGCGAGGCCGTAGTAGTAGCGCTCCAGCGTCATCCGCAACCCAGGCAACGGCGACTGCAGCCGGCCCGAGGCCAGGTCGTGCGCCACCAGCGAGGTCGGCGCCAGCGCGATGCCCAGGCCGTCGACTGCGGCCTGCAGCACGAAGTGCAGGTGATCGAACTGCAGCCGGCCGGCCGGCCGTGCGCGCGGTGCGCCGACCTGCTTCTTCCAGTCGTCCCAATCGTCCTTGCGCGTGCGCGCCGACAGCAGCACATGCGAGGCGAGGGCGCGCAGGTCGGGCAGCGGCTGCGTCTTGAACAGCGCGGGCGCGCCGACCACCAGCACTTCGTCTTCGAGGAAAGGGCGTACCTGGATCGACGACGGCCAGCCCTCGAGGCCGCGGCGCACGGCGATGTCGAAGCTGTCCGTGGCCTGCTCGGGCATGACGGTGCTGGTGACGACCTGCGGCTCGATATCGGGATGGCGTTCCACGAACGACGGCAGCCGGGGAATCAGCCAGCGCACCGCGAACGACGGCCGCACGTTGATGCGCACGGCGCGCGCCGGTCCTTGCAACTGCAGCGCGCGGGCCGCCGCGTGGATCTGCGCGAGCGCGGGTTCGGTCTCCGAAAAGAACTGCTGGCCCTCGGGCGTCAGCGTGACCTGCCGGATGCGGCGTTCGAACAGCGCCACGCCCAGGCAAGCTTCGAGGCTCTTGATCTGCCGGCTCACTGCGCTGTGCGTCACGTGCAGTTCGACCGCGGCACGCGTGAAGCTCAGGTGGCGGGCCGCCGCCACGAAGGCGCGCACGGCATGGAGGGGCGGTTCGCGAAGCGGCATGCGTGCGATTTTCTCACGCATGCCGCGCGGGAATGTCGTTTGTCGGCGGGCGTCGCGAGCGGGCACGATACGGGCTCGATGTCCGCTGCACCACCGCTTTCTCCCGCCGTTCCCGTCCGTTCCACCGACCTGGATTCCCGCCACGCCGCCATGGCGCTCGGCCTCTCGCTGCCGGCCGACGTGGTGCTGTACCTGCTGCTGCCCATGTACGCGTCGCAGTTCGGCGTCTCACTGGCCGAGGTCGGCCTGCTGCTGGCGGCCAACCGGCTGGTGCGCATCGCGGGCTACGGCTGGGTGGCGCGTTTCTATGCGCGCCACGGCGACCGGGCGAGCTGCACGCTGGCCGTGGTGGCCGCCGCCTGCTGCGGGCTGGGCTACGCCACGCTCTCGGGGTTCTGGGCGCTGCTGCCGCTGCGGCTGACCTGGGGCCTGTGCTTCGCGGCGCTCAACCTGTCGACGCAGGCCCTGGCCACGGCCGACCCGCTCGGTGCCGCGCGGCGCAGCGGGCGCTCGCGCGCCTTCATCGCGACCGGGCCGGTGCTCGCGCTGCCGCTCGGTGCGCTGCTGGCGTACACGGTCGGGCCACGTGCGATCTTCGGCGTGCTGGCGGTGGTGTCGTTGCTCGCGTTGTTCGTCACCCGGCGGCTGCCGTCGAAGCCGCATCACAGCGCCGCGCCGACGCGGCGCTTCTCGCGGCCGAACGCGCTGGACGGCTGGTCGTTCATGGAAGGGCTGGCGCTCGACGGCCTGTTCATCGTGGGCCTGTCGTACCTCGGCAAGGACCTGCTGCCTGGCGGTGCAGTGATCGTGGCCGGCGTGCTGATGGCGCTGCGCTACCTCGCGGAAATCTTCCTCGGGCCGGTGGGCGGGCGCATGGCGGAGCACTTCGGCGCCGAGCGCCTGCTCGTGAGCCTGTCGCTGGTGACGTCGCTCGCGCTCGTGGGCTTCGGCCTGGGCTGGCTGTGGAGCTGCGCGGCGCTGATCGTGGTGCTGCGCGCGCTGCAGCTGCCGCTCCTGCCACCCATCGTGGCGCGCCGCACGCCGGGGCCCGAGCGCGTGCGGGCGCTCGCGGCCCGCGCGGTCTGGCGCGACATCGGCGCGGGCGCCGGGCCCTTGCTGGCCGGCGTGCTGCTGCCCATTGCCTCGCCGCCGTGGATCTACGGCAGTGCCGCGCTGTTGCTGGCGATCGCGGCGCTGGCCTGTGTCCGACGCGCATCGCCACCCACCCCGATCCAGGAGAACATCGCCCCATGACCTCCATCGACACCGTCGCGCAACTCGAAGCCCTGTTCGGCCAGCCGGGCGAGGCCTCGCTCAAGAAGGAAGTGCCGTACCTGCACCCGAGCTACCAGGCGCTGATCGCCGCATCGCCGTTCGCGGTGCTCGCGACCACCGGCCCTGGCGGGCTCGACGCCTCGCCGCGCGGCGACGCCCCGGGCTTCGTCGCGGTGCAGGACGAGAGGACCTTGCTGCTGCCCGAGCGCCGCGGCAACAACCGCATCGACAGCCTGCGCAACATCGTGGCCGACCCGCGCGTGGCCCTGCTGTTCCTGATTCCGGGCGTGGGTGAGACGCTGCGCGTGAACGGACGCGCACGCATCCGCGTGACGCCCGAACTGCTGGCGCGCTTCGCGGTGGAAGGGCGTGCGCCGCAGTGCGTGATCGAGATCGCCGTCGAGACCGTGTTCTTCCAGTGCGCCCGCGCGATCCAGCGCTCGAAGCTCTGGGCGCCGGTGCCGCCGGACGCGCTGCGCACCGTGCCGACGCCAGGCGCCATCCTTTCCGCGCTGACCGATGCCGCCTTCGACGGCGCCACCTACGACCGCGAACTGCCGGCGCGCCAGCAGGCCACGCTGTACTGAAGGGGCGCGGCGTACCGTCCGGTAGAACGAATGCACTAGCGGCGAGAGCCGCCGACCCCACGCCTGCACCGATTGCGAGCCTTCGCCACAATCGACCCAATGCGTTCTTCTCCGTTCTTCAAAATGGCCCTGCTGCTGGGCCTGCTCTCCGCCATCGGGCCTTTCGCGATCGACATGTACCTCCCGGCCTTGCCCGCCATCGGGCAGAGCCTGCATGCGGACATCGGCGCGGTTCAGATGAGCCTCACCGCCTTCTTCCTGTCGCTCGGCGCGGGCCAGCTGCTCTACGGCCCGATCTCCGACATGGTCGGGCGCAAGCCGCCGCTGTATGCCGGGTTGGTGCTGTTCGCGCTGGCCAGCGTGGGCTGCGCGCTGGCGACCGACATCCAGACCCTGATCGCGCTGCGCTTCGTGCAGGGCCTGGGCGCGGCCGCCGGCATGGCGATTCCGCGCGCCGTGGTGCGCGATCTGCACACCGGCACCGACGCCGCGCGGCTGATGTCGCTGCTGATGCTGGTGTTCAGTGTGTCGCCCATCCTGGCGCCGCTCGCGGGCAGCCTGGTCATCGCCTTCACCGGCTGGCGCGGCGTGTTCTGGGCCGTCACCATCGCCGCGGTGGCGGGCCTGGCCATGATGGTCAAGCTGCTCGACGAAACGCGCCCGGCCTCGGAGCGCGTCGAAAGCAGCCTGGGCAGCGCGCTGTCGGCCTACTGGCTGCTGCTGCGCGACTGGCATTACCTCGGGCTGGTGTTCATCGGCAGCTTCGCGATGGCGGGCTTCTTCACCTACCTGGCCAATTCGTCGTTCGTGATGATCGACCACTACGGCCTGTCGCCGGCGATGTACAGCGTGGCCTTCGGTGTGAACGCGGCGGCCTTCATCGCGGCCTCGCAGTTCACGGGCTCGCTGGGCGAGCGCTACGGGCTGGTCAACCTCGTCAAGTTCGGCGTGGCCTGCTGCGGCGTGGCGATGGTCGCCATGTTCGTGTACTTCGCGATGGGCGGCGACAACCTGTGGGTGCTGATCGTCCTGTACTTCATCGCCTCGGGCTTCATGGGCCTCGTGATCCCGACCACCGGCGTGCTGGCGCTCGAGATGCACGGCGCCATCGCCGGCACGGCCTCGGCGTTGCTGGGCACGCTGCAGATGCTGACCGGCGCGCTGGCGATGGCGGTGGTGGGCCTGTTCTCCAACGGCCGTCCGCTGCCGATGGTGGCGGGCATGGCGGCCGGTGCGCTCATCGCGCTGGTGCTGACCTGGCTCACGCTGGGCGGTGTGCGCTCGGAGCCGACCGGGGGCAGGGCGCAGGAGGCCTGACATGACGGTCGCCATGACAGGCAACGGCCCGCAGGCCCAGCTCGACGGCCTGGCCGCGCCCGCGCGCGGCTGGGCGATGCTGGTCATCATCCTCGGGCTCACGGTGTCGGTGCTCGACGGCACCATCGTCAACCTCGCGCTGCCCGGCATCGCGCGCGAGTTGCAGGCCACGCCGGCGCAAGCGATCTGGGTGGTCAACGCCTACCAGATCGCCACGCTGGTGATGCTGCTGCCGCTGGCCTCGCTGGGCGACCTCGTGGGCTACCGGCGCGTGTACCTGGTGGGCATGGCGGTGTTCACCGTGTCGTCGCTGGCCGCGACCTTCGCCAATTCGCTCGCCACGCTGATCGCGTCGCGCGCGCTGCAGGGGCTGGGCGCGGCGGGGATCATGAGCGTCAACGCGGCGCTGGTGCGGCTCACGTTCCCCTCGGCGCAGCTGGGGCGGGGCATGGCCATCAATTCGCTGGTGGTCGCCACCTCATCGGTGGCCGGGCCTTCGGTGGCGGCGGCGATCCTGTCGGTGGCGTCGTGGCCGTGGCTCTTTGCCATCAACGTGCCGCTGGGCATCGTCACCTTCGCGCTGGGCCTGCGGGCGCTGCCGTTCAACCGCTCGGCGCCGGCGGCCGGCGCGCGCTTCTCGCTGGTCGACGTGACGCTCAACGTGCTGATGTTCTCGCTGGTCTTCCTCGGCGTGGACCACCTGGGCGTGCGCGAGGGCGGGGTGCAGGCCACGGGCACGCCGTGGTCGGCCTGGGCCACGCTGGGGGCCGGGCTGGCGGTGGGCTTCGTCTACCTGCGACGCCAGCGCACGCAGGCGGTGCCGCTCTTTCCCATCGACCTGCTGCGCATCCCGGTGTTCGCGCTGTCGATGGGCACCTCGGTGGCGGCGTTCTGCGCGCAGATGCTGGCCTACATCGCGCTGCCGTTCCTGCTGCTCGACGTGTACGGCCGCAGCCACATCGAGGCCGGCCTGCTCATCACGGCGTGGCCGCTGGCCATCGTGGTGATGGCGCCCATCGCCGGGCGGCTCATCGGGCGCTATCCCGACGGGCTGCTGGGCGGCATCGGCCTGGGCCTGCTGGCCACGGGCCTGGCGCTGCTGGCGGCGCTGCCGGCGCATCCGGGCAATGCCGACATCGCCTGGCGCATGGCGCTGTGCGGCCTGGGCTTCGGCCTGTTCCAGTCGCCCAACAACCACACCATCGTGAGTTCGCCACCTGCGCACCGAAGTGGTGCGGCCAGCGGCATGCTGGGCACGGCGCGGCTCACGGGGCAGACGCTCGGGGCCGTGGTGCTGGCGGCGGTGTTCAGCGTCTGGAGCCCGCACGGCGGGCACGGCCCGGTGGTGGCGCTGGTGCTGGCGGCGGGCTGTGCGGCGGTGGCGGCGGTTTTCAGCAGTCTGCGGCTGAAGACGACAAGTCCGCATGCCTGAATAAGGTAGGGTACGGCCTCATGAAGGAAGTACCTGACACTGTGGTCTGTTCGGGCTGCGACGCGGTCTACGCCCGCACGCCGCTGGCGCCGCGCGACGTGGCCGAGTGCCCGCGCTGCGGCACCGAGCTCGACCGGCACCCGGGCGCGCAGCAGCGGCGCATCCTGCCGCTGACAGTCGCGAGCCTGATCATGTTCGCCATCGCCAACCTGTTTCCCATCGTCGAGATCGAGCTGCAGGGCCTGCGCAGCCAGACCACGCTGGCCGGCGCGGTGGTGGTGCTGAGCGCCGAGGGCATGTCGCCGGTGGCGCTGCTGGTGCTGGCCACGACCATCCTGTTTCCGCTGCTGCAGCTGTGCATCCTGGCCTACCTGCTGGTGCCGCTGGCCCGCGCGCACCGGCCCTGGGGCTTCGCGGTGCTGGTGCGCATGATGCAGTCGCTGCGGCCCTGGGGAATGATCGAGGTGTTCCTGCTCGGCGTGCTGGTGGCGATCGTCAAGCTGTCGAGCATGGCGACGGTGGTGCCGGGGCCCGCGCTGTGGGCCTTCGTGGCGCTCACCGTGACGCTCACGGCCGTGCTGTCGTTCAACCCGGGCGCGTTCTGGGAGATGACTTTCCGCAAAGCCGATGAAGAGGATGCAGCCGCGCCGGAGGTGCGCGCATGAACATGCGCGGGCTGCCCGCCCGCCTGGCCTCGGCACGCCCCTGGGAGGCGCAGGCCGACGACGAGCACGATCACGAGAACCCGGTGCCGACGGCCGCCGCGCTCGGCCTGCACGTCTGCACGCACTGCACCGCCGTCTGGCGCGATGCGGAAGATGGCGACGCCTGCGCCCGCTGCGGCACCCGCCTGCACACGCGCAAGCCGCAGAGCCTGAATCGCACCTGGGCCTTCCTGATCGCGGCCTGCATCATGTACATCCCCGCCAACCTGCTGCCGGTGATGATCACGCGCACGCTGTTCGGCGCGCAGTACGACACCATCCTCAGCGGCGTCATCTACTTCTGGGTGTCGGGCGCGTGGGGGCTGGCGGCCATCGTGTTCATCGCGAGCTTCCTGGTGCCGCTGTTCAAGCTGGCGGTACTGCTCTTGCTTGTGGTGCTGGCGCAGCGACGCAGCAACTGGCGCCGGCGCGAGCGGGCCAAGCTGTATCACATCATCGAGATCATCGGACGCTGGTCGATGCTCGACGTGTTCGTGGTGTCGCTGCTGACCGGGTTGGTGCAGATCCAGGGCTTCGCGGTCATCACCGCCGGCGTGGGCATCGCGGCCTTCGGTGCGGTGGTGGTGCTGACCATGCTGGCCTCGCTGAGCTTCGACCCGCGCCTGACGTGGGACGGCCCGGTACCGCAAGCAGACACGGACGAACGACACATTGAAAGCAGGGAAGAAAAAATCGCATGAGTGAAGAAGACACGCAACCGCAAGACCGTCCGGCAGCGTCGGCCCCGCCCGCGCTGCCGAAGCCGAAAGTGGCGCGCCGCCGCGAATGGCTGCCCTCGCTGATCTGGCTGATCCCCATCGTCGCCGCGCTGGTCGGCGTGACGCTGGTGGCGCGCATCCTGATGGAGCGCGGCCCCGAGATCGTGCTCACCTTCAAGACGGCCGAAGGCCTCGAAGCCGGCAAGACCGCCGTGAAATACAAGGACGTGCAGATCGGCCTGGTGCAGAGCCTGCGGCTGGCGCGCGACCGCTCGCACGTGCGCGTGCTGGTGCAGCTCAACAAGGACGCCGAGGGCTTCACCTCGGCCGACTCGCGCTTCTGGGTGGTGCGGCCGCGGCTGGACACCTCGGGCATCTCGGGCCTGGGCACGCTGCTGTCGGGCGCCTACATCGGCGCCGACGCGGGTGTCGAGAAGGAAACCGCGGGTGAGTTCACCGGCCTCGAAGCCCCGCCCATCGTCACGCGCGGCGACTCGGGCCAGCAATTCTTGCTGCGCGCACGCGACGTGGGCTCGCTCGATGTCGGTTCGCCCGTGTACTTCCGGCGCATCAAGGTCGGGCAGGTCGCGGCCTACGAGCTCGACGGCGATGGCCGCGGCGTCACGCTGCGGGTGTTCGTGAACGCGCCGTACGACAAGTTCGTCGGCATGAACACGCGCTTCTGGCAGGCGAGCGGCATCGACGCGCAGCTCAGCGCCAGCGGCTTCACGCTGCGCACCCAGTCGCTGGCCACCATCCTGCTCGGCGGCATCGCCTTCCAGGCGCCCGACGACGCCATGGGCCCGCTGGCCAAGGAGAACACCGCCTTCGTGCTGGCGCAGGACGAAAGCGCCGCCATGAAGGAGCCCGACGGCCCCTCGCAGACGCTGCTGATGTACTTCAACCAGTCGCTGCGCGGCCTCACGCCGGGCGCGCCGGTCGACTTCCGCGGCGTGGTGCTGGGCGAGGTGAAATCCATCGGCGTCGAGTTCGACCGCGCCGAGCGCGAGTTCCGCATGCCGGTGCTGGTGCAGATCTACCCCGACCGCCTGCGCCGCCGCGAAAGCGGCGCCGGTGCGCAGGCCACGGAGTCGCGCGCGACGCAGCAGGAACGGCTGCGCTTCCTGGCCGAGAAGGGCCTGCGCGCCCAGCTGCGCAACGGCAACCTGCTGACCGGGCAGGTCTACGTGGCGCTCGACTTCTTCCCGAAGGCGCCGCCGGCGAAGATCGACCTGTCGAAGAGCCCGATCGAGCTGCCGACCATCGCCAACGGGCTGGACGAAATCCAGTCGCAGGTGCAGGAAATCGCCACCAAGCTCAACAAGGTGCCCTACGAGCAGATCGCCACCGACCTGCGCACCACGCTGGCCACGCTCAACAAGACGCTCACCAGCACCGAGCAGACCGTCAGCCGCATCAACAGCGACGTGACGCCCGAGCTGGCCGCCGCCATGAAGGACGTGCGCAAGACCGTCAACTCGGCCGAACGCACGCTGGCCGACGACTCGCCGCTGCAGCAGGACATGCGCCAGACCCTGCGCGAGCTGACGCGCGCGGCCGGTTCGGTGCGCGTGCTGACCGACTACCTCGAACGCCATCCCGAATCGCTGCTGCGCGGCAAACCGGACGACAAGAAATGAAGACGACGACGACCTTCGCGCTCGCGGGCGCCGCCGCATTGCTGGTGCTGGCAGGCTGCGCGAGCAAGCCCGACAGCTACTACACGCTGGCCAGCCCGCCCGCGCTCACCGACGCGGCGCCGCGCACTCCTGATGCCGCCGCGCCGCTGTACATCGAGCTCGCACCCGTGGCCGTGCCCGAGCGGCTGGCGCGCCCACAGATGGTGGTGCGCCGCCCGACCGGTGGCGTGCAGGTCGACGTGCTCGAGCAGCACCGCTGGGCCTCGTCCTTCGAGAACGAACTGCGCGACGCGCTGGGCAGCGGCATTGCCAGCCGGCTCGGCGCACTCGACGTCACGCAGGGCGGCCGCCAGACCTCGCAGCCCGTGTGGCGCGTGGCGGTGCAGGTGCGCCAGTTCGAGATGGTGGACGGCGGGCGCGTGGACGCCGGCTTCACCTGGACCCTGCGCCGCTCCGACGAGGCGCGCACGCTGGTGTGCCGGCTCGACGCGGGCGAAGCCACCGGCGGCGGCATGGACGCGCTGGCGCAGGGCGCGCAGCGCGTGACGGCCGCGGCGGCAGCAGCCATGGCGCGCAGCGTGAATGCGGCGCGGACGAACCCAGGCGCGACGGCGTGCGCGACCTGAGGCTTTCACCTTTCCCCGACGGGGGAAGGCACCACGCCGTCATCCGATAGATCGGAGGCCCCATGGCACAGATCGGCAAGGCGCCCTGCGACGACACGCTGATCCTGCATGGGTCTCCATCTCCCACGGAAGAGGGCGCCTGCCCTGAAGCCTCCAAGCCCTGGGTGCTGGCTGCGGCCATCGTCGGCTCGAGCATGGCCTTCATCGACGGCACCGTGGTCAACGTTGCCTTGCCTGCCATCCAGGCCGATCTGCACGCCACGGCCTTCCAGGCGCAATGGGTGGTCGAGTCCTACGCCTTGTTGCTCGCGGCACTGCTGCTGGTGGGCGGCGCGCTCGGCGACCGCTACGGAAGGCGGCGCATCTTTGCCATCGGCGTCGTCGTGTTCGCCCTGTCGTCGGTGGGCTGCGCGCTCGCGGCCGACGTGCAACAGCTCATTGCCGCACGCGCGATTCAAGGCATCGGCGGCGCGCTGCTGGTGCCGGGCAGCCTGGCGCTCATCAGCGCATCGTTTCCCGAGAAGGAACGCGGCAAGGCCATCGGCACCTGGTCGGGCTTCAGCGGCATCACGGCGGCGGTGGGGCCGGTGCTGGGTGGTTTCCTGGTCGATCACTTCTCGTGGATCTGGGCTTTTCTCATCAACGTGCCGATGGCGCTGCTGGTGCTGTGGATCGTGCGCCGCCACGTGCCCGAGAGCAAAGGCGCCGCGGCGCGCGGCGGGCTCGACCTGTGGGGCGCGCTGCTGGCGACCGCCGGGCTGGGCGGCATCGTCTACGCCTTCATCGAGGCGCCGACGCAGAGCTGGCGTTCGCCGGCCGTGCTCGGGGCGCTCACGATCGGTATTGCGGGCAGCATCGGCTTCGTCGTCGCCGAACGCCGGGCGCGCACGCCGATGCTGCCGCTGTCGCTGCTGCGCATCGGCAACTTCAGCGGTGCCAACCTGCTGACGCTGCTGCTGTACGCGGCGCTGGGCGGCGGGCTGTATTTCTTTCCACTCAACCTGATCCAGGTTCAGGGCTACTCGGCCACGGTGGCGGGCGCGGCGCTGCTGCCGTTCATCTTCCTGATGTTCGCGCTCTCGGGCTGGGCCGGGCAGCTGGTCGACCGCTTCGGGCCGCGCCTGCCGCTGGTCATCGGACCGGCCATCGCGGCCGTGGGCTTTGCGCTGTTCGCGCTGCCGGGCGTGGGCGCGAGCTACTGGAGCGGCTTCCTGCCCGCCGTGGTGGTGCTGGGCTTCGGCATGACGGTGATGGTCGCGCCGCTCACCACCACGGTCATGAATGCCGTGGGCCCCGACCTCGCGGGCGTGGCCTCGGGCGTGAACAACGCGGTGTCGCGCGCGGCGGCGGTGCTGGCGATCGCGGTGTTCGGCGCCATCATGGCCTGGGCCTTCGACGCGGCGCTGGCCGAGCGACTGCAGGCGATGGGCGCGTCGGACGAGGTGCGGGCCTTTCTTGCGGCCGAGCGCGACCGATTGGCCGCGGCCGGTGCGCCACCGGGTGCCGATGCGGCCACCGTCGCCGCCGTGAAACGAGCGGTGGCTGAATCGTTCGTCGCGGGCTTTCGTTGGGTGATGCTGCTGAGCGCCGGCCTGGCCGTGCTGAGTGCGGTGAGTGCCTGGCTGATGATCCGCCGCACGCCCGTGGAAAAGCCAGACAACGACAAGCCATGAGACAGGAGACAAAGAACCGATGGAAGCAGCACAACCGGCCGTCGCGCCGCCGCACGTCGATGTCCTGATCGTCGGTGCCGGCCTGTCCGGCATCGGCGCCGCCTGCCACCTGCAGGCGCAGTGCCCGGGCCGCAGCTACGCGATCCTCGAAGGGCGCGAACGCAGCGGCGGCACCTGGGACCTCTTCCGCTACCCGGGCGTTCGCTCCGACTCCGACATGTACACGCTGGGATACGTGTTCCGCCCGTGGACGCAGGCCAAGGCGATCGCCGACGGCCCCTCGATCCTGCAGTACGTGCGCGACACCGCGCGCCAGCACGGCATCGACGACAAGATCCACTACCAGCACCGCGTGGTGCGCGCCGCCTGGTCGAGCGCCGACGCCTGCTGGACGGTCGATGTGGAGCGGGGCGCCGACAAGCAACTCGTGCAGTGGCGCTGCAACTTCCTCTTCCTGTGCAGCGGCTACTACCGCTACGAAGCGGGCTACACACCCGACTTCGCCGGCATGGCCGACTTCCAAGGCCGCATCGTCCATCCGCAGCACTGGCCCGCCGACCTGGACCACGGCGGCCAACGCGTGGTCGTGATCGGCAGCGGCGCCACCGCGATGACGCTGGTGCCCGCGATGGCCCAGACCGCCGCGCACGTCACGCTGCTGCAGCGCTCGCCGACCTACGTGGTGGCGCGCCCGGCCGAAGACCCGATTGCCAACCGCCTGCGGCGCCTGCTGCCGGCGATGGCCGCGTACCGCCTCACGCGCTGGAAGAACGTGACGCTCGGCATGCTGTTCTTCCGGCTCGCGCGGCGCAAGCCGGCGCGCGTCAGGCGCATGCTGCTGGGCGGCGTGCGCCACGCACTCGGGCCCGGCTACGACATCGCCACGCACTTCACGCCGCGCTACAACCCGTGGGACCAGCGCCTGTGCCTCGTGCCCGACGGCGACCTGTTCGCGGCGCTCAACGCGGGGCGCGCGTCGATGGTCACGGACCATATCGACACCTTCACGCCCGAGGGCCTGCGGCTGAAGTCGGGCCGCGAACTCAAGGCCGACATCGTCGTCACCGCCACCGGCCTCGAGCTGCAGGTGCTCGGCGGCATCGAACTGAGCGTGGACGGCCGCCGCGTCGACCCCGCAGCGACCTTCAACTACAAGGGCATGATGTACAGCGACGTGCCCAACCTGGCCTCGTCCTTCGGCTACACCAACGCCTCGTGGACGCTCAAGTGCGACCTGACCTGCGCCTACGTCTGCCGGCTGCTGAACCACATGCACAAGCACGGCTGGCGGCAATGCACGCCGCACAACGCGGGCCCCGACCTGTCGCCCGAACCGTGGATCGATTTCAGCTCGGGCTACGTGCAGCGCTCGCTCGACAAGTTTCCCAAGCAGGGCGCGCACACGCCGTGGAAGCTGCACCAGAACTACCTGCGCGACATCCTCCTGCTGCGCCTCGGGCGCGTGGACGACGGGGTGATGGCGTTCTCGAACCGTGCGGTCTGATCGCGGCCTGACCGCGTTGCGTGACGCGGCGATGTATAGCTCTGCTCAATACAACATCGAAGATTTTTGAATTGGATCGATGGCAGGCGGCGGTGATTTACTCCGCCCGGCGTTGCACTCGCACTGAAAAAGCGGCGAGGCGGTGCCCGGGAATCACCCCACGACCCTGTGATGAGGAGACCTCATGAAGTCATCGATCCGTGCATCCCTGGCGGGCCTGCTGTTCGCAGCGCTGGCAGGACATGCAAGCGCTGCCTCGCTGGACGCTTTCGCGGCCACGCCGAACGCAGCCATCTCCGGCAACAACATCGAGAACCTGACGCAGTCGACGCCCGAGATGTGCGCGTCGGCCTGCCTGGGCGCGCCACGCGGCGCCTGGTGTGTCTCGTTCGACTACAACAAGACCGCCCAGAGCTGCGACCTGAGCGACAAGCGCGCCGCCGACGTGGGCGGGCTGAAGACCGACTACCCCGGCAACCCCTATGACCACTACAGCCTCAAGCCCGATCCGCTGAAGCCTTTCGCACGCACGCCCAATGCGGCCATCAGCGGCTACAACACCGAGGCCCTGCAGACCGTGACGCCCGCCGACTGCGCCAACGCCTGCACCGACGCGAGCCGCTCGTCGTGGTGCAAGTCCTTCGACTACCACAAGACCAACCAGCGCTGCGACCTGAGCGACAAGCGCGCCAGCGACATCGGCGGCCTGAAGACCGACTACGTCGGCAACCCCTACGACCATTACTCGCTGATCGCGGGCGAGGGCGTTCCCAACCCCGTGCCGGGCAACAAGCACATCCTGCTGATCGGCATCGACGGCCTGCGCGGCGACGCCATCCAGTGCGCGGGCTGCGTGCAGACGCCCGCGATGTCGGCGCTGATCGCCGGCGGGGCCTTCCACGGCAACGTGCTGGCGGGCGGCACCAAGCAGGCGACCGTGAGCGGGCCCGGCTGGTCGTCGGTGTTCACCGGCTTCTGGGCCGACAAGCACGGCGTGACCTCGAACACCACCACCTTGCCGCTGAAGAAAACGCACGTGTTCGACCAGATCAAGGCGGCCTGGCCGACGGCCACGATGGCGGTGGTGGGCGACTGGTTCAACATCACCCACAACCTGCGCCCGGCGCTGGCCGACTTCGTGGTCTCCAACGCGGCCAAGAACTCGCAGCAGGCCACCGATGCCGTGAAGGGCTGGCTGAGCTGGAAGCACCCGCCGACGGCGATCTTCTACTACCTGCACAACGTCGACGTGCACGCGCCGAGCTACGACCCGCTCAATGCCTACTACCAGGGCAAGATCGCCGGCGAAGACCAGCAGATCCAGCAGGTGCTCACGGCGCTCACGTCGCGGCCGAACTACGCGAACGAGGAATGGCTGATCGTCGTCACCTCGGACCACGGCGGCACCGGCAGCAGCCACGGCGGGCAGACGGCGGCCGAGCGCAGCACGCTGCTGATCCTGAACAACAACCACCAGAACCCGCTCAAGCCCAGCTACTGCCTGGGCAACCTCGGGGGTACCGCATTGACGCAGGTGGACGGCACGACGCCGCACATCCTGGACTTTCTGGGCCTGCCGAACGCCACCGAAGGGCAGAAGCACCCGGCGTGCGGCAACTGAGGCCGGGCGAGTCCGGGCGGAGCCGAAGGGGAGGGTAGCCCGCGCGCATGCCGTGCGCGGCAGGCGAAATGCCTACCCTTCGGCGATCGGCGGGTTGAACCCGCACATAATCTCGCGTTTTCTTTTGTTCTGAATCTCTCAGGTAGCCACGCCGTGTCGAAGCCAACCTGCCCCTGGGCTTCGACCAACCCTTCCCGGCTGTGGTGCGCCCGTGTTCGAACGCTATTACCGCGAGCTGCTGAGCTTTCTGTCCCGCAAGGTACCCGACCGCGCCACCGCGGCCGACCTGGCGCAGGAGAGCTACGTGCGGGTGTACGAGGCGCAGCGCACGGGCAGCGTGGTGCGCGACCCGCGCGCGCTGCTGTACCGCACGGCCCGCAACCTCGTCACCGACCACCACCGCCGCACCAGCGTGCGCGCGGGCGGCGACACGGCGGCGCCCGATGACGCGCCGCCCGACGCCGACGACTGCATCGGCCCGCCCACCTTCGAGCCCGACGCCATCCTGTCGTCCAGCCAGGGCATGGCGGCCATGGTCGCGACCATCGACCGGTTGCCTCCGCGCTGCCGTGAAGCCTTCGTGCTCTACAAGTTCGACGGGCTCTCGTACGCCGAGGTGGCTGCGCGCATGGGCATCTCGGTGCGGACGGTCGAGATGCAGTTGCGTATTGCGATGGAGGCGTGCTGGGCGTGCCTGGAGCGGACCCGTGGTTCAGAGTGAGATGAGACGCCCCATTACAGGGTTTGACCACGCTCGTGCGTCTACCCCCATAAGAACGATCCCCACGTCATGACCCTCACGTCGCCACCGTCCGAAGAAGCCCTGCGCCTGCGACAGGACGTGCTGGACTGGTTCGTCCGCCGCCAGCGCACGCACTGGAGCGCGTCCGACGAGCGCGCGTTCCAGGCCTGGCTCGGCGCCGATGCGCGCCATGGCGAGGCGTTCCGCGAATGGGAGTCGCGCTGGCGCGCCTTCGACGCGATCGCGCCCGAGACGGTCGCGGGCTGGCGCAGCGGCTTCGAAGGCCGCGCGCCCGCCGCACCCACGCGCCGCGGCTTCCTGAAACCGGCGGTCGTGCTGGGCGTTTCCGGCATGGCGGTCGGCGCCGGCTACCTCGGCTGGCGCCACGTGCAGGCCCAGCCCGTGTTCGAACAGGCCTTCGCCACCCGGCGCGGCCAGCAGCTCGAAGCGCCGCTGCCCGATGGCTCCCGGCTGCGGCTGGACACCGCCACCCGCCTCGAAGTGCGCCTGTTCCGCGACCGCCGCGAGGTGACGCTGATCGACGGGCAGGCGGTGTTCGCGGTGCAGTCCGATGCGAAACGCCCCTTCGACGTGCTGGCCGGTCCGCTGCGCGTGCGGGTGGTCGGCACGCGCTTTGCCGTGCGCCACACCCCCGGCATGCCGGGCGCCGACGGCACACGGGTGTCGGTGGAAGAGGGCAAGGTGCGCGTGGTGCGCCGGGCGCCGGATGCGACGAGCGAAGTCTTCTTGACCGCTGGGCGCCAGGTGGAAAGCGACGCGCAGGGCCGGTTCTCCGCCGTCTCGGCCGTGCCGCGCGACGGCATCGCGCCCTGGCGCGAGCACCGCCTGAGCTTCGTCGACACGCCGCTGGCCCGCGCGCTGGCCGAGCTGGAGCGTTACGGCAGCACCGGCCTGGTGGTGAACGACCCGGCCGTGGCGGCCCTGCGACTGAGCGGCACCTTCGACCCGCGGGACGCGCGCACGCTGCGGCGCGCCCTGGCCAGCGCCTTGCCGGTGCGGCTGAAGGAAGCCGGCACGGTCGCGGAAATCCTGCCGGCCCCCTGAAACAAAAGAATCAAGAATTTCTCGCCGGCACTACGGGGATTCCGCCGGCTCGTGCGTCAGCCCAGATAGGAACCATTTGCATTCACTACCTGGAAGACGTTCGATGACGAAGCGCTTGAGAACAAAGATGACACCCGCGCCGCTGGCCCTGGCCGTTGCACTGGCCCTGGCGAACGCGCCCTTGATGGCCCGGGCGCAGGGCGCGCCCCAGCCGATCCACATCGCGGTCCAGCCGCTGGCCGAGGCGCTGAACGACTGGGCGCGGCAGACCCGCATCCAGCTGGTCGTGCAGCAGAGCCTGGTCGCGGGCAAGACCGCGCCCGCCATCTCGGGCAGCCTCACGGCCCGGCAGGCGCTCGACCGTTTGCTGGCCGGCAGCGGCCTGGCGGCCACGATGGAAGGCAATGCGGCCGTCATCAAGACCGCGCCCGCCACGGGCGGCACGTCCACGCTGCCGGCGGTGACCGTCGTGGCCGACGGCGAGGAAAGCGCCACGGGCCGGGTGCAGGGCTACGTCGCCAAGCGCAGCGCCACCGCCACCAAGACCGACACGCCGATCATCGAGACGCCGCAGTCGATCTCGGTCATCACGGCCGACCGCATCGAGGCGATCGGCGCCACCAACCTCAAGGACGCGCTGGGCTACACGCCGGGCGTGTCGACCACCACCTATGGCGCCGATTCGCGCTACGACTGGATCTCGCTGCGCGGCTTCGACGCCTATTCGCCGGGCTTCTACCTGGACGGTCTGCCGCTGCGCAACAACAGCACCTGGGGCGTGTGGCGCACCGAGAACTATGGCGCCGAACGCATCGAGCTGCTGCGCGGCCCGTCGTCGGTGCTGTACGGCATGAGCGGCCCCGGCGGGGTGGTGAACGTGGTCAGCAAGCGCCCCACGGCGGAGCCCGTGCGCGAGCTGCAGCTGCAGGTGGGCGACCACGCCCGCAAGCAGGTGGCGGGCGATTTCTCGGGTGCGCTCGATGCCGACGGCAAGCTGCTGTACCGCATCACCGGCCTCGTGCGCGATGCGCAACTGCCGGCGGGCAAGGAGGCCGACGACCGCATGTACATCGCGCCCGCACTCACGTGGAAGCCGTCGAGCGACACCACGCTCACGCTGTTGTCGCAGTTCTCGCGCACGCGCGGTGGGGTCTACACGCGCGCGCGGCCGCAGGTCGGCTCGCTCGATCCGACGGCCATCGGCACCACCATTCCCTCGAAGCTGTTCGTCGGCGAGCCCGGCTTCGACCGCTTCGATCAGGACCAGCAGATGGTCGGCTACCAGTTCGAGCACCGCATCAACGACACCTTCACGGTGCGGCAGAACGCGCGCTACGCGCACCAGAAGCTCGACTACACGGGCACGCAGCTGAAGGGCTTCATGGCGCTGAACCCCGACGTGCCGAACGACCCGCTCAACTTCCAGCAGATGTCGCGCAGCGTGTTCGGCAGCCGCGAGAACATCGGCGCGCTGGCACTGGACAACCAGCTGCAGGCCGATTTCCGCCTGGGCGAGACGCAGCACAAGGTGCTGGTCGGGCTGGACTACCAACGCACGCGCATCGACCAGGTCACCTTCAGCGGCGGCAGCGCCTCGCCGCTGAACATCTATGCGCCGGTGTACGGCGGGCCAATCGAGCGGCCCGCGCCGTATTTCGACGGCATTACGCGGCTCGCGCAGACCGGCGTCTACCTGCAGGACCAGATCAAGTGGGGCGAGCGCTGGACGCTGACGCTGGGCGGGCGCTACGACACCGCCGACAGCACCGTGGACAGCCGCCTCGACGGCTCGCGCCAACGCATGCGCGACCACAAGTTCACCAGCCGGGCCGGCCTGGTCTACCTGCACCCGAGCGGCTGGGCACCGTACCTGAGCTACTCGGAGTCGTTCGCGCCCACGGCCACCCTCGACCCGGCGTCGGGCGACCCGTTCAAGCCCGAAAGCGGCAAGCAATACGAGGCCGGCGTGCGCTACCAGCCCACGGGCAGCAAGGCGATGTACAGCGCCGCCATCTTCGACCTGCGGCGCAAGAACTACATCAGCTACGACGGCGAGTTCATGCCCAAGCAGACGGGCGAAATTTCGGTGCGCGGGCTGGAGCTCGAGGCCACGGCCGAGATCGCCTCGCGCCTGAACCTCACGGCGTCGTACAGCTACACGCCGCGGGCCATCGTCACGGCCAGCAGCAACACGAGCGAGATCGGCAAGCAGGCCACGGCCGTGCCGCGCCACCGGCTGTCGGTGTGGGCGGACTACCGCTTCGCCGGCGGCGTGAAGGTGGGCCTGGGCGCGCGCTACACAGGCTCGAACTACGGCGACGGCGAGGCCGCGTGGCCGAGCAAGGTGCCGGCCTCGACGGTGTTCGACGCCATGCTCGGCTACGACATCGACCGCTGGAGCCTGGCGCTGAACCTGCGCAACCTGACCAACAAGACCTACTTTGCGAACTGCGGTTACCGCAACTGCTACTACGGCTATCCGCGCACGGCGACGGCCACGGCGACCTACCGCTGGTAGGTCAGCGACGCTGTGCCAACAGGTGCCGCCCCAGCGCCTCGAAGGCCGGCAGCGTGACCGGGTCGTTCGCGGCATTGCCCGCGATCGGGTGCGAGGCGTAGCGCACGATCACCATCCCGGCCTTCGGGTCGATGTAGATGCGCTGGCCGTGCACGCCGCGCGCCATGTAGGCGCCGTGGTCGTTGTGCGTCACCCACCACATGTTGCGGTAGCTCCAGCCCTGCAGCAGCGGGTAGCCGCCTTTGGTGAAGGCCGCCTTGTCGCCGCCGCGGCGGATGTCTTCGACGGCGGCCTTGGGCACGATCTGCCGGCCTTTCACGCGGCCGTCGTTGCGCAGCATCTCGCCGAAGCGCGCGAGGTCGCGCAGGCCCGTGTTCAGGCCGCCGCCCGCGAAGGGCGTGCCGATGGAATCGACGGTGAAGTAGGCGTCCTGCTCGGCGCCCAGGTGGCGCCAGATGCGCTCCGACAGCAACTGCGCCACGGTGCGGCCGGTGGCGCGCGCGATCACCCAGCCCAGCACGTCGGAGTTGACGGTCTTGTAGCCGAAGCCTTCGCCGTGCCGTCCCTCGGGCTGCACGGTCTGCAGGAACTCGTAGTAGCTGCGCGGGCCGGTGTAGTCCTTCGGCTTGGGCAGGGGGTTGCCGGCCTGCGCATGGGCCCAGACCTCGGCCTTCGGGTCGGCGTAGTCCTCGCTGAACTTCAGGCCCGTGGTCATGTCGAGCACCTGGCGCACGGTGGCGTTGCCGAAGGCCGAGGTCGCGAGCTCGGGCACGTAGTGGGCCACCGGCTTGTTGGCATCCAGCGTGCCTTCGGCCACCAGCATCGCGCCCAGCGTGCCGACGACCGACTTGGTGACCGACATGGCGCCGTGCTGGCCGTCGTCTTTCAGCACGCCGAAGTAGCGCTCGTAGACCACGCGCCCACGGTGCAGCACGAGGATGCCGTCGGTGTAGGTGGCGGCCAGCGAGGCGTCCCAGGTCATGGGCGTCTTCGCGTCGAGCGGCGTGAAGCTGAGCGTGTCGATGTCCTTGCGCAAGGCCTGGGGCAGGGCGGTGGGCGCACCGAGCCCGCGCGACACGTTCACGGTCGGCATCAGCTGGCGGAAATTCGACACGCTCCAGCGCATCGCCGGAAACTGGAAATAGCTGCCGTCCTCGAAGCGCAGCGTGCGCTCGGGCGGCGGGGGCGAGCCGGTCATCCAGCCGAGCCGGGCGGGGTCGCTGGCGGCGGCGTCGGGGTAGGTGGCATCGGCCGCGCCGGCCGACACCGTCAGGGCGGCGAGCGCGACGGTGAGCAAAGCCGGGGCGCCAAGGCGGGTTCTGGAAGGGGCGAACATGGCAGTTCCGAAGCGAAGGACCGGCCCATTGTGGCCCTCGGCCCGGCCTGCGAACTTCTCACTGACAGCCGCGGCGCAGGTTGACAGGGCGCCGCTTCGGCTTTGATACTGAACCCTTCAGTTCATCATTCAACCCAAGGAGATTCCATGCAGAAGATCATTCCCTGCCTCTGGTTCGACGGCAACGGCGAGGAGGCGGTCAATTTCTACACCGCCATCTTTCCGAAGTCGCGCCTCACCGACACGCTGCTCTGGGGCGATGTGAATCCCGCCAAGAAGGGCAAGCTGCTCACGGCGACCTTCGAGCTCGACGGGCAGTCGTTCATGGTGCTCAACGGCGGGCCCGAGTACAAGATCACGCCGGCCATCTCGCTCATCGTGACCTGCGAGACGCAGGAGGAGGTCGACTATTACTGGGATAAGTTGCTCGAGGGTGGCGGCCAGCCCGTGCAGTGCGGCTGGCTCACCGACCGCTTCGGCGTGTCGTGGCAGGTCACGCCGATGCCGCTCATCCGCATGTTCCAGGACAAGGACGCGGCCAAGGCGGCCCGCGCGATGGCGGCCATGATGAAGATGATCAAGCTCGACATCGCCACGGTGAAGAAGGCCTTCGACGGGGAGTGAACCCCGCCGAGGCACTGATCAGACCAGCCGGCCGATCGGCTTCTTGCGCCACACCAGCCGGTAGTACGCGGTCTGCAGCAGCAGCATCGCGCCGAAGGTGACCGGGTAGGCGACCCAGATCCCGTCCAGGCCCATGCCGAAGTGGCGGCTCATGAGCCAGGCCACCGGCACTTCGACGCCCAGGATGCAGACGATCGAGATCAGCGTCGGCACCAGCACCGAGCCGCTGGCGCGCATGATCCCCGAGATCGCCGAGGCCATGCCGAACAGCACCAGGCTCCACAGCATGATGTGCAGCAGGTTCTGCGCGATCTCGATCACCGGTGCGCTGGTGATGAAGAAGCCCATCAGCGGACGCGAGAACAGGTAGCCCAGCAGCACCAGCCCGCCCGTCAGCACGAGGTTCATGCCCAGCGCGGTCTGCACGATGGCGCCGAGCCGGTTGGCGCGGCCCGCGCCGATCGCCTGCGCGCCGAGGATCGACGTGGTGATGGCGATCGAGATGGCCGGGAACTGCACGTAGGCCACCACCTGGTTCACCGCGCCGTACGCGGCCGTGGCGTTGGAGCCGTAGCTGTTGACCATCGACAGCAGCACCACTTCGGCCAGCGCCACCACGATCATCTGCACGCCGGTGGGCACGCCGATCTTCAGCACCGCCTTCAGCAGCTGCGGCTGGATGCGCAGGCAGCGCACGAACTCCGCGTCGGGGGCGAGCGGGCTCTTTTTCTGGCGCAGCCGGAAGCCCAGCCACGTGGTCGCGACCGCGAACGACAGCACCGAGGCCCACGCGCCGGCCGCCACGCCCAACTGCGGCAGCCCGCCCCAGCCGCGGATGAGCGCGGGCGTGACCACCAGGCCGATGGCCGTGGAAATCAGCAGCGTCAGCAGCGGCGTGATGGTGTCGCCCACGCCGCGCAGCATGGCGGTGGCCAGCAGGAACAGGAACACGCCGGGCATCGCGATCAGCATGATGCGGGCGTAGCGCGTGGAGTCGGCCAGCACGTCAGGCGGCGTGCCCAGCATGGCCAGCATCGGCGTGGTGAACAGGCCCCCGAACACCGCGATCGCCAGCCCCAGCAGCAGGCCCACCGTGAGCGTGGTGCCCGCCACCGCCTTGGCCTTGGCCGCGTCGCGCGCGCCCCAGGCCTGGCCGATGAGCACCGAGGCGCCCGCGCCCAGGCCGATGATGAAGGCGATGAAGAAGAACATCACCGGGAAGAAGCTCGACACCGCCGCCAGCGCGCTCACGCCGAGCATCTGCCCGACGTAGATGTTGTTGATGGTGCCGGAGAGCGACTGCAGGATGTTGCTGAGCAACATCGGCGCCAAGAAGAACAGGAACACCTTCCACAGCGGACGCGGCGCACCCACCGGCGCCACGGGCACGCCGCGCAGTCCGCTCGGGTTGCCGGGGCTGGTGGTGGTGGTGCTGCTGCTGTCGGGCGCCGCGCTCATGCAGCACCCCAGCCACCGGCCGACAGCTTGTGCAGGTGCACGCGCAGGTCGGTGGGCCAGGGTTCCACGAGGTCGCTGAAGCGCTGATGCTCGCCCGCGAACAACGCGCGCGTGGCTTCCTCGAAGCCGGGCAGGTTGCCCGCGATGGCGGTCATGAAGCGGTAGGTGGCTTCACGCGCAGCACGCACCGTGTCGCGGTCGGCGTGCACGTGGCGTGCGTCGTCCACCAGCTTGCGCAGCGCCACCGAGGCGCCGCCCGGCTGGCGGCCGAGCCAGTCCCAGTGGCGCGGCAGCAGCGTGACTTCGCGCGCCACCACGCCCAGGCGCGGACGGCCGACGCCGCGCGGTGCGTCTTCGTGTTTCTCGGCTTCGAGCGCGGAGGTCTCGATGGCCTTCGGGTCGCGCAGGTCGACATCGAGCTGCTCGCCGGTCTGGTCGTCGAACACGAGGCAGGTGGCGGCGTCGCCGCGCTCGCGCAGTTGCGTGAGCACCTGGGCCTTGGTGCCGGCGGCGACGCGCTGGAAGCCGGCAAACGCAGTGAATGTGGTCGGTAGTTCGTCGGGTGACATGCAAATTCTTTTTGGGTTGTCGATCCGGGCGGAACGAAACGAGGTTCGTAATCTACCCGCAGGACGGTTCAGGCGTGCGGCGTGTCGTGATCGCACAGCACCCGCAGCGCGGCATGGAGGTCTGGCAGGCGTTGCGGGTCCAGCGATTTCACGGCGTCGACGCAGATCGCTTCGACGGTGGTGATGGCGGCTTGCATCAACTTCCTTCCGCCGCTGCGAATATTCGCATGGCGCTGGGGGTCGTCATCGGGTCCCGTCGTGCGCTCGGCCAGGCCGGTCTTTTCGAGCAGCACCATCTTGCGGATGAGCGCCGACATTGGCAACCCCAGCGTGTGCGCCAGCTCGGCCATCGGCATGGCGCCGTTGCCGGTACGCAGCAACAGGTGGAGCAGGGTGAAGTCGTCGTAGTCCAGCCCGTGGAAGGCCCCCAGGTCCTCGTTGAGTTTCAGGCTCAGGCTGGCGTGGGCGCGGCCGAGGTCGAGGCAAAAGCCCAGTGCGTCGGTGCTCATGGCGTGTTGTAGCCCTTGTCAGTGGTGCACTGGAGTTCCTCGCGCCAGAGCTCCAGCAGCTTTTCCAGCTCCGCCGCGCGGTCGAAGGCGGGGTCGTCGCGCTCCTTCACCCGGTCGATCACCTCGAAGCCGAAGTGCGTCGCGCCCTGCGCGACCCAGTCGCGCTGCAATGCCTTGTTGCGGTGCGAGCGCAGGTTCAGCTCGAAGCGGGCGCGGTTCATGGCGCCTTCGACGTCGAGGCTGCCGGCCACGTAGACGCGGCCGTCCGTCAGGTTGCGGATGACGAAGACGCCCGCGGGGCGCACGCTGTCCTTGTATTGCTTGACGAGAGTACGTCGGGTGGAAGGAGATGGATTCATCTCCAAATATTACCCGGGCAAAATATAATACACAATACACCCGGGTAAAAATAGATTCACTCGGCGCGCAGCCGGTGCCAGCCGCGCAGCACCCGCCGGTGCACTGCCCGCACGATGCGCCAGGGGCGGCTTTCGCGCACCCGTGTCAGCACCTGGTCTTTCCAGCCTTTCCAGCGCGGGTACCAGCGGGCGAACCAGGCCAGGCGCATCAGCGAGCCCTCGACCAGCTGGAAGATCCGCGCGACCACCGCCGTGCCGGCGAGCTTGGCCAGCAGCAGCACGGCCATGCCACTGAACGCGTGGCCGCGGCCGAACAGGAACAGCGCCAGCAGCTTCACCGGAAAGAGCAGCAGCATCGGCACGAAGAACGCCAGCAGCGCGCCCCAGGGCGGCAGTGCGCGCAGCAGGTTCTCGAGCCGCGCCCAGAAGGGCAGGCGCGCCAGCCGCGCGACCAGCGCCGCGAGCGGGGCCCAGCCCCATTCCTCGAACAGCAGCACCGGCACGAGGATCGTGGTGGCAGCGGCGCGAAACAGGGCGCGCAAGGCGCGCACGAGGGGGTTGTGCATGCGCGAAGGGTATACGCACACGGCCGCGCGCCGCCGGGACCTTGCGGACCCGGCGGCGCATCGTTCGAAAAAGCGGCGTCTGCGCGCCTGTCTATTTGCGGCCGACGCTGCTGTCTTCCGCCGGCCGGAAGAACAGGTACTCGCCCCGGCCCAGTTCGGGCGTGACCTCGTAGCCGCTGCACCGCGTGACGTTGCACTGGATGATCACGACGCGCGGCCAGATGGTGGCCGAGGTCGGAAACCCCGGCATGTACTGCGGCACGTGCCAGACGCCGTAGTCGCCTACCGGCTCGGCGTTTTCCGTGCCGCTGGCGTTCTGCAGGCCGCTGCCCATGGGCATCCGCTCGATGCGGATGATCGGCGTGGCGGCGACCGACGCCGTCGCCACGCAACAGGCGGCCAGCCAGAGAGGAACGGTCCTGGTGTTCATGGTGATGGACTCCAGAACCGGCCTCATTGCGCGTCGGCCGGTGCCGAAGCCACCTCGTCAGCCGGCAGGCGGCGCGTGATGCGCGCTTCCAGGATGTCCGGCTGCGGGGCCACGGCGCTCGCCATGACCGGTGCCGGCTCCGCCGCAGGTGCCGCGGCTTCCTCGGCGGGCGCTGCGGCCACGGGGGCCGGTGCCACTTCTGGTGCAGACACCGGGACGGCGGTTGCGGCCGGCGCGGGTTGCGGCGCCGGCTGTTCCTGCAGCGGGGCTGCCATGGGCATCGCCTCGACCAGCGTGGCCGGTGGGGTGGGCTGCTGCACCGCCACGACCGGCGCGGGTGCCGGGGCCGGCGCCAACGCGACAGGCGCTGCAGGTGCCACGGGCGCCACCGGCTGGGGCACGGCCACCGCCACGGGGGCCGGCGCAAGCATCGGTGCCGCGGCCACGGGCGCTACCGGCGCCGCCGGACGTGCCGCCACGGGCGCGCCGCTGCCTGATGCCTGCGGTCCGAACGCGCTCACGCGTTCTTCGGCGGTCATCGACTGCGGGCACTTCGAGCCGGTCATCTCCAGGGCCGCCTGGGCCGCCGGGTCCATGCAGTCCATGGCCAGCGACGCTGCCTTCATGCCCTTGTTCCAGAGCTCGCGGCTCATCTTCAGGCGCTTGCAGTGTTCGTCCGTCCAGGTGGTGCCGAAGCTCAGCCCTACCCCGGCGCCGTTGGCGCTGGCGCTGGTGCTGCCCATGCAGGTGTCATTGCTGGTCGTCAGGTTCGGGCCGCTCACGGAGGGCACGTTCTTGACGGTGTAGCTGCCACGGTAGTCGACGGTGCTGGTCGTTGCGCCCGTGTTGTTGATGTTCTGTGTGCTGTTGCTGTCCACCGTGGCCCGGGAGGTGACTTCCGAGGGGGCGGAACTGTTGAAATTCACCGCCTGGGTGTTGCCCTGGGCGTTGGTGGTGGCTGAACTCTGCGACTGGTTGTTGGCGCCACCCGCCGTGGTCTGCGCCAAGGCGCCGGCGGACAGGCCCAGCAAGGTCAGGGCAATCAATGTTTTCATTTTTTCGACTCCTTTGGGAAGCAGGGGAGGGGCGTGCCCCTCCCCGTTTCTGGTCCAACAACCGATGGTCCGGATCGCTCAGGGAGCGTTGGCCGTTGCGCCGGAGATCGCGCCGCCGGCGGTGCCGCCACCGTTGCTGAAGCCCGCTGCGTTGCCCACGGCGAAGTTGATGACGCCCGTGGAGCCGCCGGTGGAGCCCGACGTGGCCGAGGTCGTCGTGCCGTTGACGATGCCGTTGACCGCGCCCGAATTGGCGCTGAAACCGGCCGTCGTGCCCGAGGTGCGTGTCACCACGGCCAGGCCGCCGCCAGGACCTGCAGCGGTGGCTGCGGTGTTGTTGGTGGTGGAGCCGGCTGCGCCGCCTGCAGAGCCGCTCACGGGGTTGGCGCCGCCGCCGGCGTAGTTCGCATTGGCGCTCGAGGTCGCATTGGCCTGTGCATTCGCTCCGCCTGCAGCCACGCCGTTGCCGGTCGTTGCTGCCACGCTGGTCACGCGTCCTTGCGTGGTGGCCGAGCCGCTGGCGGTGGCGCCGCCGACGCGCAGGAAGGCATTGCCTGCTGCGCCGCCCGCCGCGTTGGCCGTGGCCGACGAGGTGGAGCTGGCTGCGTTGTAGCTCAGTGCGCTGCCCGTTCCGGAGCTGGCGGCGACCGAGCCTGCCGAGCTGGAGGAGCCGGTCGTGGTGTTGGTGACGGCGAGCGCCACGCTGCTGCCGGTTGCGGTCCCGATGCCAGCCACGAGAACCACTGCCATGGCGATAAGAGTCTTCTTCATGATGCTTCCTCGATAGTGTTGAAACGAACCCGATCGCCGGGGAATCCGGCCATCAGCGACGGTCAGCGAGCACGGATTGAATGGATTCCGTTGCGACCGGGATGCAGTTTCAGCGGGGGGAAGGGATCGAAAAATGCCTCAGGCTGGGTAGTGCAAGGCTATGGCGAAAGCAATGTCCGAGGGCGTTTTGGGCGTTGGCAGAGAGCCGGTTCTAGGCCCTGTTCCCCTCGTGGGAACTATCACTTTGGTTCACAATCTGGCAATATTGCAACCGAAAGAAACCAAGGTAATCAAAAAAGCCGATAGCCGGAAAAAGAGTAGAAATCGATTAACTTTTGTTCACGAAGTCGCGACTTTTATCTGTGACAAGGGGGCTTAAATGGAAAACGATCTCGACATTTCATTGACCGATGTCGGTGGTGGCGCTAGGAAATTCTCCAATCCCGGCCAGTTCGGTGGGCTGCTGGCTCCCTCGGCGGATACCCTGCCGTGGCCGGACTACCTGACAGGACAGGAAACCAAGCCCGTTCGTGTCCTGCTCGTCGACGACGACCCCTTTGTCCGCCGTGTCATCGCCCAGGAACTGCTGGGCGATCTGCGCATCCAGCTCGAAGGCCAGGCCGGTTCCCTGCGCGAGGGAAGGCGCCTCTTGATGCAGCATGAATTCGATGTGCTCATGGTCGACATCCGCCTCGGAGACGGCAGCGGATTCGAGCTCATCGAAGAGGCCAAGAAGCACCGCAGCGCGGCCGAGATCATCGTCATTTCCGCGCTGGAAGACGAGCCCCAGGTGCTGCACGCCTTCGAGCTCGGCGCCTCGGGTTACCTGGTGAAGAACGCCTGGTTCCAGAGCTATGCCCAGGCCGTGTTGCAGGTGGTGAATGGCGGGGCTGCCATCACCCCCCGGCTGGCGCGCCGGCTGCTCGTTCACCTGGACCACCAGCGCGCCAATCCGAGCCCGGTGCGCCCGCCGGACAGCAAGGCGACCCTGTCGGCACGGGAGCGCGAAGTGTTGCGACTTGTAGCCACGGGATATGTGACGGAAGAGATCGCCCTGCAGCTCACCATCAGTGCCCAGACGGTTAACGCGCACGTCAAGAACATCTACCGCAAGCTGCACGCCCATACCCGCGCGCAGGCCGTGAGTTTCGCCTCGCACCGGGGGCTGCTCTAGGGCGCGCTTCGGGCGCGCCGCGTTCGCAGCGGAGCCACCCATGCGCGCGCCCGCGCCCCCGCTCCCGCCGTATTTCCTGGAGGACCAGTTCGTGTGGCTTTCGATCGCCGCCTGGTGTGTGCTCCTGATCTGGCTGTGGCCGCGTGCCTCGCGCCAGCGGATGCTGCTGTGGGTGGGGCTCGCATTCGCGCTGCACCTGACGCCGGTGGTCGGGCAGGTGATTCGCGCGACCTCGGCGATCACCACGCTGGGTACCGAGGTGCCGGCCGCCTTCTGGGCCCTGCAGGGGGTGAACGTCGCCGTGCTCTGCATGATCGTGGCCACCTGGTATTTCACGCGGCGCCGCCTCGTGCGCTACCGCCAGGCGCAGGCCGTGCTCGCCGAGCGCCGCCGCATCGCCAGCGACCTGCATGACGGTGTCGGTTCGCGGCTGGTGGCGCTCATGGCCAGCTATGACCCGCGCTCGGCCGACGCCCGCGAGCTGTCGATGGCCCTGCAGGCCTGCCTGCTGGAGCTGCAGCTGACGGTCGACTCGCTCGACGACCAGGCCGACACCAGCATCGGCGAGCGCCTGGGCCACTTGCGTTACCGGCTGCAACCGGCGTTCGACCGGCTCGGCATCACGCTCGTGTGGAACGTGCAGGACGTGGTGCTGGCGCCGCCGCTGTCGCCCGAGGCCGCGATGCAGCTGTGCCGCATCGCGCAGGAGGCCTTGTCGAACGTGCTGCGCCATTCGCAGGCGACCCGCGTGGAGGTGCGCTTCGGCCCGCGCGAACGCTCGCACGGCTTGGTGCTCGAAGTGCTCGACGACGGCCGCGGCCTGGATGCGACGGCCGGCGAGGCCGGCGGCAAGGGCCTGCGCAGCATGCGCGAGCGCGCCGACGCGCTGCATGGCGAGCTGGCCGTCATGGACGCAGCGCCGCACGGGCTGCGCATCCGGCTCGTGATGCCCGGCGAAGTGCTGCCGCAGTCGGCGGTCGCGGCGCCGGCCGAGAGCACGTTGTAACCATCCCGCGCCGGTGCCCGGCGGGGGGCCTCGTCGCCTATGGCAAACTTCCGCGCTTTGCCAGGGACGCGCTCAAGACATGCAGAAAATCATTCGCCAGCTCGCCGTTGAAATCAAGGTCGGCGAGCACCAGGTGAAGGCCGCCGTCGAACTGCTCGACGAAGGCGCCACGGTTCCGTTCATTGCCCGCTATCGCAAGGAAGTCACGGGCGGCCTCGACGACATCCAGCTGCGCGAACTGGAAGCCCGGCTGTCTTACCTGCGCGAACTCGAAGACCGCCGCGTGGCGGTGCTCAAGGCCATCGACGAGCAGGGCAAGCTGACCCCCGAACTGCGCGCCGCGATCGAATTCGCGCCCACCAAGCAGGAACTCGAAGACCTGTACCTGCCGTTCAAGCAGAAGCGCCGCACCAAGGGCCAGATCGCCCGCGAATTCGGCATCGAGCCGCTGGCCGACAAGCTGCTGGCCGACCCCACGCTGGACCCGGCCGTCGAAGCCAAGGCCTTCCTGCAGCCCGCCACCACGCTGGACGACGGCAAGCCGGGCCCCGATTTCTCCACCGTGCCCCTCGTGCTCGACGGCGTGCGCGACATCCTGTCCGAGCGCTGGGCCGAAGACGCCGTGCTGGTGCAGCGCCTGCGCGAATGGCTCTGGAACGAAGGCCTGCTCAAGTCCACCCTGATGGCCGGCAAGGACGAGAACAACGCCGACATCGCCAAGTTCCGCGACTACTTCGACTACGACGAGCCCATCGGCCGCGTGCCGTCGCACCGCGCCCTGGCCGTCTTCCGCGGCCGCGCGCTCGAGGTGCTCGACGCCAAGCTCGTCCTGCCCGTCGAGCCCGAGCCGGGCAAGCCCAGCATCGCCGAAGGCAAGATCGCGCTGCACCTGGGCTGGAGCCACGCCGCCCGCCCGGCCGACGACCTGCTGCGCAAGTGCGTGGCCTGGACCTGGCGCGTGAAGCTGGCGCTGTCGACCGAGCGTGACCTGTTCACCCGCCTGCGCGAAGACGCCGAGAAGGTCGCCATCAAGGTGTTCGCCGACAACCTGCGCGACCTGCTGCTGGCCGCGCCCGCCGGCCGGCGCGTCGTGATGGGCCTGGACCCCGGCATCCGCACCGGCGTGAAGGTGGCCGTGGTCGATTCGACCGGCAAGCTGGTCGAGACCGCCACCGTGTTCCCGCACGAACCGCGCAAGGACTGGGAAGGCTCGCTGCACACGCTGGGCAAGCTGTGCGCCAAACACGGCGTGAACCTCATCGCCATCGGCAACGGCACCGCCAGCCGCGAGACCGACAAGCTGGCCGGCGACCTCATCAAGCTGCTGGCCAAGATGGCCGCGCAGGCCGGCGCGCCCGAAATGACGGTCGACAAGGTCGTCGTCAGCGAAGCCGGTGCCTCCGTGTATTCCGCCAGCGAATTCGCCTCGCAGGAAATGCCCGACGTCGACGTGAGCCTGCGCGGCGCCGCCTCCATCGCGCGCCGCCTGCAGGACCCGCTGGCCGAGCTCGTGAAGATCGACCCCAAGAGCATCGGCGTGGGCCAGTACCAGCACGACGTGAACCAGAGCGAACTCGCGCGCACCCTGCAGGCCGTGGTCGAAGACTGCGTGAACTCGGTGGGCGTCGACCTGAACACCGCCAGCGTGCCGCTGCTCAGCCGCGTGTCCGGCCTGTCGGCCAGCGTGGCCAAGGCCGTGGTGCGCTGGCGCGAGGCCAACGGTGCGTTCTCGACCCGCAAGCAGCTGCTCGACGTGACCGGCTTCGGCCCCAAGGCCTTCGAGCAGAGCGCCGGCTTCCTGCGCATCCGCGACGGCGCCGACCCGCTGGACATCACCGGCGTGCACCCCGAAACGTATCCGCTGGTCGAGCAGATCATCGTCAAGACCGGCAAGCCCATCGCCGAGCTGATGGGCCGCGCCGACATGCTCAAGACCCTCAAGCCCGAGCTGTTCGCCAACGAGAAGTTCGGTGTCATCACGGTCAAGGACATCCTGGGCGAACTCGAGAAGCCCGGCCGCGACCCGCGCCCCGACTTCAAGGTGGCGCGCTTCAACGACGGCGTGGACGACATCTCCGACCTCACCGAGGGCATGATCCTCGAAGGCACCGTGAGCAACGTGGCCCAGTTCGGCGCCTTTGTCGACCTGGGCGTGCACCAGGACGGCCTGGTCCACGTGAGCCAGCTGAGCCACAAGTTCGTCAACGACGCCCGCGAAGTCGTCAAGACCGGCGACATCGTCAAGGTCAAGGTGATGGAAGTCGACGTGGCCCGCAAGCGCATCGGCCTGTCGATGAAGCTCGACGCCGCGCCCGCACGCCGCGACGGCCCGCGCGACAACCGCTTCGAAGGGGCAGGGCGCGGCCAGCAGCAGCAAGGCCGGCGCGACAACTCGCCGCAGCCGGCGGGGCAGATGGCGAGTGCGTTTGCCAAGTTGCAGGGGTTGCGCAAGTAAGCAGCCCGCGGACCGCACGTTTCTTGCAATCACCGTCGGCATGAAAGCCCTGCGCATCTACGCCGGCCCCGCGGCCCGCCAGCACATCGAGCAGCACGGCCTGCGTCCGCAGGACGTGCGCACCGTCCCCGGCGCGGCCGGCGGGCCCAAGGGACTGATCCTCGGGCCGCTCGATCGCTTCATCTTCGGGCGCTGGCTCACGCAGTCGAGCCAGCCGGTGGACCTGGTGGGTGCGTCGATCGGTGCGTGGCGGCTGGCGACGGCCTGCCTGTCGGACCCGGAGGCGGCTTTCGGGCGCTTCGAGCACGACTACGTGCGCCAGCAGTTCGAGGTGCCGCCGGGCCAGAAGCGGCTCAGCCCGCACCAGCTCAGCGAACGCTTCGCGGAAAGCCTCGACACCTTCTATGGCGGACGCATCGGCGAGGTGCTGGGCCATGCGCGCTACCGGCTGCATGTGGTGACCTCGCGCGGGCGCCACATCCTCGGGCGCGAGGGCAGGGCGCGCACGCCGGTCGGCTACCTGGGCGCCTTCGCGAGCAACAGCCTGCATCGCAAGAGCCTGGGCGCCTGGCTGGAGCGCTGCGTGTTCTCCACGCCCGGCGCGGCCTTGCCTTTCGGCACGACCGACTTCCGCACGCGCCAGCACGCGCTGAGCGAGGCCAACTTCAACCGCGTGCTGCAGGCCTCGTGCTCCATTCCGTTCCTGCTGGCGGCGGTGCACGACATTCCGGGCGCGCCGCGCGGCGCCTACTGGGACGGCGGCATCACCGACTACCACCTGCATCTGGACTACCAGCCGGCCGACGAAGGCATCGTGCTGTACCCGCACTTCCAGCAGGCCGTGGTGCCGGGCTGGCTCGACAAGGGGCTGCGCTGGCGCCACAAGTCGACGCGCTTTCTCGATCGCATGGTGGTGCTCGCGCCGAACCCCGACTGGGTGAAGACGCTGCCGCACGGCAAGCTGCCCGACCGCAAGGACTTCATCCACTTCGCGAACGATGCGCAGGCGCGCATCACAGCCTGGGGTCAGGCCACGCGCGAAGCAACGCAGCTGTCGGACGAGTTCGAGGCCTGGCTCGGCGACGACGGGCGTTCGCGCGACATCCTGCCGCTGTGAACCCAGCTTGTCCCGTCGGGGACAAACCCTGAGCGCCGGCGCTGGAGGGCGCTTCGAGAATGGTCCGATCCATGCCATCCGAAGGGTTCCCGACCATGCCGCACGCCACGCTCTCCCGCCGCCGTTTTTCCCTTGCCACCGCGGCCGCCGCTGCCAGCCTGGCCGCACCGTCTTTCGCACAGAGCGCCTGGCCGAGCAAGCCGATCCGCATCGTCGTGCCCTACACGCCGGGCGGCTTCACCGACCAGATGGCGCGGCTGGTGCAGGCGGGCCTGCAGACGCGCCTGGGCCAGCCGGTGGTGATCGACAACAAGCCCGGCGCCAACAGCCTGATCGGCGTCGATGCCGTGGCCAAGGCCGCGCCCGACGGCAGCACCTTCGGCGTCGTCATCGCGGCCTACACGGCCAACACCACGCTGTACCCCAAGCTGCCCTACGACCCGCGCAAGGACCTCGTGGGCGTGTCGCTGATGGGCGTGTCGCCGCTGCTGGCGGCGGTCAACAACGACGCGCCGTTCAAGACCGCGCGCGAGCTCATCGACTACGCACGCAAGCACCCCGGCAAGGTGAGCTTCGGCTCGTCGGGCAACGGCTCGGCCGCGCACCTCACGAGCGAGCTGTGGAAGTCGCTCACGCAGACCTACATGATCCACATCCCGTACCGCGGCGCGGTGCCCGCGCTGACCGACCTGATGGGCGGGCAGATCCAGCTGTTCTTCGACGCGCCCACGGGCCTCATCAACCAGGGCAAGGCCGGCAAGGTGCGGCTGATCGGCGTGGCCGGCGACAAGCGCCTGCCGGCCGTGCCCGACGTGCCCACCTTCATCGAGCAAGGCTTCGCGGGCTTCACCGGCAGCACCTGGGCCGGCATGCTGGCGCCGGCGGGCACGCCGCGCGAGATCGTCAAGCGCATGTCGGAGGAGGTGGCGCGCATCATCAAGAGCGACGAGACGCGCGCCAAGCTCGACGCCATGGGCACCTTCCCGGCGGGCAGCACGCCCGAGGAGTTCGACGCCTTCATTGCCTCCGAGACCACCAAGTGGGGCAAGGTGATCCGCACCGCGGGCGTCAAGCTGGACTGAACCTCCAGCGCTGTTTCAGGGCGCCAGCACCAGCACCTTGAACTGGCTGGGCACGATGCGCATGCCCACGATGTTGCAGCGGTTCTGCACCGCCAGGCTGGTCATGCGCGTGCAAGGCGTGCCCTTGAGCAGCACCGTGAACGCGCCGGTGATGTGGCGCGACGGCCCCATCACCGTCTGCGACACCACGCCCATCAGCACGCCGGCGTTGTCGCCGTTGGTGATCGGCGTGGTGGTCGCCATGTTGTGCACGGGCGTGCCGCCGTACAGGATGTTCCAGGCGTTGGGCAGGGCCGTCGGCCCGAGCGCGATGTTGGGGTAGGGCACGGGCAGTGCGGGCGGTGTCTTGCAGACATCGGGAAACGCGAGGTCCATTCCCATCATCTGTGCGTTGGCGAACATGGTTCTGGCTCCTTGTCGATATCAACCCATGTGGATCTGTTCGGCGTCGACCTTCACCAGCGCCTGGCTGGTGACGAAGGTGTTCTTGGCGTGCAGGCGCAGGCTTTGCGCCGCCTGCATGTCGATCTGGCCCGCGCGCACCTGCTCGACCTCTTCGGTGAGGCGAAAGCTCGAGCGCGTGAGCAGGCTCAGGCGGTCGAGCACGGTCTCCAGTGTGCGGCCCACGTAGCGGGCGACCAGCGTGGTCACGCGCACTTCGGCGCCGCGGTAGGCCATGTCGGTGATGTCGACGGTCGCCTTGTCGGCCTGAAGCGCGAACGCGCTGGCCTGCATCGCGATGCCGCCGCGGCGCGAGCGGATCGTGAGGTCGCCCTCGGCCACGAGCTGCGACTGGCTGGGGTCGGCCTGCGTGACGACGGCGATCAGGAACAGCTGGTCGCGCTGCGGCCCGGCCACGAGCACGACGTCGCCCACGGCGGGCTGGAGCAGGCAGCTCGCGGCGCGCGGGCAATGCCAGGGCGCGCCGCCCGGCTGCGGTTCGACGACGAAGCGGCCGTCGGGCAGCGTTTGCACGACGGTGCCGAGCGCGCTGCCGGTCCAGACGGGTGCGGCTTGCGCAGGCAGCGGCTTGCGCAGCAGCGCGTGCATCTCGGTCTCTGACGTAACCGATGGCGGCGAAGCAGGTTCGCGAAGGGCTCGTTGGTTCATGGCGGGGTGTCCTGTGGATCGGGCGGCAGCGGCCGGCCGAAGGTGTCGCGGCCGGCGCGTTGCGGGCGGCTCGCACGGGCGGCGGAAAAGCGCTCGGCCTCGAACAGCGCCGGGTCGCTGTCGAGCACGCCGAGGCGGTCGCTCCACCGCACGCCGGTTTCGATCGCCCGGTGCATCTGGGTGCGGTGGAAGGTGGCGCCGCGCAGGTCGGCATCGCCGAGGTCGGCGTAGGAGAAATCCGCGTACACGAGGTGGCTGCGGGCGAACGCGGTGCGGCGGCAGCTCGCGCGGTGGAACACGCACTGTTCGAGCCGCGCGTCCGACAGGTCGGCGTCGTCGAGCCGGGCGCCGACCCACAGGCTCTGGTCGAAATGCCCGCCGCGCGCATCCACCCGGCGCAGATCGGCCTCGGGAAACAGGCACTGCGGCGCCTGCACGCCCGACAGCACCGCGCCTGCGAGCTTCGCGCCCTTGAAGTTGCACTGGCTCAAACGCGCGCCAGCGAAGTTGCAACCCGTAAGGTCGGCATCGATGAACTGGCACAGATGAAACGACTGCGCCGAGAAGTCCTGCCCCGCGAGGTCGGCCTCGCCGAAGATCACGTTGTGGAAGCTCGCGCCCTTGAAGCGCGTGCCACGCAACGCCGCGCGGTAGAAGACGGTGGTGTTCAGCGCCGTGTCGTCGAAGCGCGTGCCGTCGAGGCGGCATTCGCCGAACACCGCCTTCGTGAGGTCCGCGCGCTCGAAGCCCGCGCCGTCGAGCGTGCTCTGGTGAAAGGTGGCCTGGCTCGCCTGCGCCCCGGTCATGTCGACGCCGCTCAGGTCGGCCTCGGAGAAGACAGCGTGGCCCATCACCGCAGATTGCAGGCGCGCGCGGGGCAGGGCGCAGCGGTTGAAGGCGGCGTGCTGCAGGTCGGAGGTGTCGAGCACCGCGTCGTCGAAGCGGCAGCTGTCGAACACCGATTCGCCCAGCCGCGCGCCGCGCAGGTTCGCCCGGCGGAAATCGCAGGCGCCGAAGCTGCCGCCGCGCAGGTCCATGCCGTCGAAGTCCATGCCCTGGAAGTCCTGGTCCTGGAGGTGGTCGCCGCCGCGGATCTTCGCTGCCAGCTCGGCCGGCGTCATCGCACCGGGTCCGCGGCGCGGCGCGGGAGGGTCTTGGCCTGTTCGAGGTGCGCGCCGTGCGTGTCGGTCACGCTGTCGATCAGGGTCTGCGAGACGTCGGCGCGGAACAGGTTGGCCTCGCGCAGGTCGGTGCGGACCAGGCGGGCTTTCTGCAGGCTGGCATGCATGAGGTTGGCGCCGCGCAGCGAGGCCTGCGTGAAGTCGGCACGGATGAAGAGGCTTTCGGGCGCATCGCAGCCGCTGAGGTCGGCGCCCGTGAGGCTGCAGGCCGACAGGTCGCAGGTGTCGAGCGTGGCACGCACGAAGCGCGCGCCGTCCAGCGGCATCTCGCGCAGGCCGCATTGCACCAAGGTCGCGTCTTCGAAGTCCATGGTGCGCAGGCTGCTGGTGCCGACGAAGCAGGTGGTGTGCAGGGTGGCGCCGCGAAAGACGATGCCGGTGTCGCCCGGCGTGTGGGCCCAGGCGCAGGCTTCGAGCTTGGCCTCGCTGAAGTCGAGCCGCTCGGCGATGCACGAGATCAGCCCGACCTTGTGGAGCACGGCGTTGCGAAAGCTGCAATCCTGCAGGCGGGTCTGTTCGAGGAAGGTCACGTAGGAAAGGCGTGCTGCATCGAAGCGGCAGTGGTCGACCTGCAGGCCGAGCACGGTCAGGTGTTCCAGCGAGGCTTGCGAGAAGTTGCAATGGTCAAAGTGCGTCTGCTCGAGCGTGGTGTGGTGCAACTGCGCCCCGGTGAAGACGGTGCGGACGCAATGGGTCAGGCTGAGGTTCGCGCGGTGCAGCACGCAGCCCGCGAGCGAGGCCCGCGTGAGGCGCGCACGCACGAGCACGGCCTCGGTGGCATCCGCACCATCGAGCCGGGCGCCTTCGAGGTTCGCGTGCTCGAGCAAGGTGCGGTGCAGGCGTGCGCCGCGCAGGTCCATGCCCGACAGGTCGGCGCCGGTGAGGTCCATCTCCGAGAGGTCGCGCGTGGTGGCCATGGCGTCCTGCACGCGCCGGCGCGCCTCGGCGGCGCGTTCGCCTTCGAGCACGTCGGCGGGCGACTGGTGCTGCGCGCCCATCCGGTACATGTCGATCAGCCCGCGTTGGCCTTTCTCGACCACCTCCGCGAAGGCCTGCTGCTGCGCGGGCGGCAGCGCGGACGTGCCCGTGGCAGCGGCGATGCCGAACATGCCCTGCAGCAGGGTCTGCGCATCGAAGGCGGGCGGGCCCTTGGTCGTGGTGCGGTCGATGTTCGAGACCAGCTCTGCCGAGTCGAAGCCGACCTGGCGCGACTCGGCCGCATTGCGTTGTCCCGCGCGCTCGAGCTCGCGCCGCCCGTCTTCGAGCGCCTGGCGCTGGTCCTGCGTGAAGCGCCGCGTGCGCTCGATGAACTCGGGCAGCTCGGCGAGCGTCGGTGCCTTGCGAAAAGGCGCGGGCAGCGGCCGTTCGCGCAGCAGGCGCGGATCGTGGCCGGCCTCGCGGGCCTTCTGCATCATGTCCGCGCGCAACCGATCGCCGCGCTCGCGCATGTTGCGCACCAACGCGGATTCCTCGCCGTCGTCCAGGGTGTCGAGCCACGGGCCGATGGCCTGCGCGGGCAGCAGCTCGTCGTCGCGGGCCGCATGCAGCGCGCCAGTCTCGGGGTCGCAGCGGCGCTGGAGGAGGGCGAAGTAGTGCGCCAGCGGGCGCGGCGCATCGCCTGCGGCTTCGATGGCCGGCATCACGTGCGTCACGTCGTCGGCGTCGTCTTCCACGATGTCGATCTCGCCGTGGTGGATCAGCGCCACCTGTCCGCGGTGCGGAAAGAACCACGCCGCGGTGAGGCGCATGGGCACTTCGTCGAACTGTTCCGGCTCGCGGCCGGGCCCGTTTCGGCGCGCGATGAAGGCGCGCGCACGCCAGTCGGGCAGGCGCCCGCGCTGCACCGGTTGCGTGGGGTGCATGTGCCAGATCTCGAAGGGCGTGCCGCCGGGGATGTGGTCGCGCGCGGGCCAGCGCTGCTGCGGCGGCGCGGCGTTGAAGAAGCGCCAGTCCATGTCCTCCGAAAAACCGGGGAACAGGTGCTCACGCCAGTGGCCGTCGTACTGCCGGCCGATCAGGCGCATGCGGCTGGGCCGGGTCAGCTCGATCGGGCCGAAGCCGGCCGGCTCGGTCTCGCGATCGGGCCGGTCGATGCGCTGCTGCGGGTCTTCGATGTTCGGCAGGCGCTGCACCTGCAGGCCGTTGACCGTTTCGAGTGCGTGGCCGATGCCCTGCGGGTTCTCGGCAAATCCGGGGCCGCCGTAGGCGCGTGTGGCGTCGAGCCGCATCGACTCGAAGGGCTGCGGCGCAGTGGCGCGGCCGTCGAGCCAGAAGCGGTCGCCGAACACCAGCAGCTGGCGAGAAAGCTCGCCCACGCGCATCGCGACGGCGCAGGCGGTCTTGTCGTCCTGATGCTGCGTGTAGGCGTGACCCGTGGCCAGGAACTCGGCGTGGACCTTCGGAATGCCCAGGTCGATGGCGCCCGTGGGGCCGAGCTCTTCGGCGGCGATCTTCCAGAACTCCGGCTCGGGCAGCAGCACGGGCGCGGCGTCCATCGACACCATGCCCATCAGCGTGACGCCCAGGCGTTGCTGGCGGCCCCGCAGGAAGGGGCGTGTGATGACACTCAGCCGCAGCGGCTTGACGGTTTTCAAGGGGGGTCAGCTCCGTGCGGGTGCCACTTCGAGCGGCGTGCGCTGCCGGTCGACCGCCACCGCGTCGGGGTGCGCCGGGTCCTGGACCAGATGCAGCGTCGCGCCCGGCACCGCGAGGCGGGGCAGCAGCAGTTCGTCGACCAGCGTGCGCAGCACCACGCTCGGCACCGGGGACGACGGCGGCATCTGCAGCGTGAATTCGAGCGCCACCATGCGCTGGCCATGGCTGCCCGGGCTGGTGAGCTGGTGTTCGGAGCGCCGCACCTGCGCCACCACGCCGTGCGTGACCACGCCGGCAAGGCCCAGGCGTTCGCCGATGCGCCGCTCCTGCGTGTACTTGCGCTGCTCGCGCGTGGCGGTGACGACCACCGCGACGCCGGCCAGCAAAGCCCCGCCCATCATCACGGCGAAGACGCTCCAGAGGACCTGTTCCCAGATGGGCATTGGCGATGCGATCGGTCGGCGGCTCAGACCTTGACGGTCATCGCCTTGGCGGCAAAGGCCAGGCCGCCGCTGGCGATCTTCATGCCGATGTTCGCGACCTTGAGCATCTTCCCCTCAATCTCGGTCGCCGAGTTCTGCGAGCGGAACACCGCCACATCGAGCCGTATGCCCGAGAACTGCGAGTTGAGGATGTAGTTCTGCTGGCGCAGCCCCCACAGGTCGAGCGCCAGCCCGACCGCCGAGAAACGCGCCCCCACGCCGCCCGCGCGGTACCAGCGCCAGTCGTTGCTCTTGGCGTAGTTGTTGATGTAGGTCTTCGAGTTGTTCGTGTAGTCGTTCGTGATGTTCTTGTAGGTGTTGGACGTCGTGTTGTAGACGTTGGTGTTGATCACGTGCTGCGTCGTGTTGTGGATGTGGTTCGTGGTGTTGAAGGTCACGTCCGGCGAGGTGTGGACCGTGGGGCCGGTCACCGTGGTGTTGGACGGCCCGTTCACATGCACGGTGTTCGACGTGTTGATGGTGTCGTTGCGGCCCGCGCTCACGAAACGGATTTCCTGCCCGTCGATGGTGCCGTTGAAGCCGCCGCTGATGGCGAGCGTCACGCCGCCGGAGATGGTGTCGCTGAGCCCGCCGCTGAGCGTGCGCGTCTTGCCGCCCGTGATGCGCTGCGTCACGCCGCCGCTCACGGTTTCGCTGAAGCCGCCGGTCACGTCGCGCGTGTCGCCGCCGGTGATGATTTCCGTCGCGCCGGCGGTGATGTCGCGCGTCTCGCCGTCCTGGTAGGTGGCCGACTCGTGGCCCTTGATGAGGGTGGTGCGGGTGCCGTCGGTGGTGTGGGTCTCGTCGGCTTCCACTTCGACGTCGAGGTTGCGCTCGGCGTGCAGCAGGATCTGCTCGGCGCCGGCGCGGTCCTCGAAGCGCAGCATGTTGGCCTGGTTGGCCGCACCGCCGGTGCTGGAGCGCGTGAGGATGCCGCTGGCCGTGGCGTTGGCGGGCAGTTCCCACGGCGGCATCTGGTCGCTGTTGTAGACGCGGCCGGTGATGATGGGGCGGTCGGGCTGGCCGCCGATGAAATCGACGATCACTTCCTGGCCCACGCGCGGCATGTGCATGGTGCCGTAGTTGGCGCCGGCCCAGTTGCTCGACACGCGCACCCAGCACGAGCTGTTCTCGTCCGACTGGCCGTAG